>Ga0180436_10004527_pt1 | contig 12465 bp, 10 predicted proteins | sample SS_ome_2_FD_132434 | JGI IMG/M metagenome (GOLD analysis project Ga0180436, IMG submission 132434) | Hypersaline lake sediment archaeal communities from the Salton Sea, California, USA - SS_3_S_2 metaG | ecosystem: Environmental > Aquatic > Non-marine Saline and Alkaline > Hypersaline >...
AGAGAATTGTCTGTCCGGCCAAGCACGCCGGTCTTTTTTCGAGAGGTGATCATGTGGTGCGCCTGGCCAAGGAAAAGGAAGCCGACGGCGTCATATTTTTATATCTCAAATTTTGTGATCCGCATGCTTTTGATTACCCCTATATGCATGATATGCTAGAACAGGCGGGCATCCCCGCCATGGTATATGAAATCGAGGATCAACTGCCGTCGGAGGGGCAGTTCAAGACACGCTGTGAGGCGTTCATCGAAATGTTATAAATGTAGAGACCAAATTTATAACATGCGATGGTAATAATTGGTTGGAATGTTGCTATGTTACCCTTTCGGTATCGCTATCGGTATCGAAAAATAAGGAATCCATACCGATTTTGGAACCGAAACCTGTGAACCCATTATAAGGCTTGAAGGCTATAAGGCCGGGATGCTATGAGGCCGCTTTTCGCTCATGACTGATAGCCGCGTTCCAGCATCCTGGCATCCCAGCTTTCCAGCATTTTAACCCAACAAACCTGATGAATGATTTATTCATATTGAGATGAAAATATTTACACAGAAAAGGGCCCATGATGAGTGAAAAAAATAAGGATCCGGAAAAGGAAAAGCGCAAGATAAAGTCCGTCAAACAAATGAAAGACATTATGACGGCGTATTATATCGACGCTAAGACTGCCGAGGAAACCGGTAAAAAAGTTGCCTGGATTACCAGCGGCGGACCGGTGGAGCCCCTTATTGCCATGGATGTCATACCCGTTTATCCTGAAAATCATGGTGCCATGATCGGGGCATCCAAGATGGGGGTGGATCTTTGCGAAAAAGCGGAGGAGATGGGCTATTCCAGAGATCTGTGTTCGTATGCCATGGCCGATATCGCTTGCGCCACTGTCAACGGCGGACCAATCGGTGGCCTGCCAAAACCGGACATGCTAGTTTGCAGCACCAATATATGCGGGACGGTGCTTAAATGGTATGAAATTCAGGCCAGATATTTTCAGGTGCCGCTGTTTATATTGGATACGCCTTTTTGCCATACGGAATTTTCCGAAGAGGCGCGGCAATATGTGCGTAAACAGTTTGACGAGTATACCCAATTTTTAGAAGCAGGGTGCGGTAAATCATTTGAATATGACCGGCTGCAAGCTGTTGGAAAATGCTCCCTGGAAGGGCAGCGCCTGTGGCAGGCCGTTTTGGACACCTGCACCCATAAGCCGGCCCCCATGAGTGCGTTTGATGCCTTTTTCCATCTGGCGCTGATAGTGACCTTGCGTGGCAAACAGGTAACTGTGGATTATTATGAGGCACTTTTGGCGGAAATGAATCAGCGCATTAATGATCAGATTTCCGCGGTACCCAATGAACGGATTCGATTGTTGTGGGACAACATTCCTGTCTGGTACCGGACACGCTGGCTGTCGGATAAATTCGCCTCATTTAACGCCTGCCTGGTGGCGGATACCTACACATCCGCTTGGTGCGCTGCCACAAAGTATATTGACGAAGCCAATTATTTAGACAGCATGGCCGAAAGCTATACCCGTATCTATCTTAATATCGGCGTGGATGAAATGGCCAAAAGCGTTTTGCAGATGATCGATAAATATGATGTAGACGGTTTTGTGATGCACTCCAATCGCAGTTGCAAACCGTACTCACTGGGTCAGTACGACATCCAGACTATCGTTCAAAAAGAAAGGGGCATCCCCACGGTCATACTCGAAGCCGATATGGTAGACGAGCGTAAGTTCTCGCAGAGCCAGATTGAGACCAGGATCGATGCCTTTATGGAAATGCTATAATTGAATTGGAAGTGCAATCAATCCAATTATTAGGCGGCTTTGCCACAAATATTATTAAATTAATTGATAAATGTAGAGTTCCGGAGAAAAAATAGAGAATGATAACAGTCGGTATCGATGTGGGTTCAATAACCGCTAAAGCTGCGGTTGTTGAAGATGATCAGCTTAAAACGGTGGAAGTTCAGCCAAGCGGATATGACTCTCAAAAAGCCGCCGGTTCGGTTTTTGATGCTGTTTTGGACCGGCTTAAAATGAAAAGAGATCATCTTCAGGCAGTGGTGGCCACCGGATATGGCCGTCGGAATGTATCCTTTGCCGATAGGGTGGTTACCGAAATTACCTGCCACGCCAAGGGGGCCCATTTTATAGACGCCACAATTCGCTCGGTGATCGACATCGGCGGCCAAGACAGCAAGGTTATCCGTTTGAATGAAAACGGCAAGGTGCTGGATTTTGCCATGAACGATAAATGCGCTGCCGGAACCGGTCGTTTCCTGGAAGTTATGGCCCGGGCCTTGGAGATCGACCTGGCCCGGTTCGGCAGCATGTCCTTGCAGGCAAAGGCACCTGCCAGCATCAGCAGCATGTGCACCGTCTTTGCAGAATCCGAGGTGATCTCCCTGATTTCCAGGGGAGAGCGGCGCGAGAACATCGTGGCCGGGATTCACGATGCCATTGCCGCCCGGGTGGTGTCCATGGCCAAGCGGGTAAAAATAGAAGCGCCGGTGATGATGACCGGCGGGGTGGCTAAAAACTCAGGTTTGGTTCGGGCGCTTGAGAATCGTCTGAATCATAAGATTTGTATCGCCGATACAGCCCAAACCATGGGTGCAATCGGGGCGGCCCTGCTATAACCCATGGCACAATCTTGGTATGGTTTCGGCAAGGATTTTATATGGTCAGTTTACGAGATGGTCATTCATCTATTATTAATAGGCTCGTAAAAAGTCCGATAATTGGCACTATTCAAATTTCACGCTTAATAATTTCAACAGGTTATCGAGTCAAAATTTAAGTATTTTGACTTTTTACGAGCACATCATTATTGGGAGATTAATATCAACCGTTGTTCCATCTTTGCAATTGAAATGCAAATGACCTTTTAGTTGTATGGTGATCAGATTGCGAATGAGCTTCATGCCAAGTGTTTCAGTATGATCGATATCCACATGCCTCGGGATGCCGACGCCATCATCATTAATGCGTAAATGTACCTTTTGATTTTCTATTTTTTCGAACCGAATTGATACGTGCCCCTCATTTCTGCCGCTAAAAGCATGTTTAAAAGCATTGGAAATAATTTCATTCAAGGCAAGTGCAGCTGGTATGGCTTGAATAACCGATAGGTAAACATCTTCTGCTGCAATTTTAAGTTGGATATTGCGACCATCGGGATAAAATTGTGCAAGTTGCCCAACGAAGTTTCGTATAAATTTACCCATATTAATTTCATCAAGACGATCACTTTGATAGAGTTGCGAGTGTATCAATGACATTGTAAAAACCTTGGCATGCGCTTCATTCAAAAAATCGATTGTCTCTGGATGTTTAGCGCGTCTTTTAATCATATCAAAAAGACTTGAAATTACCTGCAGGTTATTTTTGACCCGGTGATGAATTTCCTTGAGAAGGACGTTCATCTCTTTAATTGTTGACCTTAGCTTCCTTTCGGTTTTTTGTCTTTCTTGAATTTCTGCTTGCAACTCACGATTTAATTCTTCAAGTTCATTGGTACGTTCTTCCACACGAACTTCGAGTTTGTCATGGGATCGTTGAATTTGTTCCCTGATGTTGCGCATATCCTCAAAATAACGCGCGTTGTTGATTCCTACTGCAATTTGAGAGGCAATTCCGATTAAAAGACTCATATCACTTTTAGTCAGTTGTCTTTTCTTTTCGGTTGTTTCTACGATTAGGATGCCAAGGCTCTTTTTTTTAAATATTAGGGGCACGCAAATAAGCGCCTGGCTCTGTTTAGTAGAAAGGTGAGATTCTGCGAATATATGGATTGCTTCTGTACCTTCAACTCGATTCCATAAAAATGGTTTTTGTAGGTTTAGAACATTATTGATAATAGTCTCATCAAAATGAAAAGTGCTATGATTTTCAATATCAAATAAAGTTACAGGTGTGTCACCTTCATAACCAATTACAGAAGTAAAGGTTAATTTGTTGGAAGTAGGATTGGACAACAATATCATGCCGCGATCATAGAAAAGATACTGCATGATAATTTTCATTGCCGATTTTACTAGTTTATCCACTTGAACAATCGTAGCCGCAATCTGACCAATTTCTTGAATCAACAAGGCATTGTTGTGCCGGATATTGATTTCATTTACCAATTCTTTGGCCGCATTACCCTGGCTTTCAATGGTTTTATATAATTCTTTTTTCTCAAGTTGCTCGGAAAAAACAGATAATATAAGTATTGTTGTGAACATTCCCAAGGAGCAGATAATCCAAACCGTAAATGGTAATATTGCAAATAGTATAGGTATAGCTATGAAGGCACTTATGACCCCATAATTTCTAATCATTTTCAAAAGCAAAGAGGGTGTTTTATCCCAGGATATTTCATATCGACAATGTTTATCACCTTTGTGACAACAGTGGGTTTCAGTGACGCGAGAATATTTGCGAGTGAAAGGTTTTGATAAAGACTCAAACGTGCCTATCCTATTCAAACATTGATAAGGTTTTTCGAAAACTGTCTCTTCCGGTGTTACGACAATTTCAACTTTATTAGAACCCAATTTTTTAGCTTTGGCATTAGCCCCTCTTGTCATTATTCGGTAAAAGGTTTCGACCATTAAATAGACCGACATTGGATTTAATAAACCTAATCCATATTGACGAACAGCCCCAGAACTTTGTGAGGAAGCTGTTAATCTACCGGCTTCTCGAGGAATGTTTGGATTGGCTGTTTTCTCGGAAACTATATCATGAAATTTGTCTACTTGTTTTTGAGAAAACCAATGCCCCGGATCCTCTACTTCATATCGTTTCATACCCGCGTATCGAATAATTTCTTCAATATCGATATTTGGATACTCTTTTTCAATATACTCTAAGTAGTTCCTAGTTATTCGACTGCTATACAAGGGAACATCATCTTTGTTATTCATGATGGTAGCCTTAATTTATTTTTTGGATGTGGTTAAATTTGAATTCCCCGCTGCTTGCAGCGGCCGCAGAAAACTGCAGGGAATGAATTCAAATTCATTCTACAGAAGGGGTAAAAAAAAATTTAATTTTTCATAATCACGCAACTAAAAAATTAGTAAAAGCTGAATATTTTATGAAGAAACCAAATCGATGATGAAAGAAAATTAATCTGCTACCACAGATCTATATTCGTGTAGCTCGTGTATCGCCACGTATTAAATTTCTCGTCATTTGACAGGAAACTCAAAGCGAGATATATCATCCTGGTCCAATACCAGAATAGAAGTGATATTTGTTTTATCTAATTTCAGAAAAATAAAAGGACTGGTAACGGCTTGGGTGACGGCCATTCCTTGAGCCGGGAATTTCCAGCTTATGTGAATTTCTAATCGCTTATTCAACGTTTTTATTTTTGAAGGTTCGAAGTCGATGCTGTATCCGCCGGTGGGTTTCTGACCCATTTCCAAGTAAAGAACCCCGAATTTCTTGAAATCAATTTGCGGTGTTTCTACGCTCTTGCCGCCAATCCGTGCATTTAAATCCTGATAAAGCATATCAAGGGTTGCCTGGTCCTTAATCCAGGTAGCAGATGGCTCTGCCGACGTACTGAGTCCGTATGTACCTTTCAGCAATAGTTCAGCCCTATCTGGATTGCCATTGTCACCTTGTGGCAGCTGGGTAAACCAGCAACCGTAAGACACGCCAGCCATAATCAATACCAGAAATAGAATCAGTCGAATACTTAAATTCTGCATGAGATTCCTTTTAGCTGTTATTCCAACCTTCTATAGCCCGCAAGAGGATTGATACCTGCAGACAATTGATCAGCAGATACAGTCTGCTCGAATACTGTGTTGAAATCGATACCGCTGCGATCTCGGTCAACAGTCAGGTAGACCGGCTGATCCAGGGAAATGTATGCGCCGCTGGCTTCGCCGGCGTCACCGATATAATAGTCATTATCCGAGTCGGTACCGGCAAACACAACATAGTTGCCTTCGGCAACCGAAGGAAAGCTAAAAGAGTAGGTGCCATTGTTCACCGTCACAGTGTCCTGGTAAGCGGTGGCGAAGGTGGTGCCATTCAGCAAAAGAACATAGTGAAAGCCGGAATTGCCCACAACCGATACGTCGCCCTGGTACATAATGACCGACACCTCCACATCGTTTTGGGTGGAATCAAATGTTATGGTGGCGTAATAGGGGCCGTCCGGCAGGCTCTCCCGGGTAACAGTGACCAGATAATCTCCCAGGTTGTCGCCATCCACACTGTCTTCGGTTACCTCCAGCCAGGCGGCATCATCGTTGACACTATTTATCGAGAGGGGGTTGTTGTCGTTTGATGCGGAGGTTGTAATGGTTAACTGGGGGACCGCATTTCCAAAGTTTAGCGAGTTTTCACTGACAACTAAAAATGTCGGGATTGTTGAAGGATCAGCAGCAATTGTTACTGCCTTATATGCATCGATGAGCCCATAGCCGAACTGGTTGTCTCTATTGGCGTCACCATTTCCCGCCAGGTCTTCTGTTATAAGACCCTGTTCCAGAGAAGTAAAAATGAAATCATCAAAATCTTCGGGGGCGCCAACCGGATATACCGCTTTCATCAGGGCCACAACACCGGCCATGTGGGGCGAGGCCATGGAGGTCCCGCAGGAAAAGCTGTATATATTCTGGATGCTACTGCCGCCGGTATCGTCGCCGCTGGTGCTGTATACACAGTCACCGGTGGCGTCAAAGTCACCTCCCGGTGCCGCCACATCGATTTCTGTCCCGTAGTTGGAATAGGATGACAGGGATTTGTTCGGGCCCACGGCACTGACGGAGATGACATTGTCATAGGACGCCGGATAACTGAGGGCGCTGGTGTTTTCATTGCCGGCAGCCGCGACGACAATTATACCGTCGGCACGTACCAGATCGATAATATCCTGTTCGGCCTGTGAAAAAGATCCGCCGCCCAGACTCATGTTGATCACATCGGCCGGTTGGTTTGGCAAAGTCGATGAGTCATTGGCCATCCCGGCGGCATATTTGATACACTCCAAGATATCGGAGCTCAGACCACCGCCCACACCCAGGGCCCGGAGGGGCATAATCTTGGCTTCATAGGCAACCCCGGCCACCCCTTGGGCATTGTTGGAGGCCGCCGCCACGGTCCCGGAGACATGCGTGCCGTGAAAAGAACTGCCTCCTTGCATATCATCACCCGGATCTTCGGGGTCGTCGTCTATTCCGGGGTCCGAGTCATTTGCAATCGAATCCAAACTAATAAAGTCATAGCCGTCGGTTGTCAATTGTCCGACGATATCGGGGTGCGAAGCCAGGATCCCGGTATCGATGACAGCCACGATCGTATTCAGGCCCTTGGTAATTTCCCAGGCTTGAGGCATATTGATCATGGGGTAGTGCCATTGCTTGCTATATTCCGGATCATCAGGCACAAACAGCGGGTAACGGAAATAATTGGGTTCCGCGTAGCGGACATTCGGGTCTTGATTCAAGGCATCGATTATCCGTAGGGTGTCCAGTTTGAGCTGTTCATCGGGGTCTTCGGTTTCATATAAGGCCCGGTTGGATTCGGTTGCAGGGATATTCAGATTTTGAAAAACCTGCGCTTTATTATCAAGTGTAAATTCATAAACCCGGATGGAACCTTGCTTCATGAATCTGTTGGCCATGCCTCTATAGACAGTTTTATTGAGCTTTTTGGTTCCGGTATTTTGAGGTGCGGGATTTTCTTTAAATGCGACAATAACATGCCCGGGCATGAAATCTTCTTGCATACGCGGATCTATAACTGTTGCCGAAGTAATGGGTTGCCCCACCACCAAAATATAATTGGAAGCGTCGCCATAGGCAAATACTTCTATGAAGTAGGTTCCTGAATCCGGCGCAGTTAACGAATCAGTGGCATCAGTGCCTTCAGAGCTATCAATTTCAGTTTGGGTTTCATCGTATAAAAATAGGTCGATGTCCGCAAGATCATCAGCGATGGTCAGCGAGATAACCTGATTTGCGGTAAGCGTCACCGCGTAAAAATCGGACAGATCACCAGAGGAAAAAGAATTCCCATCTTCGCCTGTATTGGGGACATTGACATATCCACCGAGTATCACAGGGTTGGGTAAAGACTGCGCGGTCGCGAATGAATCGTTTGCTACCGGTGTGGTGCTGACATCGTTTACGTCACTGTCGATGGCAGAATTGTCGGCCGCAGTAATGGTGCCGCTGACGCTGTGTTTGGCGCCGCCGCCACCACCACCACCACCGCCACTTGGCGGACAACCAATCAGTGTGATAGCGACAATTAGACAACAACCTGCTATTATTGGATAAGCAAATTTTTTCATCTCTAGATCCTTAAATAAATACAGCTATGCGGGATTAGGTTTACTCAGCATCGTTTTATATGGTAAGAAATTTGGACTTTAAATCAAGATATAAACTAGCATGATTATGAAAATTTTGCAAATAATTCCATGGAAACACGTATGCCTACTATTAGCGCTATGTTTGTTGTTTTTTACTGGGTATTTTTTCTCCATATCGAAATTGCATGGGTACCAAGAAATTATTGCTTGTGCGGACCTTGTTGATCGTGCTGATTCTTTTTCAGATAACACCGATCGCTAAGGCTCTATGGGACGATAATTTAGCTAGGAAACAATTTCCGCTTCTATCTAACTTGGAATCGCCATGGGAATTAGAGCGCTGGACGGGTGATGCCGTGTATGGAATCACGAATAAAATAAAAAATGGTCATAATTAGTTTAAGCAGAATCAAATTCTATTAGTCGATCTAAGATTAGGCCATGAAAACTGTCAGCACTGCCGGAAACAAACAACCATCCCAGATGCGTTAAACACATACTACAGATAACAATCCGCCACTGGTATCCTTTGAACCAAGTGAACTCATGTGAATATGAGCCCGCATAGGCACACCCGGTCACTAACCGAAAACAGGCAATGTTAAACACCTGTCCGTTTGGATTGGCAAAAGTATGTTCATGCCCGCCATCGCGGGAAATACGGTTTCCATTGGAACTGATGACCTGGTGGCACTGACGACAACAAATATATTTTTCCGGTCCGGATTCTTGTTTCTCAGGCTGGTCGGTCTCAACAACATCCGGCAGAAATTCAGAGGGATTTTTTTGGCCCTCTCGGAATAAGGTGGGTCGCGTATTGAAAGTACCAAATCGGTTCATTGAATACCTTAAAGTTACTAATCTAAAATAGGAATAAACGCTTCTAATAAATAGACACAAATGATTGCTTTAAAAAAGGAAAATATTTAAATCTTGGAACACGATTTTATTAGCTGTTGACAATTGTCAATTTATAATTAATATGAGACCAAAACTGGAAAAGCGAGGATTATACAAATGCCGATGTACGAGTTCAGATGCCAAGAAGGAACCGTAACTGAAAAATTTGTTAAAATGGGTACAAAAGAAATTAAATGCCCAAAGTGCCATAAGAGGGCAAAAAAGATCATCTCCCAGTGCACCTTCACACTCAAAGGCGGCGGTTGGTACGCCGATGGGTACACCAGTAAAAAGAAATAATAAGGTTTAGATCATTTCTTTTTAATAACGACGACGTTGTAAACTTTAGTTCAATAAAGCCACATGCAAGGCAATGTGGCTTTTTTCTTTGACAAAACAGTCTATTTTCATTATCAAAATAGATTCGCTTCGCGATTTTATATAACGGCTTCGCCGTACAACATTTTAGGTTGACCCCAGCAGAAAACAGAATAGATAGAAATCCACACATAAAGCTAGCATGCAGTAGGGGCAATTCAAAACTTAAAATTGATAGGCTCGTAAAAAGTCCGATAATTGGCACTATTCAAATTTCACACTTAATAATTACAACAAGTTAACGAGTCAAAATTTGAGAATTTTGACTTTTTACGAGCACATCAAAATTCAAAAATAAGAATTAGAAATGGTTGGGAGAGTATATGGCAAACACACTTAAAGCCGGCTTGGAGGAAATGAACCGGTTTTCAATCGATTTAGTCCAGGAAGCCGGTAAAGAAGCACTCAATTATTATGGAAAAGGCCGAACACGAGCAGTTTTTGACCAAAGCCTGGTCACCGAGGCCGAACTGAGACTCACTGATTATTTTCAAGAACAGTTACATCATCAATTTCCTGATCATCTCGCCTTTAGCAGCAGTCAAATTAGCAACGAATACTCCCATGATGAGAAACGATATCTCTGGATTTTCGATCCCATTGATGGGGTCGACAATTTCCAGGCAGGTATACCAATTTGGGGTATGTCTTTGGCATTATTAGAAAATTTCTGGCCGATTTTAGGGATATTTTTTATGCCGGCGACCGGGGATCTATTCCATGCTCAAGCAGATAAAAAAGCATATTGGGGTAAAAAGGAAATCCAAGTCAGCTCGAAGGAAAATGTGGATGACGAAAGTCTGCTGCTGACTTTTTCACGATTTCATCGGCAATATCAGTGTGAATTCCCCGGAAAAATTAGAAATCTGGGGTGCACGGCCGCACATATTTGCTATGTGGCCAAGGGAAGGGCGGATGCTGCCATAATTGCCAATGAGTCCTATCAGGATTTGGCCGCCACACGTGTTATCATCGAAGCCGCCGGTGGCAAGATATGCAAGATGGATGGTAGTAAATTTCATTTGGGTGATTACATTGAGGGCGGCCGCATCAACGAGCATCTGTTGGTTGCGTCTTCAAAGAATATCGATCAGGTGCTGGCATATTTGAAATGAAATGGCCTAACGCAGTCACGTTTATTAATATCGTGAAGCGAGATTATTATGATTCAAAATGTAAAAATTGTGGTTGTTGATCAAGACAAGCTGGTTCGAGATTTCACGGTCGATGTATTGGAATTCTGTGTTAACAGAGAAGTACAGGCTTTCGACAACGGCAAAGATGCCTGGGAATATATTCAAAAGCCCAATAGCGCTCACATTATCATATCAGAAGCAGATATTCCGATAATAAATGGAATTGATCTTATTAAAAAAATCAAAAAAGAATTTCCCGAAAAAATCTGCATCATCATGTCCCACCAATATAAAAATGAAAAAAAGGCAAAAGAATTGGGTGCCGAAGCATTTTTAGCAAAACCATTTTACATAGATGAACTTTTTGAATTGGTTCAGCAATACGTGGTTGCTGCGTAAGGCTATCAGTTCTTTGACGGCGGTGTAATTCCCAAATCACTTATCTTGTATAGAAGTGTTTTATAGCTGATTTTCAATATTTTGGTGGCCTTGCTTCGGTTCCAACCAGTTTTTTCAAGAACGTGCGAAATGACTTCTTTCTCAATATGATCCAAGGCCGTCTTGCGAATTTTTTTGAGTGAAAAAGAGGACTCGTTGGGTGAGTCTTTACCATATAAATCGATGATGTTCATTGGGTTAGCGGGAGTCCGATCATCTGTAACGGTTGTAGGATTTCCATTTATTTCGCCAGAACGCGCGTGCAATTCGTTTAAAATTTTTTCAGCATCGCCCAATACCAACATACGCTTAAGTATGTTTTGGAGTTCACGTACATTGCCAGGCCAGTGATAACGAATTAATTGATCGATGACGCTTTGGCTGGGGCGAATTATCTTAGCGGTGTTAAATTGGCGAGTATATTCTTCCAAGTAGTATTCGATAAGTGGGGCAATATCTTCTGGTCTTTCTCGCAAGGGTTGAATATAAATCCGAATGATATTGAGACGATAGTAAAGATCTTCCCTGAATTTCCCAGCCTTAATGTCTTTTTCAAGTTCGTGATTGGTGGCTGCAATCACCCAGGTGTCTGTTTTGACTTCTTTTTCCGATCCGAGTGGAGCAAACTCACCGCTTTGCAGGACATGTAGCAACTTGGCTTGAAGTGGTAGCGACATGTCACCAATTTCATCCAACATCAAAACACCCTGATTCGCTAGCTCAAATTTTCCACGCGTTTTCCGATCCGCTCCGGTAAAAGCACCTTTCTCATATCCAAACAATTCGCTTTCGAGAAGACCATCGGGAAGCGCCGCACAGTTAACCCGAATAAAAGGTTTTCCGCTGCGCGAAGAGTTCTGGTAGAGATTTTGAGCAATTACCTCCTTGCCGACACCACTCTCTCCGCAGATGACAGTATTAAGGCCTGTGTCCGCAATGTGGTCGATAACTTCCCTGATTTTAACAACGTTTTCACTAACTCCGATAATTGGACGATACATAATTTAACCAAAATTTTTCATCGAAATCGTCTGATAATTGAAATTCTATATTATCATTTTTTTATTTCAATAGCCTTTGAATCGTTGCTTCAATTTCATCAAGTTTGAAAGGTTTATTCATAACGAAATCCGCATGCGCCTCCTTTGCTAATGATCCAGGTTGCTCACCATATCCAGTAATTGCAATAATTGGCATTTGCGAATTATGCTTTTTTATTATGGTGGTTATGGCAACGCCGCTGATATTTGGCATTACGAGATCGGTAATCACAAGAT
>Ga0180436_10004528_pt1 | contig 12465 bp, 9 predicted proteins | sample SS_ome_2_FD_132434 | JGI IMG/M metagenome (GOLD analysis project Ga0180436, IMG submission 132434) | Hypersaline lake sediment archaeal communities from the Salton Sea, California, USA - SS_3_S_2 metaG | ecosystem: Environmental > Aquatic > Non-marine Saline and Alkaline > Hypersaline > Sediment...
ATAAATTCTTTATCAATTTTATCTACCTTTTCTCCCTTTACATTCATATTTAAGGGAAATAAAATGAAAACAAAAATTTTAACAGGTTCTATGATCGCAGCCTATGCATTATTGAGCACAACTGCATTTTCGGAGGAGACCACTGAACTGGATCCTATCGTTGTAAGTGCTGACTTTAGGGAAGAGAAGCTTTCTCAGACAGCTGCCAGTGTTAGTGTTATAGGGGAAGATGAGATCTATGATAAATCTACTCAATCATTTGTAGAGGCTTTGACGAGTACACCAAACGTAAACTTTTCATCAGGTGCATCTAAAGCAAAGTATATTCAGATTCGTGGTATAGGTGAAAGAAGTCAATATGCTACACCGATCAACCCATCTGTAGGGCTTATACAGGATGGAATTGATTTTTCCAATGCTACATTAGGTGTTACTATGTTCGATGTGAAGCAGATCGAAGTACTTAGAGGACCACAGGGAACAACGTTCGGTGCGAACGGTATGGCAGGTGTTGTGGCAGTTGAGAGTAATGATCCTACAAAAGAGACTGCAGGACATATAGAAGCTACTATTGGTGACTATAATACTAAAGCATTTGGAGCTGCTGTAGGAGGTACATTGATCGAGGATACACTTCTTGGTAGGATATCTGTATATAAAAATACCAGTGATGGTTATATGGAGAACGATTATTTAAATAGAAAAGATACAAATAATATCGATGAGTTTACTACAAAAGCACATCTACGTTGGTTTGCAGCAGACAATCATACAATTGATCTAAACTATATGTATATTGATATAGATAATGGTTATGATGCCTGGTCATTTGACAATTCAAGAACAACATATTCAGACGAGCCTGGTAAAGATACACAGAAAACGAATGCATTTGCTTTGAAATCAACTTATCAAGTCAACCCAAAAATGCATTTGATCTCTACGCTAAGTTACAGTGATTCAGATTTTGAGTATAGCTATGATGAAGATTGGTCATATGTGGGTCAGTTTGATGACTCACTGTGGCCATATAGTTCTTTTGACCAGTATTTAAGAGATAGAAAACAGACAGATATTGATGTAAGATTGGTTTCAGACCCTGATGGACGTATATTCAATGGTTCGACTGATTGGACAGTTGGTGTGTACTATAAAGATGCAAGTGAAGATCTTACAAGAAACTATACATACCTAAGTGGCCCATTCTCAAGTACCTATGATACGACAAATACAGCAATTTATGGTCAGTTAGATACTGCGATTAACCCAAAATTGACTCTTGTTACTGGACTTAGAGTCGAAGGTTGGGATGCAGAATATCGTGATTCGGACCTGATGGCTATTGATACGGATGAGACTTTGTTTGGTGGTAAATTAGGACTGAATTATCAAGAAGCTGAAAATCGTCTCTATTATGTTACTTTATCAAAAGGGTATAAACCAGGTGGAGTAAATGCAGACAATGCACTGCCTGATGAAGACAGACCATATGAAACTGAAACACTATGGAACTTGGAAGGTGGGCTAAACTCCAGCCATTTTGATAATACACTTACTAGCCGATTAAACATTTTTTATGGAAAGAGAAAAGACCAACAGGTCAAAAGTTCTTTAGTATTGCCAAGACCAGACGGAAGTACTGATTTTATTGATTATTTAACGAATGCTGCAAAAGCGCATTATTATGGTTTGGAGTCTGAGCTTAACTACTATCCTAATGATAGTCTACACTTATATGCAAGCCTTGGATTGCTGCAAGCTGAGTTTGATGAGTATGATGATCCTAATCCAACATCAGTAGATGTGACTGGTAGAGCCCCTGCACAATCTCCTGAGTATCAATATAACATTGGGCTAAATTATGCATTAGCAGAAGCATGGTTATTTAGAACAAATGTTGAAGGTATGGGAAGTTACTATTTCTCAAACAGACATAATGAAAAATCTGATTCGTATGCACTACTTAATGGAAGTTTAGAGTATACTCATGGTAACTGGGGAGCAGTTGTGTGGGCTAGAAATATTACTGATGAAGATTATCAGGTGAGAGGTTTCGGTAGTTTTGGAAACAACCCTGGTAATGGGTATGCAACAGAGCTTTATACACAGCAAGGAGCACCAAGAACTGTTGGTCTCACTGTAACATATGATTTTTAGGAGTATGATATGGAAATTTCAGTAGACATTAGTCTTTACCCTTTACAAGAAGGGTATGAAAAACCGATCTTGGCATTTATAGCTGCACTTGAAAAAGAGCAGAGTATAGATGTAGTTCGCAATGAACTTAGCACTCAGGTGCATGGTGATTATCACACGATCATGCAGCTGCTTGAAAAAGAGATACTCTCTGTATTCGATGAGATACCTCACTCGATCTTTGTGATGAAACTTGTAGGAAACAACAGAAAAGGTATCTACTAGGATGCAATTTGACCTCGAAACCATACTTGACGCTTTTGCGGTGATGCCGGCATGGGAGATCACAGCAGTGATCTTTGGCATTGCTTATGTACTACTTGCTGCAAAAGAGTCATTATGGGCTTGGTTCTTTGCTTTTTTTGGCACACTTATCTATACCATTCTCTTCTGGGATGGTGCATTACTCTCTTCAGCACTCCTCAACTTTTACTATATGATCATGGCAGTCTACGGTTTTGTACTGTGGAGGGGAGGAAAACAGAGCAATGAAGAGTTAGCCATCACCTCCTGGAAATTATCAAAGAATATCACTATTATCGTACTGGGGACTATCGTCAGTTTGGTTGTAGGGTATTTGTCTGCTACTTATACATCGGCAAAGTTTGCTTATCTAGATGGTTTTGTAATGATCTTTTCAGTCATAGCAACATGGATGTTAGCGCACAAAATACTTGAAAATTGGCTTTTTTGGATTGTGATAGATGCTGCAGCGGTGGTATTGTATTGGAAGTCAGGTTTCCATGCGACCATTGTGCTTTTTGCATTCTATACCGTTTTAGCACTCTATGGTCATGTGACTTGGCGTAAGGCCTTTAATGAAAATAGATCTTAGCAAATATGCACTTTTTACAGATAAAAAAGTAGAATACGGTGACCTGTTGGATGAACAAGGGTACTGTAATTTAAATCATCTGTTACATACTGAACATAAAAAATATCTATTAAGAGAGTTTAAACTCTCTGGTCCGGACCGGAAACTTGAGTTTAAGATCCAGCACAAAGCCTATAGAAAAGGTATCGCTGGGAAACCATGTGTTCTGGATGAGAAAAATGGTCTGATGATCTGTGAATTTGTTGAGGGTGAACATAAACACAAGCTTGATAGAAAAGAGATAAGAAAGATCGCAAGTCTTTTACAGCATCTTCATCAAATAACCATAAGAACAAAACCGATCAACTTGAAACACTCTTTCACTTCAAGATCTATAGAAGTAAAAAAAGCTTTCAAAACAATTTCCAAATTTAAATTGGATCATGTAGTATGTCATAATGATCTCAATCCCAAAAATATACTCTTTTCACATATGATCAAGTTGATAGACTGGGAATACGCAACGATCAATGACAGGTATTTTGACCTTGCTTCACTTTGTGTAGAGTTTGAATTTAACAAAAGAGAAGAGAAGAGTTTTTTACAAGCTTATTTCAATGAGAAAGTAAAAGTAGATAAAGAGAAACTCGATGCTTATAAAGTGATCTATAAAACCTTATGTACTCAATGGTTTGAGAAGAATGAGAAGGATAGCTAAAGTTAGAAAACCCCTCCACCGCATGGAGATTCACCTGTAGCAAAAAAATGTGCTGTTACGGTATCCATTGTTGAGATGTGGTTATGAAGCCAAGCAGGTAAAGTTTCTATAAAGTAGATCTTGAGTGCTTTGATATCCCTTTGCTGCTGCCAATGATCAAACAGTTCTCTCATCTCCTGAAGTGCTCTGTCATGTTCACCTTTGTGTGCCAGATAAGGCGGAAAACGCATCTCCTGCATCTTGATCTCTTCATTATGAAAATGATTCACCGTATGTTCTATCCACTCTTGGTAGCGTTCATCTATCACGGCAGCACTCTCTTCGCTTTCATCATAGTTGAGTATCAGTTCGAAGATCGTGTTGATAATATCGATATCCTCTTTGTGGACGTCATTCATAAAATCCATATCTACCTGTGGAATCTCATCCCATGAAATTAGCATGCTTAATCCTTTAACTATCTAACGATGAACTAATAAAGACCGTCAAAAATAATATTGGTCACTTTCCAGTCTAATCCAAATCTTTGTAAAACGATTTTTATCTCTTGATCATAATTACCTTTTGTATAGACATAAAATCTATCATGAGATACAAATTTTACACTATACTTTTCTAGCGGTTCTGAAGTCTCTTGCTTGGCTGGTGCTTGATCATTGAATGTTGATCTATATTGATCCGGTTTTTCACCTTCTAGCAGAAGGGCTATAGATGATGGCGTTAAATAGGTGTCAAGAAGTCCATCTACTACTTGAGATGCAAATCCCGCCACCATAACCCCTAAAGGATTATTGTCAGGATCAGCCGAAGTTGCTTTAAGCATCTCAGAATTGAATTGTTCTTTCAGATTTTTTTTCAGTAGATCAAACTCTATATAGGTAGAAAGTCTGTCACTGTCTTTTTCTTTGACAGAAGATTTAATACCATTGATAGCTATGAATGGCCCAGAAAAAATCAGGCCTGCAGCTATAACGACCAAACTGACAAGTGTAATGATGAGTTTTTTCAAAGTATTCCCTAGTCTATAATGATATCTATTCTACTGTCACAGACTTCGCCAGGTTTCTTGGCATATCTACATCATTTCCCAGTCTGACAGAAATTTCAAGTGCAAGTAGTTGTGTCACTACCATCATTTCAAAGAACTCCAGCATTGGATGAGAATCATATTTTGTGAGTATAAAATCGTCAGCCAGCTCAAACGCTTCAGGTGAGATGGCACAGATCGTTGAATCTCTCGCACTCAGCTCTTCCACATTTGACTTGATCTTATCATAATGCATGGTCTTTGGCATAAGTGCGATGGTGAAAAGTTCCGCATCAGCCAATGCGATAGGACCATGTTTCATTTCACCTGCAGGATATCCTTCCGCATGCAGGTAACTGATCTCTTTTAGTTTGAGCGCACCTTCAAGTGCAAGAGGGAAGAAGATATCTCTTCCAATGAAGAAGAATCCATGTCCATGCAGATAACGCTTGGAGAGTCTATGTAGTTTTGCATGCAGTTCATCCGTGACGATCAATGCCTTAGGTGTGTGTAACATCGCATCTATCTCACCTTGAAGTACCTCTTTTGAAACAGTATTCTTCTCTTGTCCTACATAGAGTGCCAGCATCCAAAGTACCATGGTTTGTGTAGCAAAAGCTTTTGTGCTGGCAACCCCTTTTTCTATTCCGGCTCTAGTCAGAATGGCAGCATCACTTTCACGCACGATTGAAGAGTTATCTACATTACAGACACTCAGACTCTTTAGTCCGGCTCTTTTTGCCATTTTAAGTGCTTCGAGTGTATCCGCTGTTTCACCACTTTGTGAAATGGTAATGAAGAGCGTATCTTGTGTGAGCAGGGGTTCTTTGTATCTAAACTCCGAAGCGATCTCCACATCGCATCTTACTTTTGCGATACGTTCAAACAGGTAGGCTGCGGTAAGAGCTGAATGGTAGCTGGTACCACAGGCACAGATCTTGATAGAAGTGATCCCTTCAAAGAAATCATCACCCAGTTCATCTAGATCAATACTGTCATCAAGTACACGGCCCATCATCGTCTCACTCATGACACGGCTCTGTTCATAGATCTCTTTTTCCATGAAAAAACGGTATCCGTCCTTTTGTGCAAGTATCTTGTCCGCTGAGAGTGTTTGTGTAGTGTAGCTTGTAGCACCATCTTTGTTAAACAGATGTACTTTACCATTTTGAACAAAGCCATATTCGCCATCCTCAAGATAGTAAACTTCTTTTGCTTTACCGATAACAGGTGTGTCAGATGAAGCAAAATAGACCTCTTCATCATCAAACCCAATCAGCATAGGAGAACCATTTTTCGCAAAGAAGATGGTATCAGGCGCTGCTTCTGTGATGAGTAGGGTAGCATAGGCACCATCGAGTCTTTTGATCGTCTCTTCAAAAGACCAAAAAGCTTCACTGGATTTATTGTAATACTTTTCAAAAATATGTACGATCGTTTCCGTATCGGTCTGGCTCAAGAACTTGACCCCTTCATCTTGCAGTTCAGTTTTAAGCTCTTGGTAGTTCTCAATGATACCGTTATGTACGACATAAGAGTATGCACCTAAGTGTGGGTGTGCGTTGAGTTCTGTCGGTTTTCCATGTGTCGCCCATCTGGTGTGACCTATGGAGATACCAAAACCTTCACTCTCATAGGCTTTGGTCTTGTTGCGTAAATTTTCCAATTTACCTATGGCTTTAAAGTCATGAAGTTTATCACCTTCGATCACAGCGATTCCTGCAGAGTCATATCCTCTGTATTCAAGTTCCTGTAAACCTTCAAGCAGTATATCTTTTTTCTCTTTTTGTCCTATATATCCAACAATTCCACACATCTTATTTCTTCCCTGTTAGTTTATCTGTTATAGTCTCAACATTATGACAAAAGTTTCCATTCTTCTCGATGAGGAACATGTCTCTTACGCGATTTTTTAGTGTATGTACCTTTGCTGTGACGATATCGATACCCATACTATCAAAGAGATAGATGACAAATGCCAGTAACCCTTTTTGGTCTTTACAATTGAGGTACATTACAGCATAGGTTTTTGAGTGTTCGCAATCTATGCTGATCTCATTTGGAAGGATCGTGGGTATTTTAGGTGTAGTATTGAAGCCTGATGTAAATGCATCATGTATCATTTCTTCAATGAATCCTGCCTCTTCATGACTGACTGTTTCGGAAAAATCTATTCTAAAATATTTGAGGTCATCAAAGAGTTTACACACATCCATATTGACGACATCCAAATTGGAGAGTTTGCCTAGAAGATAACTTAAATTAAAATCATCTCTACGTATGATCTCAATGGTTAAGTGTTTTTTATTGGTGATTAAAAATTCATATTGCTCTGTTTCAAATGCTTTTTTAGTCACAGCGAGTATATGTTTTGTATTATAACGTAGAAACAAGAGATTTGAAGGGATTTGCAATATCTTTTTCTGTTGTGTTCTGGTTAGTTGGAGAAAAACTTTATTCTTTTTGAGGATTGATTCTTTTTTCAAACGTTTTTGGGTTTCATCAATGATGTGGGTTTGTCCCAGAACATCTAAAGCGTTTCTATAGAGTGTCTTGATCAGTTTTGCATTAAAGGAATTATAAGTTCCCGGTCCCACACCACTCATATCGGCATAGGTGAGGATATAGATCATATCCAAGAGCTTTTTGTTATTAAAATGTGAAGCAAAAGAGAGGATGACCGTTTCGCTGTATATATCTTCTCTTTGCGCGACCTTGCTCATGAGTGTATGGTAGGTGATAAGTCTCTCCCCCATATCGATCAAACTTTTTTCTATTTGCAGTTTTTGTGCAAAAACTTTAAAGAGAGATGCACCTACAAAGTGATGATCTTTTTTACGTCCTTTTCCTGCATCATGTAAAAATACAACGATTTTGAGCATCGCTTTTTCATCATTGGTAAGTGCTTCCCACAGTGAACGTATAAAATCATCTTCGATCTTTTCTAAATGGTAGAGACACTTGAGTGAATGGATATCTACAGCATACTGATGATAACCATCAAATTGAGGCAGGTCAACCACTTTTTTGATAGGGGTGATCGTATATCTCAAAAGTTTAGCATAGGAAAGTGTCTTGAAGATAGAGTAACAATGTGGTGTATAAAATAGTGTTTTTATCGTTCTATAGTGTGTTTTACTGAGTCGTTCGGGTCTCTTGATATTGAGAAGTTGTTGAAGAAAGGTCGGATGTGCATAAAAAGACTCATCCGCATGTACTCTTAGTTGTATGAGAAGATCATTAAAGATTTTCGTATCTTTGCGAGGATAGACATAGTTTTTACTTGGATCATCAATTTTATACTCTTTTGTGAGTGCATTAAGCCATATCGTACTGTAGAGTCTGATCGTTTTAAGACTGTCCGTTACCTTTTTAGCAAAACGCATTTGTCCTTTTTTCCCCTCTTCATACCCAAGCAGTGTTGCTACACTTGGAATGAGGTCAAGACGTAGTTTGTCTTCCTTTTTTTTGGAGACAAGATGAAGGGCAGAACGCACACGGAACAAAAACTCTAAGGCGATTCTAAAAGTCTTATACTCTTTTTCATCGATGATACTAGAGGGAAGATTTTTGATATTTTCGACATTGTAGTGTATTTTTCCTATCCAGAAAACCAGGTTGGCATCACGAAAACCACCGACCCCCTCTTTGAGGTTTGGTTCCATGGTGAGTGGATGCTTACGGTGTTTCTCTTCTTGTTCTTGTAGTTTTTGTTGTATGAACTCTGCTACATTGTCATGACGGATCTGGGAGATCGCATTTTGTGTTTCCATCCAGATAAAGGAAGAGCCTTCGATCATACGTGATTCGATCAGTGCTGTTTTGATAGTGATATCAGTTTTTGAGACATCACAGAGTTCATCAACAGTGTGTACCCTGTGACCCAATTTTAAGCCGGTGTCCCAAAGTATATAGAGTATCTTTTCGATCAGTTCTTTTACATTGTAGCCTGGGACATCCTTGTAGACAAGCATAAGATCTATATCTGAGTGTACACAAAGTTGTTCTCTTCCGTAAGATCCGAGTGCAACAAGACTTAATGGGATAGAGTTTTTCATCGGAAGGTAGTCTCCGAACATATCTCTTGTGGCTACTTTGTATACAAGTTTTAGGATACTGTCGATCTTTTTGGTATGTTTGACAAGAAAATCTTTTCCTCCTGAAGTAGCGAAAGTCTCTTCAAGAGTGTCAAAGTAGAGCTTAATATCTTTTTTCAGTACTTTAGCGATCTCAAGATCAGCTGCATTGTTATAGAGCAACTCTTCTATTTGGGCTTTCAGGGTATCCACTATACTCTCCGTAATGTTATATTGGTATAATACCCAAAAATAACTATGGATGTACTCAGAATGGATTTGATACAAAAGGTACGTGATAAAGAGAGACTTACACAAGAAGAGGGTGAAGCACTTTATGACCTGGAACTCTATACCCTTGGTGAACTTGCCGATGAGATACGTAGAGAGAAATATGGCAATAAAAGTTACTTTAATATAAACAGGCATATAAACCCCACAAATGTCTGTGCAGATATCTGTAAATTCTGTGCCTACTCAGCCAGTAGAAAAAATCCAAACCAATACACTATGAGTCATGAAGAGATCTTGGAGATCGTAGACAAGTCTGTTAAAAATGAAGCTAAAGAGATGCATATCGTTTCGGCGCACAATCCCAATGATGGTGTGGAGTGGTATATGGGTGCATTTAGAAAGATCAAAGCAAAGTATCCTGATCTACATGTAAAAGCGATGACAGCAGCAGAAGTGGACTTTTTGACCAGAGAGTATGGGCATAGTTACGATGAGGTCCTTGATATGATGATCGAAAATGGGGTTGATTCTATGCCTGGTGGTGGTGCTGAGATCTTCGATGAAGGGGTACGTGAGTACCTCTGTAAAGGGAAAGTGACATCAGATCAGTGGTTAGAGATACACCAAAAATGGCATGAAAGAGGCAGAGAGAGCAATGCCACGATGCTCTTTGGACATGTTGAAACACGAGCACATCGAATAGACCACATGATAAGACTTCGCACCCTACAAGACAAAACAGGCGGGTTTAATGCCTTTATCCCCTTGGTCTACCAAAGAGACAATAACTTTTTGAATGTCAAAGAGTATCCTACAGGGCAAGAGATTCTTAAAACCTATGCGATCAGCCGTATCATGTTAGATAATATTCCACATATCAAAGCATACTGGGTGACTGCTTCGGTCAATCTCGCACTGATCGCCCAAGAGTTTGGTTGTGATGATCTCGATGGTACGATTGAAAAAGAATCTATCCAGTCTGCAGCCGGCGCAGCAAGCAGTCACGGAATGGATTTGGATGATTTTGTAGCACTCATCAAGAACTCAGGTTTTCAACCTATTGAACGTGACAGTCTCTATAATGAGTTAGAAGTGTATTAGTATGGAGAAGCGTTACTATCCCTATGAGGATCTTTTGGCTGATGCAAAGACATTAACGCAAAAGATCGACTGGGAGTTTGATACGATCATTCCCATAGCAAGAGGGGGGCTCTGTTTAGCGCATCTTCTTGGGGAATACTATAATATTAGAGAAGTTTACAGTATCAACACAATTGGTTATGATGATACGCTCAAGTTAGAAAGTGTCAAGGTTTTTAATATCCCGGACTTGGGTAAGGCTGAGAATGTACTCATCGTTGATGATATTGTTGACAGCGGTGATACTATAGTAGAGGTGTTAAAAGTATTGCGCCATAGATACCCTGATGTAACCTTCAAAGTAGCCTCACTTTTTTATAAAAAAAGTGCTAAAGTTGCTCCTGATTGGCATGTGCAGGAAGCAGATTGCTGGATCGAATTCTTTTGGTCAGTTGACCTCTTAAACAACAAACGCTAATCTTTATCTTTTCATTTTTACTTGTTACATTTATGTAATGGTTTTGTACTTAAAATGTTATCAAGTTAGTTCATCATTCTCCACCACATTAAATCGGAGGAAAATATGAAAAAACTTATAATGCTTTCATTAGCAGCGGCGGCGACACTTACTTTAGTTGGGTGTTCAGATGATGATAACGAGACTACGGTAGTACCTACAGTAACACCTGATTCTACAGTAACACCTAGTCCGGTAGTACCAAGTGATTCGGCTATTACTGTTAATGATGTTCAGTTCACAGGTATTCCTACACCAACAGGAAGTGAACAATTGAAGTTGCAGACTTCTTCAGAAGTTGAGGTAAACGGTGAGGTTCAAGAGATCGGCTTTACAAAGCTTATGGCTACAGGTCACATTGACAATGGAGAGATGTATGGTCTTTCAAAAGATGTAAACGATATGATCCTTACAATGGATGATGGTAACCCTTATATCTGTAACGGTACATCAAACCCAAGTGGTTCAGGTTCAGGACTTGACTACGTATCAATTCTTCAAAAGAACGATAAACTATACATGGTTTCTCAGTTTGAGTGTCAAATCGGATCTATCTACGTAAGTGAGCTTGAGCAAGATGCTCAAAGTGGTGAGCTAAGTGCAAAGCCAGACACAATGAAATTTGTTTCACAAAAAGGTGAGTTCGGTGGGTATGTTCACTGTGCTGGTATGAAGACACCATGGGAGACACATCTTGGTTCTGAAGAGTATCCGCCAGATGCAAAAGGTATGGATCTGAATGCTTCATCTTCAGGAGATTTTTACTTTGATTTTGTTAAGCCATTCTGGGGAGACATGAGACTTGCAAATCCTTACTACTATGGATGGACACCTGAAGTTTCTATCGATGTAGACGGGAATCCGGTATATACAAAACACTATGCACTTGGAAGATTATCTCATGAGCTCTCTTATGTAATGCCGGACAATAAAACAGTATATATCTCTGATGATGGTACAAATGTTGGACTTTTCATGTTCAAAGCAGACACAGAGAAAGATCTAAGTGCCGGTACACTTTATGCGGCAAAATGGACACAAACATCTGCAGCAAATGGTGGAGCAGCTGACATTTCTTGGATCGAACTTGGACACGCTACTAACGCTGAGATTAGAGCAATGATCGACCCGGATAATAATATTATGACAAATGATGGTTATACGTTCGATGACATCATGGAAGTGGTTGATTCTAATGTAGATGGTACATGTCCTACAGGTTATGCTTCTATCAATACTTCAGCGTACTTCGAGTGTGCTAAAGTGAAAACTGGCATGGAAAAAGCTGCAGCATTCCTAGAGACTAGACGATATGCTGCGATCAAAGGTGCAACTACAGAGTTTAGAAAAGAAGAAGGTATCACGTATGATGCAAACAACAAAACACTTTATGTTGCAATGAGTGCCATCGAAAGAGGTATGGAAGATAATGCTAAGTCGGGGGTAGCAAATACTCAGTATGATGAAGGTGGAAATAACGATATCAGAGTTGATTACAACTACTGTGGCGCTGTGTATGCACTAGATGTGAACGAAGATATGGTCGCAACAAACATGTATGCAGTTGTTACAGGTGAAATGATCGCTGAAGATGCTGATGGTAACGAGTGTCACCTAGATAAGATCTCTAACCCAGATAACGTAGCGATGATGCCAAACTCTAACATTCTTGCAATTGGTGAAGACACAGGTAAACACGTGAACAACATTGTATGGGCATACGATATCAATACTGGTGAACTCACAAGAATCCTTGCTACACCAGCAGGTGCTGAAACAACTGCTCCATTCTTCTATAACGAT
>Ga0180436_10004529_pt1 | contig 12464 bp, 11 predicted proteins | sample SS_ome_2_FD_132434 | JGI IMG/M metagenome (GOLD analysis project Ga0180436, IMG submission 132434) | Hypersaline lake sediment archaeal communities from the Salton Sea, California, USA - SS_3_S_2 metaG | ecosystem: Environmental > Aquatic > Non-marine Saline and Alkaline > Hypersaline >...
CGCGTTCCTGGAGGCGTTGTGCGATGCGCAGTTTGTGTTCGGGGGCGACGCGCGCGAAGACGTGGGTGTCGGCCACGGTTTCGCGGAGCTGATCGTCGTCCATGCGGGCGAGGTCTTCGCCGGAGACGGCCGGGCGGGCGGAGGCGTCTTCGACGATGCCGAGCTGGCGAGCTACGGCGGTTGCCGTCACGGCGTGGTCGCCGGTGATCATGACGGGGCGGATTCCGGCGGTGCGGCAGTCGCGGATGGCCTCGATGGCCTCGGTGCGCGGGGGGTCGATCATGCCCTGGATGCCGAGGAAGGTGAGGTCGTCGAGGTCCTCGGGGGCGAGGCAGGTTTTGTCCTTCGGGAGTGGTTTGCGGGCGGTGGCGAGGAGGCGGAGGGCCTCCCCGGCGAGGGTTTCGGCCTCGGCGAGGAGGCGCTCGCGTTCGAGGGGCCGGGGTCCGTCGCGGGTGAGCTGCCGGCTGCACAGGGCGAGGACTTGTTCGGGGGAGCCCTTGACGCAGAGGAGGTTTTCGTCCTGACCGGCGTGGAGGGTGGCCATGTATTTGATGGTCGAGTCGAAGGGGATTTCGTCGAGGCGTTGGGAGTCGTGCCAGAGGCCGGCCTTGGCGGCGGAGACGAGGAGGGCGCCCTCGGTGGGGTCGCCGACGATGTGGTGTTGATCATCCTCGCAGACGAGGCGGGCATTGTTGCACATGAGGCCGGTGCGGAGGGATTCGAGGAGGGGCGCGGGGGCCTCGGAGGGGGGGATTTCGGATCCGTTGTGGAGGAAGCGGCCTTCGGGGGTGTAACCGACGCCCTCGACTTGGAAGGAGGCGTCGGCGCAGAGCACCCTGAGGACCGTCATCTCGTTCTTGGTGAGGGTTCCGGTCTTGTCGGAGCAGATGACGGTGGTGCAGCCGAGGGTTTCGGCGGCGGGCAGGCGGCGGATGAGGGCATTGCGCTGGGCCATGCGGGTGGCGGCGAGGGCCAGGATGCCGGTGACGATCATGGGAAGCATCTCCGGGATGGCGGCCACGATCAGCGAGATGGACCCGAGGAAGTTGTAGGCGGGGTCGAAGCCGACGCCCGCGCCGATGGCGAAATTGACGCCCCCGACGAGGAGGATGGCGATGATGAGGATGCGGGTGAAGGCGGCGATTTTGCGCTGCAGCGGGGTGAGAGCCGACTTGGTGCCCTTCATGAGGGTGGCGATCTTGCCGATCTCGGTTTGTTCGCCGGTGGCGACGACGAGTCCGAGGGCGGCGCCGCGGGTCATGAAGGTTCCGCTGAACGCCATGCAGTGTTGGTCGCCCGGGGGGAGATCGGGCCGGGGGATTTCTTCGGTATCCTTTTCGACGGGGACGGACTCGCCGGTGAGGGCGGCCTCGTCGACGTGGGTATCGCGGGTGCGGACGAGGCGGAGGTCGGCCGGGATGCGGTCCCCGCCAGTGAGCGAGACGATATCGCCCGGGACCAGCTCCCGGGCCGGGATGACGGTGGCCTCGCCGTGGCGGAGGACGGTGCACTTCTGGACGAGAGTGCGTTTCAGCGCTTCGAGGGAGGCCTCGGCCTTGCCTTCCTGGAGGAATCCGATGATGACGTTCAGGATGACCACTCCGACGATGACCGACATGTCCATCCACATGCCGAGGGCGCCGGTGAGCACGATGGCCACCAGCAGGATGTAGACGAGGGCGTTGTGGAACTGCCGCAGGAGCCGCTTCAGGACGCTCGGCTTCGCGATCTTGAGTTCGTTGGGGCCGTATTGTTCGAGGCGCTGGCTTGCGACGTCCGCCGGCAGCCCCTCGGTGGAGGCGCCGAGTGTTTCGAGGGCCTCGTCGGCCGGGACTTGGTACCACGGTTTGCGGTCGGCGGGCATTGTGGGGCCAGGGGTTAGGGGTTAGGGGAGACGAGAGCGGTCAACGATTGAGCGGAGCGCCCCTCGTCATGCGCTCTCGTCGCCGTCATCGTTCGCCGGAACCGCGGCTCGAAAAACCTGATTCATTTGTGACGACTTTTGCTTTTCAAGGGTTCTGGTCGGAGGGGGTGGGGGTGGCGAAGGGGGCGACTTTGGGTTGGACGAGGCGTTCGAAGTCGGCGTAGGGCATGCGGACGACTTCGGCGTGGGAGCCGGCGCTGAAGGCGATTTCCTCGTCTTCGGCGAGGTGGGGGTCGCTGAAGACGGGGAAGTTGTAGAGGTTGCCGAAGGGAGGCATGGCGCCGGTGTCGCAATTGCCGAAGAGGTCGCGGAACTCGTCCTCTTCGGCGAGGGAGGCTTCGGTGGCGCCGGAGGCCTTTTCGAGCATGTCGAAGTCCACGGCGCGGGAGGCGGGCAGGACCGCCATGGCCAGCTTGCCGTCGAGTTTGACCATGACGGTTTTGGCGAGTTCCTTGCCGGGGATATGGGCGGAGGCGGCGACTTCCTGGGCGGTGTAAGCGGGGGAATGCCGCATGGTGACGTATTTGACGTCGTTTTCGTCGAGGAATTTGCGCAAACGGTTAACAGGCATGGTGGTTCCTTTCTTTACTCAGCAACTGGTATTCTGTCACTGCGGCCGGGGCGAGGTCACGCCTTTTCGTGCGGGAGGAGGGGAGGGGTCAGGGGTCAGGGGCGGTGATTTCGGTTCCGATGCCCTCCTGGGTGAAGATTTCGAGGAGGAGCGTGTGTGGGATGCGGCCGTCGATGAAGTGGACCTTTTCGACGCCGGCTTCGAGGGCTTCGAGGGCGGAGCGGATCTTGGGGATCATGCCGCCGGAGATGGCGCCGGATGTGATGAGTTGCCGGGCGGTGTCCGGGGTGACGGTGGGGAGGAGGGAGCCGGGATCGCCGGGATGTCCGAGGAGGCCGGGGACATCGGAGACGAAGACGAGTTTGGCGGGATGGAGGGTGCAGGCGAGGGCGGCGGCGGCGAGGTCGGCATTGACGTTGAGGGTGTTGCCGGTGTCGATTTCGTGTCCGAGAGGGGAGATGACGGGGACGGATTCGGTGTCCATGGCGCGTTGGATTTCGTCGGTGCGGCAGGCGGCGACCTTGCCGACGTGGCCGATATCGACGGGTTGGCCGTCGGGGCCGGTTCCGGTGATTCGGCGGGCTTGGAAGACGCTTTGGCCGGGGATTCCGACGGCGCGTCCGCCGTGCCGGTTGATGAGCTGGACGAGGTTGGGATTGATGGCGCCGCCGAGGGTGGTTTCGACGATTCGGATGGTCTCGGGGGTGGTGATGCGGAGCCCGCCGACGAATTCCGCTTCGAGGCCGGCTTCGGACATGGCGGCGGAGATCGCTTTGCCGCCGCCGTGGACGAGGATGGGATTGATGCCGACGAGTTCGAGGAAGACGATGTCGCGCATGAAGGCGCTGAGGAGATCGCGGTCGTCCATGGCGGACCCGCCGATCTTGACAAGGAAGGCGCGTCCCCGGAAGCGCTGGAGGTAGGGGAGGGCCTCGATGAGGGTGGCGGCCTTGCTTTTCAGAGGCTCGGTTTTCGGCACGTGACGCGGGGTTGGCGGGTGGGAGCGATGGATCGGCGGGCGTCGAAGGCGTTACGAGGAGGCGGAATGGCCGGGGGAGGGCGGGAGGTAGGACGTGAAGCGGGCACAAAGAAACCAGCCGGCGGCGGCGGTGGCAAGGACGGGGCCGAGAGGTGTCCAGTAATCCGAAAGCTCGAAGAGCGCGGCGAGGACCACCAGGGAGCCGGTCAGGAGGAGTCCGAAAGCGAGGAAGCGGGTGAGACGGCCGCAGCGGGTGAGAGAGGCTGCGATGACAGCGATGAGGGTGAACAGGAGGGCCTCGAAGGCGGGGGGCAGGCGATGGTGCTCGCGGGGGCCGGCGGGGCGGGGGAGGGCATCGATCGAGCTGACGAGGCGTCCGAGGTTGGCGGGTCTGGTCCATGGGGCGGGGTTTTCGGGGGTGGCGTCGCAGAAGAGGGCGCAACGGGGCGTGACGGGGTGCGGGAGGGCGGAGGCGCCAGTGGGTTGGACGAGTTCATTGGCGGCGAGGAAGCGATGGGGTGCGGAGGCGAGGGGCCGGAAGTCGAGTTGGGCGTATTCGTTGATGGGGATGCTGGGGCCGTTGCCGAGGCGGATGTGATGGTCGAGGACGATACGGACTTCCGAGGGTCGGACATGGTGTTGAGACATGGCGACGGCCACCGGGAAGGAAGGGATGAGATAGTCGTCCCACCGGGCGAAGGCGGGGTGCGGGTCCATGGCGGTTTCCGCAGCGGAGCCGGGGGACGGTTGTTCGCTTTCGAGGACGCGAAACGAGAACAGGGCATTGGGAACGGAGGTGGCCGAGGGGGGCAGGGCGACCCGGTTGACGCGTGGCAGGACCCCGGGGTTGCCACGGAGTTGGCGGAGAGGGACGGCGCTGCGTTTCAGATAGGGGGGAAGGGTTTGTGCGGTGGGGGCACGGCGGAGATCGACCGTCAGGACAGCGGAGTCGAACCGGGAGAGATGGGTTTCGAGGGCGCTGAGGCGCAGTTCCCCCGCGTCTTCCCACGAGAGGGGCTGAACGATGGCGGCCACGCGGCACCCCGCCTCGTGGGCGTTGTTCAGGATGACGGCCCAATCGACGGGCGAGAGGGGGTAGGATTCGAACTCTCTCTCGGGGTCTTCGGTGACTCCCACGAGAAGGCAAGGTTGCGGCCGGCCCGGCTGGAGGGGACGAATGATGCGCATGCGGGAGGCCGGCGGAACCGGATCGAGGACGAAATGTTCGTCGTTGCGTGTGATGGTGAGGAAGGCGCGGAAGAGGGACTCTTCGCGCTGGCGCAAGGGTCTCCAGAAATCGGTGAGGAAGGCCACGCAGACGCCGGCCTCGACAGCCAGAACGACGAGAAGAAGACGGACGATCCAAGGGGAGATCATGGCTGGGCCTCGAGGGCTGGTTCCAGGACCGGGCGGAGGGGGGAGGCGAGATCGGTGTCTTGGACGAGGTCGAACAGGAGGCGGGCGGCGGCCGGTATGTGCCGGGCGTACCAGTCGATGTGGATGTTGTGAAGGATGAAGGCGTAGGCGCCAAGGGCCTGCATGAGGCGTTGAATGGCGCAATCGCGAAGGAGTTCCGGGACGGGGCGCTCCTCGGCGATGGATTCCCAGAGATCGAGGAGTTGCTCGCGTTCGTCCGGGGGGTGGTTCAGGTAGGGATCGTAGATGAGCGAGGCGAGGTCGTATTCCTGCCGGCCGCGACGGAGGCCTTGGAAGTCGATGAGCCAGGCGGCGCCTTGGTGGATGATGATATTCTGCGATTGGAAGTCGCGGTGGACGAGGTTGCGGTGGGAGGAGCCGAGATTCGAGCGGAGGCGGGCGAGGGCCGGATCGCGGCGCAGCGGGTCGCCGTCGAGGTGGAGGTGCGATTCGACGAGGTTGTCGATGAAGTAGTCCTGCTCCCATTGGTAGGAGTCCTCGGTGAAGGGGGGCGGGAGTTCGAGATCCTTGGGAGCGCGGGTGTAGAAGAGGCGGTCGAGCTGTTCGAGAGCGGAGCGGTAGTAAGGTTGGCGTTCGCTCCATGGGCGATCCTTGAGGGCGAGGAGGTCGGTTTCGCCGAGGTCCTGGACGAGGGCGATGTTCCGTCCGGGGTTGTCGTAGAGGACTTCGGGGACATTGAGGCCGGCGGACTTGAGGAAGCGGGCGACGGGGAGGAAATAGCGGTTGTCCTTGCGATCGCGCGTGTAGTGGATGCCGATGAAGGTCGGGTGGCCTTCGGCTTTGATGCGCACGATGGTGCGGCCGGAGGCGCCGCGTTTGACGGGTTCCAGGATGACGGGATGGTCGGGGTTGAGGCCAAGGTGGGCACGGGCGGCGGTGAGGAGGGTGTCGGCGGCCATGGGATGCGGGGTGCGGATTTCGGTTTTCGGATTTCGGGTGGCGGGGGCCGGGGCGGGGTGGGGGTCTGAAATCGTTTACAGGTCGGTGTCCTTGTGGGCGCCTGAGACTGGAGAGGAAGAACAGACGACGCAGTTGGTCAAGCGCGCTTCGGGGGCGATTTCGCATTCCGGCCAGACGATCGAGTGCCGGAGCACGGCGTGGGGGCCGACGACGGCCCGGGGGCCGACGGCGGAGGATTCGACGGTGGCGGAGGGTGCGATGCGCGCTTCGGGGTGGACCATGGGATGGCGGTGGAGCGGGGCGGCGGCCGGTTCGAAGTGGGCGGCGAGGTAGTTGTCCCGGGTTCCGAGGTCGAGCCATGAGCGATCGTCGAGGAGACAAGCCCCGAGGGAGCCCCGGCGGGCGAGTTCGAGAAAGGCGGGAATGACGGAGATCTTCCGGCGGGCGGGGATGAGTTCGGGGAAGTCCGGGTTGATGCAGTAGATTCCAGTGAATTGATGGGTTCCCTCGGCGATTCCGAGAAGGCCGCGGATGTCGGTGACGCGGTTGCCATCGATGGCGACGTGGGGGTTGGGTCCGGTGCTTCGCAGACCGAGCGTGACGGTCGTGCCGAAAGCGAGATGGGAGGCAATGAGGCGGTCGAGGCTGAGATTGGTCAGGACGTCGGCGTTGTAGACGAGGACGGGCTCGTCGCCGATCCAGGATTCGATGTTCTTCAGGCCTCCGCCGGTTTCGAGGAGGACCGGTTCGTGGAAGAGGGTGACCGGCGCGTCGCGGTAGACCGGTCCGGCGGGAGGGGGCGGGCGCAGCGAATCGAGGGGGGTCGGAGGCGCCGGGCGGTCATAAGCGGAGGAGTTGGCGAAGAACCGGACCCATTCTTCGGGGAGATGGTGGGTGTTGATGGCGAATTCGCGGATTCCGGCGTCGAGGGAGTGGTCGAGAGCGTATGTGACGAGGGGCCGGTGCATGACCGGGATGAGCGGCTTGGGAAGGCGGTTGGTGAGGGGGCGGAGTCTGGTTCCCAGCCCGGCGCCCAAGAGAAAGGCCTTCGTCACGGGGGAGCCGTGAGGGATCGAGGGGATGGATTCAAGCGCGGAGTGGGGACGGAAGTGACGAACAACGAAGCGCGTCATTCTTTATTGCGTTGCGCGTGCAGGGTCTCGATGACCTTCCGGAAGGGGGAGGGCATGGGGAGGCCGTTCAGGGAGTGCGGGGGATGGAAGCGTTCGACGTGGTCCGCCGGCGCGGGCGGGACGCTGGCCGGGGGGCAACGATGGATGTGGAGAGTGACCTTGTGGTGGGTGATGTTGTAGACGTGGGTGGCGAGGAGGCGGAAAGGGACGGCTTCTTCGGGGGGGCGCTCGGGGAGTCTCCAGAGTCCCCGGCGGCGGGAGCCTGATTCCCGGGCGAGGAGGAGGGCGCCGTCGCGCCGGCGGACGAAAAGGACATGCTCGGTGACTTCCACCGTCCCGCGACGCGCCTTCCGGACCGGAAGGGCATCGGGCCGGCGGGTGGTGCAGAACGTCCGGACCGGGCAGGTCCGGCACCGGGGAGCAGCGGTCCGGCAGAGGCTCTGGCCGAGATCCATGAGAGCGGAGGTGAATCTGCGGGGTTGATCCGGAGCGAGGAGGGCGGCGGCCCATGCGCGGAGCTGCCGCCGGGAGGGGGCGGAGTCGATGGAGTGGGCGTGATCGAAGAGGCGGGCGAGGACGCGGGCGACATTGGCGTCGACGGCGGGAACGGGCTGGTTGAAGGCGAAGGCGGCGAGGGCGGCGGCGGTGTAAGGACCGATGCCGGGGAGGGCTTCGAGGAGGGCAGGATCTCGTGGGAAGTCTCCATGGTGGCGATCGAGGAGGGCGCGGGCGGTTTTCCTGAGATTTCGTGCTCGCTGGTAGTATCCGAGGCCCTCCCATGCCCGGAGGAGTTTCTGTTCGGGGGCGGCGGCGAGGGATTCGAGGGTTGGGAAGGCGGCGAGGAAGCGTTCGAAGCGGTTGTTGCGGGTGACCGCGGCGACGGTGGTCTGCTGGAGCATGATTTCGGAGACGAGGATGGCGTAGGGGTCGGCGGTTTGCCGCCATGGGTAATCGGGGCCGTTCTGATCGAACCAGTCGAGCAGGGCGTTGCGGAACGCGCGGCGGTTGTGCAGCGGGTGCCTTGTGGCGGGCGGTTTGGTCATGGGCGGCGATTACGATTGACCGGGAGGTTGGGGGTGATTAGGTGCGACGGCCCTCGGGGGAGGAGCGGGCAGGAATGGCGCGGACGACGTACACGGCGGAGATCGGGGAACGGGAGGTGGGACGGCTGCGGGCGGTGCTGGAACGGAGCGGCTTCGAATTCGTCGAGAAGCCGTATGCTCACTACGCGGCCCGCAAGGGGAAGCTGAATGTAACGGTGTATGAGAAGGGTCCGAAGGTTCTGGTGCAGGGGAGGGAAACCGAGGACTTCGTGAAGTTCGTGCTTGAGCCGGAGGTTCTGGGGGAGGCGCGGCTTGGTTACGAGGCGGTTCACCAACCGGAGATGTTCGAGCCGCACTTCGGGATCGACGAGAGCGGGAAGGGGGATTTTTTCGGTCCGCTGGTGATTGCCGGGGTGGGGGTGCGGGAAGAGAGCGCGCGGGGCCTGATGGAGGCGGGGGTGACGGACTCGAAGCGGATCGGCTCCGCAGCCCGGGTGCGGGAGCTGGCGGCGGTCATCCGGCAGACGGTGGCGGAGCGGCGGGCGGTGGTGACGATCGGTCCGGCGCGCTACAATCAGCTCTACCAGTCGTTCGGGAATTTGAATGAGCTGCTGGCGTGGGGGCACGCGAAGGTGATCGAGGAACTGGCGACGGCGGATCCGGAGTGTCCGCGTGCGCTGAGCGACCAGTTTGCGAATCCGCGGGTGCTGCGGCGTCAGCTTGCGAAGCGGGGGTTGGGGATTGCGCTCGAGCAACGCCCGCGGGCGGAGAGCGATGTGGCGGTGGCGGCGGCTTCGATCCTTGCGAGGGAGAGGTTCATCGAGTGGATCAGGCGTGCGAGTGAACAGTGGGAGGTTGGATTTCCCCTCGGGGCGGGTCCCCCGGTGCTTGCGGCGGGGCGGCGATTTCTGGAGCTTCACGGGGCGGGGAATCTGTCCGAGGTGGCGAAGATGCATTTCAGGACGGCGGGCCGGCTCTCCGGGGATCCTGAATGAGAGCGGCACTGTCACCGTTTTTTCCGTTACAAATCGGGCCGGTTGTGCTGTCCATTGGAGGCGTAACACATTTTCATGGCTACGATTACGAAACGTGACCTTGTGGTTCGGATCAGCAACGAGACGGGACTGACGCAGCAGCAGGTGTTTGATGTGATGCAGAAGACGCTCGATGCCTTGACGGAAGAGCTGGCGAAGGGGAATTCGGTGGTGATGCGCAATTTCGGGACGTTCGAGGTTCGGCAGACGAAGGCCAAGGTGGGTCGCAATCCGAAGAACCCGAACCGGGATGTTCCGATTCCTCCGCGGGCGGTGGTGAAGTTCAAGCCGGGCAAGGAGATGAAGGAGAGGGTGGCGCCGATTCTGCCGGTGATTCAGCAACGGGGGCCGGGGGCGGTCTGAGAGACTGTCCGGCGATGCCTGCTTCGGGCGGACGGCAGGGATTTGCGGGCCGGCGTTTCAAGCCGGGCGGTTCGCGGTTGTATGGCGGCGGGCGGGCCGGTATGATGACCGAGGTGATGGGGCGGTTTGGATTGTTGGGGCTGGCATCGTTGTTGTTGTGTGCGTGCGGCGGAGGGTATGACGGCTACATGACCCGTCCGTACACGGTGCGGGGGGCGCGGTATTATCCGATGGGGGTGGAGGAGGCGCTTCGGTATCGGGAAACGGGGATTGCCTCGTGGTACGACGAAAGCCGTTTCTTCGGGTTGAAGCGGGGCGACACCTCGCTGGGCGAGAAAGTGATGCCATGGCATGTGAGCGGGGCACACAAGACCCTTCCCCTGCCCTGCCGCGTGAAGGTGACCAATCTCGAGAACGGAAACTCGGTGAAGATGCGTCTCAACGACCGCGGTCCGTTCATTGCGGGGCGCATCATCGACGTCACGCCGCGGGCGGCGCGGAAGCTCGGCTTCGAGGACGAGGGTCTGACGCGGGTGCGGGTGGAGGTGATGAGCGTGGGAGACGGGGGATACAAGCGGAAGGCGAAACGCGGGGGGATTCCGCTGGTGCCGTTCTTGTGAGGGGAGCGGTGGGCCCGGGGCGTGCGGGTCAGGGCGACCGATCGGGCTGGTTTGAGGGAGTGAGTTCGAGGTAGGCTTGGATTTCCTCGGCGGGGATGTGGGCGCGCATGAGCGATTCTCCGACGAGGATGGCGTTGGCGCCGGCGTCGAGGGCGCGTTGGGCGTCGGCGGGGGACTTGATGCCGGATTCGGAGACGAGGAGGACGTTGCCGGGCGCTTCCTCCGCGAGCCGTTCGGTGACGGCGAGGTCGGTGGCGAAAGTCTTGAGGTTGCGGTTGTTGATGCCGATGAGGTTGGCGCCGAGATCGATGGCGCGCTCCATTTCGCGGAGGTCGTGCACCTCGACGAGGACGTCGAGTTGGAGGTCCGCGGCGGTCGTGTAGAGATGCTCGAGGGCCTCCGGGTCCAGCGCCGCCACGATGAGGAGAACCGCGTCGGCCCCCGCCACCACCGCTTCGTGGATCTGAACCTCGTGGACCGTGAAGTCTTTCCGGAGAAGCGGAATGGGGGAGAATTGGCTGATCCGTGTGAGATCGCTGAGGGAGCCCTGGAAATAGTCCGCGTCGGTCAGAACCGACATGCAGGAGGCCCCGCCATCGACATACGCCCGGGCCCGCCGGAGGGGATCGAAATCGGGGTCGATGAGGCCGGCGGACGGGGAGGCTCGTTTCACCTCGGCGATGACGCCGAGGCGGTCCGGCCCGCGGTCAAGGGCGGAACGGAATCCGCGAAACTCGTTGCGCTGCAGGGCGGCCGCCTTGAGTTTGGCGGCGCGGGGGAGGAGCGCTTTCACTTCCCCGTGCTTGTGGGCGACGATCTCTGCAAGCTTGTCCACGTGGGGGTTTTTGCACCGCAATCGCGACCGAATCGACCGGAAAATGCTTGCAGGATCGGCGGGAGGGTGTAAGGAAGCGTTCCACCCCAGCGGGTGTAGCTCAGTGGTAGAGCGCAACCTTGCCAAGGTTGATGTCGACGGTTCGAATCCGTTCACCCGCTCCAGATTTTCCGAAGAAGCCCGCGGCAATCCGCGGGCTTTTTCGCGTGCATTTCGTTGTTGAGGTGGTGTCGCGCCTGGTCCGGGTGACGGCCGGAGGGGGCGCGTGCCCGGGTCCGGGATTTTGAGCGAGCAGTGGGAGGAGATTCGGGAAGCGGCCGTCGGGGGCGGGGTGGGAAGTCATGGCGGCGTGGAAGGCGGGGGAGTGGATTTCGGGGTTGGGGCCACCGTGTGTGGCGGATGAATTGAGACGATTTTTCCTTTGTCGGGAGGTAGGTTTTCATCGAGACAAGGCGCCGTGAAAGGATTCGTGTTGTTGGCGATCATTCTTTTGACGCCGGCCATGGCGTATTTCAACATACTGCATTTCAAGCGGGTGATGCAGCCGGCCTTGCGAGCGGAGGTGGAGGAGGTCCTGCGGGCGGGGGGCGTCGAGGAGCCGGCGGTCCGGATGGATTACCTTGACGCCATCATCCGTGGGAAGGTGGAAAGCGAGGAGGACCGGAGGCGGATCGCCGGAAGGGTGGAGCGGCTTCCCGGCGTGAGGCTGCTTCCGTCGGGAAACCGGCTTGCGCCTCTCGGATGGTTGAGGATCGCCCGCCGCGGGGGAGTGATCACGGCGGAGGGGATTCTGCCGGAGGAGATCGCGCTTGGGATCCCGGCAAGCCTCGATGTGAAGGAGGGGTGGGATGCCGGGGTGATGCGGCGGGCCGGGGTGCGGGTTCCTCCGGGGCTGACCGGCTGGAACGGGTTGCTCGAGGGGTTCTTCGACGTGCCGGGGGAGCGCAGCATCGAGTTGCGGCGGGGGGGGCTTGAAATGGAGGGCTCTGCCACGGTGGGGTTGCGGGCCGACTGGCGGGCTGAAGCCTCGGGGGTGGTGGGAAAGAAGCGGGTTTCGGAGCGGTTTGCGCTCTATCCGTCAAGGTATCACTTTCCGGCCTACGAGCCGGTCACGGTGGCCGGCTCCGGTCGTCGGGCGCGGTTGTGCGCGGTGTTGGAGGAGGCCCGGATCGTATTTGACGCGGGGTCGGCGGAGGTTCCGGCCTCGGAAGTGAAAAAGGTATCGAAGGTGGCGAACGCGATTCTGACGGCTGCTCCGGAGGCCCGATTCGTGGTGGGCGGGCATCCGGGAGGGGGCGGCACGAGCGGCAATGTGGCGCTGGCGCGGCAACGGGCGGAAGTGGTGGGCGGGATGCTGCGGGAATACGGGGTGAGCGAGGCGCGGGTCGAATTGACGGCATTCGGCGCGGTTCCGGGGAGCGGGTGGGACAACCGGGTTGAAATCCTCCTCAAGTAGACGGCAGAAGATGGGCTCCTTGGATGCGATCACCTATTTTCTGGTCCACTACGGGCTTTACAGTTTGTTGCTGGTGGTCCCGGCGGCGCTTCTCGGGATACTGTTCGGGTGGCTGGTCTGGGGGAGGTTCCGGCACCTTGTCGAACAAGCGACGAACAGCGCCGCCACG
>Ga0180436_10004530_pt1 | contig 12462 bp, 13 predicted proteins | sample SS_ome_2_FD_132434 | JGI IMG/M metagenome (GOLD analysis project Ga0180436, IMG submission 132434) | Hypersaline lake sediment archaeal communities from the Salton Sea, California, USA - SS_3_S_2 metaG | ecosystem: Environmental > Aquatic > Non-marine Saline and Alkaline > Hypersaline >...
GGACTGGAGGCATGGATTCAGGGCCTCGGTGCACGCGTGGGCTATGACGGGCAAGGCGTGACGTTCGGAGTTTCCGCACGGTTCATGAGATTCCAGTTTGACTGGGCATACGCATTGCGAGGCGACCTCGGTGGAAGCCACCGAGCAGGGCTTACGCTTCGTTGGTGAAAGGGTGGATATGGACAATCGAAAGATCCTGGGCCTATTCCTGGTACTTGCGGTTCTAGCATTGGGAGCGGTTACTGGTGTTGCACAGGACATTGCAGCCCAGGAGACGGCCACCCCTGAGGACGAGTTCGAGGTTGAACTCAACGGGCGAAAGACATGGAAGCTCTCCTATGGCTTTGGAAATCCTGCTGGGCTTGCGTTGTCTGGTGCGGTGCCTGGCCGCATCTCGTTGGATCAAACCCTGTCCGTGGACATCGTCGGCGAAGCGCTGTCTGTGCTCTCCCTGGAGATTCACTACGACGATCAGCAGGCCGAATCGCTGCAGTCGATGGCCCTCTACCTCGACACAGAGCGGCTGGACGGGGTCGCTGGCGATTTCTCATTGGCCGGGGCCTCGGACTTCACCACCTACAACAAGAAGCTGAGAGGATTGCGGCTTGACTACTACTTCGGAGACAACACGCTGACTGCTGTCGCCTCCAGATCAGAGAGTGTGTCCCAGTCCCAGGTGTTCGTGGGCCAATCGGCAGCTGCGGAGATCGCTTTCACAAGCTTTGCATCCGAAGGGTCTTCGCTTCCAGCAAGCTATCGGCTCCATCTTGAGGGTCTCTACGCCTTCCCCCTGAAGTCGCTCTACGCTGAGGAGTTCTCGACGGTATCTTTCGATCTTCCGGCCTCTGCAGGAACGCGTGCTGTGCTTGCGCAGTACGATCTTGGTTATTTGAATGACACACTGGTTGCAGGCGCCGAATCTGAACTGAAGGCCCAAGAGTTTCGAGTCGTGGAGGATTCCGGGCAGGTCCTGCTCCTAAACCGTGACCCCGTGTCCCTGCTCAGGGATCACGTCCGCGATGCGATCAAGGCCTACAACGCCGCCAACAATCTCGCAGGAGACGCGGCGGAGCGATACCCGTTCGCAGCAGGTACGGACTACGAACTCGAGTTTCTTGGTCTCCTGATTCCACATGCCATGATTCTCGTCGATGAGGACGACTACCCGTTGGATGAGAGTGACCGTCGACGCTACTACAACCTTGGGCATGCTGACGTCAAAGAAGCGAATCTCCGTGTGGAGGTCAGCACGGATGGAAGATCGTTCGAGATCGTTGGAAGTCCTCGGCTCACAGGCTACACAACCGAACTCCTGGCAGCCGATGGAATTCTCATCTGCGACTTCCCGTCGGAGTTCTTCGTCCCCAGTAGCGTGATCAGGGTCGAGTTCTCGTACGAGATGTCAGGCGGTGCATTTGCACTTGGGCTCTCGCTTGTGCCTGATAGCGAACGTGTCTTGTTGAACAACGAGCTCCTGGTCCGCGATGTGGACTACCTCATTGAGTACGACGTGGGAATGCTGTTCTTGCTGATCGATATTGAGGACACAGATGTTCTGCAGGTCGACTATGAGCTGTTTAGCGGCGGATTTGGACAAGTCGCAGACTATGCCAGCTACTTCTTTGGGTTGATTCTCGACATGCCTATCTCTGATCAGCTCTCGATCCAGGCCCAGCTACTGCAACTTGCTGAGGATCCGTTCTCTGCTGCAGACGCTGAGACGGTCTCTACCATGCCTAATCGTCACACGGTCGCAGGGATCACCGCTGACATCTCGATTCCGGGATTCACGGCAGACATCTTGCTGGGCTACAACCAGGATCGCTTCCCGTTCGATGACAACGCGCGAACGCAGAAGCCTAATCGGGTGACTGCCATCGCTGCGAGTGATGAACTTGTGGTCTTTGGTCACCTTGCAGGCATTACGGTCAATCAATTTGGTGAGTGGGCGAGCTACGGCACCGCGAATGGGCTCGCAAGCCGCATTGTGCACGATGTGATCCTGAGCGAGGAGCTCGTGTTCATCGCCACAGCTGGGGGATTGAGTGTTGTCGAGCTCGAAGGGGCTTCTCCGTTCGATCGGCTCGCGAATTGGACCCGTGTCGGCAGCGAGGACGGACTCGGCAACGAGTCTGCAACAGCACTTGCGCTTGATGATGAAACGCTGTGGATCGGAACGATGACTGGGCTTGTCTCTGTTCCGGTTGACGCGATTGACGATCCGGAGTTATTCCAGCAGTTCAGCGGGGTAGGATTCGAATCGTTGACAGAGATCACTGCACTGGAAATCGACGGTGACCGCATCGTCGTTGGAACGACGCATGGTGCGTATCTCGTTGACCCGGCCTCGGATGAGGCTGTGGCGCTTGAGGACAGCGAAGGCATTGAAGTCACCGATCTCGCGCGTTCAGTCGACACCGTTTACGTCGCTACAGCGAGAGGACTTCGAGGCTACTTGGACGGCATCGGAACGGGTTGGTTGGTGCTTGGTGAACGTGTGGAGTCTGTCGAGATCGACGATGGGACCTTGGTCTATGGGATCGAGGAGGGCCTGCGTGATGCAGGAACCGGTGAAATGCTTCTGCTCTCTGGGCCTGTGACAGCGTTGGCAACAGATGGGTTTGGAATCTGGGCTGGTGGCGTGGCGCAAGGAACTCTGGAGTTCGATGTCTACTACATCGACGAAGTGCTCAATGCCTTCCCGAGTTCTATCACACATCTCCAGGTCAGCGATCCAGGAGGATTCCTTGATGCTGACCCTGCCGAACACACGGCGCAGGGATGGGTCGGTCGAGCCTCCTTCCGTACGAGCAGCGGGCGCTATGACCTATCAGGAACGGTGGAGAGCTACCCGCCCACCTTCCGCACGATTGGAAGCTCCAGCCGGAGCGATCGATCTGGTTGGTCGCTCGCTGGAAGCTATGACATCAGCCAGTCAGCCGAAATGAGTGCAGCGCACAGCTACCGTGTCAGCAATCTGGCTGATGGCGATTCCAGGACAAGTATCACGAACCAGGTGGCACTCCGGTGGACGGCGGGACTGAATGGCGTGCTCGAAGTACGCCACGAGGCGCAATCGCTGGGCGCGAGCTACCAGAATGAGGAGGAAGGTGAGTTGGCCTACAGCCTCTCCTTGAACGACCAGTTCTTCGATGATGCGTTGAAGCTGAGTTTGTCGTGGAACGACTCGACCTCCCACTCCAGCCTGTGGGACGATGATATTGTTCGCAATCGACTCTCCCTGACTTCGACCGTCCGATTGACGGACGACTTGTCGCTTCAAGCAGGATGGCGCCGTCCGATTCGCAATGTTGGAGATCAGCTGTCTGGAAGCGAGCGTGTGGACTGGTCTGTCGACTGGGCTCGAAGCTTCGATGCCTTCAGCCTCTCGGCGGATTATGCGTCCGATTGGTCCAAGGATCTGGAAGACTCTGAGGGCGATTGGGAACACGAGGCGAGCTTGAACGTTGACTTGGAGAAGATTGCGTTTGAGAACTGGAGCCTGACGCCAGACGCGGACTTCTCGTGGGAGAATGCGCGCGGAGTACACGATGTCGATGGAGAGGTTGGATTGCGCGTGGATATCGGAGATCTGTTGATCAGAAGCAGCCTCGAGGCTGCGCTCCGTGATCTCGGACGACCCGTCATCTACCAGGAGGGAGAGATCTCCTTCAACGTGCGCTACGACGGCGTGGAATCCCTCTACGTAACGGGCAACTACAGTGGTAGTGTAGATACCGCGATCAAGGGGCAGAGCCGACGGACAACCATCGGACACACACTCTCCGGGCGTGCAGTGTGGGAGCCAGAGAGTGGTGCGCGAGATGAGCTAACGCTGTCGGTTCGCACCAAGGCAACGGATGGGGACTTGTCGACCTTCACAGTTGTACTCGAGAACGAGTACCGTACAGCGCTGGATGCACTGCTCGGTCAAGTGCTCACACCCGAGGCAGAGGAACCCACTCCGGAAACAGATGGCGAACGTGAGACGCGCGAGGAGACAGACAATACGCCTGGCTATCCGCTTGCAGACCTGCTGGTAGACTCCAAGGCGGAGTACCGCTTGCAGAGTTCAGGAGCGGATGTATCGTTTGCGACGACTGGATACTTGAATGTGCAGCTCTCGCCGATGTGGAGTCTGAACCTTGGCGCAACCGGTACCGTGGGCTATCGACCGTCCACGAAACTGTATGCGAGTGGACTGATCGAGATCGAAGTGGCGATTGATTTCTAGCGGCTACGCCGCGTGACAAGTGGCAGGTGGCAGGTGGCAACAGACAATAGCCCAGAGCGTGTGGGGTGTGTCACTTGTCACTGGCCACAAGTCACTGGAGGCAGTTAACCCCCACCCACCGGCGGCAAGAACGCGATGGTGTCTCCATCTTGGAGTTGGGTCGCACGTTCCTCAAGGAACCGAATGTTTCGTCCATTGACAAGGGTGTTGAGATAGCCTGCAGAGAGGCCGTCCTCGATCTTCTCCACGAGCAGCGCGGATCGAGTTGACATTAAGGAGAGCAGGCTCTCGATCGTTGCGCCTTTCGGAACTGGAAACGCATCGAGCTCTCGAAAGGCATGGGTTCTGAGCCCGCCGAAGATCTTGACGATGACACGGATTTCGCTTCCTGGGTTGTCCTGCACGGCATCCATTCTGCAATGTTGCCTAGTTCTGACAGCCGTCGCAATGGTGACGGATTCCGAAACCGCTTCAGGCTAGTTGCCTTGGTGCTTGCCGATTGCACGGGTATAATCCCCAGCTGTTCCGAACAATCAAAGGAGGTGGATGATGGACAAACAGCAAGTGCTCGTTACAACTGCCTGGCCGTACGCGTCAGGAGTGCCCCATTTGGGAAATCTGGTGGGCTCGTTGATGTCGGGCGATGTGTTTGCCCGCTACTACCGCCTCCGAGGCAAGGACGTACTCTACGTCTCTGGAACGGACGCACATGGAACGAGGATCGAGTTTGAGGCCGAGCAAGCTGGCATTGAACCAGGCGAACTTGTGGAAGCCAACCACCAGAAAATTCTCGATGTTCTGCGGGGTTTTGGCATTGCGTTTGATAACTACACAACAACAGAGAGCGACACGCACAAGAGGTTCGTGCGCGAGATCTACTTGCAGATGGAGGAGAACGGCTATATCTGCACCCAGAGCGAACATCGCGCCTTCTGCAAAGATTGTCAGAAGTTCCTTGCTGATCGACTGATCACCGGGACCTGTCCGAATTGCGGAAGCCCCCATGCCATGGGAAATCAGTGCGATGCCTGCGGTACCATCCTGGAACCTGAGGAACTGCTTGAACCGAAGTGCAGCTTCTGCGGGAAGTCGGAGATTGAGTTCAAAGAGACCAAACACTGGTACTTGGATCTGGCTCGACTTGCCGACGAGCTAAAGGCCTATGTGGCCACGCGCGGTTTCCGCGGCAACGTGCACCGGTTTACGCAACAGATGATTGAGGACGGACTACGTCCTCGCGCCATGACCCGCGACATCAAGTGGGGAATCCCAGCTCCGTTCGAGGGCGCGGAGAACAAGGTGTTCTATGTTTGGGGCGAAGCTGCACTCGGCTACGTGTCTGCCGTGATCGAGCATTTTGAAGGCGGCGATCGCTGGAGAGACTTCTGGTTTGGCGACGATGTGTTCCAGATCTACACGATTGGCAAGGACAACATCCCATTCCACACGTTGATCTTCCCTGGACAGCTCATCGCATCGAAACAGGGTTACCACCTTCCAGATCAGATTGCGGCAACCGAGTATCTAAACTGGATCAACGGTGAGAGTTTCTCGAAGTCCCGCGGTGTCGGCCTCTACTGCGACGACGCGCTCGAGCTTCTGGACGGCGAGCTGTGGCGCTTCTATCTGCTCTACAATCGCCCAGAAGGGCGAGACGTGAACTTCTCCTGGGAGGAGCTGGAGAAGGCCATCAACGGCGTGCTGATCTCCAACGTAGCCAACCTGATGAATCGCGTGCTGTCGTTCACTCAGGACAAGTACGACCGCATCGTTCCTGATGTGGCATTGGACCCGGAAGTGCAAGAACAGCTTGCCAATGGCATCTCTCGGTATGAGAAGGCGATTCACGAAGGCGCACTGGCTCCCGCCCTTCGAGCGATTTGTGACCTCGCAGTCTTTGGGAACGAGTACTTCCAGCGCAAGAAACCGTGGGCGACCCAGGATGCCGAAGCGGTTGCGAGCGCACTTCACCTAGTAAAGGGGATGGCAGTACTCCTGGCCCCCTATCTGCCGCAGTTCTCGGCGCGCTTCCTGAGCATCCTTGGAATCGAGGGTGCCGTGTGGGACGACCTGCGGCTAGAGCTTCGAGGGCGTGAGATTGGTAGCGAACGCGTGTTGCTTGAAAAGATCGACACAGCAGCGTTGCGAGCGAAGGTAGAGGAAGCCGTGCAGACTGAGGTCTCGGAAGATGCAGCAGACGACGTTGAGGCTGTCTCGTTTGGCGACTTCCAGCGCATGGACTTCCGAATCGCTGAGATCCTTGAGGCGAAAGAAGTCGAGGGCGCAGATCGCCTTCTAGAACTCAAAGTCGATCTCGGAAATGAGCAAAGAACCTGCGTTGCAGGGATCAAGCAGCACTTTGAGATGCAATCTCTGATCGGAAAGCGTATCCTCGTATTGGCAAACCTAGAGCCTACGACGATTCGCGGCGTTCGATCAGAATGCATGATCCTTGCGGCAAAAGGCTCCGCCATGGGACTCATGGTTCCAGATCCTCTCGTTGAGCCGGGAAGTTCCGTTTCCTAGCGTAGATTGAAATGTGCCGATCCCAAGGCTAGAATTCGATACGAATTGGGGTGTTGATCGAGATGTATGCAGTCATTGAAACTGGTGGAAAGCAGTATCGTGTCCAAGAAGGAATGATCCTTCGTCACGAGCTTCTTCAGGATGCCGAGGTCGGCGGCGAAGTGTCGTTCGACAAGGTTCTGTTGCTCGTGGAAGATGAGAAAGTCCGCGTAGGAACGCCATATCTAGACGGCGTTCGCGTTGCAGGAGAGCTCCTGGAACAGGCGCGAGACAAGAAGATCATCGTCTACAAGTACAAGAACAAGAAGGGCTATCGAAGGAAGCAAGGTCATCGTCAGTCCTACATGGCGACGAAGATTACTGCCATTGAAAGGTAGCGAACACATGGGTGAAGCAGTAATTCAACGCGACGAACGAAGTCGCGTGATCGGACTTACCGTTCGAGGGGACGACATGTCCGTTCCGGCGAAGGCGAGCGCAACGCACTTGTTGCAGGCGGTTGCCGCATCGCTGGAGGAGTACCTCCATGTGCCCGTCGAAGCGGTGTTCGCTGACGAGATATACATAGAAGTCGACCGTAGCGATCCTCATTTGGACCGCGAGATCGATGCGATTCTTGAGACGATGCGTCACGGACTTCGCATTGTCGCTGAGGAATACCCATCGGAGCTTGCGGTGCACGAGGCAACGGTCGGAGTAGAGGTTTAAGGAGCAAGAATGGCCCATAAAACGAGTACCGGTTCCACGCAGAACGTTCACGACAGTCCGGGTAAACGCCTTGGCGTTAAGCGTTTCGGCGGGGAGTTTGTCAACGCAGGAACGATCATCGTTCGCCAGCGTGGAACGAAGTTTGTCCCAGGAAAGAATGTCGGTCTTGGACGAGACTTCACAATCTTCGCGACATCGCCAGGCTACGTGCACTTCGAGGGGCGCGGCAAGAAATTTGTCAGCGTTCTTCCTGCACGCGACGCCTAGGCTAGTGATCGCACGCCTCGCCGTCTCCGATGTTCATTGACGAAGCGATAATACGAGTTCGGGGAGGGCGAGGCGGAAACGGCGTCATCCACTTCATGTCCAGTCCGCACAACTACCATGGCGGACCAGACGGTGGTTCAGGAGGGGATGGCGGCGATATCATTCTGCAGTCTGCAGGCAACATCTCTACCCTCTATCGTTTCCGGCATCGCCCGTTGTTTGAGGCTGACCATGGCGTCAATGGCGCACGTCAGAACCAACAGGGTGCCAGAGGCAACGATACAGTCGTCATGATTCCTGTCGGAACCGTCATCCGAGACACAACCTCTGGAGAGATGCTGGCGGATCTCGGACAGGTTGGAGAGCAGGTTGTGGTTGCACGTGGCGGGGAAGGTGGTCGCGGGAACAACAGTTTCACTACCTCGACTCGCCAGGCCCCACGGATCTGTGAGCGTGGCCTGGGTGGAGAAGCTCGAACGCTGAAGCTAGAGCTTAAGCTCATCGCAGACGTGGGGATCATCGGATACCCGAACGCTGGCAAGTCGAGCCTGATCTCATCAATCTCCGGCGTGAAGGCCAAGGTCGCTGACTACCCGTTCACGACACTCACTCCGAATCTCGGAGTCGTCGATGTCGATGGGATCCACCAGTTTGTCGCTGTCGATATCCCAGGATTGATCGAGGGCGCACACGAAGGACGCGGTCTGGGAGATCGCTTCCTGCGGCATATTGAGCGCACATCGTTGTTCATCCACATGATTGACCTGGCTGTGCTTGAAGAGGATCGTGATCCGGTCGAGGATTTCAATCGCATCAACCACGAGCTGGCTTCGTTCAACGAGTCGTTGGGACTACGGCCGCAGATTGTTGTCCTGAACAAGGTGGATGCTGTGGATGATGCCTGCGTCGAACAGGCCATGGCACGTTTCAAAGAGCAGGGAATCGAAGCGATGCCTGTCTCCGTAGCCACCCGGAAAGGTGTTCGTGAGCTTGTCAACCGCACCTATTACATGGTGAAAGAGCGCCGCGAGCAGAATCTCGGAGAGACGACAGTGGTTCGCAAAGCCATCTATCGATTCGAGGGCGAGACAGGTTTCTCCGTGGAGCGCGAAGACGATGCGTTTGTGGTTCGCGGAACAGTCGTGGAGAAGCTCGTAGAGAAGCTGGTTCTTGATCATCGGGATGCACAAGAGTATTTGGGTGACCGCCTGGAGAAGATGGGCGTGTTCAGAGAGCTTCGCCGCAATGGGTTTGAAGATGGCGACATCATAAGGATTGGGACAGTTGAACTCGAATTTGAGGGGTAGAGTCGGATTGTTCGGCGGGACCTTCAGTCCGCTGCACAACGCACATCTAAGGGTCGCTCATACTGCGATGGAGCAGTGTGGACTGAGCGAGATTGTGTTCATCCCCAACGGCATTCCGCCGCACAAGCAAGTGGAATCCGGTGTGAGCAAAGAGGATCGCCTGCACATGGTGGAGCTAGCGGTGAATCCGCTCCCGCGATGCTCAGTTTCCCGCATCGAGATTGACCGCGATGGCCCTTCCTATACCATTGACACGATCCGTGCTTTGAAGGATGATTACCCACAGGGCATTTGCTTCATTGTCGGGGCGGATCGTCTGCTGGAGTTGAACACTTGGAGAGAGCCAGAGGCACTTCTTCAGAGTGTACCTTTTGTTATTGCTCCAAGAAGCGGAGTCTGCCTACATGCGTTCGATGTGACACCGTATGAGAACGCACAGATCGTGCCGCTGGACATGGAGGAAGTGGATTTGTCTTCCTCAGCGATGCGGGAGAGGATACGTAGTGGCCTTCCGATCGACGGGGAAGTCCCTACAGAGATCGTGGAGTACATCGAGAAACATGGGCTGTACCAAGGGGCAATGACAGAGAGCAAGTCCCTGCAACAAGGAGGTTAGGATCGACAAACGAAGACTTCGAATCAATGAGCGAATTCGTCATGACGAAATGCGCGTCATTGATGACAAAGGTCAGAACCTGGGCGTAATCTCACGAGCTGAAGCGCTGGCTCTGGCGAAGGAGCGAGAGCTTGATCTGGTGGAGGTCGCGCCGCAGGCAAGGCCGGTAGTCTGCAAGATTATCGACTACGGCAAGTACCACTATCAGCAAGAGAAGAAGGACCGCAAACAGAAGCATCGGTCCAAGTTGAAGGAAGTGAAATTCACCATCAAGATTGGTGAACACGACTTCCAGACGAAGATGAATCGTGTGCGGCAGTTCCTGTCCAAGGGGGATGTCGTACGCGTAAGCATATTCTTCAGGGGACGCGAGATCGTACACGCGACCCGGGGACGGGAGCTGTTGAAGAAGGTGCAGGATCAGGTTTCAGATATCGCGCGAGCGGAAGGTAACCCGACTGCACGAGGAAAGCTTCTACAGCTACTGATTGTCCCAAACCAGCAGCAGAAGCAAGACAGCTGAGAAAGATACGAGGAGGATTGGCGACGTGCCAAAACAGAAGACGCACTCTGCAGCGAAGAAGCGATTTAAGCGCTCCAAGAGTGGGAAGCTATTCCATCACATGTCGAACTACTTCCACAAGAACGTGAAGAAGAGTTCGAAAGCCAAGCGCCAGGCACGCCAAGGGAAAGAACTTGGCGGCGGGCAAGAGAAGGTCATTACCCGTCTGATCGGGAAGTAATTCGGAGGAGAATCGGATATGCCACGAGCACGTGGAGGGAACAAGCGCAAGGAGAGCCGCAAGAAGATCATGGCTCTCGCCAAAGGCTTCAAAGGGAAGCGCGGAACGTCACACCGTATTGCAAAACAAGCGGTGATGAAGGCGCTCCGAAACAGCTACATTGATCGACGCCGCAAGAAGAGAGATTTCCGCCGGCTTTGGATCACGAGAATCGGTGCTGCTGCCAAACTGCATGGACTTTCGTATTCGGCACTGATGGGCGGATTGGATCGCAAGGGCGTGGGTCTCAATCGCAAGATGTTGGCGGATATTGCAGTCAGGGACGAGAAGACGTTTGGGGTCCTTGCTGATCTCGCCAAGGAAGAAGCGGTTAAGGGATAGATCGGATCGGCTGAGGTGGGATCGCGAATGGGTTTGCCTGCTCGCGAATCGCGGAAGACGCAACCCACCTCATACGATTCGATCATGCTTTGCCAGGCGGAAGAATCCGCGTGGCTGGTTGTGTAATTCATCCCTACGCGCTCCTGAACAGAGGAGACGGATAGTGTGAGCGAGTCCAACGACGCAGAAGCCTCTTTATCAAAGGCTAGCGTCCGTCTTAAGGTTACGGGTATCGAAGTCACCGCTGGACACGGCGTTTATCCAGAGGAGCGTCAGCTTGGGAACCGATTCCAGGTTGATGTCGAACTGGATGGCGATTTCGAACGCGCCCTAGCCTCAGATGAACTAGCGGATACGGTCGATGTCGACAGCATTGTCGAGACCGTCCGCAGGATCAGTCGGCAACGAACAGTACACCTCATCGAGTCACTTGCCGACGCGATCGTCCACGCGTTACTTGAAGCGTTTCCGCAGATTGCGGAAGCCCTTGTACGTGTTCGCAAACTCACGCTCCATCGCCTTGAGCATGTCGAGGAAGCGTCTGTCGAAGTCCGAAGGAGTCGTGCATGAGCGAGACTACGGTGTACCTTTCGCTCGGCTCGAATCTCGGGGATCGTCATGCGCTGTTGCAAAGGGGAATGACTGGGCTGGAGGAAGCTGGAATTCGGCTTGTGAGGCAGTCGGGCGTCTATGAAACCGAACCAATGGATGTGTCTGATCAACCGTGGTTTCTCAATCTTGTCATTGAGGCAAGAACAACGCTCGAACCCCATGATCTGCTCAGAATCTGCAAACGCATTGAGACTGATTGCGGGCGGGTACCAAGCACGTGGCATGGCCCCCGGCACTTGGACATTGATGTGCTGCTCTACGGCGAGCAGAAGGTCGATACCGATCAGCTTACAGTCCCCCACCCCAGCATGCGTCAACGACGTTTTGTGCTCGTGCCGCTAGTGGAGATTGCTCCCGACTTGGAGGATCCAATCACGCATGAGCGGTACGCAGAGCTACTCAGAAGACTCGATGAGGGAGAGAAGGTGTTCTCATCGCAGAGCAACGAATCCTGATATCTGTTGATACGGTGGAGCAGGACGCCCGGCGGACGCGGGTCGCACTCCTGGAGGGTGACCGTCTCATGGAAATCCACTATGGTCATCCGTCCCAAGAGAAGATCGTTGGTAACATCTACAGGGGCCGTATCGAAGACGTGCTCCCTGGCCTCGGCTCCGCATTCGTGGGCGTTGGGGAATCCCAAACGTTGTTCCTCTCACGAAACGAGTTGAACGATACCCTCTTCTCGAAAGCCGGCGTGAAACCTTGGCAGACCGATGTGCCGATCACCAAACTTTTGCAGAAGGGGCAGATGATTACTCTGCAGGTTCGCAGGGACGGCATTGGCAACAAGAATCCACAGGGCACGACCAAGATCAGCTTGCCTGGACGGTTTTGGGTCTACATCCCGACCGAGGATCGATTGGGTGTCTCACGACGCGTAGACGGCGTTCGAGGGCAACGCCGAATTCGAAAGATTGCCCGAAGTCTCAAGCGCCCAGGAGAAGGCCTCATTGCGCGTACGGCTGCCCAGTGGGCGAGTGACGAGGACCTGGAGCGTGACTATAAGCTCTTGGTTGATACCTGGGACAGCATCCAGGCTGTCGAGAAGAAGTCGAACAACAAACC
>Ga0180436_10004531_pt1 | contig 12460 bp, 9 predicted proteins | sample SS_ome_2_FD_132434 | JGI IMG/M metagenome (GOLD analysis project Ga0180436, IMG submission 132434) | Hypersaline lake sediment archaeal communities from the Salton Sea, California, USA - SS_3_S_2 metaG | ecosystem: Environmental > Aquatic > Non-marine Saline and Alkaline > Hypersaline > Sediment...
GGCGATCGCTCAATTCTCAAAGGATACCTGCCCGTCATTGATACTGTCTGGCGAGATGGTGATCTGTGTTATGAGCAGCAGGCTTACGCTGCGTGGCTCTTTGGTGACATTCTCGAGGAACGTATGGCGGGGGATGATTCAGTTGTTGCGATGCTTGGGGTGACCATAACGAATCTCGGGAGCAGCCCCGCGCTTGTCTCTTTGCCCTTGACGGCTGTCGTTGACGAGGACAAGGTGCAGCGACTTGAGTTCAGCGATGATCTGGTTCGTGTGGCAGGGCCTGATGCAGAGAGGTTGTGCTATGTCATTGACACAGAGGGTCAGGGACAGCTGGTTTTGGAGGCAGATCAGTCGGTCTACCAGCTTGTTCTCGCGCCCGGATCGGGTCACACGATCTACCTGAAGGTTCCATTTGTCGATCTTGTCACCGATGAGGAGATTCAGCGTTTGCGCCAGCTTTCGTATCTGGAAGAGCGCGAACGGGTGATTGAGTTCTGGCGCACGCGAATTGCCCAGGGCACTCAGATTGAAACTCCGAATGAGACTCTCAACAACTTCTATCGGTCGCATCTCATGCATATGCTCGTCATCAACGACCGAGAACCAGGGGCAGATCGGAACGTGGCCCGGTGTGGTGGTTTTCATTATGGGTCCTTCCCGGATGAGGGATGCATGGTGATCAGTGACCTGGATCGGCGGGGTTACGCTCAAGAGGCCGAGAACTGCCTGGAGTTGTACGTACACTATCAGGGTACTGCGCCGCTTCCGGGGAACTACCAGAGCGCCGAGGGTGTCCTGTATGGCTCAGGCGGTTATGAAGTAGCCGGTTACAACCGTAACCAGGGTTGGGTGCTTTGGTGCTTGGCAGAGCACTTCAAATACACTCGCGACGTCAAGTGGCTCGATCGCGTTGCACCGGCTCTTGTCAGGGGGTGCGATTGGATCACAAACGAGCGTGGGGCAACGATGATTGTCCATCCCGATGGTGGGCGACCGATTGACTACGGTTTTCTTCCCACTGGGTCGTTGGAGGATGTGACCGACTACTGGACCTGGCTGTCCACGAATGCCTACGCGTATCTGGGCATGTGTTCTGCTGCCAGTGTGTTGGTAGAGATCGGGCACCCTCAGGCGGAGCGGCTGCAAAGTGATGCCGATGCGTACGGTGTGGACCTACGCACGGGGTTCTTTGAGGCCTGTACACGCTCGCCGGTTGTGAAGCTGCGAGATGGCACGTGGGTTCCGCACTTTCCCGATCGCCAGCAACGGCGTGGGCGCGACTTTGGCTGGCTGCGGGAGGTACTTGAGGGCGCCGCACACCTCGTTTACTGCGGCATAATCGACCCTAAAGAGCCTGCCGCCCGCTGGATCATTGAGGACTACGAGGACAACCTGTTCCTGTCTGATCAGTATGGCTATCCGGCGCCCGATTTCGAACAGCAGTGGTTCAGCTGGGGGGGCTTCTCGATGCAGCCCAATCTTCTGATCTTTCCCCTCCTGTACCTTATGCGAGATGAGCCGAAGCATTACCTGCGATCATATTTCAATCCCTTCGCGGCAGCGTTCTATCCGGACACAATGATGTTGACGGAGCACTCACTTCCGACGCTTGCCGACTGGATGGGGGATCACTTCAAATCCTCAGATGAGGCCCTCTCCACCTGGTGGCTCCGACTAATGTTTCTCGCCGAGCATGGTGATGAGCTCTTCGTCGGGCAGGCTATTCCCCGCGAATGGTTCAGCGATGGTAAGAAGATGCGCGTCGAGCGGGCACAGACGCACTTTGGAGAGGTGTCTCTGACGATCATCTCCGAGGTAGCGACAGGGACCGTGCGTGTCGAATTGGACCCGCCGTTGCGCAATTCACCTCGACGCATCTGTCTGCGGATTCGTCATCCTGAAAGCACGCCGATTCGTGCAGTTTGGGTTGACGGTTTGCCCTATGATGATTTTGATATTGATCGGGAGACAGTCTATTTCAAGGACCCGGCTGGTCCCGTTTCAATACGGATCACGTACTGACGGAGGCCGCGTGACCATAGATGGAAAGGAGGTAATGCGAGCGATAGTGTATGCAAGCGAGTGGGCTCTTTGGTGTAGTCTTGATAGGTTAGATGTGTTCAGATCATATACCCCTAGGAGGGAACAAGATGAGTGACAAGACTTTTCGTCCCATATCGCGTCGGGAGCTCCTTAAGTTGCTGGGCGTCAGTACAGCAGGAGCAGCGCTGGCTGCTTGTGCGCCCAAAGTCGTCACCGAAGTAAAAGAAGTTGAAGTACCCGTCGAGCAGACGGTTGTGGTCAAAGAGACAGTCGTCGTCCAGGAGGAGGTCGAGGTCGAATCTGCTCCCAGCTTCCCGATGGAGGAGGGCGAACTCACGATCCTACTCTGTTGTTCAGGCCCAGAGGACATCGAGCATCGGCAAGGTTGGAACACGGGCTGGGAAGCAGCGCATCCCGGAATCACGGTGGAGCAGGATCAGCTGCCTGCAGGGCAGAACTACTTCGAGAAGCTCCAGACGCTCTTTGCTGCCGGCACAGCGCCTGATCTCTTTGATATGTGGGAAGGTTATATCCAGCCGTACGCCGCCAATGGCGTCTTGTTGAACATGGACCCATTCTTCGAGGCCGACCCTTTGGTCTCCAAGGATGATCTCGTACCGGCCGCTGTTGAGGGTGGTGCCTGGCAGAACAGCATATATGCTTTCTGTCAGGGCTTCATGCCTGGCCCAATCTCATTGTACTACAACGCGGATCATTTCGATGCGGCCGGCATGGACTATCCAACAGCAGACTGGACGTGGGATGATATGCGCGATGCTGCAACGGCTTTGACTGATATCCCGCAGCAGTGGGGGCTCACATACGCACTTTGGTTTGTGCCATGGCTCTACTGGATCTGGTCGAATGGCGGCGATCTCTTCAATGAAGATGAGACGAAATGCGCGCTCACAGACCCTGCTTCCTACGAAGCACTTCAATACTGGGCGGACATGGTCCTGGTGGATGAGACGACGCTGCCGTCGTCTGAGGCTCAGTCACTTGGAGGCCCGATGAACTCCTTCCAGACTGGCATGGTATCCATGTACCTGGGAAACACTTGGGACGTGATCAGCCTCGAGGCATCGCGCGATGAGGCCGGTCTGAATTGGCAATCGGTTCTTTCGCCCAAGGCGAATAACGGCAATCGTGTCTGGTACGAGCACTTCTGGTGCTGGGGAATCTGGTCAGAGACACAGAAGCCAAACGCTGCCTGGTTGCACGTACGTGATTTTGTCCTTGACCAAGTCAATCAGTTCGCACAGCCGATGGTGCCGCCATTGAGGCAGCTCTTGGATGTCTTTGACACCGAGGAGAACAAGGCGCTGGGTTATGGTCCGTTGATCAGTCTTGCTCAAGAGCCTGGACTACTGCGCATCCCAGGAGCCGGGGAGAAGTTCGACAAAATCAGCCAGTTGGTGCAGGCAGAGATCGATCTGGTCTTCATCGGGGAGAAGACGGCGGAACAAGCAGTCGCCGATATCTGTCCGAGCGTGGACGAGGAACTGGCGCGCGGCTAATCTCCTGGGCCTCGCCTTCGGCGAAAATTGGTAACTGGCCTGGGAGTTTCTTCCCAGGCCATCACAAGTAGTACTCTGGAGGTGTGCTTTTATGGCAAGCACTCAAGCTAGCCTTCCCAAGCCGATCGGAAGTGGCAGAGGTAAGTTGCGCATGACTAACCGCAGGCGTGAGGCCGTGTGGGCTTACCTTTTCCTCAGTCCCTGGATTCTGGGATTCCTGATCTTTCTGATCGGCCCCATGATTGCTTCGATCTACTTCAGTTTCACCGAATACAAGGTAGTCAAGCCCCCAGTATGGATAGGCTTGGCAAATTATACGCGTATGTTCGGTGATGATCTGTTCTATCATTCATTGAAGGTAACAGTGACGTACACCCTCTTCAGCGTACCACTGAGTATTGTTGCGGGACTGTTCGTGGCGATTCTGCTGAATCAGGATGTCAAACTTTCGGGGCTATTCCGTACGATCTTCTACTTGCCGTCGGTGATTTCCGGCGTGGCTATTGCCATCGTATTTGCGTGGATCTTCAACTTTCGTTTCGGCATTCTCAACTATTTCCTCTCACTCGTAGGCGTCCAGGGGCCGAACTGGCTGGGACATCCGCGATGGACGTTATGGGCTTTTGTGCTGATGAGCCTCTGGGGCGTGGGTGGGAATGTCGTCATTTTCCTTGCCGCCCTTCAGGGTGTTCCTATTGTTCTCTATGAAGCGGCCGAGATCGATGGTGCAAACAATTGGCGGCGATTCTGGCGCATCACATTGCCTATGATCTCTCCTGCCATTCTGTTCGTTCTTATTCAGGGGGTAATCGGTACATTTCAGACCTTCACTCAGTCATATATCATGACCGGTGGCGGGCCGGCAAATTCGACGCTGTTCTACTTGTTGTATCTGTACAGAAATGCGTTCAGTTGGTTCGAAATGGGATACGCCTCCGCTCTGGCCTGGGTACTATTCATCATTATTCTAATTCTAACTCTTGTCATGTTGAAGACGTCTAACCAGTGGGTCTATTATGAAACAGCCGGTGAGGGGAGGGAGTGATGGCGAGTTTGAGGAGTCATCGCACGAGACGATCACCTCAATATGCAGCTTTGGAGGCTTTCCAGAGAATCCTCATCTACCTGACGCTGCTCAGTCTGGGTACGGCAATCCTTCTGCCATTCCTCTGGACGCTCTCTTCATCGCTTAAACCATTCGGCACGGGAATTACCTTTCCTCCCGAGTTTATTCCGAAACGTTTTGAGTGGCAAAACTACCTTAAGGTTTTTCAGACTATTCCGTTCTTTGGTTACCTCAGAAACAGCGTTGTCGTGACCGGCCTGTCGCTGGTTGGGGAACTGGTATCATGTACGCTTGTCGCCTACGCTTTCGCCCGGCTCAGATTCCCCGGGAGTAATGTGCTGTTCATTGTTCTTCTGGGTACGATGATGATACCATATCCGGTCACGATGGTGCCGACGTTTATTCTCTTCAACTCGCTGAAGTGGGTCAATACGTATCTGCCACTGGTGATCCCGCCGTTTTTCGCGCCCGCCTACAATGTATTCTTGCTGCGGCAGTTCTTCCTGACCATCAACCATGAACTTGACGAGGCAGCAGAAGTCGATGGCGCCAGCAAGTTCCGCATCTACTGGCAGATCATACTCCCGCTGGCCAAGCCTGCTTTGGCGACGGTCGCAATCTTCTCCTTCATGTACTACTGGAATGATTTCATGGGACCGCTCATCTACTTAAGCGACAGTGAGAAATTCACGCTCTCGCTCGGCATCAATTTCCTGCGCTCCATGCGTGGCGGTGATGATCTTTCGATGCAGATGGCGGCCAGTATCATGTTTGTTGCGCCGTGTATACTCCTATTCTTTGTCGCGCAGCGTTACATCGTTCAAGGTATTGTTACGACCGGTCTCAAGGGCTAGGCAAGTTCTGTAGTCGGGTTATTTGACGAGGGGAATAATGGATCTGAATTCTATCGTGGCTTCTCAAGTTGGCTTCGCACAAAGTGACATTGCCTGCATGCATGAAGCTGCCGTGCGTGTGCTTTCAGAGATTGGCATCTCTGTAGAGAACCCTGATGCACGACAGGCGCTCGCTGGCGCCGGGGCTCGCATCGAGGGAGAGAGAGTGTACTTTGAGCCGGAGTTTACCGCGGATTGCCTGACCGCAATCCGTGCGGGCTGGAATCAGCCACCACGTGCCAGCACAGCGGGAAGGCTATCGGTCACGGTGGGTGATATGTGTCAGTATTACCACAATCCCCATAATGATGAGATTGAGCCGATGTTCACAGCGAACGTCGTCGAGGCAACCAAGTGCGTTGAGGTAATGCGTGGCACGGGGTTGGGGAGCTACGTGCCTGGAATTCCGAGGGATGTACCTCAACAACTCCAAGCGATTGTAGAGTATCGGATCGGTTCAGAGTTCGTCACGGACGGCCCCACGCTGGACACTCTGCACCCTCCTGAAGCATTGCCGTACCTGTTTCAGATGGCGGACGCCATGGGCAAGCCTATGAAAGCGACCAACATCTTTTCCGTGAGCCCGTTGCGCCTTTCTGGATACGAGTTCGATGTTGCCGTCCAGCACGCAGCGCGCTGGGATCGATTCCACGTTACCACCTATCCCGCCGTGGGTGTGACGGCTCCGGTTCGTGTCCGTTCCGCCTGGGTGCTCTCAATCGCCGAGGCGCTGGGCGGTGCCATCACGCTTCACGTGATTGGTGGTGGGAAGCCTGTCTATACGAGCATTGGCATGTTTCCCTTTGACTTGCGTACGTTTACTATTGCCGGCGGTATGCCTGAATGTGTCTGGATGTACTGGGCCAGCGCTCAGGTGACCCGTTTCTACAACCCCCAGGCAGGCTATTCGATGATGTTGGGGACCCAGGCGAAGCGTCCCGGGTTGCAGTCAGGCTACGAGAAAGCGATGGCTGGTACTCTGGGCGTATTGACTGGCTGCAATGATCTCCACTATGTGGGTGTAATGAGTTTCGATGATATCTTCAGTCCAGAACAGATGGTAGCTGATATCGAGCTTCGTGATGCACTCGAACAGCTGGGATGCGGGATTCCCGAGGTTGACCCCGAGTGTTGGATCGAAGACATCCGCCAGGGTGTGAGTGACGGCTATGTTCAGACCGACACGACACTGAATCAGTACCGGGATACATATTGGTTCCCCAAACTGTTCGACCGCACATCCTGGCATACCTTCAATGCCGGGAGTGGAAGAACTGCACGACAGAGGGCGCGCGAGGTGTTGCTCTCCCGCCTAACCGAATACGACTACTCGCCTCCGAATCAGAGTATTGCGGATCTGCGTCGTGTGTTCGATGAAGCGTGGCGTCGTCTGGGAGGTGATCCAGATTCTCTGGTGCTGGATATTCTCCGCAACAACTGACATAGAATGAAATAGCCGCACCATCCAAACAAGGAGTTGAGTTCTATGAAGACTGGTATCCGAGGTGGCAGCCTAGATTTGCTCTCTCAAGGTGATGTGGGCCAGATAAATGACGCAGCCCTATCTCTGTTGGAGAATCCAGGAATTTTCAGCGAATCAGATCTGTTTCTGGATATATTCGAGCGGGGGGGCGCTGTTGTCGACCGTGAGTCTCGCCAGATCTCTGTGCCGGCCGAGATGGTACAGGATGCTCTCGAGACGGCGCCCAGTTCGTTTGTGCTGCATGGACGATACGACAGCGATATGGATTTGCTGCTTGAGCCGGGCCGTTCATACTTTGGTATGGGCGGAACATCTGAGCCGCAATTTTGGGACTATGATCTCTGGAAATCGCGCCAGCCGACCAAAGCCGACATGATCGCGAGCACGCGTTTGGGCCACGCGCTGCCGAACATCGATTTCGTTCAGACACTCTGCATGTCGGGCGACAAGCCGACCGATGTCATATTCTTCCACGACTTCGATGCCATCTTCCGCAATACGACCAAGCCGACCGTCATCAATGTCCTCGAGCGTCCCTTCACCGTGAGCCTGCTGGAGATGGCCGCCGCTGCTTCGGGGGGGGAAGACGCACTCCACGAACGTCCAAGCGTGTTGGGTATCGTGACGCCGGTATCTCCGCTTAAGATAGCTGTGATGAATGAGGGCATCATTGATGCAATCGAGGCTGGTGTCCCGATCCTTTATTCTCCCGGTCCGCTGATGGGTGCCACAGGGCCGGCTACCGTGGCAGGAACGCTGGCCCTCACATTCGCCGAAGTTCTATTTGGCGTTGTGCTCACTCAGCTTGTCAGACCGGGGGCGCCGGTCGTCCTGAAGCCCGATACCGATGTCTTTGACATGAAGACCACTCAGTGCACCTATGGAAGCCCCGAGCAGAGTCTGGGCAAGGCGACTGCCGCCCAGATGGCCAGGTTCTACGACGTGCCTGTCTATGGTTTAGGTGGTGGTGTGGAAGCTAAGGTACCCGATGCAGAAGCGGCATCGGAAGCGATGATGAACATGCTGCTGAATGCCCTCGCCGGCATGACGCTATCTCAGAGCCTTGGTACACTCGCATTTGGCATGTACGGCTCGCAAGAGATGGTAGTCATCTGCAATGAGCTTGTCAGTATGATCAGGCGTGTGCTGGAGCCTGTAGTAGTCAATGAGGACACATTGGCCATCGATGCTATCCGCCAAGTTGGCCCGGGTGGCAGTTTTCTAGAACACGATCACACGATTCGTCATTTCCGCAAAGAGCTCTATTTCCCCAAGCTATTCCAGCGCCAGACGATTGACGAATGGGTGCGCGGTGGCAGCAAGATGATTCATGAGACAGCGCACAGTCACGTTCTTGACATACTCTCCGAGGCGAAGCCAATCGAGCTGCCGGCGGGCGTTGACGACGCACTTGAGGCTGCGCTCCGCGGAGCTATCCGTGCGACCGAGAAAACTACGGCATAGCTGGAGGGGGTTGGATAGAAATGATGCTGCAGGCCGGTGATTGGATATACGATCATATCCGATAAGGAGGACCAATACTATGACCCGTTTTCACGAAGATCTATCCATCGACGGTACCCCAATCGTTCGTATGGAGAATGATCATCTCCAGATTAACGTGGCGCCGAGTGTGGGCGGCAGGATCGTCAGCCTGACGGAGAAGTCGTCAGGCCACCAGTTTCTGTGGCACAATCCCCACCTTAAGCTTGAGAAACTGGAGCCTTATGCCGAATACGACCCCAACTTCTATGGCGCGATTGATGAGCTGATCCCCAACGATATCCCTGAGACGATCAACGGTGTCGATAGCCCCGATCACGGTGAGCTATGAACCGCGGCGCTTGGCTGGAGTATCGAGGGCAGCACGCTGGTCCTCGCAGGCCATCTTCCTTTGTGTGGGCTGGAGTACGAGCGACGGCTCAGCCTGCGCGAGGACGAGCCCGCCATCGATGCCAGCTACCGGATAACCAACACAACATCCGAGCGCCTGGAGTTCCTGTGGAAGCTGCACGCCGCGCTGAATATTGATGCCGGCGATCGTATCATCTGCCCGGCTCGCACAGCCCGTGTCGTCGACACGGAGTGGTCGCGCTGGAGCAGCACAGAGCCTTTCACTTGGCCACACGTCGAGGGGCAGCGGGCCGACATCGTGCCGCCCAAAGATGGCACGATGGATTTCCTCTTCATCTACGATCTGGAGGAGGGACGTATTGCCTGGCGCCGCGATTCGCAGGATCTGACCTTCGAGTATCGTTTTGACCCGGAGGTCTTTCCGTATGCGTGGTACTTTGCGTCCTATGGCGGGTTTGACGGTCACTATATGGCGATTCTCGAGCCCTGTACGACGATGCCGTTATCGGTGAATGACGCGTCGCAGCTGGGCCAGTGCTCTGTGCTCGAATCGGGCGCAGCGATCGAGACGACGGTCACGATCTACGCCAGGAGCGGCTCCAGATAGTTGAAGCATTGCTCAATTACATCCTGCACGGCCTCTAGCGCCCAGCCGGTCCCATTGTGCGTGCCGACGATCTCCAGCGTCGCATAGGGCACACGGTGCTCGATCGTCTTCATCTCTGCTGCAAGCGCCGGCAGGTCGAGCGCCCCCTTGCCGGCGATCTGGTTCTCGACCGGCCCGATGGGGCGCTCGCGTGACGCCCGGTTGTCCCGGATGCGGAGGGTGAAGATGTACTCCTTCACAGCTCTGAGCGTCTCGACCGGATCCTCTCCGGTGCCCGAACGCCAGATGTGGGTCGGGTCGAAGTTGATGCCGATCCACTCCTGACTGAGATCGGGCATAGCTTTCAGGATCGACTTGCGCGAGTAGATCGCGGTGCCCACGTGGGGCTTGATCGTCAGTTTGATGCCGAACTGCGCGGCCTGCTCGGCTGCTGTGTTCAGAATATCGACAACTCCCTGGAGCGATGCCTCGTATTCTGGCCTGAACGAATCATCCTCGACTTGCGGGGAGTTGCCGCCGGCGCCCTCCGCGATCATGGGAGCGCCCAACAGCTGGGCCACCTCCAGCGCATGGGGGAACTCGTCGCTGTCCAACGAGATTCCGCCGGTGCCGGCCAATGATTCGATCACCAGCCCGCGGTCGGCAATCTTCTGCTTGATCTCCGCATAATAGCTTGCCGGCTGGTTCATGTCCACGTGTGGCGCCATACCGGGCCGCGCACACAACTCGATCGCTTTGTACCCGGCCTTCGCGATGCCATCCAATGCCTCATCCAAGCTGTACCCGCCGAACAAAATCGTACTGCATCCCAGTTTCATGCTAATTCTCCTATTCTACGTATACGACGGATTCGTTTTCGAGTGACTCAATCGCCGCTGCCAACACCTTCTGTGCCGCCAGACCCTCGACCCCGGAACCGTCGATATTCTCTGGCGTAACTCCTTCGTCAACTTGTTCGAGGAACCGGTGGATGCGGTTTCTGAACGTGTCTGTGAAATCGCGCATACCGCCAAAGAGCGGGTTGGTGTACACTGTCTTCTCCAGGTTGCCGGCCGGATAGAGCGTGACTTCGCGGAACATGTCCTCGATGACGAAGCGCCCGCCCGTCCCCGCCACTTCGCAGCGCTCCATCGGGTGCCCGCGCTCGATGTCGTAGCTGCCTGTGAGCGAGCCGACGACGCCGTTCTTGAAGCGCATATTGAACTGCGCCGTCGACCAGATCTGGCGGCCCGGCGCCTTCGTGGCGAAACACTGCACTGCCTCGATATCGCCGCAGTAATAGCGCATCACGTCGACTGTGTGCGGATGCAGCGCCTTGAGCTGGAAATACGGGGAGCTTTCCCGCGGATTCATGATCCACATAGCCATGTTCACAAAGAGCAGGTGCCCCAAGCGGCCCTCATCAACCCACTTCTTGGCCAGCTCGGCGGCAGGTGTGAAGCGGTGGTTCAGGTTGATGCCGAAGCACACGCCTTTCTCCTGGGCCTTGGTCACCATCTGCTCGGCCTCGGATATGGTGTTGGAGATTGGCTTTTCGCACAGCACGTTGCAGCCCGCATCCAGGGCCTGCATGGTGGGCAGAAAGTGCTCGCTGCCGTATTCATACCCGCCAGTCGCCACGCTGCACACGTCGGGTTGAAGTGCATCCAGCATCTCGATCACGTCGTAGAATGCTGGGACCCCCAGCCGTTCAGATGCGGCATCCGCCCGGTCGTGGCGTATGTCACACACGCCGACCAGCTCGGCCAGCGGGTCTGCCTGGTACATATCGGAGTGCCGGTTGCCGATAGGTCCCAATCCAATGACACAAACTCTGAGCATCTGCGTATCTCCTTTGCTAGGGCTCTTTGCCGTTTGGGGTCTTGTAGCCGTAGGCCAGCGCCGCCGGTTCGAAGAAGTCGAAGTAGTTCACTTGGTCATCCTGCCTCCAGCGTTCCACGGTCTCCGGGTTGACGATGACCCGCGCGAGTTTCATGTCCAGGTAGTCTTCCAGGCGTTCGAGCTGCTCTTCCTGGTGCAGGATGAAGTCCTCAAACCTCACCTCGATCCAGTTCTCGGGCTGCGGTGTGGCCCTGACGATGTCATACTGGTATTTCCACGAGATCGCCCGCTGCAGCCGTACGTCGTCAGTCTCCGGATAGTCGATACCAAAATCGTGGAGGTCATCCGTTTTGTGCGGCCGCAGGATGCAATCGCGCGGGTTGCGAATCCAGTAGATATACTTCATCTCAGGGAACATGCGTGCGATCCAGGGGAAAACCAGCGTGGTCTCCGGGATCTTCCACCCTTTGTGTCTGGCCTTACTTTCCAACACAGGCTTCAGGTAGGACTCGATCAGGCGTACGTATTCGGGGTCGAAGGGCATGGTGTGCAGCTGCGAAAAGTCCCACTCCAGACCGCCTTGCCAACTGACGTGGCGCGCCAGCACGCGGCATGCCTCGTACATGTCCTCCGGTGGAAGCATGTCCCCAGACTTGTTGATTACATCTCCCATGAATACGCCACTGGCGTACAGCGTATGAGAAATCGCCCGCGTCCCCGAGTGCCCCCGGCCGATGATCGTGATCATTGACATTATCTGCGCGATCCTTCAAGCGTTATGACCTGGCCGGTCTGCCACGACTCGATGGCCGCCTCAATCACCGACTGGGCCTTGAGCGCGTCTGTGCCGGGGGCGTCGATCTCTTCCGGCTTCACCTGTTCCAAGTTCTGCTCGATCCATTTCTTGATGCGGCTATCGAAGGTTTCGCTGAACCCCATCATGCCGCCCAAATAGTCGAACGTCTCGGTCTCCCGGGTGAACCGTGGGTAGAACTCAAGGTGCTCGCAGGCTTCACGCAGTACGAAGCGGGCATCGGATCCGACCACCTCCAACGTCTCCAGCCCATAGCTGCCGCCGGCATCGTAGCTGCCGGTCAGGTGGCCGATGATGCCGTTCTCAAACTGTACGTTCACCTGCACGTTCGACCAGATCTTGCGGCCGGCGCCCTTCTTGAA
>Ga0180436_10004532_pt1 | contig 12458 bp, 11 predicted proteins | sample SS_ome_2_FD_132434 | JGI IMG/M metagenome (GOLD analysis project Ga0180436, IMG submission 132434) | Hypersaline lake sediment archaeal communities from the Salton Sea, California, USA - SS_3_S_2 metaG | ecosystem: Environmental > Aquatic > Non-marine Saline and Alkaline > Hypersaline >...
ATGTAAGGATTCTCCAGAACGGCTTCCATCTTCTCAGTATCGGTTACGAAATAAGGAGAAATATAGCCACGGTCGAATTGCATGCCTTCAACCACGTCCACATAGGTATCGGACGATTTGGATTCCTCAATGGTGATAACACCTTCTTTTTTCACTTTGGACATAGCCTCAGCGATCAGGGATCCGATGGATGCTTCATTGTTGGCTGAGATGGCGGCAACCTGCTGAATCTTCTTGTTGTCATCTCCTACTTCCTGGCTCTGGCTATGAAGGCTTTTCACTACTTCACTTACAGCCTTGTCGATGCCCCTCTTCAGATCCATGGGGTTAGCACCGGCTGTTACGTTCTTCAGACCTACCTGTACGATGGATTGTGCCAGTACTGTGGCAGTAGTAGTACCATCACCTGCATCATCGTTGGTTTTTGAAGCAACTTCTTTCACCATCTGAGCTCCCACATTCTCAATGGGATCTTCCAGATCTACTTCTTTAGCTACAGTTACTCCGTCCTTGGTGACCTGGGGGGCACCAAATTTCTTTTCAATGATTACATTGCGACCCTTGGGTCCCAGTGTCACCTTGACAGCATTAGCCAGCTGGTCGATACCGCTTTTAAGCTGATCGCGGGCTTCGATGTCAAATTTGATCTCTTTTGCCATTTTATTTTCTGTTTATGGGTTACTTACTTGGATATAAATAGTACATCACTCTGTGATATGAGAAGATAATCTTCCTCATCAATGTTTAATTCCTGACCGGCAAATTTGCCATAAAGAACTTTGTCACCCACTTTGATCTCCATGGGTTCGTCCTTCTTGTCAGCTCCAACCATTACCACTGTACCATGCTGCGGTTTCTCCTTCGCTGTATCCGGAATGATGATTCCGCTGGCGGTTTTTTCCTCAGCCTCGGAGGGTCTTACGAGAACTTTACCTGCAAGGATCTTACCTTTAATTTCTGCCATTTTTTTTTGTATTTATAAGTTCGACAATATCAAAATCGCTTTCTCTTTATCACATTTTGTGCCAAAGGGTCTAAACAAAAAAAAAGTGTCAGTAATATGACATACTGACACTTTTCTATCTGTTAAATGTTCTTTTTGGCTTACTCTTCTCCACCTTCGGCAGGTTCGGTACCGAAAGATTCGGGAAGTTCAATGGTTTGTGCCGGCTGATCCATCATGGTCTCATCAAACTGACCCTGAAGACGTGAATTGCTGGCATCGCCTGCTTTGGGAACTGTAATTCCGGCCAGAAGACTAAATACGATCAGTGCAGCTCCTAAGGTCCAGGTAGCTTTTTCCAGAAAATCGGCTGTTTTCCTAACTCCCATGTACTGGTTGGAGGAAGAAAAGTTCGATGCCAATCCGCCACCTTTTGAATTCTGCACAAGTACGATCAAAATGGTAAAGATGCAGGTTACAACAATCAATACCGTAAATACTATAAACATATGAGTGCCTCGTTATGAATGATTTATATTCCTAATTTTCTCAATTTGAGCTGCAAAGTAAGCACTTTTTTCCGGATATTTCAAACTTAATTTCTCGTAGGCATAAATGGCTTTGGCGTAGAGTCCCTGCTTCACATAAATCTTTGCCAGTGTATCGGTTATGAAGCCATCGTGCTCCTGGATGGAGTTCAAAGACACGTCGCCTTTCAGACTGGTTTTTTTGTCGGCCCGAATAACACCGGGATCTTCATTTATGAAGTTCTGGATCAGGTTAATGCTGCCACCCTCTTCCTCTTCCTCTTTCTCCTCCTGCTGCGCCTCATCCACTTCGGGGACCGGTATCTCCTGACTCTCCGATCCGGCTTCCTCCATCTCCGATTCCTCCTTGACCATGGCAGTGATCAGGTTTTCTGAGGTCAGCTCTTCATCTTCTTCCCGAGCTTTTTCTTCATCCCGAGCCTCCTCTTCAACCCGATCTTCTACCTCAGGCTGAGGCTCTTCTTCAACCTGTACTTCTTCTTCAATCTGAACTTCTTCTTCAACCCGATCTTCTACCTCAGGCTGAGCCTCTTCTTCTGTTTGCGTTTCCGCAGATACTTCCTCACCAGCTTCATCGGAATCCTCTTCCAGCTCCAGCAAATCGTCAGATGCTTCCTGTCCGGCATAAGGAGCATGTTGCTCAATGATTACATCTGCCTGGGCATTGGGTTCATCCGAGAATTGGATGGCTCCGGTGGGACCGCCTGTGGATTCGGCATTTAATTCAGCTTCAGTTTCGGCTTGCTTCTCCACCGCTTCATTCACTTCGTTAACCAGCTGATACAACTTCTTACGGTCCATGGCATAAACAGCCGCCACTTTCAGTTCTCTGTCCTTATCATGGCCCAGAACCTCCATGATCCGAACCTTCAACATATGGGCTATCCCGAATTCCGGGTAATTCCGGCAAACGTTGTTTACCTCATCCAGGTCGGCAGGAGCGTAATGATCTGTATTCAGTAATCGTACTATATCTGAGGCGTTCATAGAAGCTTGGATTACCACGAAACAAATGCTCTGTTAAAAATATCCTCGATCAGGTCTTCGACAATCAGCTCGATCAATTGATCTTCCACATCGGTGATGCTTTGAGAGGCATCGTAATCTTCGTACTTGGAAAAACTGGCATCGTAATCCAGTTCCGGTTGTATTACATTGGTGTATTTCACCCTGACAGTAATGGTGAGCCGGTTACGAGCCGCTGTCTCTGCGCCGGTGATGGCCGTTGGTCTGGTTTCATAGCGGGAGATCTCCCCGGAAAACTGGACATCACCCCCCTCGGTTGACAGGTTCAGGTTGGTATTATTCTGAATCTTGTCAAGCAGTGCATCGGTAAAAACCTGACTCAACTGGGCCTGCACAATGGGGGCCCGGTTTGGGAAATACTGAACCGTATAGGTTTGTACCTCCGGTGCAATGTTGACCCCACTAAAGGAGTAGCTCACTTTGCATGCAGACAATCCCTGGGACAGGACTGCAATCAGAAGCAGAAGCCTGGTATGTCGGAACTTGGCTTTCATCGTTTATTCAATGTTGTATTCCTTGATTTTCCGGTAGAGGGTTCGTTCGGAGATACCCAGGTCCTGGGCTGCATACTTTCGTTTGCCGTTGTGCTTTTCCAGGGCCTTAATGATCATCTCTATTTCCTTATCCTCAAGGGAGAGGGACTCCTCAACAATTTCCTCCGTATCCAAAATATGCTCCTCGGCCCGTTCCTTACGTGGACTGACCTGCTGGCTCACCAGGTTTTCGGCATCGGCAGGAAGGTCATCCACAGCGGAGTATATTTTCTTGATGATTCCTTCGTTCTCCCGCTCTATTTCAGAGCTCACAGCGCCCTTATCCATGATTTGACCCACCAGCTTCTTCAGATCATTCATATCGCTTTTCATATCAAAAAGCACTTTGTAGAGAATTTCCCTTTCGGAATTGAAGGCCTCCTCGGTTACCGAGTCTTTGTTGATCAGGGCGGGAAGTCGGGTAAGATGATAATCCGGCAGGTAGTGGGTAAGCACCGAATGTGAAATCTCCCTGTCCTGCTCAATGATGGAAAGCTGTTCCGTTACATTTTTCAGTTGTCGAACGTTGCCGGGCCATTCGTAATTCAGAAGAATCTGCCGGGCTTCCTCGTCCAGCCTGATGGCCGGCATACGGTAACGCTCAGAAAAATCGGCCGCAAACTTTCTGAAAAGGAGAAGAATATCGTTGCCCCGCTCTTTCAATGAGGGCATCTGTATGGGCACGGTATTCAGCCGGTAATAGAGGTCCTCACGGAATTTTCCTTTTTTGATGGCCTGGACGATATCCAGGTTAGTGGCTGCAACCACCCTTACATCTGTCTTTAATACCTTGGAGGAGCCTACCCTGATAAATTCGCCGGTTTCCAGCACACGCAACAACCTCACCTGAGTGGAAAGGGGAAGTTCAGCTACTTCATCCAGAAAAATAGTACCTCCGTTGGATACCTCAAAATAGCCCTTTCTTGTATCCGTCGCTCCGGTAAAAGATCCTTTCTCATGACCAAAAAGCTCGGAATCAATGGTGCCATCAGGGATAGCTCCGCAGTTTACAGCAATATAGGGACCGTGCTTCCTCCCACCCAGCGAATGGATAATCTGCGGAAAGGCTTCTTTGCCTGTACCGCTCTCACCGGTAATCAGGACACTCAGATCGGTAGGTGCCACCTGTCGGGCAATATCGATAGCTCTGTCCAGACCGGGAAAGGTTCCTATGATCCCAAACCGTTGTTTGATCTGTTGAATTTCCATGTGCTTTCTGACAAAATATCCTGAAAGTATGACAAAATTACAATTTTAGCCGGATTCAAAAAGGTTTATCTTTATAGTTTCCTATTTTTGAAATAAAAAGGTGACTAATTCTCTGGGTATTATTCCTGCCAGGTACGCTTCGACCCGCTTCCCCGGGAAACCTCTCGCCATCCTGGGTCAGAAGCCCATGATACAATGGGTTTATGAGCGTGCTTCTTCTTTGTTTGAACATTTGATTGTGGCCACCGATGACCCACGCATAAGCGATGCAGTGGTCGGGTTTGGAGGGAAAGTCGTAATGACTGCATCGGATCACAAAAGTGGTACAGATCGTTGTGCGGAAGCTGCCACTGCCTATGAAAACGAATCTGGTCGATCCTTTTCTTATGTGGTTAATATTCAAGGAGATGAGCCCCTGATTCAATCCGAACAGCTTCAGACACTCCTGGATTGCATTCAGCTTCCCGATACCCCCGTTGCCACCCTGATCAGACCCATGGAATCGCTGGAAGACCTGAATAATCCCAATGTGGTAAAAGTGGTGGTGGACCTGAACTTCCAGGCGCTGTATTTCTCAAGGGCTCCCATACCCATGGTGAGAGATGCCGGAACCCTTACTAAGACCGAAGACCGAACATTCTATTCCCATATCGGACTTTATGCTTTCCGGCGAAAGGTATTGGAGAACATAGTGACCTTAGGTCCCACACAGCTAGAAGAAGCTGAATCGCTGGAACAATTGCGATGGATGGAACATGGAATCCGTATTCGTACTGCCATAAGCACCTTGCCTTCCATAGGGGTTGATACCCCGGAAGATCTGAAAAGAATCCAAAAGTCTTTTACATTCTGATTGATACCCCAGCCCTATTCGTAGTGCAGGGTTCGGGCCGGATTGGAGCTTGCTGCCTTCCAGGCCAGCAGACTAACAGTAATCAGGGCAATGATCATGGCCGATACGGCAGCAACCAGATATATCCAGGCTTGGAATCCTATGTTAAATGGAAAGCCCTGCAGCCAGTTCTGCATGAACACATAGGCTGCTATCCAGGCCAGCAGGACAGAAATGCTCATCAGTAATATGATCTCCCTGGAAACCACCAGCATCACCTGCCAGACGCTTGCACCAAGGGCTTTTCGAATCCCTATCTCTCTGATTCGGCGTTTGGTACTGTGCAGGGTTTGACCCAGAAGTCCCAGGCAGGCTATGAAAATGGCAAGAATCGAAAACAAAAGCGACAGGCGACCCGTACGTCGCTCCTCCAGGTAATAGTTATCCAGCTCCTCTTCCAGGAAAAAAAACTGGAAGGGGGCCTGACCGGTCATTTGCATCCAGACCTCTTTCACCTGGTTCAGAGTAACAGCCACACCTTTCCCGGCTACACCCAGTCTCAGGGTTATAACCTGGGAAGCGTAAGGGACCTTATCCATTTTGTATCTCAACATATAAGGGCCCACATCCTCCCTTAAGGAGCTATGATGAAAATCTTCCACCACTCCGATAACATGCAGTCGATTGGTGTCTCCCTCTATATTTGGTTCGAGAATCACCACACGGAAGGGATCTTCAATATCGAATTCACGCACAGCCGCTTTATTTATCAGAATGGCCGAGCTGTCCGAAGCCAATTTGGGATCAAAGAAGCGGCTGAAGGTATCGGCCAGGGCAAAGTTGTAGGTCTTCATAAACTCAGGATCCACATAATTGGTGGCGAAAAGGAAGTTCCTGGATGCCTCTCTGCCCTCAATCATATAGGATTCGGTGCTATTGTCGAAACCCAGGTAGGTAGTGGAACTGGAGGCTGAAACCACACCCGGGAGGCGCTCAATCTCACGACAAAAAATACTTACTCCCGCCTTCAGGGGAAAAGTACGTTGCAGAACCACCAGTTGTTCCTTATCGTAGCCCAGATCCTTCTTCAACATAAAATTGAGCTGGTGTGATACAATCAGCGTTCCTACAATGATTCCCACGGATATGGTAAACTGGAAAATCACCAGAATTCGGCGGAGTAATCCGGAATGTCCGATTCTGCCACGATTGCCTTTGATCCCTTCCACGGGCTGAAACCTGGAAAGAAAAAAGGCGGGATAGGCTCCGCTGATAAGACCTACCAGGAGGCTAAGCAATATTACCAGTGGCAAAAAATAGGCATACTTCATGGATTCGATCCTGAGATCCAGGTCCATGGTCTGATTGAACCAGGGCATGGCCAGTTCCACCAGGATCAAGGCAATTACGAGTCCGATAAAGCTGAGGACTACCGATTCGCTCAGAAACTGATGAATTAGCAGTGAGCGATTTGAACCGGCGGCTTTTCGCAGACCAATCTCCCTGGCACGTGTACTGGCCCTTGCTGTGGAAAGATTCATGAAATTTATGGATGCTATGGCCAGCATAAAAATGGCTATCAGCCCAAAAATATGCACATAGAGCCTGTCGTTCACAGGTCGGAAACACGAATCCATTCCCACCTCTATGTCGGGCTGCAAATGGATCCGGAGCAGGGCCTGAAGATAAACACCATATTTATTGCCCGCTTCAGCCCACTCTTCGGGCCCTACACCAAGTACGGTTTTTAGTTCCGGGGCAATCCGTTCCTTTAAAATCCGGGCCATTTCCTTCTCCACCCTTGCCGGATCGCTTCCCTCTTTCAAAAGCACATAACTGAAGATGGAATTTTGAAACCAGGTAGCATTTGCTTCCCAGTCCAGCGTAGCCATGGAAGCAATGAAATCTGCGAAAAAGTGGGAGTTTTCCGGAAGCTCTTCTACAACTCCAGTTACATAAAAGGTATATAAACTATCGTTTACCACCAGGGGTAAGCCCAGAGGATCGCGTGTTCCAAAATACTGCCTGGCCTTTTCCTCTGTAATCACCAGGCTATAAGGTAACGTCAGGGCCGTAGACGGATCTCCCCTGACAAATTTCAGGGAAAAGATATCGGCGATGGAAGAGTCGGCATAAAGGAAATGATCTTCGATGCGCTTTTCCGAATCGGACCATATCAGCCTTTGGGGATTCACATCGAGGCGTACGAATTTCTCAATTTCCGGTATTTCCTCGGCAAAGGTCTGGGCCATGATCATGGAAGTCCAGGCTCCCCTGAAAGATTGGTCTCCAATGCTCCCGTCTATGTAGAGCCTGTATATATCCTGCCTGTGTTCGTGAAAACGGTCAAAACTTACTTCTCTGATAATGAACAAAAGAATGAGGATGGAACTGGCAAGACCGATGGCCAGTCCCGATACATTAATTAGTGTAAATACCCTACTCTTTGCGATGTTTCGAAGGGCGACAGTAAAATAATACCTCCACATATTACAATCCTTGCTGATGTAAGACAGTTTTCATGCCACAAAGTTTAGTGCGTTCATAATAAAACGCTTGTGTAAAAGCAGACTACATGTGTTGCGTGAAAAAATGTCCGGATCTGAACTCGGGCTGCACGGATTGGGACATGCCTCAGATATTCATGGAAGCACGAAAGGTGTAGAGTGAAAATTCCTTGGACAGAGACTCAAAGGCATACTCGAGCTTATTCCCCGTGGTTTTGGCCATCTCAATAAAGCCCAATCCGGCCCCACCGCTGGGTGTAAATTCTCCATTGGTTATGGTGGACCTGTATAGTTCCTTCAATTCGTCCGCATTCTGCTCGTTAACCCTGTCGATCCTGCTGCGAAGTGGAGCCACATCCGTATTTTTCACCGGATTTCTGGTGATTAATTCAATTTTGGAGTCGCTGCGGCTGATTTGGCAGGAAGGACAGAACTCGGTGGCTGAATCTTCACCGTTGCACTTTACCTTTTCGCTGTACTTGGTGACATTCTCCAGAGCTTCGATCATCAGTGAGATCATCTTTTTGTAAGTCTTAAAGGAGAGCTCATGATCCTCCGCGGCCAGCTTAAACTCAGATAACAACCAATCAATGGTGCTGAATGAAAGCGGACCCTGATAGGACAGGATGGACTTACTCAACATGACGATTCAACTTAGATACCGAAATTTAAGAAAACTATATCAATGATTCATCCTTGTTTTCAACATAGCCGGAATCTTCCGGAAGCTTATCCCTGTGACTGGCCTCTACTGCCAATTGATCGCAACGTTCATTCTCAGGTATACTGGCATGTCCTTTTACCCAGATAAACTCTACTGAGTACTTACGATACAAAACGAGAAACTGTTTCCAGAGATCTACATTTTTCTTCTTTTTAAACCGCTTTGCTTCCCAGGAAAATAGCCAGCCTTTATTAACAGCATCCGATACATAACGGGAATCGGTATAGATCTTGACTTTCAAATCCTTCCTTTTCAGGGTTTCAAGTCCCCTGATCACAGCAAGCAGCTCCATCCGGTTATTCGTAGTTAAACTATAACCTTCAGCAAGCTCCTTGCGGTGTTTCCCATATAACATAACCACTCCCAGTCCGCCTGGACCAGGATTTCCCCGGGCAGCTCCGTCTGTATATATGACTATTTCACCCGGGGTCATGGTTGCACTACTCAATTTCGGCAGCTTCTTCTGCTGCGACAGGCTCCTCCCCGGTAACTGGCATTTGCTCTGCAGCAGATGCAGTTTCTGTAACCAGAGTCATCTCATCTACCAGGTGTCCGGCACCAGCATATTTGTCAATTACGAAAAGTACATAGCGGATATCCACATTGATGCATTTCTGCAATTCGGGTTCGAAAGCTACATCGCCACTCATGGCTTCCCAGTTGCCATCAAAAGCGATACCAATCAGTTCGCCATGGGCATTCATTACCGGGCTGCCCGAATTTCCACCAGTGATGTCATTATTTGTGGTGAAACATACTGGCATGGTATCTTCCACACCATATTTTCCATAATCCTTGGCTTTATACAATTCCTTCAACCTGTCGGAAACCACAAACTCGAAATTGTTGGGATCTTCTTTCTCCATCACTCCCTTAAGGGTGGTGTAATGGGTGTAGAGAACGGCATCTTTTGGATAATAATCTCCCACCAATCCATAGTTCATACGCATAGTGGAATTAGCATCCGAATAAAAATCTTTCTCAGGATACATTTCCACCAATCCTTTCAGGAAAAGCCTGCTACCCCTTTCATACATTTCCTCATACTGGGCAGCCTGTCCCTGGATCTCAAAAAGTTTCTGAAAACCCAGTGCAGCCTGGTAACCAGGATCCTTGGCCAGGACTTTGAGGTCTGGATCATCCATAAAGGCATTGAACTTGTTCTGGTCCACCAGGATGGACTTCTTGAAGTAGTTGTCAACATACTTGGCCACATTGCCTTTGTACTTGTTCTTTACCTCCAGTATATTGTCAGGAAGGTAAGAATCATCCAGCTCATCAATCAGTATCTGGATAAGAGCATTCATTACTTTCTTATCGGTAGGAGGATTGTAATCCTTATAAAACCCTTCACCTGCTTCCTTCAGGGCAGCAGTAATGGCTTGAATATCTTCCTCATTTGGTTCCGGATCGGACAGCACAGCGTTGAGCCTTGCCAGTCCGCGTCCTAAGCTTACAGTTTCGAAACCATAATAAAAGGCTTCCACGAAGTACAAATAAGCTATCTCGGATTCCCTTCGACCCTCGACCGCAGTCTGGATGTCATTCAGTGCATTTCCATAAAGGGCTTTCCGATCTGCATCCTGATTTACCCACTTGGTGAATTCAGCTTCCAGAGCCTGCTTCTTTTCAGCAACCTTCAGTTTTTTCAATCCCTTGCTCATACCAATGGAGTTCTTCCAGTAATTGGATGAACGGGAAAACTTGGAGGCGTACTGGATCCGGACCTTATCATCGGCCATCATGTCCTCCATTTGCAAATCCTGCTTAATCCCCCGAACATAAATTCGAATGGGATGATCCACTTCCAGCGACTCCTGAATCTCCCAGGAAGTCATATAGCGGGAGGTCCTGCCGGGAAAACCCATAACCATGGCAAAATCGTCTTTTTTTATTCCCTTCAGGGATATGGGAAGGTAGTGCTTGGATTTCAGCGGCACGTTGTCAGGGCTGTAATCGGCGGGCATTCCATCGGGACCCGTATATACTCTGAACAGGGAAAAGTCGCCAGTATGGCGGGGCCACATCCAGTTGTCTGTATCGTGTCCGAATTTACCGATGGACTCGGGTGGCGCTCCCACCAGACGTACATCACGATAGGTCTCCATTACAAAAAGGAAAAAACGGTTCCCGGCAAACATACTTCTTACTCGTGCATTGTAGTGAGTGTCTTCAGTGGCTTCTTCAATGATGGCCTCCGAGATTGAACGGATTTTAGAAGCTCTTGCCTGGGCATTCATCTCTTCATTCAGCTCTGCAGCAATCCTGTCGGTCACTTCTTCCATTCTTACCAGAAAGGTTATGGATTTACCCTCGTTGGGCAATTCTTCATCCCTGGTCATGGCCCAGAAGCCATTCTTCAGATAGTCATTCTCCACGGAACTGTGATTTTGAATCTCCCCATATCCGCAGTGGTGGTTAGTGAGAAGTAGCCCATCTGGCGATACAAGTTCGGCCGTACAAGACCCACCATCCAGAGCTCCCACCGCATCCTTCAGGCTGGCCTGATTAATGCTGTAGATTTGCTCCGCTGTAAGCTTCAATCCCATTTCGGTCATTTCATCCATGTTCACCTGTCCAATCAGGCTCAGCAGCCACATGCCTTCATCGGCACGCACCTTTACCTGAAAAGCAAACACGAGTGCTGTCACTACTAGAAATACTTTCCTCATTATTCTGTTATTTTGATTGTTTTTATGAATATCACTTAGAATTTCGGAAATGCAAATATTGCAAAATTCTTCCTGAAACGTATATGTAAATCACTGTTTTATGACAAAGAAGGCATGTTTAAGAAAAGTCCAGCTCCATCTGGTCGTTAAGCAGCTTGAAAGAACGCCTGTGGTAGGGTGAAGGCCCGTATTCAAGCACAGCTCGACGATGCTCCCTTGTAGGGTAACCCTTGTTTCTTTCCCAGCCATACTGTGGATACTCCAGGTGCAATTTGGCCATCAACTCATCCCGGTAGGTTTTAGCCAGGATGGAGGCTGCAGCAATGGATGCATATTTGCCATCGCCTTTAACGATGCAGGTAAAAGGCACTTCTTCATAAGGTTTAAATCGATTGCCATCAATGATCAGGTGTCCGGGCTGCATCTTTAGCCGGTCAAGAGCCCGATGCATGGCCAAAAATGAAGCATTCAGAATATTAATGGAATCTATCTCCGTCTCATCTACCACCCCGATGGCATAAGCAAGCGCTTCGGTTTCCACAACTTCTTTCAGAAGATTTCTGTGCCTGGCAGATAAAAGCTTACTGTCATTCAAAGAGGGATTCTGATAGTCCGGGGCAAGGACCACCGCTGCAGCAAATACAGGCCCTGCAATACAACCCCGTCCTGCTTCATCGCAACCCGCTTCGATGCTACCCCCGGTATGAAATGATTTAAGCATGCTCGTCAAGAACCTGCTGCACCGAGTCCCATAACTTCTCTGCCGTATGGTCCCAGCTGAAATGTTTCCTTCGTGCCCTTCCTTTTTCGATCAGATCTTCACGTAATCCTTTCTCACGAATCATTCTGATCATGCAATCCCGAATGCTTGCCGGCGATTCCGGGGAGGCAAATATGGCAGCGTCTCCTGCTATCTCGGGCAGACTGGCCGCCTTGGATGCAATAACAGGGATATCACATTTCATGGCCTCCACAACGGGAATCCCAAATCCTTCAAAAAAGGGAACGAAAGTCATGGCACATGCTGCGCCCAGTACCTGATTCAACTTACCGGGGGTAAGACGACCGGTAAAGATCACATCCTTCTTATTCGCCATCTTCTCAAGCTGCTCTTCCATAGGGCCTGTCAGGAAAAACTTTTCCCCTACCAGTACCAGTTTGTAATTGCCTTTGTTCTCCTCTTTGAATAGCTGAAAAGCCTTCAGGAGATTGGTAATGTTCTTCCTGGGATGTATGCTCCCGATAAATATGAAATAGGGACAGCCTTTGGTAAACTCCTTACGTACTTCCTCGGCCTCACTATCGTCAATCGGTTGATAGTGCTCATTGACACCGTTATAGGCAAGATCCACTTTGTCCTCGGGAAGCTCATACTGGTTTATAATATCACGGCGGGAAAACTCTGAAACGGTCACAATCCTGCTGGCTTTATTTGCAAATCGGGGAAAGAAGTAACGATGATAA
>Ga0180436_10004533_pt1 | contig 12457 bp, 14 predicted proteins | sample SS_ome_2_FD_132434 | JGI IMG/M metagenome (GOLD analysis project Ga0180436, IMG submission 132434) | Hypersaline lake sediment archaeal communities from the Salton Sea, California, USA - SS_3_S_2 metaG | ecosystem: Environmental > Aquatic > Non-marine Saline and Alkaline > Hypersaline >...
ATCGTGGATCAAGGCGGCGACGACGATTTCCTCGTCGGCGCCATCCTCCCAGGCGCGCGTGGCTGATTGCAGCGAATGCTCGTAACGGTTCACCGGGTAGGCGGGCGCAGGCACGTCGAGCGACCGGATCGCATCGAGCAGCCTGTCGACCAGCCCGGCGTTGAACTCGGCCTCGTAGTCTTCCAGCGCGAGGAAATCGTCCTTGGTGGCGTTTTCGAAGCTCGTCCAGCTCGGTTTGCGGTGCGTGTCGGGCATGGCGTCCTCCGGGTCAGGCAAGATGGTCCACGAGTTGCATGTGCTGGGCCTGGGTGTCGATCTCGTCGAGCCAGAGCCGCACCAGCCGGTCGTCGGAAGGCGCGGCGGAGACGCCGGGTTTGATCTCGCGGTTCAGCACCGAGGTGACGGCGAGCGCGACGGTGACCGACACCAGCCGGGCCATCGCGGTGCCGCGGTCGTCGCCGTGGGCGTCGAGCGTCCAGGTCTTGTGATAGACCTCTTCGCCATCGCGCGTTGCGGTGAGGCCGACGCAGAGCACGACGCGGTCCGGCTCGCCTTCTTCGTAGGCGTTTTCGGCCCAGAACTGGTCCGACATCTCCTTGAGCCGCGCCTCGCCTGCCGCGCCTTCCAGCGTTTCGATCTCGCGGAACACATCGGCCCAGGCGTCGGCCCAGCCGTTCAGCCGCAGCGTGCCACGCACGAAGTCCTTCACCGGCCAGGCTTCGTCGAACTCGTATTGCGCCATGAACGGGAGCGAATCGCGGTTGGGATAGACTTCAAACGTCTCCGGCGCGGGGAGTGGGGCGGAATAACTCGTGATTGCGTCCCATGGCCGATTCACCTCCAGCACCTCGTGGCTGCGGATCGAGCGCGAGGGCGAGCGCAGCGCCTTCAGCACCCCAAGCGGCGACCAGGAGAACTTGTAGCGAAAGGCGTTGGTGTGCTTCGGCACGCCGCCGCAATAGGAGATGAAGCTGAGCACGTTCTTCGGGTCGTAGGCGGGGGACCGGCGGTAGTCATCCACCAGCCAATGCGCCATCAGGTGGTCGATGCCCGGATCGAGGCCGACCTCGTTCACCAAGGCCACGCCCGCCACCCTGGCCTTCTCATCCAGCGCCCGCATTTCGGGCGAGATGTAGGACGACGACACGAAATGCGCGCCCCGCTCGATGCAAAGCTCGGCGAGCTTCACGTGCCAGTCGGCGGGCAGCATCGAGATCACGACGTCATCGGATTTCAGTGTCTCGCCCAGCGCCTCAAGCTCGAAAGCACGGATCGAGGTGGTGAGGTGGCCAACTGCGGCGCGGGCCTTGTCCGCGGTCCGGTTCCAGACCACGACATCGCGGCCGTCTTCGAGGAGCTTGCGAAGGCCCGGGATCGCGGACAGGCCGGTGCCGCACCAGTGGATGGTCATGGTTCAGATCCCCTTCATGTGTTCGTCGAACGTGGTCTTGGCGCGGCCCCAGACGCCTTCGCCCAGCTTGTCGAGGGTGAGCAGCGACGGCAAGAGCTGGCCCGCGTAGTCTTCGGAGCTTTCGACCGGCAGGAGCGAGGGCAGGTTGTCGATCGCCATCACGTCGAGCGGCGGGGTTTGCGCCACGCGTACGGCGGGGGCATCCCATGAGGTGGCTTCGCTGTAAACCGGCACCGGGTTGTAGTCGCTGTCGGGGTCGCAGGCGATGTCGCCGATCACGGTGAGCTTGCGCGGCGCATCGAGCGCCTCGGGGCCGACGAAGACCGGCGTCCCGGGGCGGGCGAAGATGCAGTTGAGGAAGATGTCGTGCGCGAGGATCTCGGGGAACGGGCCGCCGTGGGCGGTCTCGTCCATGTCCCAGCGGGTGACGTCCATGCCCAGTTCGGCGCAGAGATCGGCGGCGCCGGTGCCGACCCGGCCGAGCGCGCCGATGACGATGGCGCGGGGCAGGGGCCGGGCGGTGGCGGCGAGATCGGCGCGCAGCTCTTCGACGAGTGCGGTCTTGTCGGGGTAAGTGGCGACCGCGTGACAGAGGCCCCCCGCTTCCTGCGCCGTCCACGCCTTCACCGACACCGCGGCGCCGGCGAACCCGGCCCAATAGCCGAACGCGGCGACGCGGCGGCCGGCCTCGTCGACGAGGTATTCGAGATCGTAGAGCGTGCCGCCGCCGGCCCTGAACCGCTTCAGCAGCCTGCGGCCCGAATGCTGGCCCTTGAAGGCATGGCCGAACATGATATGGCGGTGCTCAAGCGGGGTGCCGTCATCCGGCAGTTCCTTGAGGCCGAAAATGATCGCGTCAGCGGGCGCCTGGGGCCAGGAATTCTCGGCGACGATCTCGCAGCCCGCGTCGCGGTAGCCGTCGATCGGGATCTTGCGCACCGAGCTTTCCTCGACGCTCACCGTGAGGCCCGCGGCGATGAGGGCCTTCGCACCCTCTGGCGTGAGCCCCACCCGTTCTTCATTGGGCCGCTGCTCGGCCCGGACCCAGAGATGTGTCATCGCGCTCTCCTCAGATGAAGGTCCGTGCATGGTGCCGGCTGGGCCGGGCGAGGTGCGGCACGGCGTTGAATTGGGTGAGCGTGAGCCCGTCTCCGACCGGATGCAACTGGTGAACGGAGGTGTTCATGATCGTGAGTGCGAGCCGGGCGAAGGCACCAAGCTCCAGCCCCATCGCCACCCGCACGGCCATCGCGATGAGGCCGCCGGATGTGACAACGAGCGCACGGCCGTCGCCGGTGGCAATCTCGTGCAGCACATCGCTCACCCGCGCTTGGAACTCGTGGAAGCTCTCGGATGCGCCTTCGATCTTGCCGTCTTGCCAAGCGGCGAAGACCAGCGGCAGGTGGTCGATGAACTCGTCGCGGCTGGTGGGCACCGGGAGGCCGAACTGGTCATGCATCCGGGTCGAGAGATCGAAATAGGCGACCTCGTTGAGGCGCGGGTCGACCTCGACATCGCCGAACCGGGCGGCGTCCATGGCCTCGCCGGTTTCGCGGTGGCGCATGAGGGCGCCGGTGTAGACCCGCTCGAACGCTTCGTGCGTCTCGTTCCAGTAATCGCCGAGCCAGGCGGACTGCTGGTGGCCGAGATCGGACAGCGAATCGTAGCCCGATTCGCTGCGCGCGGCGGAGTTGGCCTGACCGTGGCGGATGAGGGTGATCTGCGACATGCGCCATGGCTATCGCGTGGACCCGGCCGGGAAAAGGGGGCGGGGCGAAAAACACAGCGTTCCTGTCGTGGGTGGCCGCCACTGGCGGCTTCGCGCCGCTCTGCCACTGCAAGACTTCCCAAACGGATGGAATGGGCCGACAGTGAACGGGGTTCGGTAGCAAGCAATTGGGGGGGGAGACATGAAGGCGTTTCTGAAAGGGCTGGCCCTTGCGGCGATGGTGCTCGGGCCGCAGGGGGCGCTTGCCGATGATGCCGCCCTCGTGGTGGTGGCGAGCGACTATCGGCGCCTGCCCGACGTGCCGGGCGACACCCAGGCGGGCGCTCTGGCGCAGTCGCTGGAGGCCGAGGGGTTCCGCGTGACCTCGACGCTCGACCGCGCCACCCGCGACACGCTTCAGGCCGTGGCGAAGTTTCGCGAGGATGCGGCTGAAGCCGAGAGGGTCTTCGTGCTGCTGTCGGGGCATGTGGTGAGCACCGCGCGCGAGACCTACCTGCTCACGCGGTTCGCCTTCAACCCGACGGATCTCACGATCGGGAGCCAGGGCGTGCCGCTCGGGCCGATTCTCGACACCCTGGCCGAACATCCCGGGCAGGCCGTGATCATGCTGGCGACCTCCGGCGACGCGATCGAAGGGATTGGACTCGCCCCCGGCGCGGCGCCGGAAGTGCCGCAAGGCGTGACGTTTGTGACCGGTCCGATCGGCGGGCTGATGCGGGTGGCGCGCGAGGTCTTCCTCGAACCGGGAGAGCTGCCAGCGAGTGCGTTGCGCAACCCGCCGCGTGGCGTTTCGGTGCGCGGCTTCGTGTCTGACGCGGCGCCGTTCCTGCCAGACCCGTCGACCGGCACGGTGGTGATCGAACGCGAAGGCGAGGCCGATATGGAACTGGCCTACTGGCAGGTGGTGGAAACAATGGCGAGCGTGGCGGGCTACGAAGCCTATCTCGATGCGTATCCCGACGGCCGGTTCACCGAAAATGCGCGCGACGCGATCGACCAGATCGAGGGCGACGAGCAATCGCGGATCGTTGAGGAGGAGGATGCGCTTGCCCTCAACCGCGAAGCCCGGCGCGACGTGCAGCGCTACTTGTCGATCCTCGGCTTCGATCCGCGCGGGATCGACGGGATCTTCGGGCCGGGCACGCGGGCGGCGATCGCCGCGTGGCAACGCGCGGAAGCCTATCTTGCGACCGGCTACCTGAACGCCGAGCAGCTGCGCGCGCTGCGCGACGACGGTGCCGCGCGCGCGGCCGAGCTTGAAGCCGAGGCGGAGGCCCGCCGGGCCGAGCAGGAACGGCTCGACCGCGCCTACTGGCGCCAGACCGGGCGCGGCAGCACCGAGAACGGGTTGCGCGACTATCTCGCGCGCTATCCCGACGGGTTGTTTTCCGACATTGCGCGTTCGCGGCTCGACGAAATCGAGGCGGCGGCCCGGGCACAGGCCGAAGCGCAGGAACGCCAGTTCTGGGATGCCGCGCGTGCGGAAGACAGCGTCGATAGCTACACGCGCTACCTAGAGCTCTATCCGAATGGGTTGTTCGTGGAGTCGGCTCGGGCCCGTCTCAACGAGCTGACTGCCGACGACGACCAGGAGGCGGTGATCGCAGCCGCCCAAGCGGAGGAATCGCAAATCGCGGGGAACACGATTTCGCGGCTCCTGATAGAGACCAGGCTGGCGGCGCTCGGGTTAGAGCCGGGGATCATTGATGGCGACTTCAACGGGGCAACGCGCAGGGCGATTCGCCAGTTCCAGCGCACCCGCGGCCTCGTGGTGACCGGCTATGTCACCCGCGAGACATTCGCGCGCCTGCTGTCGGCCAGCCCGTAGCCCGGGCCGCCGAAACGGCGAAGGCCGCCGGGTTGCCCCGACGGCCTTCACTGCAAGCTTGTGCCGAAGCTCAGCCCTGGCGGGCCTTGAAGCGGCGCTGCGTCTTGTTGATGACGTAGACGCGGCCCTTGCGGCGCACGACGCGGCAGTCGCGGTGCCGGGACTTCAGCGAGCGGAGCGAGTTGCGGACTTTCATGGCCCTTCTCCTCATGTCGCGGCGCCGGGAGCGCCTTGTGAATTCCGTGCCCCGAAAGCGGGGCGGTGATGGTGGGCGATACTGGGATCGAACCAGTGACCCCTTCGATGTCAACGAAGTGCTCTACCGCTGAGCTAATCGCCCTTGATTTGCCTGCCCAAATGCCCGTGACGAGCGATCCAAACAAACAGACGCGGGAAGACCCGCGCCAGCCCGCGTGTCTATAGAACCTTGCCGACGGGTGCGCAAGGGGCTTTTGGCGCGCGCGTTTGGCCCTATACTGCGCCGAGGAGGTCACGCGCGATGCCCAATCCGGCCTACGAGCTGTTCATGCCAAACCAGCGCACGACGAGCGTCGTGTTTTCGTCGCCGCATTCGGGGCGGGACTACGGCCGGGCCTTCCTGCGCCGTTCGATGCTCGACGAGGTGACGATCCGATCCTCCGAAGATGCCTTCGTGGATTTGCTGTTTTCCGACGCACCCGCGCACGGGGCGCCCTTGATGGCCGCCCGTGCGCCGCGTGCCTTCGTCGACCTCAACCGCAGTGCAGACGAGCTTGACCCCGCGTTGATCCGGGGCGTGAAGCGTGGTGCGCACAATCCGCGCGTGAGCGCCGGGCTCGGGGTGATTCCCCGCGTCGTCGCCGGCGGGCGCGAGATCTATCGCGGCAAACTGCCTCTGGCCGATGTCGAGGCGCGGCTACAGGATCACTGGTTCCCCTACCACGCGAGGCTGCAACGGCTGCTGGACGATTCGCACCGCCAGTTCGGCAGCGCGGTGTTGCTGGATTGTCATTCCATGCCGCATGACGCGGTTGAGACCCTATGCAAGTCGCACACGGCAAAACCCGAGATCGTGCTGGGCGACCGGTTCGGGGCCTCGGCCGATGGCGAGCTTGTCGAACAAATCGAGATGGCCTTCCGCGAAGCCGGCTTCACCGTGGCGCGCAATATGCCGTTTGCCGGGGCCTTCACTGCGCAGCATTACGGGCGTCCGTCGCGCGGGCAGCACGTGGTTCAGATCGAGATCGACCGGTCGCTCTACATGGACGAGCTACGGTTGCGTCCGAACCGACAGTTCGACGACGTGCGCCGCGCGCTTTCGGCGATCATCGCCGAGATTGCCGAGATCGGGCGCCCGGCGGACGAGTTGCCGTTGGCAGCGGAATAGCCTGCTTCACCGAATCGCCCGACCCTTCAGGATTGCCCCGTCGCCGAACCGGGCGCGGATCTTGTCGGTCGCGCGTTCCGCCGCCTGCCGCTTTGCCGCGTTCGGATCGAGCAGGTCGCCGGACCGGTCCGCGCCCTCGTCCGACGCGAGATCGGAAATGCCGACGCCGATGAGCCGGAACGGACCCTCCCTGAGCGCAGTGTCGAACAGCCCGCGGGCGGTGCGGTAGATCCGGTCGGCGGATTGGGTGGTGTCGGGCAGCGAGACGCGCCGGGTGAGCGTGCGGAAATCGGCGCGCTTGAGCTTGAGCGTGACGACGCGGCCCGCCTTGCCCTTCGCCTTGGCCCGGTCCGATACCTTTTCCGACAGCCGCCAGAGGTGGCCGTCGAGCAGGTCGGGGTCGGCAGTGTCTTCGAAGAAGGTTGTCTCGTTGGAGATCGACTTCATCGGGTGATGCGCCGAGACCCGCCGGGCATCCTGGCCGCGGGCGAGGTGCCAGAGCCGGTCGCCCATCGCGCCGAAGCGGGCGTGGAGGTCGGCCTTCTCCCAGCGCAGGAGATCGGCGAAGCTGCGGATGCCGGCGCGCTCGAGGCTCGCCCGCGTCGCCGCGCCCACGCCCCAGATCAGGCTCACCGGCTTGTCGCGCAGGAAATCGGCGGTCTCCGCGATGCCGATGACGGAGAACCCGCGCGGCTTGTCGAGGTCGGAGGCGACCTTGGCGAGGAACTTGTTGTGGCTGAGGCCGATCGAGCCGGACAGGCCCAGTTCGTCCTCCATCCGCTTTACCAGCCGCGCCAGCATCACCGCCGGCGGGTGGTGGTGGAGCCGGGCGGTGCCGGTCATGTCGAGAAAGGCCTCGTCGAGCGAGAGCGGCTCGACCGCGGGGGTCAGCTCGTCCATCATCGCGCGGATCTGGCGCGAGACGGCGGCGTAGTGGCTCATGCGCGGGCGGATCACCACCGCCTCGGGGCAGAGCTTCAGCGCCTGGAACATCGGCATTGCAGAATGCACGCCGCGGATGCGGGCGACGTAGCAGGCGGTGGAGACCACGCCGCGCCGGCCGCCGCCGATGATCACCGGCATGTCGGCAAGCGACGGGTCATCGCGCTTCTCCACGCTGGCATAGAAGGCGTCGCAATCCATATGCGCGATCGACAATTCGAAGAGTTCCGGGTGCGACACCACCCGTGGGCTGCGGCAGGAGGGGCAGCGCGCGCCATCGTCGAACGTGGCCAGGCAATCGCGGCAAAGGCTCGGCATGGGGACAGGATATCACCGGCCTGCGTGGCGGGCGAGATGTGCTATGCTGGCCGGACCTGTGAAGGAGAGTAGCGATGGCGGAGGATCGGGTCGGGTGCCGCACACCGGCGGCGGGGCGCGACGGCGTCACCAGTATCCCGAGGTGGAAATTCGACGCGGTGCGCGCGGCGATCCTCGACGCGATTCGCGCGGTTGGCCCGGAGGGTCTGCGGTTTGCCGATCTCAGCAGCGAGGTTCGCGCGCGGCTGGATGCGGCGACCTTGGAGCGGCTCGGTTCAGTCGGATGGCACGCAACGATGGTGAAGCTCGAACTCGAGGTGCGCGGCGAGATCAGGCGGCGCCCGGGCACGGGGCCGCAAAGGCTCGTATTGGCTTGAGCCCGGGGCGGGGGCGGCTCATACTCCGCCCGAGATTTTCAGTTTGTTCAGGAACATGATCATGCCCACCGAAAACGCCTTTGGCCAATTCCTCGGCTCCAACCTCGTTCTGCTGCTTATTGCGGCCTTCATCATTATCGCGATTTTCCTTGGCGTGCGGATCGTGCCGCAAAGCATGAAATTCGTCGTCGAGCGCTTTGGCCGCCTGCAGTCGGTGCTCGGGCCGGGGATCAACTTCATCGTGCCGTTCCTTGACCGGGTGGCGCACCGGGTGTCGATCCTCGAACGCCAGCTGCCGAACGCCACGCAAGACGCGATCACCCGCGACAACGTGCTGGTGCAGATCGACACATCGGTGTTCTACCGCATCCTCGAGCCGGAAAAGACGGTCTACCGCATTCGCGACGTCGACGCGGCGATTGCCACCACCGTGGCCGGTATCGTGCGGGCCGAGATCGGTAAAATGGACCTCGACGAGGTGCAATCGAACCGCTCGCAGCTGATCACCCAGATCAAGACCAGCGTGGAAGACGCGGTGGACGCCTGGGGGATCGAGGTGACCCGCGCCGAGATTCTCGACGTGAACCTCGACCAGGCCACGCGCGACGCGATGCTGCAGCAGCTCAACGCCGAGCGCGCCCGCCGCGCCGCGGTGACCGAGGCCGAGGGCGAGAAGCGGGCGGTGGAACTGCAGGCCGATGCCGAACTCTACGCCGCCGAACAGGCGGCCAAGGCACGCCGGATCCAGGCCGACGCAGAAGCCTATGCCACCGAGGTGGTGGCCAAGGCGATCCAGCAGAACGGGCTCGAGGCGGCGCAATACCAGGTGGCGTTGAAACAGGTTGAGGCGCTCGCGGCAGTGGGCGCCGGCGAGGGCAAGCAGACCGTGCTTCTGCCCGCCAATGCGCTGGATGCCTTCGCCGACGCCTTCACCATGCTGAAGGGCAGGTCGAAATGATGTGGGACGTGCCGCTGTGGGAGGTCTGGTGGGTCTGGGTCGCCTTCGGCCTTGGGCTCGCGATCTTCGAACTGCTGGCGCCGGGGTTCATCTTCCTCGGCTTCGCCATTGGCGCGGTCGTGGTCGGCATCACGGTGGCGCTGGGCGTGGTGTTCACCTTGCCTTGGGCGCTGGTGGTGTTCGCGGTGATCTCGCTGGTGGCCTGGGTGGCGCTGCGGCAGGTGTTCGGGATCCGCAAAGGCCAGCGCAAGACCTTCGACCGCGACATCAACGAGGACTGAGCGGGGCGTTTTCAAAAGGTGCGCCTGCGGCGCGCTCGATTGTTTTTTTGGTGGGGGGCGCTGCCCCCGCGTTCAATTCGCTGGGGCGAATTGAACGCGCTCCCCGAGGTGTTTTTGGACCAAAGAAGAGGTTAACGCAGTTCGGCGAGGACTGCTTCGGCGGCACCGCGCGGATCGTCTGCCCGGATGATCGGGCGGCCGACGACGATATGGTCGGCCCCAGCGCGAATCGCCTCGCCCGGGGTCATCACCCGTTTCTGGTCGCCCAGCGCGGCGCCGGCGGGGCGCACGCCCGGGGTGACGATGAGTTTGCCTTGAGCCTCGGGCAGGGCGCGGATCAGGGTGGCCTCCCGGGGCGAGGCGATCACGCCGTCGGCGCCGGCCTCCATCGCCCGGCGCGCACGTTCGACCACGAGATCCTGCACATCGCCGGGCTGGATCAGGGCGGCGTCGAGGTCGGCGCGGTCGAGCGAGGTGAGGATGGTGACGGCAAGGATCTTGAGGTCGGATCCACGTTTGCCTTCACCTGCGGCGCGCACAACGTGCGGGTCGCCGTGCACGGTGAGGAAATCGAGGCCGTAGTGGGCGAGGCCCCGCACCGCCGCTTCCACCGTGTTGCCGATGTCGAACAGCTTCATGTCGAGGAAGATGCGCTTGTCCATCTCGTCGATCAGTTCGCGGGCCAGCGCCAGCCCGCCGCCGGTGAGCATGCCGAGGCCGATCTTGTAGAACTGGCAGGCGTCGCCGATCGTCTGGGCCAGTTGCAGGCCTTCGAGGGCGTTTGGCACGTCGAGGGCAACGATCAGGCGGTCATCGGTCATGGCGGGCTCCTTCATTTGCCCGCTTCTTCACCCGTGCTGCCCGGCTGTCAAGCGGCCCAGCTGTAGAGCCGGCGGATGTCGGGGCCCTCGACGGTGTACATGTGCACCCAGATATAGGCGTGCTGGAACAGCGCGAGCACCAGCGCGTTCCACGACCCGAACAGGAGCGCGATGCCCCACAGGCCAAGGAAGACGACGCCGTACATGCCGTTGTCGGTGTAGTCGAAGACGCCACCTTTCACCTTGGGCAGTTGGCGGATCTCTTCGCGGAAATGGTCGCCGCCGAGGGCGCGCGGGAGGGTGAAGTAGACGAGCGTCGAGCGCATCGCCCAGGCCGCGACCACGAGCAGGAGCGCGCCGAGGGGGATTTCGATCCAGCGCAGGCCGGTGATCGGGGTGTCGTCGGCCCATCCGGCCATGAAGGTGGTGATCGGGCGGGCGACGAGGAGCGGCAGAAAGATGGCGGCCCAGACCCGCATGTCGCGGCGGCCGAACAGGCGCGACAGGATGTTCTTGTGCAGTTGCAGGCGGAAGACGACGGCGACGACGACCTGGTGGGTGATCACCAGGCCCAGGCCAAGCCTGGCCCAGCCCGCGCCGGTGAGGCCCAGCAACCGGGCGCCGTCGCCGTCGGTGAACAGCGAAAGCGCCCCGACGGAGAGCAGGATCAGGAGGATCAGGTGTTGCGGCTGGCCCTCGAGAACCTGGCCCCAGGTCGAATGCTTTCGGATGTCGTCGAGTGTCGCCATCGTGTGTCTCCCTTGCCCTGCGGCGATGATAGCCGGTGCGGGGCTTCAGCAAAACGGCGGTGGCGGAGCTATCGGCGCCGCACCTGGGAGAGGGCGATCAGAGAAGAGAGGATCGCGAGGGCTGTCATCATCAAGCCGACGGCGGTGTCGCCGCGTTCGGCGTAGTAGCCGGCTGCGTTCAGGGTGGAGTAGACCACCATCGCGTGCGCCGCAGCGCAGGCGGCCGGCGCGATCGCGGCACCGCGCAGGAGCAGGACGCCGCTGGCGATTGCGGCGAGCGCCATGATGAGTTCGGAGGTCAGGTGAAAGGCGAGTTCGGTGCGGCCTTCGGGCAGCGCGTCGCCGGACAGGATCATCGCCCAGAGAACCAGGACTGCCAGGCCCAAAAAAATCGAATAGATCGCGATGAGAGATGTGCGCACCGGTTTGGCTCCCCCTCAGCTGATCCTTCGCGGGGGGCGGGGAATGTCAAGCGGCGCCCTTGTTGGCGAGGTAGTCACGCGCCGCGCCGGTCAGCTCGATCTGGCGTTCGCCACGGCGATAGCCGGGCATCCGGCTGGCCTGGCGCAGGGCATCTTCGACGAGATCCTGGGTAACGAGAGACGCGGGGGAACCGGCGCTCCGGTCCGCGTGGCAAACGAAGTGCGACAGCACCGGGGCGCTGTCATGGGTGACGCGGTATTCCAATGAAACACAAGCTTGGTGGCGCTCGCGGGCATCGTCGAAATGAAGGCCGGTGATGTCGATACTGGTTACGTTCATAAGATGGCTCAAACGGATTCCTGGCTCGCGTATGCGGACCAGACTGGCACGGTAATATGAAAACATTGCTAAACCACGATGTATTGCCGCGCGGGGCATGAAAAAGGGGAGATCTTGCAGAATTTCCCCGGTCTTCCCATCTGATAGCCGAGGCCCAGAGAGGGTGTGCCGCCGGGCGGGCATCCGAGGACTGGGCGCTTTTGGAAGGAGAAAGACATGAACTTGGAGAAGTTCACCGAGCGGTCGCGCGGCTTCGTTCAGGCCGCCCAGACGATCGCAATGCGCGAAAGCCACCAGCAACTCGCGCCCGAGCATTTGCTCAAAGCCCTCATGGATGATGAAGAAGGCATGGCCGCCAACCTGATCCGCAAGGCAGGGGGCGAACCCAAGCGCGTGATCGAAGCCGTGGATGCCGCTTTGGCGCGAATCCCGAAGGTGTCGGGCGATGCGGGTCAGATCTATCTCGCGAGCGAGACCGGCCGGGTGCTCGACGAGGCCGAGAAGGTTGCCAAGAAGGCGGGCGACTCGTTCGTGCCGGTTGAGCGCCTGTTGACCGCGCTGGCACTGGTGAAGTCGAAGGCCAAGGAGGCGCTCGAGGCCGGGGCCGTGACGGCGCAGAACCTCAATGCTGCCATCAATGATGTGCGCAAGGGCCGGACGGCGGATTCGGCATCTGCCGAAGACAGCTACGAGGCATTGAAGAAATACGCCCGCGATCTGACCGAGGCGGCCGAGGAAGGCAAGATCGACCCGATCATCGGCCGTGACGAGGAAATCCGCCGCACCATGCAGGTGCTCAGCCGCCGGACCAAGAACAACCCGGTGCTGATCGGTGAGCCGGGCACCGGCAAGACCGCGATCGCCGAGGGCCTGGCGCTGCGCATCATCAACGGCGACGTGCCCGAGAGCCTCAAG
>Ga0180436_10004534_pt1 | contig 12456 bp, 24 predicted proteins | sample SS_ome_2_FD_132434 | JGI IMG/M metagenome (GOLD analysis project Ga0180436, IMG submission 132434) | Hypersaline lake sediment archaeal communities from the Salton Sea, California, USA - SS_3_S_2 metaG | ecosystem: Environmental > Aquatic > Non-marine Saline and Alkaline > Hypersaline >...
ACTCTTTCAAATTACTGTTTCGACTCAGTATCGCTACGAATCTGGCGCTTCTTGGCGCCCTCCTCCTATTGAAATCAAGGCTGCTTGGTTAATTCTTGTATTTTACCCGCCTGATATTGACTCACTTAGTGAACACTTGCTATACTATATAGATAGTTGCTGATCCATTCAGTGCAATAACGCCATTTCGGCGCAGAGAGATAATTTTATTTTAAATTTTAGAGTGACAAAGCTAAAAGGATAAACCCATGCGTAATCTTTCCATTAATCTTAAGCTTGGCCTCAGCTATGTGGTGCTGGCGCTACTGATAGTCACCTGTGGCGTGGCGGCGTACTATACCACCCACAATTTGGCATCCGCTTTGCATCTTGTTACAGGTCCTGTGCAAAACACGTCACAGGCGGTCTCACAAGGTATTCAGGGTGTTCAATTGGAAATGATTGCGGTGGAAAAGGCCCTGCGTTTGGGCTCTGATGCAGCTGAGAAAGAATTGGCGCAAGGCGCAGAAATGACGAAGCAGGCGTATCAAGCGGTTGTGGATGCGGGCATGTTGCCAAAAGAACACGTTCAGGAACTGTCTGGCGACATGAAGGCTTTCCACGAAACGGCACAAAAATTACTGGAAGCCGATAAAAGCTATCGCGCAGTCTATGTCGATTTACAGAAAAACTTTGGCCAGACTATGGATACTCTGGTTAACATCGAACAGTTTGCCAGTCAGCTTATTGTTAATGCTGAATGGAATGTGGATGTTGACGAAGATGAAGATACCGGCACTCAGGACTCACCTGAATGGGCTGTTACTGCGGCAACAGCCGATGCCCGTCTGGCGTTGCTGACACGTATGAATCAATACCGCCAGATCCTGGAAGATAAAAAAGATACACAGTTACGTAAAGAAGCCGAAAATGCCCTCTCCGACCTGGATATCTATATCGAGGAATTAATTGAATCCGAAGTTCTTGAAGGTAAAACCGCAGACCATGGTGAATTTAAAGGCCAGCTCTTTGCCGAGACGCTGAAAAAACTCAGTACCGCACATATCGATTTATTCAAACGCGGCATCGAGATTCACGCGCAGTTGGATGAGATACGCCTGGTTTACCGGAAAGACGCTGAGCAATTGACAGCACTAGCCAGTCGATTTGACCTGGACGCTAAAGAAGGCGTTAAAACCGAAGTCGAAAAAGCCAATCAGATTGAAATACGTGCGTACCTGCTGGTTTTGGGTGTCGTCATCATAGGTCTTGTGGTAGCGATCCTAGCCTATCTGGTGACGCGTTTTAACGTCATCAAGCCAATTCGTTCGGTGGCTGAAAGCATGCGTGAAATCTCGCAAGGCGAAGGTGATTTGACTGTACGCCTGAATACAAACGGTAAAGATGAGATCTCTGCACTGAGTCATTCTTTTAATGAATTTGTCGCCAAGATCCAAGCGACGGTATCAGACGTGGCAAAATCTGTATCAAGCTTAACAGTATCGACTGATTCAATGAAACAGCTCAACAACACAGCGGTTGACCTTATTAATCAGCAGGAAACTGAAACCGCTCAGGTGTCGGCGGCCATGACGCAAATGGCGCTGTCTGTCGACGAGGTCGCTCAGTCATCCAGTAAAGCAATGAATGCAGCACAATCGGCGCAATCGCAAGCATCGAAAGGTCGTGAAGTGGTGAATGAAACAACCGACTCAATTCAGGCCTTGGCGGGTCAGGTGGCAACGGCAACCGTGGCTATGACAGAGCTCGGTGAACAGAGTGAAAATATCGGCACCGTTCTGGATGTCATTAACGGCATTGCAGAACAGACCAATCTGCTGGCGCTTAATGCGGCTATTGAGGCGGCACGCGCCGGTGAGCAGGGCCGGGGCTTCGCCGTAGTTGCCGATGAAGTCAGAAACTTGGCTTCGAAGACTTCCGAGGCCACCGATGAAATCCGCGAACTGGTCAGTGCGCTGCAAAGCAAGGCAAAAAATGCCTCTGACATGATGAGCTTGAGTCAAGATCAGGCCCAGGCCACTGTCGCCAATGGTGAGAAAACAGAGCAAGCACTGGGTGGTATTATCGAGGCGGTTGAAGAAATCAACGGTATTAATCAGCAGATCGCCTGTGCAACAGAAGAGCAAGCAGTTACTGCGCGTAATGTATCGGGCAATGTCGAGCAAATTAATAACGCAGCGCACGATATTGCAGAAACCTCGTCACAAACCAGCGATGCGACTGAACAATTGCATGCGCTATCTGGCGATTTGGATGCGCTGGTGCATCAGTTCAAGGTGTAAGCGTGTTTATGTATATTTACGCAAAAGCGACCCGGCAGGATCTAGGGAGTGACTTTGGGCTGGGCATGTTGGCTGCTGGAGTAGACGCTTTTGCCTTAATAGCAGGTGTCGTCTTCTACTGTATTTATCAATTTATCTTCTAAAAAACGGCTAAAAACCAACCTCTAAACTTGTAAATTTATACTACATTTGCTATACTATACATTCTGTAAAGGCATTAGTTGAGAGAGTTAACAAGGAGAGCGTTATGCCATTTTTAGACGTACTTTATATCTTTACCGGCGGCGTAATTGCTGGTCTGGCTTTAGTAGCGGCACTGGTGTTGGCGATACAAGAAAGACTGCCAAATCGCAAGTTGCACAACGAGCTTGGTGAGCGACAGTGAATGCCAGAAGATGGAAGCATCTCTTGGCTTGGCGGCTCTGAAATCTCACAGTGTATTGAATTTCAGAGGGCTATTGTGACACCCCGGTTTCCAATTTCGAAAGCTTCAGTAGCAAGGCGCCCCAGCGGTTATCCCGTCTGCTGCGCCCGCCTCGCTACCTATACAGTTATACCATCTACGACACTTAGGGGCGCACCATGTTGCAACTAACCCTAGATCCCATGGAGACATTTGGTCTTGATGACGTAGAGGACACCGGAATTACGCCCTTGTGCGGACGCATCTTATGCGAAGGCGAGCAGATCGGTTATATCGAAATGCTTCTTATTGAACCGGAACACCTGCATAACTGTAAGGATATTCATCAAATACTTAAACAAACTGACGCTCGGCTCTTATCGGTCTGGCGCAGTGTTTTTCGATCAACAAGCCTGAGCTTACGCCCTGCGGCTGCTAGCCTGGGTTATGAGTTGGGTCACATTTTATACATCCAGTCGATTAAGCTGACTAACACTTGGTGTGAGCAGCCTGTCGAAATCGCAGCGCTTCGTCGTCTCGTAAGATTAACGAGTAGTAAGCTGGTTTTACTTGGAGAGTACACGGCGCAATCTGCGCATACGGAAAGTGCTGCTGAAAGATTTTCCAGTATTGGTTTTCGCCGTATCAGCGACCACGACACCGAGGAAAATACCTTAGCTTTGAACGTCGACTGGTTAAGTAGAGAACACCAAGAAACTATGCGAGCTGCATAGAAGAGGTTTTTATGACTGAGAGTACATTTTTAGCCTGGATATTCAGGATGCCGCTGATCAAACGCTGGTCATTAATGTATTGCCATAAGTCGGAAAATATCGCTGAACACAGCCATCAGGTGGCGGTAATCGCCTATCTGTTGGCGGTAATTGACACCCGTAAGTTCGGTGGAAGCTTAAGCCCAGATCGCGCAGCCACGATCGCGCTGTTTCATGAGATTGCTGAAACGCGCACCCAAGACTTATCATCGCCTGTCAAATATCAAAACCCTGACATGGCTAAAGAGTTCAAGCGTATTGAACGTGAAGCTGAGGTTGCTTGCTTGGCTTCTCTGCCTGAGGAGTTTCAGGCGGATTTTGCGGACATCTTGATCGCTGAACATGTCGACCCTGAATACAAGCAATTGGTGAAGGCTGCGGATATTCTTTGCGCTTACATTAAGACCTTAGATGAGCTCAAGCACCATAATTACGAATTTCAACACGTCAAGACCAATCTTGATCCCCTTATCGAGCGTTATCGGCAGGATATGCCTGCTTTCGCTTACCTTGTAGATACCTTCATGGGCTATTGCACAGCCACGCTAGACAAACTTTATAGCTGCGAAAACAGCTAATCCCGCCACTTTATTACCTATACGAATCACTAAAGCCTTTGAGGCTTCTCTATTTCTATTTACAAAAGGTGTATTTATTATGTTTAAAAAACACGTCTTAACACTCGGTGCGGTAGCCGCTTTAGCGTTTGGCGCTAGCGTAGTAAACTCGGCCTATATTTTCAGTCCTGGTGGTGGCGGCGGTCTCGAAGGTGTTTCACAGCCTGCAAGCTTGAGCATTACCAGTGTTACTCCGGATACTCTGGAAGAAGGCAGTGGACCCATTGTAGTAGCTGGAACAGGCTTCCTCGATGCAACTTATACCCTCGACTATATTACCGATATCGCAACCAGTGACACCGAAATCGTTATTGATACCTCTGGTCTGCTGGCTGCTGATCTGACCCTGTCTATTGAAAAAGGCGGTGATATCGTTACACATCCGGTAACCATTACTGCACCTGCTGGACCACCTGCTGATCCGCTGACCGCTTCACTGACGAAAGGCGATGAAGGTGACTTTGCAACCACAATATCGAGTGGGCCACCTCCCACTATCACAGTAAATGTTTCAGGTGGAGTGCCTCCTTACACTTATGCTTGGACTGGTCAGGGCTTAGCCTGGGGTACCGACCCAAGACCGCTGGTTGTAAGTCAAAGCGAAGTGGACTTTGGCGAGACCGCCGGATGTCTTCAGGGTAACTTTACCCAGGAATACAATAATGACGCTATCTGGATGTTCCTAGGCTCAGATCAAGGCGGAGGCGCATGTTCGGCTTCTGGATCTGGCGGTACTGGTACCGTGAGTCTGCGTGTTACTGACTCTGACGGAACACAAGTCCTTACCAATACCCTGAACTTTGACTTTATTGGCTGGTAAGCTGCTTCATCAAAAAGCCCTCGATAAGAGGGCTTTTTTGTGTCTACTGAAAAGGCAGTCTCTGGTTTTCGCTATACCTGTTGAGGTCATTTTTTATTCTTAACAAAAGGAGTGCGCTTAATGTGCCAAAAAGCGAAATGTCAGCAATGTGCTAACTGTCAATCCCGTATGAGGGACAACGAAGAGCGGTCTAATGCGACCAGCCGTGTCCCTGAAGAGCAGGAGAGCTCAAGCCTGGTTCGAGCAGAAAGTCCCAGCAAAGAAGATTAGCAGTCAGTACTTTGTTACTTAACCAGCCAGGTTTTTACCTGGCTTTTTATTTTTGAGTCAATTCTTTTATGAAGCCGGATGCGTCAAACTCCAGTCTTTCTAGATCGACGCCACGGTGGTGGAGCATAAGCAAGGTCTGGATCGCTAGAGCTTCAGCTTTAGTAATCGCCCTGCCCTCGAGGCCTTTAAGTTTGTCTGAAACTTTTGAGCGTACCGAAGCAGTCGCAGGCTCACCGAGATTCATGAGACGCGCGAGACCTGCCTGATTCAGCGGTAGTGCTTCGAAACAAGTTTTGTAAATGGTGTGGCGGTCTGTTTTGCTGGTCACGCGTCTTCTTCGATTGTACAGATAAACCCTTTAAGGGAACTGTAACCGAGGAATAAGTAGTCCGCAACTAAACTCGCTGATTACGCCATTAGCTGGAGCTATGGTTGGAGTCCCGGGTATCAGCTTCTAGCAGTTGGGCTGCGAAATTTTTGATCTGTTCAGCATGCTCAGGGGTTGCATAGATGCCACGGATTTCCCGTCGATTCTCTTCTTTCATGCGTTCGCGAAAGCGTTTTTGTTTTTCGGCAGTGGTTAAGGCCATGAGCGACCTCCTTGATTGGCTTCAAAGCGTAGGGTTTGCAGCATACGGACAGCAGAGAATATGTCCAGTTTCTGTTTAATGTTTCTTTTATGGGCATGGCCGAACATGACGGGCACCTGTAAATCGGCACCGACCGTAAGTTCAGCATCACCAATATGTAGCGTAACGGTAGTGTCGAGACCTTCGCCCTCAGTTATCGGGTAATCGAGACCTTTAATGCGAATAGCCGCGATAGCCTCCTCGCGCTGTTTGGACGACTGTACGGCCGCCTCTTTGAACTCAGCTGCGGTAGCGTTAACTTTCTGTACTCCGCGACGTAGGCGCGAAACGAGCCGCGGTAGCGTTTCTTCAGTGTAACTGGCGGTACTGCGACGACCCGTGTAGCCTGCTTGAAGCGTCACTTCAATGGATTCTTTGCGGCTTGACGCTTTTAAGATATGCACTCGGACAGATTCATCGGTAACAGCATGCTCTGGCATATATACCCAGGCGCCGTGTTTATTGATAAATCCATTAGCGTGTAAGAGATCAATAACACGACCCTTTAATTCATCGTAGAGCATCTTGACTCCAGGTATTCTTGATAAACTTCAGGCAGGTTCCAGCCAAAAGTTTTATCGTTAGTAACCGGGCATTTCAGGAAAGCTTCTGCCTGATTAAATTCAGTAGCGGTTAATTCTTCTTCGATATAGGGCAGCAAAATATTTGGCTGAAAACTACCCATGGCTGAAGCGCCGCGGCGCAGCAGAGTTTCCAGTTTCTCGCTTAATGGCAGCATTACCGCGCTCATTGAAGTTCCTCAGGTAATAGGACCTTTGTGGTAGAGCGATCAGCTTCAGTGACAACTAATACCTTAAAACCATCAAATATGTAAGCGGACTTCACTTTCCCGCCATCTCTTAATGCGCGCTCATTCTCTTCGACAGCACTTTCCGGCAGAGAGCCCCAGTCACCAGATTGGTGGCGCGCCAAAAACCAGTTCAAGCGTTCTTCCTGTCCGTTAAAGATGGTTGCGGTCCCCTGTGAGGCGACAACGCAACCCAATTCCAATTTATTTAACATCGTTAGATCCCCGTTAACTTATTCTTGTCTGAGGTTGCTCGCTAACCTGGCGACTAAGATTGACGTGCTTACCGGCACGCATACCTTGCTTAAAGGCATCCGAATCACCTTGAAAACTTGAAGACTTGCGACGGTATTTTGCCGCGCCAAAGTGCTGCTCGACCAAGGCTTGCTTGATCACCATTAAACTGGTGCCGGACTGTTTGGTTTTTAGCTGTTCACGCTCTTTGAGGATTTCTTTTACTTGTTCCTGTACGCCGGCAGCGAATCCGAGTCGATAGGCATGGCGATCAGCACGTCCCACCGCTTTTGCTTCGGCTTGACGATACATTTCATTGCGCAAATATTTGAGCATTTCACCGGCACACACGGCGTCAGCCAGCATACCTTCAAAGGTGTAGCTCACAAATCCGTTAATACGTGTGAGCCGTGCTTTACAGTCATTGAGTTTTGCGCAAGCAACAGACAAGGCGTCGATAGGCATGACGACTTGTTTGGTTTTGGTATTAAGGGTTTCAGAACCCATATCTGAGGCGCTCACTGTCGTTAAGTCCAGTTCAGATATCTGGTATTCGTCCATCAAGGCGCGAGCGCGACGAGCTGCAATCGCGGCTTCATGGGGGCTGGCGGTATCGCGAGACATCGCCAGTAATTTGCGTACCCGCTCAAGGACCTTATCCTGTTTCATAACTTAGCTCCGCTTAAGTTCTTTCATTAGGAGTCATTATAAGTTACGCGTAACTGAAAGTCAATTCTTTTATTTTTGTATAGCGGTTGTATTGATTAAGTTTTAGGCGACTTTGCTTTTTCCTCGGCCCAATCTGCGATTTCCCTTGAGGTCAACGTAAACGTCTCTGGCAATCCAGCAATGACGTCAAATTTTAGCTCCTGGTAATGACATGGGTGTTTTAGTAGATCACTGCCAAATTCATTGACCATGATGGCGAGCGCTAATTGCGATGGCCCAAATAGCGAAATGTGTCAAATTCAAGGGATGTGATCAACAACATCCAGGCACAAGGCCAGAGGCTCGCCATTGACTGTCACGGTATTTTGTTTGCCGTGATACACATTGTTAAGAGGATGTCTGGTCGAAACGTCCAGCTCTTCCAGGATCTCAGCATCTGAAAAGCCCGCCTGCGACAAGAACTCGAGCTGCTCTTGCATGCCCTCATTATTAACGCGACTGGCAATGCGCTCGGCTGCCGCGTACACCAAGTCGTCGAGCTCTTCTGAGTCGATCTTGGCGTTTGTTAGCTGGTTACGCAGGCTCATGCGACCTCCTTGATGATTTTTAATTCAGCCTCTACAGGCACTGGTGCCAATTCGTAGAAGGCGGTGATCTCATCGTCATCGCGCTGGAAGCCAAAATACCAATCAATGACGGATATCTTGCTTATGCAGAGCTTGGGTTCATCTTCATAAGAGGCTTCGATCATGCGTTTGAGGGTAGCTATGTCATCTTTTTCAGAATCAAAACCTGTGGCCTTGAGCGCCTCGCAATGATCGAAAATGAATTCATCCCAATAATCAGCCTCCGACATGCGTTTTGATACAAAGTCCCATAGCGTATTGATTACTTCAGCTTTTCGGGTAAAGAACTGAGGAGAGGTCAAGCCTTCTGTGCTTAAGCTAACAGGGCATTCACAGTAAATTAGATAATAAAGGTTCATACATCACATTCCTTGTCGGCGATTTCTGCGATTTCTGCGATTTCGGCGTAAGTGATCCAGGTAGAAGCCAGGCACTCATCATCTTCATTACGATAAAGATCCAAGACCAATCCTTCATCATCGCGCTTTATAGACACATAAAGTCCATAAAAACTGACAAAGGCGTAGCGGTTGTTATTCGATACCGAAAACTTAAACGGCTGGGATTTCTCTAAATTCGGCGTAACGCCTGTGCTTGTCCAGTTGGCTACGAGCATGCCGGCGGGGGTGTCCGACACATGGCGCGGATAGACCAACACCTTGACGCCGTCGTCATCTAAACTGACAGAAACAGTAAAACCGCCGTTGGTGAAAGAATCAACGTAAAACTCAGAATCATCCGAGCCATCCCAGTCGGGCATCCAATCATACGACATGGCTGATTCCTTGGTTATCCGGTGTCTCTCTATCAGGAAAGACATCGACACTGTCATCCACCCAGAGCTTCACGATAAACTCGCCAGTTTTTTCTTGACTTTCATAAATCAAATCATCTTCGGCCACGGCGAGAGCACGCTCAACAGCATGCTGAACGTTAAAAGCCTTCACAGTGTAGCCCTTGTCGCCACGATCAATACCGTCAGAGAAATCATAGCGCTCCCAACCGTTCGCGTTGACTAAATCGTCCACAGGACAGTCGAAGCCCTGGGCGATGTAACGCACGTTAACAGTCCAGGTATCGCCAGCTTGCTCCAGTAGCTTGGGTAGCGCATCGTTAAAGACGATATCGCGTAACAGGGCTAAATCTGAGCGCTCTGACATACCGGTAAATCCCTGTTTGCGTAAATCGCCGTAATTGACCACGTCATCATCCAGGTTCAGACCCAGCCAAACAGTCTCTAAATCTTCACGGCTGACAAAAGACAATTCTATCGGGCCAAAGCGCTGTTCTTCGTCAATCAGATCTTTAAGCTCCAGGTGACCCAAATTAGTAAACTCAGCGAAGGTCAGTTTCTTAGCCGACTCTTTAGCTCGCTCCCAGTAGTTTTCGGCGCGTTCAAATACATCGAGGACGTCAGCGAACTCAAGCCCTGTTTTAGCGCGTAGTTCCTTTCGGGCTTCCGTAGGAAGGTCTATCGAGTAGTGCAGCGCTGTCAGTAAACGAGCAAACTGCAAGGTATCGTTTTTCCAAGGAGTAGTCACGGTAAGTCCCCTAGACATTTAAGGTGTTAAGTAAGGCGCGCATTACACTGTAGGCATCAACAGAATCGCCATAAGGTAAGGCAACAATGCGATTTTGCATGCCATTGGCTTGATCAAGCGCTTGCTCCAAAGCCGCTTTGAGAACAACTTCAGGGCTTTGTGGTTTTTCAGGAGTCGATAATTTATGAAATTCTGCTTCATCAACCTCTTCAACATCGTTATCCGGGTCACCAAGGTAAGCGTGTCCAAAATTATTCTCATTAGCTTCGAACTTATGCTCAAACTGGCTCATGTAGTCTGCATCGAAAATCGCTTCCTCAACAGCATCTCTGTTAATCCCTTTTACCGGGATAACAGCGCTTTCGGTGGCGCCCCGGGTTACCAGTACTCGAAAATATTTTGGGGGGGGCCATTAGTCGGTACTCCTCTGAAATCGAGTATAGCCTCGGATCTGACTCAACCGATTGGCGTAATGCTCTCTAAAGCGAAGTTTTTCCTTAAAGGAAGGGTCTTGTTTGGTTTTGGCGTCAAGAAAAATACCAGCATCACAATCTTCTTCGAGATAGACAAAGGCACCACGCTGATAACTGGAGACGCTCACTTTATCCTCAACGGATAATTCGCGCAGTTCCTTGCGAGAAACTTTAAGCCAGCCGTGTCCGGGATCGGCATAGAAGTCATACACATATTTTCGCATCGACATCACCTCCTTCTTTAAATATAGAGTCTATTATAGGTTACGCGTAACCATTTGTCAACGCTTTTGTATAGCGCATGTTGTGTATTACTGTAAACGCAGGCAAAAAAAAGCGCTCGTATTGGCGCCTTTTTAAATACAAACATTTTTTTGGGTCACGAAATGTTCACCAGTTCAGTTGCTCCGCGTGGCTCAACAGTTTTACGCTAGCAGACTCCCTTGCATCGAGATTAAGTCTCTTTAGCTCGCCTTCTGCGTGTATTAATACAGCCTCAACGGCATTTAAGGCGATATGCAGGTAGCGAGCATCTTCTTGCGAACAGGAATCCAGCACCAGCTGTAGTTCGCTTTTGGCTTTAGTTAGCCTGTCTTTTCTCAGTTGTGCTTTTAATGCATCGGTCGTCATTAGCTTTGGTCTTCCAATTCTTTGATGCGATCAATAAATTCATTCAATTTAAAAAATAGCGCAATGATTGTTAAGGCCATCAAGGGCGTAAAAATCAAAGCGAGTTGGCAGAAAAGCTCTTTCATAGTCGTTCCCGGTATTTACAATTTTTTATGGCGTCGTTGTTGAGGTTGCGCACCGCAATTGGCGCACTTTTCCCCGGCACCGACAAGTGCGGCGTCACAGCTTTTACACCAGAACTTACCGAGTCGTGGCGCCCTGGCGGCTTCTCGATTAAGCTTGCGTTGTCGGTATCCATGCTGCATGCGAAGGCTTACTGGCAGAAGACAAGATAACCAATCAAGCCTACGGCGATGGTGTATAAAGCGAGCAGATAGAGCTTGCCTTCAAAAGGTAAGCCAGAAAATTCGCCTGTTGTTTTTTGCGGCGGTTTATCCATGATTAACTCGTTAGGTTTCGTCAGATTTAGAAGATTTTGCGGACTTGCCATTAACGACGTCGCCGGCGTAATAAGCGATATCACCCCAGGCGGCATTTTGAATTGAACCAAAACGCTTCTTTGACAGCTGCCAGCGACGCACCCGTGCATGCTTGCCTGACTCACCGACAAAGACGCCGTGGTATGTTTTGCCTGTACTGCCTGTGATCGTAATGTAGTCGCCTTTGCGGAGCTCAGGTTTGCTCATAATTAAACAGACTCCTTGTCTGCGCCTACTTTAAAGAGTATCGAGCCCGATTTCTTCAATTGTTCGGGAGCATCCTCTTTAGGTTTAAAGATTAAACCATGCATGCGATCGATAAGGTCGTAATGTTCCTCCAGATGCACTAGATTCATCCCTTGTAGTGCGTTCACCTTGGCTTGTGCAATGGAATGACCTTTAGCAATGATGCGGCCCTTTAGTGATATGTGATACATGGTCAGGCACCCACCGCTTCCTCTTCTTCTAAGTCGGTAACCTCAAAAGGTGCGCCGATCGCCTCGAAAAGTTCGGAATCATCCAGGTTCCCGACTCGACGATAGATCGCTTGTCGGATTTGTTCTGCGGTATAACCGCCCTTCTCGTCATTAGAGCGTAAAGAAAAGGATATGTCATAAAGGTGTTCGTAACGGGGAGACATTGGGGCTCCTGGGGTTAATTAAGGTTAAGATCCTCAGTAATGCAGCGATTTTCACTAGCCCAGTCTTGCAGGCGTCTGCGTACGGTAGCTTGTGAAGCGCCAGCTTCTAACTGCATTTGTGCAAACAAGATTTCTCCGGGTAGTAAGTCGGGTAAATCGGAAACCTCTACCAGTGCAGCAACTTGCCAGGTATCGATATCCTGGGTGTGGTCAAAAGACATGGCGCATCTCCTTAAATAGCGAATAGGGTGACACGTATTATAAGTTACGCGTAACCACATGTCAATACTTTAGTGTAGCAGTTGTAATATTTTACCATTAAAATGCCTATACTTATTGTTTTCAATTTTCGTTGGGGATACTCATGAAACGACGCGTTCACAAGCAAACGGTTTCTTCCTGTTTGGCTGCTATCGATTTTGCCATTGGCCTAGAGCCGCGTGAATGTATGGATTTTCTAAAGCTCTGGCGACTAGGACGCCTGGATCTGATTGACAAGAAGTATCCGGAGTACAACAAGCCCAACCATGCGCTTTGGCCTGAAGGCGCTAAAGCACCATCA
>Ga0180436_10004536_pt1 | contig 12452 bp, 7 predicted proteins | sample SS_ome_2_FD_132434 | JGI IMG/M metagenome (GOLD analysis project Ga0180436, IMG submission 132434) | Hypersaline lake sediment archaeal communities from the Salton Sea, California, USA - SS_3_S_2 metaG | ecosystem: Environmental > Aquatic > Non-marine Saline and Alkaline > Hypersaline > Sediment...
AGGTTATTTCTTCTGCGAATAGCGTCGTCAATTCTTCGATGGTTGGCAAGCGCCAGTCGGAATACTGTCCAACTTTCATTTTTTCGAGATATTTTTTAGCATCGGCATAGTTGAGGCACTGGGTGGTATCCTGTTTGGAATCCAGCAGGGTCCACATTAATCCGCTTTTTGAATCAACCATAGTTCCTGCAGTTTCCATGCGGAAGCGGTCCTTGGAGGCGTTGATGATCTTCTTAATGCGATCGGACTCGTTATCTAGACGCACCTGTTTCATGCGCTGGTCGATTTGCTGGATTTCGTTTTCGACCTTAACCCTTGCGGTGGTATCGGGATAAGCACTTAAATAGTCCCTAAATACCCGGCGCGCCTCCTTAAGGTTTTCACCGTAGGCACGGCTTTCGGCCTGCAGACTTAAAAAAGCCCTGGCATCCCGCAGTCGTATCCGAAATAGATCGCGCAACTCCTTCATTTCCATGGTGTGCCGGTTTTCGGCGTAAACAGCAAGGTATCCCTCCACCAGGCCCAGACACTCATCCCAGGCCTCTTGATTCTGCTTATTTTCTATGTTTTTCTTGGTAAAGAGATAATACTCTTCGCTCATTTCTATGAGTAGTTCTTTAATCTTATCTGCATATTTGCCCTGGGGGTGGCTGGCCAGGTAGCTGCTGTAGGCCGCCATCTTTTCAGCGGTTTTCTGGGGAATCAAGGTTTGGCGGTAATCCCGTTCGTCAATCTGGCCTTTAAGGGCCTCCCGTTGCTGACGGGCTTTATTGGCAAAGGGCCCCTGGGAGGTGTTTTTTAAGAAGTTGTCATAGAGTTTGAGGGCGGTTTCCAGGCTGTTTTGCGCAGCTTGATCCGCTTCGCGGGTCAGGGTTTCAAAGGCTTGCTTGTCGATCTCATCCTGGGTTGCTTTGAGTTTCTGCTGAATCTGGCTAGTAAACTCGTTTTGCTGGCGGGAGTTAAGGTAGGTCTGGTAAAGTATGGCACGCTCCATGGGATCGGCAACCTGGGAAGCTGTGCTGATCAGTCTCTGGAACTCCCTTGCGCTACGGGTGGAATTTTGCCAGATCCGAAAAGCTCCGCCGCCCGCGATAACAATTAAGAGTCCTGCGACCGCGGCGATAATGAACTTTTTTGACAGCCCTTTCTTTTCAGGGCGCGGCTTGACAATGGTCCAGCCCTTTTTTTCACAGTAATCCCGGATATACTGGCCGGCCTCCTCGTGATCCATTCCAAATTCGGTGCCGCGCTCAACCAGGATATCAAAGTATTCTGCCCTGATTTGGCCATCCATTCCGGCCACATCGATATCGGCGTCAAAATTCGTAAACCGTGACCGGGCCAAAATCATGTCATACCCGCGCCGGTATGCATCTGACTTGAAGATCGATATACAGAGGCCCACCAGAACCATACTGGCCGTAACATTGGCATCTTTTTTGCCAATGTTCTGAATTTCAGCATCCTTTTGCCTGGCGCGGGCGACAAGCTTTCGCTTACTGGCAGTGCGCTCCAGGTCCAGAAAATCATAGAGATCGCTTTTGCCCACAATTTTCAGATTGGTGCTGATATTCTGGGCCACCGAACGGTCCAATCTCTGGACTTCATCATCAGCAGCTTCGGAATCTTCACGGATGGGGCCTTTTATTCGATTGCGCACATCCTGCGGCTTGATGCCGTAGCGTTTGGCGATACTGGCGATTTCCCCTTTGGTGACATAGCCTTTGGCCAGGCGCAGATGGATGTTTTCATCTATTTCGGCATACATATCCACTTTCAGTTCACCGATGCGTTTGCGAATGGCATCATCTGAAAGCTTGTGCATTCCCGCTAATTTTGAAATTTCTTCGTCGGTGATAAAGCCTTTACTCATGCGCAGCTTAAGGTGTCGATCAACCTGGGCAAATTTTTTGCGCTTTCGGCGTTTTAAAATAATTATCGCTGCGTCAGCTTCTTTTTTGCGCAGATCCGGATCAGCCATGGTCCTGCGGATTTCAGGAATCATCCCGATGTATTTCTTGGCTTGGATACCCTTGCTGGGATGGCTGCGATAGCGACTCCAGGTAGCCTGCATGCGGTTAATCACCGCTTCAATCTTTTTTTTATCGGATTCCGGCGGATCAAGAGGAAGATTCAACAACAGGTAGAAATTGTCACGATCCATGCTGTTTCCCTAAATAGAAACGCGTGATACTCCGCTTGAGGGAACCACGCGTTACTGATACCGGCCGTGGGCTGGCCCACAATGGCCAGGGCCGTTTCATTGGGTTCTAGTGCACTACCAGACTTTGCCGCCGCGCAATGGCCTCTTCTAACTCTTCACCCTGAATCACCGCTTTGGTTTCGATCACCACGGCGATTTTCCGCTCTTGGGAAGTTTCCACGGCGGTCATTTCCAGCCGCCCTTCACGATTCAGGCTAAAACTGATATCGATGGGCAGATCCTGGGGGAGTCCCCGCGGTAAATTTAAAACCGCTGTGCCGATTTCGACGGCATGGTCCGGCTGCACCGTCTGCTGGCTGGTCTCATTTTCCATGATCCGGATCAACACGGTTTCCTGATCCGCCACGGCCGTATAAAAGGTCTTGGCGCCACTTACCGGGACAGGGGTATTTTTAACAATGATGTTATAGACCAACTCCTCTTCATTGGGGTTGCGCACAACAACCCCGAAACTTTTACTGCTCACATCTTTGATTTGAATAAGGGAGCCCTCCACGGCCGGCAGGGTATATCCCGTTTCCTCGGCCAATTCCCGGGCTGCTTCCTTGACCACCATATCTTCCCTCAGGTCGATGACCTCGCTGATGTCCATGTCGGGTTTCCGTTCCTTCTTAGCCACCCGTTTGACAAGTCCGTCGTTGAGCGAGAGTTTCCAGCCATATATGGCGGCCCCTTTGGCAACGGCTTCATCCGGATCAAATATCTTCGGCGCCAGCGAGAATTCCCGTTTGATCCTTTCCGCCACCTGGGGCATGCGCGTGGCGCCGCCCACCAGAATAATGTCATCGAACTCTTCATAGCCCTTGCGTTTGGCTTCACTCAGAATATCGCGGGTAAATACGATGGTGCGTTCAAGCAGATCCTGGGTGATCTCTTCAAATTTGCTCCGTGCCAGTTCAATTTTAACCCGTTCCCCGCCATGGGTGATGGCAATGGGTGTTTTCTCCCTTTGGGTCATAATTTTTTTAGCTTTTTCAGCGGAAAGCTGGAGGTCCTGACAGGTATCGGGATCTTCCAGGATATCCTCGGTGGTGCCGGTCTGTTTTTGAAACTCCTTTACCAGGTAGGTAATGATACGGTCGTCCCAATCCTTGCCCCCCAGATTGTGATCCCCGCCCGTGCAGATAACCTCAATGGTATCCGGCTGAATATCAATCAGGGTGATATCAAAGGTTCCGCCGCCTAGATCGTAGACCAATACCACACGTTTTTCGGAGGGATCCACGGCACCGTAGGCGATGGCGGCGGCCGTCGGCTCATTAATAATTTGGCGAACGTTGAACCCTGCTATCTCTCCAGCGCGCCGGGTCGCCTCCCTTTCATTAATACCGAAATAGGCCGGGCAGGTGATGACCACATCGGTTACCTTCTCACCCAGATTTTGTTCGGCATCCTGGACTACTTTGCGGAGAATGAAACTGGATATTTCTTCCGGGTGATAAATCTTGCCGTCATATTCAAACACCCAGTCGGGTTCTCCCATGGAGCGTTTGATGAAACTCACGACTTCGTTGGGGTATAGCTTGGAGCTTTCCTTAGCCACCTCGCCGACCACAATGATGCCGCCATCAAAAAAGACCACTGAAGGCGTAATCCGCTGATTCTCAGAATTTGGAACAATCACCGGCTTGCCGTACTCATCAACATAGGCAATGGAAGAGTAGGTGGTCCCGAGGTCAATACCGAATATCCGCTTCATTTTCTCACTCATCAAAGCTCCTTGTTTCAAGTCCGTCCGCCTCATCACTATATACAAATACGTTTACAAGCTCCGGCCGGATAATGTGTTCTTCATGCTTGTAGCCGGGCCGGACATGTTCGGCAATGGTTTTGTCTTTGTCCGGTTCATTAGTAAGCACTTTGCCCATCATCCGCTGACAAGCGGGATCAAATTCTACTTTTGAACTCGTGAAAGGATTAACACCCTGGTACATCAACACATCTTCCAGGTCGGAAGGCACGGCCTCAAGAAAGCTGAGTACTTTCCCGGGGTCTTCTGCAATGGTTCCCTTGGTGACAAAATGATGAATCATCTTTTTAATATCATCGATGATCTTGATGATATCCTTAAACGTGCTCATCATGAGTTTACGCATCAGGTTCTCTTTATAATTTTGTAACTCCTGATGCAGTGCATCGATGATTTTCTCCTTGTGGGCATCGTATTTTAATTTACCCTGAAATTCAATTTTCAGGTTTTCAAGCTGTTGACAGATCTGACTGAGTTGCTCTGCATTAAAAGATCCTTCGGCGGGACTTAGCTTCAATGCTGCTGTATCCGGATCATCCGTGCTGTCGTCAAGTTCGGCCAGGGGGAGGATATCACCGTCGTTGTCTTCCCCGGGGGGTGGTATGCATTCATCCACGGAGAAGTCTTCATCCAGGGCCAAAGGCACCAGATCATCATCCTGGTCCTCCATAATCCCACCGTGAATACCTTCAGATACGTCAGCTTCCGGATCATGCTCCCGGCAATGATCTTCGCTGTCCGCTGCCGGATCTTCGGCAATCGCCTTGTCCAGCAGTATCGGATCGTCTTCGACATCATCCAGGGGGATGCCCATATCCTCGATTTTCAGGCCATCCTTGGAATTTTTTGGATCGTGTTTATCCGCCATGGGTTTTCACCGCCTGTTCAGGTGAATATTTCGGGCTATTCTTCCTGATTTTTTACTTCCTCGATTATCTTTTCGGTCAACTGAGCCGGAACTTCATCATAGTGGGCAAATTCCATGCTGAAAATTCCCCGTCCTCCGGTCATGGAACGCAAATCGGGAGCATAAGTTAAAAACTCGGACATGGGCACATTGGCCTTGATCACCTGGTTCTTGCCGGCGGTATCCATGCCCAGCACCCGCCCCCGGCGGCCGTTCAAATCGCCCATGATGTCCCCCATGAATTCATCGGGTGTGGTAATGGTTACCTCCATGATGGGCTCCAGCAAGATGGGCCGGGCATCGGTAACCGCCTTTTTAAAGGCCAGCGATCCGGCTATTTTGAAGGCCATCTCCGAAGAGTCAACAGCATGGAATGACCCATCATCGAGAATAACCTTGAAATCGACGCAGGGAAAGCCGGCGAGTACACCCTTCTGGCACGCTTCAACAACCCCTTTTTCCACTGCCGGGATGTAGGTTTTGGGGATGGCGCCCCCCACGATTGAATCGACAAATTCAAATCCCTGGCCCCGCGGCAGCGGCTCCAGTTGAATCCAGCAGTCGCCGTACTGGCCATGCCCGCCGGTCTGTTTTTTATGCTTGCCCTGAACCCGCACCTTTTTAGTTACGGTTTCCCGATAGGGAACCTTGGGCGTGTGCAGCAACACCTCCACATTGAATTTGCGCTTGAGTTTTTCCACTATCGATTCAATGTGCACCTGGCCCCGGCCTGAAATCAGAATCTCCTTGGTTTCAGCCCGGCGTTCCAGATTCAGCCCCAGGTCCTCTTCCTGTATTTTGGTAAAACTGGCATAAACTTTATCTTCATCACCCTGATTTTTGGCTGAAACTGCAAATGAGATCAGTGTGGGCAGGGGTTCCGTGCATTGGAATTTAATTTTCTGCGACTCATCGCAGAGCGTATCACCGGTTACCGTCTCTTTGAGCTTGGCAACTGCCACGATGGCACCGGGCAAAGCGGTGTCGACCGGTTTCTGCTCCTTGCCGGTAACCTGCAAGAGCTGGTTGAAGCGTTCCTTGGTATCCTTATTGACATTGTAGAAGGTGCCGGTGTCGGATGTGAGTGTTCCGGAAACCACCCTGAAAATCGACAGCCGTCCGGCATACGGATCGGCCACGGTTTTGAAAACAAATCCGGCGAACGGCGCATCAGGATCAGCTTCCCGGCTGACTTCTTCACCATTTTCAGGATTGATCGCCGCAAAGGGTCGGAAAGCAGGGGAGGGCAGGCACTCCACAAAGAAATCCATCAACCGGTCAATACCGATGTTGGCAGTGGCGGAACCGCACAGGACAGGCACGAAGGTGCCATCCAGGGTACCCCTTTGCAGGGCCTGGCGCAGGGCATCCTCATCCAAAGTTTCCCCCTCCAGGTAGCGCTCCAGGAGTTCGTCGTCGGATTCGGCAATATTCTCAACCAGCGCTTCCCGTTCAGTCTCCACGCTGTCCGCCATATCAGCAGGAACGTCCGCCACTTGTGATTTGCCTTTATCATCGTACACGAACGCCTTTTTTGAGATCAGGTCGACAATCCCCTTGAAATCTCCTTCTTTGCCAATGGGTAGTTGTATCTGTATCGGTTTGGGGGCGAGAATCTCAGCGGCGTTTTTCAGGGTGCGGGAAAAATCGGCCCGTTCCCGGTCCAGACGGTTGACGAAAATGCAGCGCGGCATTTTGAATTCATCCGCAAAACCCCATGCCAGTTCGGTCTGCACCTTGACGCCGTCAACGGCATCGACCACCACCAACCCGGCATCGGCGGCTTGCATGCACAGCTTGGTATCTGTAAAAAAGTTCTCATCACCCGGGGTATCGATGATGGTAACCGTATGTTTTTTCCATGGAAAATGATGGAAACCGCTGCTGATACTGGACTGACGGTTAATCTCTTCCGGTTCGGTGTCCATGGCGGTATTACCGTCTTCAACGCGGCCCAAGCGGTTGGTGACCCCTGTATTGAATAGTAAAACTTCCGATAGAGATGTTTTCCCGGAGCCAATATGTCCAATAATAGCAATGTTTCTGATTTTATCCATCATTTCAGTCATTTAAACTCCTCTCAATCATTATCGCCAATTTTCGCCGGATACCGGCAAACATATTAAGACTAATATTTCTATACAGTTACCTAATAAAAATCAAGTTTTAAATGGCCGGAATCAAGGGATTGGCGCCTAAATCGCATGTGTTCCGGCGCGGATGGTTTTTCCCCGCTGGGCCGGTACCCACCAGTGGCATCACCGGTATATTTATGGGAGGGTTGGAGCGAATGACCATGCGGGCGGGAAGGTAGCGAAGCAGAGCCGTCTTGATTACGATTGGGGCAGGGCAGGGGAGGGGACGGGCAGGCTTAACAACGCCAAAAACTCGCGGTTGCCCTTGGCACCCTGTATGGGAGAGGGAATTACCGAAGCGCAATGGAGTCCCTGGGAATCGAAAAAGGCGGTTAAGCCCGTGATTACCTCTTGATGGTGCCGGGGATTGCGAACAATCCCGCCTTTACCGACCTGACCTTTGCCGACTTCAAACTGAGGCTTGATCAGCACCACCAGGTGTCCCCCGGGTTTAAGAAATTTGAGGGTGGCAGGAACTACTATTCTAAGGGAGATAAAGGAGACGTCAATAACCGCCAGATCAACAGGCTCAGGAATGGTTTGGGGGTCTAAATAGCGGATGTTGCTTCTTTCAATGGCAATCACCCGGGGATCCTGGCGGAGTTTCCAGGCCAACTGGCCGTAGCCCACATCCACGGCATACACGCTTCGGGCGCCATTTTGCAGTAAACAATCCGTCCACCCGCCGGTGCTGGCCCCCACATCCAGGCAAACCAGATTCCTGACATCCAGATGAAAGCGGTTGAGGGCTTCGGCCAGTTTCAGACCCCCGCGACTGACATAATCATGATCCGGCAATTCTACATCCAAGGCAGCGGAAACAGGGACCGGGTGGCCTGCCTTGCTCACACGCTGGCCATTGACCCTGACTTTACCAGCCAGGATCAGGGCCTGGGCCCGACGGCGGCTTGCTAGGAGTCCGCGGCTGACCAGCAGGCGGTCCAAACGCTCTCGGGTGGGTCCGTTCATGTTCAGTGGCAGGGACGGGTGGATTGGCGGATAGGAATTATCCTTCCGTTTCTGCTAAAAAGCGGCGCACCGCAATTGTAATGCCTCGCGCATCCAGCCCATAACGTGAACGCAATAGATCCATGGGTCCGTGCTCGACAAAATGGTCGCGGATACCGATCCGATGTTGGCGGAATCCATTGGCACCGGCATCATGCAGAGATTCCAGGACAGCGCTCCCCACGCCGCCGGCCAGGATATTCTCTTCAATGGTCACGATCCGGGGAATGCACTCTACCAGGGGCAGCAAGGTTTCTGTATCCAGGGGCTTGGCAAAACGAAGGTTGACAACAGTGGCTTTTATCCCTTCAGTCCGCAACACTTCGCTTGCCTTCAGGGCTTCGGCAACCATGGATCCAATGGCCAGTAAAAGGATATCGTCACCCCGGGCAACGACTTCAGCCCGACCGATGGGCAGGGGCAGGGGATCCTTTTCAAGATCCACACCTAGGCCCATCCCCCGGGGATAGCGCAAAGCAATGGGGCCGGAGTGTTGCACAGCGGTTATCAGCATGCGCCGCAGCTCGTTTTCATCCTTGGGCGCCATTACCGTCATATTGGGCAGGTTGCGCAGATAGGAAAGATCGAAAAGCCCATGGTGGGTGGGGCCATCATCTCCGACGATCCCCCCCCGGTCCATGGCAAAAACCACGGGCAGGTTTTCCAGGCATACATCGTGGAGAATCTGGTCATAGGCGCGCTGCAGAAAAGTGGAATAGACGGCCACCACCGGGCGTAATCCTTCGGTCGCCAGTCCTGCGGCGAATGTTACCCCATGCTGCTCAGCTATGCCTACGTCGTAAAACCGGTCTGGAAAGGTTTCACCGAATTTAACCAGGCCGGTGCCTTCGGGCATGGCCGCCGTGACCGCTACAATTTTCTCATTCTTTTCAGCCAATTCCACCATGGTCCGACCGAAAACGTTGGTGTAGGTGGGTGTCGGGGAGTTCTGAAAACAAACACCGGTCTTTTTTTCAAAACACCCCACCCCATGAAAATAGGTTGGATTTTTCTCCGCCGGCGGGTAGCCCTTGCCCTTGCGGGTGATGACATGCAGCAGTACCGGTTCCCGCATACTTTTGATATTGTCGAGTATCTTTATCAAATGATCCAGATTGTGGCCGTCGATGGGGCCGAAATACTCAAACCCGAAGGCTTCAAACAGCATACCGGGGGTCACAAAACTCTTGAAGGACTCCTCACTGCGTTTGGCCAGCATGTAGATATCGTCGCCAATGCGGGGCAGGGAGCGTAAAAATTCGCCGAACTCCTTGCGCATGGACTGGAGCCGCTGGGCGGAAAATTTACGGCTGAGAAAGGAGGACAGGGCGCCGACATTCTTGGCAATGGACATATCATTGTCATTGAGGATCACAATGAAGTCCTTATGAATATCCCCTGCCTGGTTGAGACCTTCGTAAGCCAGGCCGGCAGTCAGCGAGCCGTCCCCGATGACGGCCAGAACCTTCCCCGAATCCTGGTTCAGCCGCTTGGCGCAGGCCATCCCCAGTCCGGCGGAGATGGAGGTGCTGCTGTGGCCGGTGGTAAAGGCGTCGTAGGGACTCTCGCTGGACCGGGTGAATCCGGAAATTCCCTTGTGTTGCCGCAGGGTTTTGAAAGCCTCCCGGCGGCCGGTTATGATTTTATGGGCGTATGCCTGGTGGCCCACATCCCAGATAACACTGTCCCCGGGCAGATCGAAAACAAAATGGATGGCCAGGGCCAGTTCGACCGCTCCTAAACTGGAGGCCAGATGTCCGCCGGTGGTGGAGACCACTTCAACGATGGTATCACGGAGTTCCTGGGCGAGTTGATCGAGTTCATCCCGCTTCAGGGATTTGATGTCCTGGGGGCTGTCTATTTTTTCAAGCAGAGTCAAACCGGATGCCAGTCCTTTCAACTAATAGCGGCGCAAGACAACATAACGGGCGATGGCCCGCAGAGGATCTGCTTTCTTATCAAATGTACCGAGGGCCTGCAAGGCGTTGTCCACAAGGGATTGGGCCAAAGCCTTCGACGCGGACAAGCCCAACAGCGCCGGATAGGTATTTTTATGGCGCTGAGCATCCGTGCCGACAGCCTTGCCCAGCACATGGGGATCACCCTCAACATTGAGTATGTCATCGGCGATCTGGTAGGCCAGGCCGATGGCCTGCCCATACCGCTTAAGGGCTTCCCGCTGGTCGGATGAGGCACCGCCCAGTTCCGCGCCCGCGCCAAGGCTGACCCGAATCAAAGCACCGGTTTTTAACCCGTGCAGCTGTTGCAGTTCGTCCACGCTCACTTTACAGCCTTCAGCAGCCAGATCCAGCATTTGACCTGCGACCATACCCCGGGGGCCGGCTGCCCGGGCGATGGCGTGTACGATGGATAATAGTAGCCCGGGGGAGGTTTTTTCAGCAATATCCGGGGAGGCCAGAATCTCGAAGGCCTGGGTCAATAATGCATCCCCCGCCAGTATGGCCGTGGCTTCATCGAAGGCGATATGGCAGGTTTTCCGGCCCCGGCGCAGATTATCATCATCCATGGCCGGTAAATCGTCATGGATCAGCGAGTAGGTGTGGATGAATTCTATGGCACAACCTGTGGAAAGTACCGGCTCGGTGATTTCTCTAAACGGCACGCCCACAGCCCGCGCAGCAGCCAGACATAAAATAGGGCGCATGCGTTTACCACCGCCCAGCAGGCTGTAAGCCATGGCCGGTTTGAGCAGGTTGGTATCGGGGATGGTATCCATCAACTTGGCAAGGTGGCCGTCGATGCACTCCTTCTCGCCGGCCAGATAGGCAGTCAGGTTGAATTCCTCGACGGACGCCCCGGCTGCTGGCATACATTTATTATTTTTCGGGCAATTCATGGCTTCCCGGTGCCTTGTTGAGCGTCATCCAGCAAGGTTTCAATCTTCCGTTCAGTTTCACTGAGCTTGCGCTGGCAAAACTTGGATAATTTGATCCCTTCCTCAAATTTTTTCAGGGCTTCCTCCAGCGAGGGCTCGCTGCTTTCCAGTTCCTCAACAATATCTTCCAATCGCTGTAATGCATCTTCAAAACGCTGTTTCGGCATTTACTGACTCCCGATTATCCGGCCGTGCCCGGTTTATTGCTGCTGATCAGTACGGAGCACAAGGGCCTCAAGGGATCCCTTATGCAGAATTATCTCCAACTCCTCTCCATCTGCGGCCTTCCGGGAATCCGTCAAAAGCTCGCCACCGATGCGGTGACGGGTAATGCTGTAGCCCCGTTTCAGGATCGATTTTGGGTTTGCCTGGTGGAGTCGAAGGTGGGCGTTATGCCATTTTTCTTTATTTTTATTAAATATAATTTTGTAATTATTCAATAGATTAAGATTGCCATTTTCAAGTCTTACATTAAATAATTTAAAAGCGTGTGCCGTGGGGTTGCGGGCCAGCATTCGCAGGAGTTGTTCCGATTTTTCCCGCCGGCGGGTCAGCAGGCCGGACATATTACGCATTAATTGGTGGAGCAGATCGTCCAGTCTCAGTCGTGTGGCAGCTACCTCTTTACGGGGATCCTTTAAGCGGTATTGCTGCTCCTTGACTTGTTGCCGCAGGTGGCGCAGATGGGACTTAAGAGTACCCGCCAATAGCAATTTCAGCCCTTCAATGTGTCGTTCCAGTTCCGACTTGACCGGTACTGCCAGTTCTGCCGCGGCCGAAGGGGTCGGGGCGCGCAGATCGGCCGTAAAATCGGCAATGGTGTAGTCAGTCTCATGGCCCACGGCACTCACCACCGGGATGGTCGTCCCGTGGATGGCCCGGGCAACCTCCTCACTGTTGAAGGCCTGCAAATCCTCCAGCGATCCTCCGCCGCGGGCCAGGATAATCACTTGGCTGGTGTGGTGCGTATCGACCAGTTCAAGGGCTGCCACGATCTCCCGGATGGCCTCGCGCCCTTGAACACTCACCGGCACCAATTCAATACACATAGTGGGGAATCTGCGCAGAATGACAGTTTCAATATCGTGGCGCACCGCGCCGGTGGGCGATGTGATTACGCTGATTTTTTCCGGCAGCAGGGGCAAGGGGCGTTTATGGGCGGGATCAAACAGACCCTCCTGGTCCAATTTTGCCTTCAACTCTTCAAAGGCAGCCTGGAGGGCACCGCGACCCTGGGGTTCCAGATACTCCGCAATGAGTTGGTAATTACCCCGGGGAGGATAAATGCTCAAACGTCCCAGAGCGGTGACCTGCAGACCATCCCTGGGGATAAATTTCAGTTTGGCAAAGGGTCCCCGGAAAATGACACACTGAATTTGTGCCTTATCATCCTTAAGGGTGAAATAAAAATGCCCCGAAACAGATTTTTTTAAATTCGAAATCTCGCCATTTATCCAGATGATAGAATACTGTTCTTCAAGTATGTTATTAAGTTCTTCGGTAAGTTCGCTGACCGTGTATATATGCTGGCG
>Ga0180436_10004537_pt1 | contig 12451 bp, 12 predicted proteins | sample SS_ome_2_FD_132434 | JGI IMG/M metagenome (GOLD analysis project Ga0180436, IMG submission 132434) | Hypersaline lake sediment archaeal communities from the Salton Sea, California, USA - SS_3_S_2 metaG | ecosystem: Environmental > Aquatic > Non-marine Saline and Alkaline > Hypersaline >...
CTCGGGTCCAATCGGAAGGCTGCAAAGTGTATCCTTTTCTTGCTGGCCAAAGAGGGTGACTCGATCGGCATCTGATGTAGTCCGTCCTTGGACTCATGCGCCGCGTTTGGGGACAATATCGGAAATGACCCCGCCGACATGAAAGGCCGTGTCTGGGCAACACACTTTTCCAGGATGTTACCACGTGATGGGATCTGGAGATCCAACGGTACGCCACGCGCCTTTGTATCTCGCGCAGCGTGCTCACGCTGCTGCCTAATAGTGAGTTTTAGATAACTTACGTGCCGGTTTTGTCAAGGTGCAGCTGCGACGAGGCGGGGTTGAGGCTTTGGCGCATACACTCCAAAACACAAAACCACGTACGGCGAAGCATGATCGCGAATGCGCAGAGCATGGTCCCAGAGCAGACAGCCATGCTCATCCTGTCGCCGGTTTGGCAGGTACCATGCACAATGCGTCCACAAAAAACCAAGTCCGCTCCGAGCCGATTTCGTAAGCGGTGGTCTGACCCCACCTTCCTAGTGAGCTTATGATCTGCGAGTCCCTGCGCAGTTTGGATTTGCAGGGATTTTCTCCATGGAGTGCTCAACGGAGTTTCTCACGGATGTCGATGTAGTCGTCGGCCCTCGGGGTCATCGGCGGTGGCCGGATGCGCTGAAGGGTCGGATTGTGGCTGAGACGCTTGTCGAAGGTGCAACGGTTCGGGATGTGGCGGCGCGTTATGATTTGCGGCCCAATCATCTGTCGGAATGGCGGCGGCGAGCGCGGGAGGGGAAGCTGGTTCTGCCAGCCCTGCCGGAATTGGAAGCTGCGACCGGGCCTGCATTTGCATCAATGGTTGTCGAAGGGTTAACCCAGCGTACGGTAGGGTCCGGGGAGACAACGCTCGACATTGTCTTTGGCGATGTGGTGATCCGGCTGGATGCGGCGACGCCGGCGGTGCGTATCTCGGAGATTGCCTGGGCGCTCGGTGCATGATCTTCCCGTCGAACCGGGTTCGGATCGTTGTGGCCACCAAACCGGTGGACTTCCGCAAAGGTCATGACGGGCTGGCGGCGCTGGTGAAGAACGAGCTGCGCAAGGACCCGTTCACGGGGACCGTGTTCGTGTTCCGCGCCAAGCGGGCGGATCGGCTGAAGCTGCTCTATTGGGACGGCACCGGGCTGGTGATGACCTACCAGCGGCTGGAAGAAACGACCTTCACCTGGCCAGTGATCCGCGATGGCCTGATGACGCTCAATCATGCCCAGTTCGAGGCGTTGTTTGCCGGGTTGGACTGGCGGAAAGTGAAGGCGCTGGCAGCGCGTCCGCCTGCTGCGGCGGAGTGCCACGGGGAGCCGTTTGGGCGGGCGGTTCGAGGTTGGTTTTGATAGGCCACGGTCATGATAAATGCGGCCGATCTTCCCGACGATATCGATGCGCTGAAGACAATGATCCTAGCCGCCGAGGGGCGCGAGGAACGCCATATCGAGCGCATCGCGCAACTGGAGAAGCTGCTGGCCGATGTCAAGCGCGCGCTGTTCGGGCGCAAGTCTGAGAAGACCGATCCTGATCAGTTCGAACTGGCCCTGGAAGACATAGAGACAGCGGTCGAATGCCTCCAGGCCGCCGAGGAAGCCGACGAGCGACTGGTCACGGGCAAACCTCGCCCGCGCAAGGCCAACTGGGGATCGCTTCCCAAACACCTGCCGCGTATAGAAGAGGTGATCGAGCCGGAAAGCACGATCTGCGTTTGCGGCTGCGCGCGGCATGTGATCGGTGAGGATGTCAGCGAGCGGTTGGATGTCGTGCCCGCACAGTTCCGGGTGATCGCCACCCGCCGCCCGAAATACGCCTGCCGGTCCTGCGAGGGCGGGATCGTTCAGGCCCCGGCGCCCGCGCATCTGATCCCCGGCGGCATGCCGACCGAAGCGACGGTCGCGCATGTGATCGTGTCCAAGTATGCCGACCACCTTCCCCTCTACCGACAGGCCCAGATCTATAGCCGCCAGGGCATCGATCTCGACCGCTCCACGCTGGCCGCTTGGGTTGGTCGCGCCGCGTTCGAGCTGAAGCCCGTCTATGACGCGCTGCTCGCCGAGCTGAAGCGATCCTCGAAGCTCTTCATGGACGAGACTACGGCGCCGGTGCTGGACCCTGGGCGCCGGAAGACCAAAACCGGCTACTTCTGGGCGCTCGCCCGCGATGACCGTCCATGGGGTGGGGATGATCCACCCGGTGTGGCCTTCACCTACGCGCCGGGCCGATCCGGCCAATATGCCGAGGACATTCTGAACGGGTTCAGCGGCACCCTGCAGGTCGATGGCTATGCGGGCTACAACCGGCTGCTCCGGTGGCCTGCAGGCGATGTCCGGCTGGCCTATTGCTGGGCCCATGCCCGGCGCAAGCTCCATGAGGTGGCCCAGACCGGCACCACGCCGATCGCCGATGAGGGGCTGAAACAGATCGCCGCCCTATACCGCATCGAGAAGGATATCCGTGGCCAAAGCCCAGGGGCCCGCCTGGCTGCCCGGCAGACACGATCAAAACCAATCCTCGACGATTTTGAGACCTGGCTCACCACCCACCGCGCCCGCGTCTCCGCCAAATCCCCGCTTGGCGAGGCGCTGAAATACATCGCCAAATATTGGGACGGGCTCTGTCTGTTCCTAACCGACGGCCGCATTGAACTCGACTCCAACGCCGTCGAGCGCACCATCCGCCCCATTGCGCTCAACCGCAAGAACGCCCTCTTCGCAGGCCATGACATCGGGGCCGAGAACTGGGCCGTGATCGCCTCGCTGATCGAGACCTGCAAGCTCAATGCTGTTGACCCCCACGCATGGCTGAATAACATCCTCACGGCCATCGTCAACGGCCACAAACAGAGCCGGATCGACGAACTCCTACCGTGGAACTACGCCCAAACCGTGTGATCGGCACACCGCTTACCCGATTTCTGATTTTGGCAAAGATTCAATTCGGGCGGGAAGCGGTCCTTCGTTCCTTGCTCGCAAGCCTCATCACGAAGAGGATGAAGCGGCCATTCAACTCCGAATGATCGTGACTTCGAAGCTGCACTCCGCATCGGCCTCCGCATTACGCGGGTGAGAAACGAACCGGTATCATGAATATTCCGGTTTTTCGTTTTTGCCTATTTTCACACCGATGCAGTGGCATCGGCTGATGCCTTGAGGCCTCAGACGCGAACCCCGTGATAGGTGATCCGTCGCAAGATAAATTCGAAAGGACCAAGCGCGAAGCGGACACGCCAGATCAGCAGCGCTCCAATCAGACCTGACGTCACGGCGACGCCAATGACGATGGCGGTCAGCCGGTCCAAAGAATCCCAGAGGCCGAGTCCGTAACCCGAGAAGATCGACGAAAGGATGATCGACTGGCCGAGATAAATGCTCAGGCTCGACCCGCCCGCGGCCAGCGCCTTCGCCATGATCAGCCCCGGCGGGCGCGAAATTGCTGCGATCAGGCCGAGATAGCCAAGCGTGGCGACCGGTGCCGAGACGATGGTCAGAACGCCACCGGGGACCGGCAGCCCCCATTGCCAGATCGAGGCCCCGGCAAGCCCCAGCACCACGCCCGGCCCGAGGCACCAGCGCCGCGCGCGCCGCCAGAGCGGGTGATCCGCATCGTCGATCATGCCGGACTTAACCGCCGCCAGTCCGAGGCAGAACCAGCCGAGCGCCGCGATGCCCTGAATCACAAGGAAGGACGGCATGATGAAGGCGAAGCCTATACTTCGGAACAGTACGGCCTCAAGGAACCCGCCTTCCGTGAGGATCGCGCGCTCCATCGCGACGATATCGGACGGTGCCTCGGGCGCGGCAAGCAGCAGCGGTGGCGCGATGAGGGCTTGCACGACCAGCAGCGCCGTGCCCAAGCGCACGAGGCGCCGCACCGGCCAGTCCCGGACCAGGTACAGGATCGATCCCGTCACCGCGTAGATCGTCAGGATGTCGCCCGGGAAGAACAGGCAGCCATGGGCGATGCCGAGGATCAGGAGCCCGATCATCCGGTTGCGGTAGACGCGCCCGAAAGGCAGCCCGCGCCGCGCCGCCGAACGCATCAGGAACCCCAGCCCCACGCCGAACATGAAGGAGAAAAGCCCGTAAGTCTTGAGCAGCGCCAGCCCGTTGACCAGCCACAGGGTGATCGCGTCGAGGGGTGTCTCAGCAACCGGATCGGCGAACCCATGCAGAGCGGAGAAGGCGATGTATTGGACGTTGACGACCACGATTCCGAACAGCGCGAAGAGCCGCAGGTAATCGGGCATCAGGGCGCGCGACGACCCGGTCATGGACGGGTGAAGACCGTTAGCGCCAGCGTCAGCATCTCGCGGATGCGGGCGCGGTCCTCGCCCGAGGCGCGTTGGGTGATGGCAAGCGCGATCTGCTCGGCCAGGTATTTCGCGCCGACCTCGACGGACAGGCCATCCGGCCAGTCACCGGCATCGCGGGCAGCTTGCAGGAACGCCACATAAGCCGCTTGTGCTGTTGCGTCGATCTCCTCGACCCTCGCCCGCGTGTCCGGTCCCAGCCGGTGCTTGCCCGCGCGCATCTTGTAGAACAGGCAACCGGTTTCCATCCGGGGATCGTCGCTGGCAAAGTCGATCAGCGCGTCAAGCGTCTCGCGTAGCCCCGTCCCACCGTGCAGGACCACGAACATCTCGGCCAACACCTGTTCGGCATAGCGGTCGAGGGCCGCGCGCGACAGCCCGTCTTCGCTGCCGAACTCGCGATAGAGCGAGGGTTTCGAGATGCCCGCCATCTGGCAGATCGCATTGACCGACACGTCGGCGGGATCGCGTTGCCAATAGGCCGTCATCGCCACGTCGAGCACCTTTTCGGCGTTCATTGTTCGCGGTCGGCCGCGCGAGGATCTCGAATTGTCATCATTCATTTTGATACTGGTCGGTATTTTATCTCTTGACGGAACGTGTCAGATATTCGTACCAGTCGGTAACGCCACACGCAAGCAGGAGAATGATCCATGTCAGAATTAGGAAGAACCATAGTCATCACTGGCGCGAGCAGCGGCTTTGGCGCAGCGGCCGTGCGGGCCTTCGCGGACCGCGGCGACCGCGTCTGGGGCACAATGCGCGATACTGCGGGACGCAATGCGGCCAAGAAGGCAGAGCTTGAAGGTCACTCCCCCCGCATCGCCATCGCCGAGATGGACGTCACCAACGATACCTCGGTAGCCAAGGGCTTTGCCCGCATCCTCGCCGAAGGCCCTATCGACATCCTGATCAACAACGCAGGCATCATGTATATCGGCATGACCGAGGCCTACAGTGTCGCACAGGCCGCGGAACAGATGGAGACCAACTATTTTGGGGCCATCCGCACAATGCAGGCGGTGCTGCCATCGATGCGCGCGGCAGGCAGCGGCCTTATCATCAACACCAGTTCGATCGCGGGCCGTGTGTCGGTTCCCTTCTTCGGCACCTATTGCGCCACGAAACACGCGCTGGAAGCCTACAGCCAGAGCCTGCGTTACGAGGTGGCTCCCTTCGGCGTGGACATTGCGCTGGTCGAGCCCGGACCGTTCCCCTCAAACCTGCTCGCCGCCGGAAAGCCCCCCGCGCGCGAAGATGTCCTCGCCTCCTACGGAGATCTACGCGACGTCCCCACGACGATGGTCGCGGGCTTCGCCGACATGCTGGCCAGCGATCAGGCCCCCGACCCGCAGATGGTGGTGGAGACCTATCTGTCGCTTGCCGACGCAGGCCCCGGCAAACGGCCCACACGCAGTGTCGTCGGCATCACCTGGGGCGTGGACGAAGTGAACGCCTTCACCCAGCCCCGTCAGGACGCGCTCCTCAAGGAAATGCAGCTCGACGGCGTCCTGGGCGGCGCGGACGCCTGAGCGCCGCGCGCACCAAACGCCCAGACCCGGAAATTCAAACCAAGCCCACCCCGAAAGGATACTTCCAATGATCAAACCCCTCCTTACCGCCGCCACGGCCGCTGTCGTTGCAACCGGCGCCTTTGCCGAGGACAGCATGTCCAACAAGGAAATCGTCGGCGCGTTTCTTGGCGCCGTCGTGCAAGGGGACGCCGACACGATGCGTGAGCTGGCGAACCCGGATTACATCCAGCACAACCCCTTCATCCCGACCGGGCTGGAGCCGTTCATCGAGCTTCTGCCGGTGCTGGCAGAGGCCGGAACGACGGCCGAGAACATCCGCATGTTCCAGGATGGCGACTACGTCTTCATGCACAACATCTGGCGCAACGCCGAGCCGTTCGGGGCCCCCGAGATGGTCGCTTTCGACATCATCCGCGTGGACGAGAACGGACAAGTCGCGGAGCATTGGGATGCGCTGCAGCCCCTGGTCTCGGAAACGGTCAGCGGCCGCACGCAGACCGACGGCCCGACGGATGCCACCAATCTGAACCAAACCGAAGCCAACAAGGCTTTGGCCGTCGCGTTGGTCCGTGATGTGCTGATGGGCGAGGACCCGTCGCGGATCACCGAATACATCAGCGCCGAGAGCTACGCCCAGCACAACCCGTTCATCGCGGACGGGCTGGACGGGATCGTCGCGGCGGTCGAGGCGCTGACCGCGCAAGACAACATGTTCGTCTATACCGACATCCACGCGGTTTTGGGCGAGGGCAATTTCGTCCTGACGGTCAGCGAAGGCCAGTGGAACGGCACAACCAACGCTTTCTACGACCTGTTCCGGATGGAAGACGGCATGATCGTCGAGCACTGGGATGTGATCCAGCCGGTCCCGACTGAAGGCCTCGCCAACGATAACGGCATGTTCACCGGGTTCGAGGGCATTGGGCCGGAGTCTGTCGGGGAATAGGGCCGACCACGCAGAACCTGTGCCCAAGAGGCCGTATCCACGCAGGCGGGGGCGTGCCTGCCGCCTGCGACATAATTGACAACGGTGACGTTCAGGGCATGGCACGTGCAAGCGCCGGAAAGCTCATCCTGACGGACGGCAGAGGAAAAACGAATGTCTACTTCTGAACTGACCCCTGCGCGTTTTCGCCAGCGCCCAGCGGTTCTCCGCGCGGTCGAAAACGCCCGCTCGCCGCGTAGCGTGCTCAACTACATGTGCGGCTGCGACACCGCGAAGCCGGAAATCCGTGACAGCCTGAACCAGGATGAGACTGTGCAGCCTTTGATGGCGATCTGGTTTCAAAGCGGCCAGACCCTCGATGCGTTCTGCCAGCCCTTCGCGCCGGTTGTACGTGAACTGAAGGCCGACCCACCAAGCTTGATCGGCGAAGAGTGGAACAGCCTTGACGGCACAGTGGCCAAGGTGCTGCTGGCCGATCAATTGTCCCGATCCTGTTTTCGTGGCAGCGCCGAGGCTTATTCCTATGATCCGATCGCCCGCGACCTGATGCGCGCGCTGATGGCCCTGCAGATGATCGAAGCCACACTTACCCTGCCGGCGGCCATTCTCTATCTGTTGCCCTGGGCCCTCGCTCATTCGGAAGACGTGGCGGATCTGGACCTTGCCTGCAACTTTGTCGATCTGGCCATCGCGACCCATCCGAATTTCAAATTGTTTTCCGAGCGCAACAAACCGGCCATCAACCAGCACCGGCAGGTTCTGTAAAAATTCGGCCGTTACCTGCAACGAAACGCCGAGTTCGGTCGTGCGACTACGGCGGCAGAAAAAGCATGGCTCGATGACACGGAAAACCTGCCCATCTGGGCGGGCGGCAAGGCGTCGTTCAGCAAGAGGATCGATAGCTGAAACACGCAAATGCGAAGCTTTTGGCCAGTGCGGCCTCCCGTTCGCTGGTTTCCGATGCCAGGCGAAATCGCCATCGCTGTTGTCGGCGCACATATGTCGGGTATGCCACTGAACCATGAGTTGACCGAACGCGGCGCCCGATCCCTGCAGGCAACGCGCACGGCAGTGCATTATCGCCTATGCGCGCTGTCGGGAGGGCCACCGTTCCGCCCGGGGCTCCTCAGGGCCGCAGCGGGCGCCGCCATAGACCTAGAGGTTTGGGCACTGCCAGCAGCTGGGTTCGGGGATTTCGTCGCATCGATCCCTGCACCGCTCTCGATCGGAAAACTCACGCTCGAAGACTCCAGCGAGGTGAGCGGATTCTTGGTCGAAAGCCTGGCCACCGAAGACGCACGCGATGTGACCGATTTCGGCGGCTGGCGGGCCTATTGCGCACGCGATACCGGTCCTGATGAGGCCTGACGCCGGCGCCGATCTGACCGAGTATTCGTCTTTTCTCTGCGCAGCTAATGCTTGTGCGATGGATTCTGGATCATGTGGCGGAGGACAGGCGCCGGGTTTCTGCGTTCCTCTCGGCGAAGGCATTCCTCACTATCACAGCGAAATGCTATTCATGGACTCCTGCCCCGAACCCATGCCGAGCGCGTCCATCTGAATTGCCCGACGCATTCTTCCGCTCTGGGCCGAAACCGCCAGTTGCCGAGATTCGGATGAAAGTCTGAAAAGGTCCGCGATGCCCTTCATCCAGTGAGAATGGGAGATCGGCCGCTTCCGGCCCAGAGCTGCCGTGCTTGGTTAGCATTTCGATCCGTTCTGGGTCAGTTTTGCTAGGCGGCCGATGGATCCACAGCCGCGACGTAGACATCAGAATTCGCGATTCTTGGGCTTTGGCGTCACGCACGCCCTCGTTTGTTTGCTTTCGGTGGCTCTACCGGGCACCCTATTGGCTGGGAGGACGAACTGAATGCGCGGGTTTCTACAAAATCTGCTGCTGGCATTCACCCTGTGTCCAGTCATGCCATGGTCGGCGACGGCGCAGGATGCACCCTCTTGGGGCGTGGTCAACGTCGGCGTGCTGGCGCATCGCGGCACTGGCGATTTCGAGGCGGTTTGGGCGCCCCTGCGCGACTATCTCGACGGCGCGGTGCCCGGCTGGCGCTTCCAGTTCACGCCGGTCACGCTGGTCTCGGCCCGCGGCCAGCTCGAAAATCGCAACCTCGATTTCCTGATCACCAACCCGGGGCATTACGTGACCCTTGCCCGCGAGTTCCCGATGAGCGTGCTGGCCACCCGGCTTCCGCGCGGGCCCGATGGCGAGCCCACAGGGGCCTTCGGCAGCGTCGTGTTCACCGCCGCCGAATCCGACATCACCGCGCTGCGCGACATCGCCGGCCGCTCGGTGCTCGCCGTCGACGCCGCCGCCTTTGGCGGCTTCCAGGTCGCCTGGCATGAGTTTGCCAAGCAGGGGATTGATCTGTTCCGCGATCCCACCTCACTCACCTTCACCGGGTTTCCGCAAGACCAGATAGTCACCCGGGTGCTGGCCGGCGACGCCGATGTCGGCATCGTGCGCAGCGGGCTTCTGGAGGCGATGGCGCGTGAAGGGCAGATCGCGCTCGACGCGGCCAAGGTGCTCAACCCGAATGCCGATTTTGCCCACCCGGTGCGGTTGAGCACGCGGCTCTACCCGGAGTGGCCCTTCCTCGTGCTTGCCGGCACCGACACGGCGCTGGCGACCGCCGTCGCCCGCGCCCTGCTCGCCACCAGCCTGCCCGAGATCGTCCTGCACCATGCCCTGCGCGATACCTGGGAGGCCCCGGTGAGTTACCACGCGGTGGCGGAGCTTTTGGCCGCCTACTATGCCGCACAGGCGGAGCCGAACACGGCCGCGCAGAGTTGGCCGGTTCTGGCCGCGTTGATCCTCCCAGCGACCGCGCTGGCGCTGTTCTGGCTGCGCCGCCGCCGGGTCCTGGCTGCCGTCCCGCTCGCCGCCGAAGCTGCCCAAGATGCGGTGGACAACGACTACCCGGATCTGACCCCGCGCGAGGCCGAGATCCTCGCCCAGATCTGCGACGGCCAGTCGACCAAGGCGATCGCGAACCTGCTTGGGATCAGCCCCAAGACGGTCGAATTCCACCGCTCGAACCTGTTGCGCAAGTTCGGTGCTCAATCGTCGCTGCAGCTGGTCAAACTGGCCTCGGGCCGCCACACCTAGGGAATCCTCTAGGGTGATTTGGCCCTTTTTTACAGGATGCTGCCAGTATCCTGTGCCACCTCGCCCGTGTCAGGCTGTCTGTGTTCCCGGCGCTTCTGCCGGGCGCCAATGACAACGAAAACCCTTCCCGGGAGGAACCATGACACATCTGACCAAATTGCTCTGGGCCCTGATCGTCGGCCTGTTCGGACTCACCGCCACGCTCGACAGCGCCGCCGCCTCGTCGGATCGTTACGGCACGCAGAAGGCCGTCTATCACATCAACTACAACGGCGGCGACGGCGACAAGGCCTATATCGGCGCGCTGCGCAACATCCAGAACCACATCAACGCCGTCGGCGTCGACAACATGGAAGTGCGCGTGGTGCTGCACGGCAACGGCGTCGGCCTCCTGTCGCAGGCGCTCGCCAACGAGGCGCTGCGCACCCGCGTGGTCGAGCTCAAAGGCCAGAGCGTCAAGTTCAACGTCTGCAACAACACCCTCGTCGGCCGCAACATCGATCCGGACAACGACCTGTTCGACGTCTGGGAAGAGGATATCGTGCCCTCGGGCGTGGCCGAGATCTCATATCTCCAGCAGGAAGGGTTCACCTACGTCAAGCCTTGATGGCCCCCGTTTGACACCGCCGGGTCAGTCGGGGTCGGCATCGGAACGGGCGACCAAACGGTCGCCCGGAATCCTCCCAAAATATGCACTTTGCGCCAATGCCGCGCGGACCGAGTACAGGCTTAGGGCCTGCTCAAGCAATTCGTCTACGAAATCCATTGAGATCGATGAGCGGATTATGGACACAAACTACCAGCACCGAAAAGAGTTCGGGAGGCGAGTCCGTGAAAGACGCCTCGCACACGGTCTCACGCAGATTGAGTTGGCAAAAAGTTTAGGTTTTGCAGCAACTTCGTCAATTAGCGGCTTGGAGAACGGGAAGCGTCTGTTCTATTTGGACGAATTGCCCGAACTAGCTTGTGCCCTGAATTGTGAGGTTGATGATTTGGTAATCGTTTCTCGGGGAGGAGCCACTCCCTACCCACTGTTGCGCCCGCGACATTCGAGAAGACGTCGGCTCGGCCGGAGGGTTTGACCGAAGCATTGTCTTCTTGCTCCATTCTTGAGTATTGCGGCAGAGACAATCGTTGGGAGTATGGCGCAATGGATCCTGACGCTAGACAAGCTGCTGTCCCTACCGAGAACGCGGCGAATGACCGGTTTCCGCCCATTTTACCAGTTCATCCGATCCGCAGAATCTGTCGCTCTGGGCTCAGAGCCGCCGTTCACTGCGGATTGTACGAATGGCTGGTTTTGGTAGTTTGCCGCCGCTTGCGCTGAAGATGGCAGTGTATTTGGCCGAACGGTCGATTTTTCCAACGAACGGCTGGACTACGCGTGCGTTGTGAGCATGTGGTGTGGTGTCGCGACGCAAGTTGTGTCGCGTGTCTCCGCCCGGATTTCCGGGCTTGTGGCGGTACGGGCGACCGGATGAGCCGGCGCCGATTGCCACAGGAGATCAGCATGCCATTGAAGACAGAGAAGCCGGCAAGCGCCCGGCACGCGAAGAGACCAGCCAAACCGGGAAGCGGTCAAACGAAGAAGGCGCGCCTGGAGCAGCTGCTCAGCCGGCCAAGGGGCGCAGCTCCTGCACAACTTGAGAAGGCGTTGGGCTGGCAACCGCATACAGTACGGGCTGCCATTTCGCGGCTCAGGAAAAGCGGCGCGGAGGTCACGCTCGACCGCAGCGGCAGGACACCGGCCTACCGGATCGGCTCTGCGGCATGAGCGGGCAGGGGATCGATGACCTCCCGGAGCGGCTCCGGGAGGTTGCATCGATGGATAGGGCGACCTGTGCTGAGGCCCTGGCTGTGCTGCCCGGGGTCACGTTGCCGCCAAGGCTCGGCGCTGTCACGCTCAGACGGCTTCTGGCCTATGAGATCCAGTCCCGTGCGCTTGGTGGTCTGTCAGTACAGGAAAGACGAACCCTGAAGGCCATCGCCGTAAGGAAGCGCGCCTCGGAGGTGAACAATGCGACCGCGGCACCTGGCACCCATCTGGTGCGCGAATGGAACGGGCGGACATACCGTGTTGTGGTCACCGAGACTGGCTATGTGCTTGATGGTGCGACCTATCGCTCGCTCTCGGCGGTGGCGAAACGGATCACCGGCACGGCGTGGTCGGGCCCGCGGTTCTTTGGTCTGACCGGGAAACGTCCGGCATGACCCGGACCCGCTGCGCGATCTATACCCGCAAGTCGAGCGAGGAGGGGTTGGATCAGGACTTCAACTCGCTCGATGCGCAGTACGAGGCCTGTGCTGCCTGTATCGCCAGCCAGCGGCACGAAGGCTGGCTGCTGATCAACGACCGTTATGATGATGGCGGCATCTCGGGCGGGCATCTCGATCGCCCGGCACTGCAGCGCCTGATGAATGACGTAAAGGCAGGCCGTGTCGATCGGATTGTTATCTACAAGATCGACCGTCTCACGCGCTCGCTGACCGACTTTGCGAAGCAGGTCGAGCGGCTC
>Ga0180436_10004538_pt1 | contig 12450 bp, 10 predicted proteins | sample SS_ome_2_FD_132434 | JGI IMG/M metagenome (GOLD analysis project Ga0180436, IMG submission 132434) | Hypersaline lake sediment archaeal communities from the Salton Sea, California, USA - SS_3_S_2 metaG | ecosystem: Environmental > Aquatic > Non-marine Saline and Alkaline > Hypersaline >...
ATGCCTCCGTCGGGTCGGACTTCTTCTTCCAGCTGATGTTCGCCGCCACCACCGCCTCGATCGTCTCCGGCACGCTCGCCGAGCGCGTGAAGCTGTGGCCCTTCCTGCTCTTCGTCGTCGTGCTGACCGGCTTCATCTACCCGATCGAAGCCTCCTGGCAGTGGGGCGGTGGCTGGCTGTCTGAAGCCGGGTTCTCCGATTTCGCCGGCTCCACGCTGGTGCACGCCGCAGGTGGTTTCGCCGCCCTGGCCGGTGCCATCGTGCTCGGCGCGCGCAAAGGCAAGTATGGCAAGGACGGCAAGGTCAACGCCATGCCCGGCTCGAACCTCGCGCTCGCCACGCTCGGCACCTTCATCCTGTGGCTCGGCTGGTTCGGCTTCAACGGCGGCTCGCAGCTTGCCATGGGCACGATCGGTGACGTCGCCGACGTGAGCCGGATCTTTGCCAACACCAACATGGCCGCCGCGGCCGGTGCCGTGGCCGCGCTGATCCTGACCCAGGTGATCTACAAGAAGGTCGATCTGACCATGGTGCTCAACGGCGCGCTTGCGGGCCTCGTCTCGATCACCGCCGAACCGCTCGCACCTTCGCTGTTCCAGGCGCTGATCATCGGTGGCATTGGCGGCGTGATCGTGGTCTTCACCGTGCCGCTGCTCGACAAGCTCAAGATCGACGACGTTGTCGGCGCCATCCCGGTGCACCTGATCGCGGGCCTCTGGGGCACCTTCATCGTGGCCTGGACCAACAGCGATGCCTCCTTCGGCACGCAGATCCTTGGCTTCGTGGCCATCGGTGCCTTCGTCTTCGTGGTCAGCCTGGTGGTCTTCTACCTGATCAAGATGATCATCGGTCTGCGGGTTTCGGAAGAAGCCGAAGTCAAGGGCCTCGACCGCGCCGAGCTTGGCATGGAGGCCTACCCCGAGTTCACCAACGGCTAAGCGTTCCTTCCATAAGCCGTGACAACTGGCCCGGACGTTCGCGTCCGGGCTTTTTCGTTTGCAAGTTGTGCGGCTACGCCGCGCATAATTTTTTGAATGAGGGGCTCCGCCCCTCAAACTCCCCGAGGTATTTCAGGACCCGAGAAACGGAAACGCCGGGCCCTGAAACCCGGCGCTCCCATCTCGGCCGTCAGGTGGCTCAAACGCCCGCGTCGACGATCGCGTCGGCGAGAATGTCGATCGTGGTCTCGTTCAAACCGGCAATGTTCATCCGGCTGTCGCCCACCATGTAGATCGCATGTTTGTCGCGCATATAGGCCACCTGCTCCGGGGTGGCCCCGAGCCGTGAAAACATGCCGCGATGTTCGGCGATGAACCCGAAACGGTCGGACCCGGTGCGCGCGCGCAAGGCATCAGCGAGGCGCTGGCGCAACCCGAGCATGCCGGTGCGCACCTCTTCCAGCTCCGCCGCCCAGTCGGCGCGCAGGGCGTGATCGTCGAGGATCATCTGCACCAGCCGCGCGCCGTGGTCGGGCGGGAAGGAGAAGTTCTGCCGGTTGAGATGGGCAAGGCTCGCCTGGGTGAGCGCCTTCGATTTCGCGGTCGGCGCGACGGCCATCAACAGCCCGGTGCGCTCGCGGTAGAGGCCGAAGTTTTTCGAACAACTCGCCGCGATCATGGTTTCGGGCAGCCGGGAGGCCACGAGCCTTGTGCCCGCCGCGTCTTCCTCCAGCCCGTCGCCGAAGCCCTGGTAGGCGATGTCGATCAGCGGCACCGCGCCCTTGGCTTCGAGCAGCGTGGCTACCTCGTCCCATTGCGGCAAGGTGAGATTTGCGCCGGTCGGGTTGTGGCAGGCACCGTGCAGCAGCACCACGTCGCCCGGTTTCACCGCGCCGAGGTCTTCCATCATGCCCGCAAAATCCACCGCCCTGGTCTCGTTGTCGAAGTAGCGGTATTCGGTCATTTTCATGCCGAGGTGCCTGATGATCGAGGGATGGTTGGGCCATGTCGGCGCCGAAAGCCAGACGGTGGCCTCGGGCGTCGCCATCTGGATCAGTTCCAGCGCCTGGTGGATCGCGCCGGTGCCGCCGGGTTGGGCGGCGAGGGCAAGGCGATCTTGCTCGACGCTATCGCCAAGCACAAGGCCGGAGAGCGCGCGGCCGAAGGCCGGATCGCCCGCAAGCGCGGTATAGGTCTTGGTGGTTTCGACTTCCCAGAGCTGTTTTTCGGCCGTCTTCACGGCGCGCATCACGGGTGTATTGCCGGAAGCGTCCTTGTAGACGCCGACGCCGAGGTCGACCTTGTTTTCGCGCGGATCTTCGCGGAATTCCGCCATGAGCGCGATGATCTTGTCGGCGGGCAGTTCCTTGAGGTGTTCGAACATCGGATTTGTCCTGTCTTGCGATGGCGGGGCGTTCAGGCCCCGGTTGCGATCCTGAGGTCGTTGTACATGCCCCATTCGGCCCAGGCGCCATCGTAGACGGCGTGGCGCGGGTGGCCGATGCGGGTGAGGGCGAGATCGAGGATGCAGGCGTTCACCCCCGAGCCGCAGGTGGAGATCACGGGCCTTGCGAGATCGACGCCCGCCGCCTCGAAGATCGCCGCGAGGTCCGCCGGGGCTTTCAGCGTCTGGTCGTCGTTCAGCAGACTGCCCCAGGGCACATTCTTCGAGCCGGGGATATGGCCCATGCGCAGGCCTGGGCGCGGCTCCGGCGCTTCGCCGCGAAACCGGTCGGCGGCGCGGGCATCGACGATCTGCCAGTCGCCGAGCTTGGAGGCGGCGGCAACCTGCGTGACATCCTTCACCATGTCGTTCTGGCGGCTCACGGTCATGTGGCGGTCGCGGATCTGCGGGCGCGCGTCGGTCACCGGGCGGCCCTCTGCGAGCCACTTCGGCATGCCGCCATCGAGCACCGCCACATCGGTTTTCCCCATCAGACGGAACAGCCACCAGACGCGCGGGGCGGAGAAGATCCCGGCGCTGTCGTAGACCACCACCTGGTGGCCGTCGCCGACGCCCATCGCGCGCATCCGGCTCATGAACTTTTCCACCGGCGGCACCATGTGCGGCAGCTCCGAACGCAGATCGGCGATCTCGTCGATATCGAAATAGCGCGCGCCGGGGATATGGGCCTTGTCGTATTCGGCCCTCGGGTCACGGTCGACATTCGGCAGATACCACGATGCATCGAGCAGGCGAAGGTCGGGGTCGTCGAGATGCTTGGCCAGCCAATCGGTCGAGACCAGTGTTTTCGGGTCGCTCTCAGGCATGTCGGTTCCCCCCGCTTTTCCAACACCTTGCCTACAAAGCGGCGCGGGAGGAGGCAAGGGAATTAGGCGCGCGCGGCCCGCATGGCCAGCGCCGCGCCGATGAGCGCAACCAATCCGCCTGCGACGAACGCATGGCCCAGTGTCATTGCCCCGGCGATGGCGGCCCCGATGAAGGGAGCGCTCAGAATGGCAAGGGTATTGATGGCCTCGCCGAGCGCGGCCATGCGGGCCATGTGGCTGGGCGGCGTTTCATTCTGGATCACGGTTCGGATCGGCACCAGGGCCGCCGCCGACGTGAACCCGACAAACGTGCTTCCGGCAAGGAACAGCATGAAAGGCAGGGCAAGCGTAAGGGCGGCAGTAAGGCCGACGGCGATGACCAGCATGCCGGAGGCCCCCATCGCAAGCGCAATCTGGCAAAAGGGTCGGGTGCGGCCCGCTCTGCCAGAGAACAACGCCCCCACCACGCCACCCGCTCCAACAGCCGAGAGGACGAAGCCAAGCTGCACCTCGCTGAAGCCGAAATCGCGGGTAAGTGGTGCAAAAAAACTGTCGTAGAGAAACACACCGAAAAACCCCAGCGCCATGAGCGCGAGCGCATTGAAAAGTGCGGGGCGATCGCGCGCAATCCGCAATCCATCCGCCAGTTGCGCGACCATGCCGCCCGCTGCTGCCTCGGTGTCGGCGCGCGAAATCGGCGCAAGCCGGAGCAGGAGGAGCGCCGCCAAGGCCGAAACCCCGGCATTGAGCAGGAAGACCTCGCCTGGGGCGAGTGCCACGAGCAGTATGCCGCCGAGTCCCGGCGCAACGATCTTCGCGGCTTGGTTCAGCCCGAGGCTGAGCCCGTTCATCGCGGCGCGTTCGGCTGGCAGTGTCAGGGCCTGAACCGCTGCCTGCCGAGCCGGGGTGAAGAAGGAATCGAAGGCCCCCCGCAGGAAGACGAGGGCCAGCAGGAACGGCCAGTCTTGCGCCAGCGCAAAGAGCGCGGTGGCGCCGGCCTTGGCAAGATTGGCCCAGATCATCACCCCGCGCAGGGGCAGGCGATCCGCGATCACGCCCGCAAACGGTCCGACGAGCAGGTAGGGCAGGCCCATGGCCACGGCCAGCAAAGCGAATACGAAAGGGTCAACCTCCCAGGCATATGCGAGCAGCGCGGCGAGGGCGGTGAAATCGAGCCAGTCGGCAAGGTCGGCGGGCGTCTGTGCGACGAGCAGGCGCCGGAGCGCGCGGTTCTCACGGATCGCACCAAAGCCCTTGTGGACATGTTGTTCGGAGGCGCTCATCCGCCAAAGCTAGCCACCGGGCGCAGTGCGGGCAAGACGCGGTGGCCCCGACTCCTGCCAGGGCCGTGTTGATCACTTCGACATCATCGACTTGGCAACGCCAATGACGGCCATGATCACACCACCGCCGACGCCGCCCGAAGCCACTGATCCGACGATGGAGCCGATGTCGAGCCCGCCGCCTGCCGCATCGGCAAGGCCGCCCGCGCCGACCATCGAAAGGACCTGGCCGCCGAGACCACCGCCGACGATCCCGGCGATGGAGTTGCCCAGGGTGCCGAGGCTGAGGTTTTTCGCAACGCCGCCAACGACGTTGCCGCCGACCGCGCCCGCGACGAGACTGATGATGAGTTGTTCCATGGTTCCTCCGAGGGGCTTGTTTGCTCACGACGCGGTGGACGCCCGGATCCCGCCCGCCGGAGCAGGGTAACCCGGCAGCACGATCTCACTTACGGGGAAATTTCAGCCCCCGTTACCCGCGGTCGCTGCCCGCAGAAGCCGTTCGAGCGTGTCGCGGAAGCGGCCACGGTCGGCGCGCGAAAAGGCCCTGCCGCCGCCCTGGCGAAACGGATCGGCGGCACGCAGGTCGGTCATCAGGTCGCGGGTGGCGAGCACCGAGCCGATATTCGCGGCAGTGAAGGCCTCGCCATTGGGCTTGAGCGCACGGGCCCCGGCCTCGATGGCGCGCGCGGCGAGGGGGATGTCGCCGGTCACCACCACGTCGCCCGGCCCGGCCCGCTCGGCGATCCAGATATCGGCGGCATCAGGGTCGGCCGGCACGTAGACCATTTCGACGAAGGGATTGGGCGAAGGCCGCAGCCCGCCGTTCGAGACGAAAACCGCGCGCACCTTGTGGCGGGTGGCGATCTCTTCCACCTCGGCCTTCACCGGGCAGGCATCGGCATCGACGTAAATCATGTGGTCACCCATGCGATCACCGCCGAGATGGTCAGAACCGAAGCGGTGGTGGAAATCAGGATCGAGGCCGACACCCGGTGCGGCGCGACGCCGTAGTGCTGCGCGAGGATAAAAACGTTGCCCGCGACCGGCAACGCCGCGGCGGCGATCATCACCCCGGCGGCGAAGGGGTCGACCGGGAACACGAGGAGTGACATCACCGCCACGGCAGCCGGGTGCAGAACCAGCTTGGCGAAGGAAAGCCAGCCGGCCACGGCGAGGCGTTCGGCCGACTTTGTGGCGAGCGACGCGCCGATGGCGAAGAGCGCCCCCGGCGTGGCGGCGGCCCCGAGAATGTCGAGCGTGGCCGTCACCGGACCCGGCAGCGGCCAGCCGGTGGCCGACCATGCAAGACCCAGCACGATGGAAACGATCATCGGGTTGCGCAGAAGCCCGAGGCCCACCGATCCCAGCACCGCCGGGCTCACCCGCCCGTCACGTCGCGCGGTGATCACAATCACGATCAGGCTCCCGAAGACGATGAGATCGACGACCAGCACCATCATCACCGGCCCGATCGCCGCCTCGCCGAGCAGCATCACCAGCATCGGGATGCCGAGAAAGCCGACATTGCCGATCACCGCGCATTGCGCTTCGACGGCGGCCTCCTCCAGCCCGCGTGCGCGGAACAGGGCCACGGCGGTGGCCAGCAGGTAGACAGCGAGCGACCCGACGAGATAGGCGAGCAGGAAATCGCGGTCGATCAGCGCGCCGAGATCGAGCCGGGCGGAGAATTTCAGGAGCATCGCGGAGAGCGCGAAGTAGAAGACGAACTTGGTGAGCGCCGCCGTGGCCTCGGGGCTGAAGAACCCGCGCCGACCGGCCCCGTAACCGAGGCCGATGAGGGCGAAAAACGGCAAGGTCTGGATCAATACGGCGAGCATGAACGCCGCCTAGCATGGCAATTCCCGCAAGGCCATGCCGACAAATCTTTTCTCCTCCCGGCCCGAGAATGTTCCTTTACCGTCCGAGGTGTGGAAGTGTGGACCGCACCATGTCTGCTCTGCCTTGTTGCATGCACACAGGGCTATGATATGACGCGCCGCTCCCACCTGTGAGGCCTCCATGGACCACTTCGATTACCGCTCCGGCATCCTCCACGCCGAAAACGTTGCCATCCCGGAGATCGCGGCCGCCATCGGCACGCCGTTCTATGTCTATTCCGCAGCGACCCTGCGGCGGCATTTTCAGGTCTTCGACGAAGCCCTCTCGGGCATGGAACACCTCGTCTGCTACGCGGTGAAGGCCAATTCCAACGTCGCCGTGCTCAAGCTCCTCGGCGACATGGGCGCGGGCATGGACGTGGTATCGGGCGGCGAATACCTGCGCGCGAAGGCGGCGGGCGTGCCGGGCGAACGCATCGTGTTTTCCGGTGTCGGCAAGACCCGCGAAGAGATGCGCCTCGCGCTCGAAGGCGGCATCCGCCAGTTCAACCTCGAGAGCGAGCCGGAAATGCTGGCGCTCTCGGAGGTTGCCACCAGCATGGGCGTTACCGTGCCGGTAACGATCCGCGTCAACCCCGATGTCGATGCGAAGACGCATGCGAAAATCTCCACCGGCAAGAGCGAGAACAAGTTCGGCATCCCGATTGCCCGCGCCCGCGCGGCCTATGCCGAAACCGCCGCCCAGCCGGGGCTGAAAGTGGTCGGGATCGACGTGCATATCGGCTCGCAACTGACCGACCTCGCTCCCTACCGCGCGGCTTACGAGAAGGTCGCTGAATTGACGAAGACCTTGCGCGCCGATGGCCACGAGATCACCCGGCTCGATCTCGGCGGCGGCCTCGGCATCCCCTACGAACGCTCCAACGCCGCCCCGCCGCTGCCGATGGATTACGGCCAGGTCGTGCGCGAAACCGTGGGCGATCTCGGCTGCGAGATCGAAATCGAACCCGGCCGCCTGATCGCCGGCAACGCCGGGCTGATGGTCTCACGGGTAATCTACGTCAAGCAGGGCGAGGGACGGAAATTCCTGATCCTCGACTCGGCGATGAACGATCTCGTGCGCCCGTCGATGTATGAGGCGCATCACGATATCGTCCCTGTCATCGAAGCCGAGCCCGATGCGGCGCATGAGAATTACGACATCGTCGGCCCGGTCTGCGAAACCGGCGACACCTTCGCCCGCCAGCGCAGCCTGCCCGCCTTCTCGCCCGACGATCTCGTGGCCTTCCGCTCGGCGGGGGCTTACGGCGCGGTGATGGCCTCGGAATACAACTCGCGGCCCCTGATCCCGGAGGTGCTCGTCGATGGCGACCGCTTCGCGCTGATCCGGGCGCGGCCGAGCTACGACGAGATCCTCGCGCGCGATATCCTGCCCGACTGGCTCGCCGGTTGATCACATTGCCGCCAATCGCCCGGCCCCGACCTATGAAGCGGGGCCCGGCGCGGTTATGCTGATGCCGGACGCTCCGATCTGACGGGGCGCAAAAGGCTTCGGATGACGCGCACCAATCTGCCCGAGGATATCGCCCGGCGACTCGCTCGCCCGCTCCGCCGCACGCTTGCGGGGCTTTGGGCCGAACGCGCCGCGCGGGCGTTCTGGCCGCTCGCCACAACCGTCATGGCGGTCGGCGCGCTCCTGCTCTCCGGGGTTCTTGCGATCTGGCCGGACCGGCTGGGTCAGGGCCTTCTTGTGCTCCTCGCGCTGTCCGGCCTCGTCACCCTCGTTCAGGGTGTTCGCAAATTCCGCACACCCACGCGCGGCGAAGCCCTCGCCCGGCTCGACGCCACCCTGCCCGGCGCCCCGATCGCCGCGCTCACCGATACCCAGGCGATCGGAGCGGACGATCCGGCCAGCGCCGCCGTCTGGACTGCCCACCGCACCCGTGAGGCCGCCCGCATCGCCGGGCTGCGGGTCCCCGCCCCCAACCCCGGCCTGCCCCGGCGCGATCCCTTCGGACTGCGCCTCGTTGCCGCCACCGCCTTCGCCGTGGCGCTGATCTTCGGCGCCGGAACCGAGCGCGGCGATCTCGCGGCGCTTGTCCCCGGCAGCGCCGAGGCCGCGCTTTCGCAGTCGAGTTGGGAGGGCTGGATCGAGCCGCCCTCCTACACCGGAAAGCCCACGCTCTACCTTGCCGACCAAGCGCCCGGACGGCTCGAAGTGCCCACCGGATCGCGGGTCACGCTGCGGCTCTACGGCAGGCTTGGCGAGATCGACATTGCCGAGACCTATTCGGACGAGACGCCGCAGGACAACGCCGCCACCCGCCTGTTCAAGATCGACGGCGACGGCCAGCTGACAATCGGCAACGACACCTGGGATGTCGTCGCGATCCCCGATGCCGCCCCGCGCATTCAAGCTTCCGGCGAGCTGACCCGCACGCTCGATGGCGAAATGCGCCTGCCCTTCACCGCCCGAGACGATTACGGCGTTTCCGCCGGTCAGGCCCGGATCGCGCTCGATCTGCCGCGGATTGACCGCCAACACGGCCTCGCCCCAGAGCCCGAGCCGCGCACCCCGATCACCGTCGATCTGCCGATGCCCTACCGGGGCGACCGCAGCGAGATCGAGGAACTGCTGATCGACAACCTTGCCGAACACCCCTGGGCTGAGCTTGCGGTCACCGTCACCCTCAGCGCCACCGACGCCGCCGGGCAAACCGGCGTGAGCGCCCCCGTCGAGATCGTATTGCCGGGGCGGCGCTTCCTGCACCCGCTGGCCCGCGCGATTGTCGAGCAACGCCGTGATATCCTGTGGACGAAGGACAACGCACCGCGCGTCGCGCGGGTGCTTCGGGCAGTCTCGAACCGGCCCGAGGGGCTGTTTGCGAAGAACGCGCAGTATCTCCAGTTGCGCGCCGCCGTCCGCGCCCTGGAGTCGGACGGCCTGACCGCCGAAGAGCGCGACGAGACCGCCGCCGCGCTCTGGCAGATCGCTGTCGAGATCGAAGATGGCAGCCTCGCCGACGCGCTGGAGCGGTTGCGCCGCGCCCGCGAGCGGCTTTCCGAGGCGATGCGTCAGGGCGCCACGCCCGAGGAACTTGCAGAACTCATGCAAGAGTATCGCGACGCGATGCGCGATTACATGCGCGAACTGGCCCAGCGCGACCCGGAAAACCGCACCGACGAGCCCGATCAGGGCGAGCGCATGGAAATGACCCAACAGGACCTGCAGGACCTGATGGATCGGATCGAGGAGCTGATGCAGCAGGGCCGAATGGAAGAGGCCCAGGAGTTGCTCGATATGCTCCAGCAGATGATGGAAAACATGCAGATGACCGAGGGCGCCTCCGGTCAGCAGGGCCAGTCGCCCGGCGAGCAGGCGATGGAAGGTCTGGCCGAAACCCTGCGCGATCAGCGCGGGCTTTCCGATGAAGCCTTCCGCGATTTGCAGGAACAGATGAATCCCGGCGCGCAGGCGGGGGAATCGGGCGAAAACACCGGCCGCGACGGCGGCGCGGGGCGCGGCCGGGACCACAGCGGCGAGAGCGGCGACCAATCCGAACCGGGCGGTGATGCGGGCGGCGGTACCGAGCAGAGCCTCGCCGACCGCCAGCGCGCGCTGGAAGACGAACTGGCCCGCCAGCGAAACAACCTGCCCGGTGCGGGCACCCCAGAGGGCGAAGCCGCCCGCGAGGCGCTCGAGCGGGCGGGTCGGGCGATGGACGAAGCCGCCGATTCGCTGGAACAGGGCGATATCCCCGGCGCGCTCGACCGTCAGGCCGAGGCCATGGAGGCGTTGCGCGAAGGGATGCGGAACCTAGAAGAGGGGATGCGTCGCGAGGCGCAGGCGGGGCAGGACGGTCAGCAGGGCCGCCTCGCGGGCGACCCCTCGGGCACCGACCGCTCCGACCCGCTGGGGCGCAGGCCCGGTGGTGCCGGTGCCGCCGCGACCGACGGCCCGTTGGAAGACCGCGAAGACGTCTACCGCCGCGCCCAGGAGTTGATGGAGGAACTGCGCCGTCGTGCCGGCGAGGCCGAGCGCCCCGAACTCGAACGCGAGTATCTCAGGCGGTTGCTCGACCTGTTCTGAAACCCTGGCAACGGCGGCCGCGATCAGCCGTCGCCGAGCATCGCCTCGATCTTGGTGATGATCCCCTGCATCGTCGTATCGAGCCATGCCCGCCCGGCGTTCACAACCTCGACATAGGCCGTCAGCGCCGGTTCGATCGGCGGGATCGTTTCGGAGAGCTTCGGTGCCAGCATGTAGACTGCAAGAAGAAGTGCGGCGAGGAAGATCACGAGGAAGAACCCACGTCCGAAGCCGCCGCTTCGCGCGCCTTCCACGAACGTCACATCTGCACCGCCCGTCCTCCCATGGCCGTCGAGGGTCGAGTTGATCTCCTCGATATCGGGAAAGAGCTCGCGTCGCGGTTTTCGCTCTCGCGGCTTGTCCGGTTCCGTGCCGGAAGGCACCTCGGTCTCGACGCTTTCGGCCTCGGCCACCTCGTCCTCATCGAGACCACGCATCCGCGCCATGCGCTCACGCGCTATCCTGCGGCGCTCCTCCTCGGGCGAGGGGCCGCCCTCGAGCCCGAGATCGGGCTGGGTTTCAACCTGTTCGGTGGCCCGGCGCGACAATTCATGCTCGGCCTCCTCACGCAGAATAGAACGCACGCCGTCGTCCATCGTGGGCCGGGCGGCCCCTTTGGGAAGCGATGGTTCCTCCGGCGCATCAACTGCTGCGGGCGCCTCGGGCTCGGATGCTTCTGCATCGCTCTCGACGGGCGCGGGCTCGTGCGGCGCAGCGGCCACGTCCTCGGCGGGGCTCTCGCCCTCGTCTTCATCCTCCGGCAGAAGGGTATCGTCGTGGTCTGGCTGGGCAGCCTCGGCGTCGGCCTCGGAGTAGCCCTGCGGCATTTGATACCAAGCATGGCCACAAGCCGAGCATTGCACGTCACGCCCCGAGTCCGGGATCACGCGATCGTCCACCTCGTATTGTGCGCCGCAATTGGGGCAAACCAAACGCATTCTGCCCACGCCCTCTTTCTTGCCCGACGACAGCGTCAGGCCACTGCCCCCAGTCCACCGCCAGTATGCGGAGGGAAACACCGGAAATCAAACCTTTGCAATCCCGTGATTGAAACAATTCGCCCGGTGGGGCAAAACAGTCGCCAACGACGGAAGGGCGCCCAGACGTGATCGAGTTCGAGGAAGTCACATATGGCTACGGCGGCACACCGTTGCTCGCAGACGTGTCATTGAAGCTCGCGCCGGGCTCTTTCCACTTCCTGACAGGCCCTTCCGGCGCGGGTAAGACCACGCTTCTGAAGCTCTGCTACGGCGATCTCATCGCCCAGCAGGGCCGCGTTGCGCTGTTCGGTCAGGATGCCCGGACGCTCAGCCGCGACGACGTGGCGATGATCCGCCGCCGGATCGGCGTGGTGCACCAGGACCAGAAGTTTCTCGATCACCTCTCGGTGGCCGAGAACGTGGCCCTGCCGCTCACCGTGTCGGGCCGCAGCGCCACCGAACACGATATCCGCGAGCTGATCGGCTGGGTCGGGCTGGAGAACCAGCAATTCGCCCGCCCGCCGGAGCTTTCCGGTGGCGAACGCCAGCGCGCAGCACTTGCCCGCGCGATCATCATGAGTCCGGAAGTGATCCTTGCCGACGAGCCCACCGGCAACGTCGATTGGGAAATGTCGCTGCGTCTGCTCAAACTGATGGTCGAACTCAACAAGATGGGCAAGACGATCATGATCGCCACCCACGATCTCAACCTGATCCGCGCCGCCAAGCAGCAGGTTCAGGCGCGGGTGCTGCGCATCGCCAACCACCGGCTGCAACTCGCGGGGGCCAACCTGTGATCCCCCGCCCCGCTGCCCTTCTGCAACTGCTCGCCGGCGACGCCCAAGCCGACCGGGTGGTGCCGCCCACGGGCATCACCGCGCGCCTCACCGCCTTTGCCGCCGCCGCCATGGCCTTCCTCACCGTTTTCGCGCTGGCGCTTTCGCTCGCCACCGGGCGGCTGGCCGATCGCTGGGGCACGGCGCTGGCGCAAAGTTCGACGATCCGGATCTCCGCCCCCGAAGAGCAGATGGACGCGCAGGTGCTCGC
>Ga0180436_10004540_pt1 | contig 12447 bp, 12 predicted proteins | sample SS_ome_2_FD_132434 | JGI IMG/M metagenome (GOLD analysis project Ga0180436, IMG submission 132434) | Hypersaline lake sediment archaeal communities from the Salton Sea, California, USA - SS_3_S_2 metaG | ecosystem: Environmental > Aquatic > Non-marine Saline and Alkaline > Hypersaline >...
GCTGGGAGGCAGCAGCCAAAGAGATCTGGACGCTGTGTCATGCATGCACCCACAAGCAGGCCCCCATTGCTGCGTCCTTGAATCACGAGCTTTGAAGTCGAGGTTCGCTGCGTTTCGATCAGCCACTCGGCAGCTGCAATGAAGTCTGCAAACACGTTGGGACGCTGTGCCTTAGCTCCCGCTTGATGCCAATCGCGCCCGTACTCGCCTCCGCCGCGAATGCCTGCAACCGCAAGCTGTCCGCCCATTTCCAGCCAACTCAGATGATGGATACGAAAGGTCGGGGATTCTGGGCTGTTGAAGCCTCCATAACCATAGAGGCAGGTCGGGGTCTCTGGACCAACTGCCGTGGTTCGCTTGCGGGTGACGAAGATCGGAATGCGTGTACCGTCCTGACTCTCAAAGTGATGCTGTTCTGTGATGTACTCGGTGGGGTCAAAGGCCAGTTGCTGTGTGCGCATCGGTCGCGTTTCGTTGGCGCCCGGCTCATGCACGAGTACCTGCCAAGGGAAAGCAGGATCCGAGTAGAGGAAGTAGATGCGCGCACCATCGCTGGACGCTGTCAACAAGGGAACCGTTCCACGACTAGGAAGGGCCACATCTTGCAGACACTTCCCGTTGCGATCGTAGATGCCCACAACCGACGAGGCGTCAGAAAGTCCAATCAAGGCAAACCGCTCGCCAGCAAAGAGCCCGTACTGCAGCACGCGCTCGGATTCCGGAATGACTTCACGCCAGGCGCCGGGCTCCGAATCGTGGAGATCCATCGCGATCACGCGACCCAGTGGTGCGTCTCGATTGGTGAGGAAATAGAGTTCATCGCCACAGCTGCCAAGAAACAGATACATGTCCTCGAACGTCCCGACGAGATTGCGTACCTGTAGAGCTGGATCCGCTAGGTCGATGTAGGCCAATCGATGCCTGCGATACGTTCCACGTTGGATTCGGATGATGAGATACCGATCGTCAGCAGTCACCTTGCCTGAGAACAGCCACTTCGGCTCGTCGGGTTGCTCGAAGTAGATTCGATCCTCGGACTGCGGATTGCCGAGACGATGGAACCGCAGCGATCGTCCGGCAGTCGGTGCCTTGTACATTTCCTGCACCTCTGCAGGCGTGACCGACGCGTAGAAGAATCCTGACTCATCCTTTCTCCAGCTTGGGTCAGGGAACTTGAGCCACTCAAGGGCATCGCCAAGCAAGCTGCCTTTCTCGACATCGTAGACGAACCACCGCTGCCAGTCCGACCCTGCTTCCGCAAGTCCGTAGGCGAGATACCTCCCACTGGGGCTCGGCTCGAAACCGGCGATTGCGATGGTCGCATCATCACTCAACGCTTCCGGATCGAGAATTGTGATCGGCGTGTCTTCCGCTCCGACGGGGCTCCAAACGAGCGATGCCTGTCTGGCATCTGGGGACTGGAGCGTGAAGAAGACTCGTTCTCCAGCCTGCTTTGGGGTTCCGACAATCTCAAAGCAAGCAAGGGCTTCCATGTGTTCCCGGATCTGCGCTCGGAACTGAATCCCTTCGAGCACGGCATTGGTGTACTCGTTCTGCGCGTCGATCCATTGCGAAATCTCAGGGGAGTCCACTGCTTCGAGCCAGCGGTAGGGATCGGGTACTGACACCCCGTGAATCATGTCCGCATGATCAGTTCGTCGGGTGTCCGGATGACATGGCAACTCATTCGTAGGTTTCATTTCGCCCCCATGTTTGTGGTCGCCAAGCCTACCGTCTGAGAGCAGGAGCACGCAATGCGTCGGGCTTCACGTGGTATCCACGGTGTCCTGCGGGGTATGCTTGGGACATGTCCAAGCAAGGAGTCTACGATATTGCGATCATTGGCGGTGGGGCCGCAGGCCTTACGGCAGCCTCGTTTGCCGCGCAGGAAGGCCTTCAAGTGGTTGTCTTGGAGCGCATGGCGCAGCCTGGACAGAAGATCGCGCTCTCTGGAGGCGGTCGCTGCAATGTCCTGCCTACGGAGGTGGACGCCGAGCAGTATGTCACAGACTCCTCGAAGTTCACGGTACGAAACATACTTCGCTCCTGGCCATTGGAAGAGGTGCGAAGCTATCTCACAGATGAACTGGGCGTGGTCATTCGAGAGGATGCAGATACCGGCAAGCTCACCGTGCGTGGTGGAGGAGAGGAACTCAAGAAACGGCTCTTGAGTTCGATTCGCGCACGCAAGGGTATCGTACGTACGGACAGCGAGATCACGAAGATTCGACGCTCGAAACCCTTCGAGCTTACGTTGGGCAAGGGTGGACGGGTAAACGCAAAGCGCATCATTCTCGCATGCGGCGGGTTCTCCTATCCTGAAACTGGAAGTGACGGCTCGGGCTGGGACCTCGCACGAGCGTCTGGACACGAGATCGTCCCTGCCTATCCTGCACTCACATCCCTTGTTGGGGCCAGACCTTCTCACCGCAACCTTGCAGGCATCACAATCGATGCAACCGTCACTGCACGTTCTCCAGAGGGAGAAGCCATCGCTCGCAGCGGCTTCCTGTTTACCCACCGCGGATACAGCGGTCCTGCAGTACTGAACACCAGCCATATCGTTGCGCGCGCACGGCAGCATCGCATGGAGGCTGAGGTCTTCGTCTCTTGGACGGACCACGACGCAGAGGCCTGGCGCGGTCTCTTGTCCGGAGGGAAGCGCACGGTTCGAGGTGTGCTGATCCGCGAAATGCCAGACCGATTGGCCGATCTCCTGCTCAACGAACTTCAACTGCACGATGTGCGTGTTGCGACACTTCCTCGTGACGCACGAGATATGCTAATCCGCGCGCTGACCCAGTACCGGCTCTCGATCACACGAAACGACGGATTCCACGCAGCAGAGGTTACAGGCGGAGGCGTTCCGCTCTCCGAGTTGACGACCAAGAGCTTGGAATCCAAGCACGTACCCGGAGTCTACCTTTGCGGTGAGATGCTGGATGTGTTTGGTCCAGTGGGTGGCTTCAACTTCCTCTGGGCATTCGTGACCGGTCGATGTGCAGGAAGTTCCGCTGCCAGCAGTCTCTCCGAATAGGCCGACGCCCCGCTCGTTCTACACCAGATGTCTGTGGAAGAGCTTGCTCACAATCTGCCAAGCTCCGTCCACTCGATGCAGGCATACTAGATCTGTGTATCTAGGAACGTCTTGCTCAGCAACCTCGATTCTGGCAACAGCAATGTCACCCACGATCTCAATCCAGGGAAACCCGAATGTGGTGTTCGGATGCATCGCTTTGGGATGGTTGGCAGCCATGTCCGCGCGGCCGACCCATCGAACATCCGCAGCCTCTCCCGTTCTGCCGTCGATCTCTGGCGCAAGCATCTGGAAACAGTCGGCGAACTCGTTGGCAAACGATCCGTGACCTCTCTGGACGTACATGTCCCGCACGTAGACGTCCTCCAGGATCCGTAGAACCCGTGCTTGCTCATGGGATGATTTCGTTGAATCGATAGTCAAACTGGACTCCTTAAGCGAATCGGGATGCCTCTGTCTAGCGAGCTACCCGGTAAGTCCAAACGCCTGTCCCATTGCAGCGAAGGCGTGCAACGACTTCTCGATCTGCTCCTCGGTATGTGTAGCCATCACACTGATGCGTAGCAATGCCTGACCTTGGGGAACGGCAGGAGAGATCGCGACATTCACGTACACGCCTGCGTCGTACAGATATCGCCAAACCTTGAGCGCTTCGAGCGAGTCTCCGATGAACACGGGGATGATTGGGGTGACGCTTTGGCCAACGTTGAAGCCAAGCTCGCGCAATCCGGTTCGCATCCGATCCGCGACCTCGTTCACCCGGACAACGCGCTCGGGTTCCTGCTCAATGATGTCCAGTGCGGCAAGTGCAGCCGCTACGTTTGGCGCAGGGAGGCTAGCACTGAAAATGAGGGATCGCGCCAAGTGACGAATCCACTGGATAACCTCCGTACTTCCGGCGATGTAGCCCCCAATCGACGAGAGGGACTTGCTGAAGGTTCCAAGCAGCAGGTCCACTTTGTCGGAAACGCCTTGCGCATGTGCAGTGCCGCGGCCCTCACCGATCACGCCAATTCCATGTGCATCATCCAGAAGAATCCGCGTATTCGTCTCTTCGCACAACGAGACAATCTCCGGCAAGGGTGCAACCTCTCCACTCATGCTGAAGACACCATCTGTGATCAAGAGCTTTCCTGCATCCTCGGGCGCCGCAGTGAGCACCCGCTCCAGATCCTGCATGTCGTTGTGTGCGTAGCGAAGCATTCGCCCAAACGACAGGCGGCATCCATCCAGAATCGATGCGTGGTTTTCCTTGTCACAGATCACGACGTCTCCACGCCCGAGCAGGGACGAGATGACGCCCAGGTTCGTCTGATATCCAGTGCTAAAGACAATCGCGTCTTCCTTTCCAAGGAAGGAGGCCAGTCGTGATTCAAGCTCGCAGTGGAGGGTCAGTGTTCCATTGAGGAAGCGCGATCCGGTGCAGCTCGTCCCGTACTTCCCAATCGCAGCCTGGGCAGCTTCGCGCACGGCTGGATGCATGGTTAGTCCAAGATAGTTGTTGGAGCCAAGCATGATGAGGCGTCGGCCTTGGATCACAATCTCTGTTCCTTCCGCGTGATCCAACGGAATGAAGAATGGGTACAGGCCCAACTCCTTGGCTCGCGTGGGGTTGGCTGGATAGCCCATCTTCTCAGCTACATCAGGATCTGCATAGAAGGCGTGACACTTCTCGAATACATCCACGGTGACTTCCTTTCCCTCGCGATTACCTAACGCCGTAGTACATCGAGAGCACCCATTCGAAGACCTTCGACGGGAGCACATTCTTCAATCCTGCGGCAATCCGCTGGGCAACTGGCCCCACGGTGTACCGAACCCGTGGCGAGCGTTTGCGCAGGATGCTTTCGATCAACCGGGCAATCTTCTCCGGCGTCGCACCGCCTCGTTCATCCTTCTCCACAATCGAGAGTACATGGTCTTGAGCAGCACGATACGGATCGCCTGCTTCGGAAGCTCGCACGAGTCGTCGGCTGTCTGTGAATCCTGTACTGAAGTCTCCCGGCTCAATAAGCACGGCCCGCACACCAAACGGTCGGACTTCCATGCGGAGGGATTCGGTCAGACCTTCAAGTGCGAACTTGGTCGCACTGTAGAATCCCTGGAATGGCAGTCCAATACGCCCGCCAATGGACGAGATGTTGACGACCAGTCCCTTGCCTTGAGACCGCATCACAGGCAATACAGCCTTGGAGACGCGAAGGATGCCCAGCAGGTTCGTTTCGATGATCGCACGCGCTTCCTCAATAGAGGTTTGCTCGACTGCCCCTCCGAATCCGAAACCCGCACAGTTGACCACAACATCGATCCTGCCATGAGCCTCCAGGATCAATGCAATGGCGGAATCTACAGACCGCTCGTCGTCGACATCCAATGTAATGACTTCAAGTTGAGAAGTCTCGGAACTGGCCTGCCGGAGTGCTTGCTCGATCGGAGCGGACGGTTGTCGTGTGGTGCCGACAACTCGATAGCCTGCGCTCGCAAGATGCAACGCACAGGCCTTTCCGATCCCTGATGACGCGCCAGTGATCAAAACCACCCGGTTCCTACTCGATGCCATGCGAGGCCTCCCCTCATCTCAAGCTGTAGTGCAGGATGTTACCCGTTGAAGCACCCACTCGGCTATCGCGTCACGGACAGCCGCAGTCGCGGTCTTCCCAGTACGGTCGAGATGGCTGAATGTGCATGCTCTGATCCGTTTTCCGGAAGTCATCGAAGTCGTACCCGAGTGCTTCGATGCGCTTGACAATCGAATCCATGACAGGGCTGGAGAGCATGGGTGTCCGGCTGAGTATCCAGCCGTATTTCCTCGACGGATGGCCCACCACCGCATAGGAATAGTCGGGCGCAAGATCGATCACCCAGTAGGGCGCAGAGAACCACCAGATCCCAAGGAACTGGACGAAGCTCACACGCAGCTTGGATGAAGACTCCACATCTGGAATCCAGGCGCGTCCAATTGCTACATCCCTGTTCCCATCCGCATCGTAGCAGGTGTTCAAGACCTCAACCTGTCCATTCTCTAGCAAGGTGTACTCTGCAGTCGTCCCTTGCACGCATTGCCTCTCGAACGAGGTTGGGATGCTTGCGATGGCATACCAGCGGCCCACGTATTGTGTGATATCAACTGTGTCAACCGCCTGCAGAGGTTCAGATGCCATGCCAACGATCATCCCCAATCCCAAGAACAAGACTACCAGACCGATGCTTCGCATATCTCCCGCCTCCCGCATCAGAGTAGGTGCACTCCCCGCCCCTCGACAAACCGAGGAATCAGTCGTCGTCTGGATAGCTACAGCTGGATCCCCAGCCTTCGACAATCTCAAGGAACCCTGGCAGCGTCATCAGCCCAGCCTGCCATAGAAAGGCTCGATCCCTCTCGGCAATCTCGTGCAGTGAAGACCATTGAACATCGACCAGGATCGCATCCGCTGGATCGAGCTCTGGGTCCTGTCCCAACCGCGGTTCCTGCAATCCGATATCTACGGCATACGTGAACGCTTCGATGCCATTGCCTTCCAGGATGTGATTGGTCTGGCGTATGACTGTGCCTGTGACGTGGCATTCCTCTTCTAACTCACGTAACGCACCCTGTTCAGGCGTCTCGCTGGACTCCAAGGCGCCACCCGGCAGGCACCAATAGGCCCGGCCGCCCTCCTGATGCTTGACCATGAGCACCTTCTTGTCGCGTACGACAAGGGCTTGAGCTCTTGGGACTGCGCGAGATCGAAGCTGTTCAGGCGTTGAGGCCACAACTAGGGCAGCTCGTCTGCATCTTGCTGCTTGGCCATCAACTGCCTGACCTTTCGTTCCTCCCAGTCGGGACCGAGAAGGCCGAACACACCGAAGGTCCCAACAGCATGGAACGTGATTCCGATCCCCCACCCGAAAAGCGGCCAGTAGAACCACCAGCCCGGCCCCGAGCGCCAGTCAATCAGGACCAGGACAATCATGACGATCACGTAAACGACGAAGTGCTCGTAGAACGCCTTAATCTCCCGTACTCGCTTCTTCGCACGTTCAAGCTGCTGTTCTTGATTCACATTTCCACCTCGATAGCTGGACTCTACAGAGCTGCTCGATCACCGTCAAGATCCAGGGATTTGACCACGGGCCCAACTCTGCTAGACTGCATCACAACTCTTGAGTTTGAAGGGGGTCCCACCGTGTCTGAACGTGTTTCAGTAGTCGTTCTTCTGTTCGTATTCCTGGCCTCATGCTGTACAGCCACAGCCACAACTGAGGATCCTTCCTACGAGCTCTCGCCGTGGCCCTACGGAGCCATCGCATGGGTCGGAGGTGCCCCCTCAGACGCTCAAACACGCTCTGAAACGATTGCACAGGCACTTCAGGACGTCTTCTCGTTCTGGGGACTGCCTTCACCGGAACTCATGGAGGGCTGGGAGAACCCGGCAGCAGTGGAACCTGCCTGGAGGACTGGAGCAACGGGTCCAGTTCCTCAAGTGGTGAAGAAGGACCCTCCCACAGACACGCTGTGGCGACTCAACCCCTTGATCTGGGAAGGTGTCGAGACCTATCCGATGTTGATCATCGCGTTCCCGACCCGTGAACTCCTCGCACAAGCCATGGGCAGTACCGCCTGGGGCGGCGTCTGGATTCCAGGGAATGCTGCGATCCCGGGTTCTGAGGTGTGGTACCAGGGAATGACCGGTGTTCCCCAGTCCATCTCCGTGCCTTATCAAGACGCTGCCATCGTCACATGGCACGAGATCGCGCACTGGCTCACCTATCTCGTCTGTCTGCGAGAGCGTATCTACATGGGTTGGCTGCCGGACTTGGTTGTTGAGGGCATCGCAGAGTACACGGCCACATCACTTGTGGGTGTCGATGGATGGAAACAGTATGCAGCCAGCTGGGCGCAGCAGAACGAGCTCACAGTAGATCTGGGTGTATTCGATACTTATCAGATCGGTCTCAGTGTTGTGGCCTACCTCGTGGAAGCAAAGGGAGTAGCTGCCTTTTGGCGGGAGCTTCACCAGTGGATCGAATCTCCGGAAGCCGAGATCGCTGCCATCGAAACGGGATGGAGAGACTGGCTTCAGGATCACTAGCCAGACCTTCTCGGGACATTCTCTTTCGGCTCCTCCCCTCGGGGTAACACCATATTGCACGGGTCGATAGCCCATTGGCTTGCCTTTGGGTGCAGCAGATGTTCTCATTCTTTCCTATTATGTTATTTGACATTTGGATGCGTGGTTTTGTATGCTGTCTCGCGCAACTCGCTCGTGTGCTGTATGTCGGTTGGAGAAGCGCTCCTGACGGTGAAGAGAAGGGGACCGAAAGGTGTGGTTCAAGATGACCTAGTCAGTGTTGTGCAAACTGTCCGGTCAAGAGTACATGCGGCTGGTTTGACCGCCCAGCCCAGACACACGAGCGAAACGACACGCTCCAGCCTCAATCCTGAGATTCATCAAGGAGCGAACTATGCATAGCAAGAAGAGCCTGGAAGATGACTTCGTGAATCCTCCTGAAGGCGAGGAGATCGAGGAGCAATTGGAGGGGGAGGAAGCAGAGTTTGAGAACCCTCAGTTCGAGGGTGAGTTCGCCGAATCGGCGGAGGAAGGTATCGCCCTCGATGTGGGCGATGAACTTGCACAGATTCACGAGATGATCAGCGCAAGGCTTGAGGCCTCCGACCAAGAACCAGCAACCGTTGAGGCTTTCGCCGATGGGGAGTTCAATGAGTTCCAGAACATTGTGGGCGTTGCCTACGGCCTCGGCGAATCGGATGGAGCGGACATTCTTGAGCCAGGGGGGACGTCGCTGGACATCTACGTGGCTGAGCCGATGTCAGCCGATGCGGTTCGTGAATCTCTCATTGAGGGTATGGGGATCGCTGAGGCAGCCAGCGAAGAGATTCCCATGAATGTCATCGTGACCGGCATGATCGATGCGCAGCCTCATCGCTTCAAAATCCGTCCGGCTCCTGGAGGAGTATCCGTGGGCCACCATAAGATTACAGCGGGTACCTTGGGGTGTCTCTGCACCGGGCGGAGAGCCCCGCGCAATCGAAGGCTCATGATGCTCAGCAACAATCACGTGCTGGCGAACTCTAACAACGCGCGATTTGGGGACAGCATTCTTCAGCCAGGGCGATACGATGGCGGGAAGAACCCAACGGACCGAGTCGCCATTCTGGAGCGTTTCGTCCCGATCCGCTTTGGCGGGCCGAGTAATTACGTTGACGCCGCAACCGGCTGGTGTTGGCACGAACTGGTACGCAGAGAACTCATCTACCGCAGGTCTCGAGGATTCGGCTTATTCCGCATCAGCAGTCAAGTGAAACCTGCACGCGTTGGAATGACCGTAGGGAAGACGGGTCGGACGACTCAACTCCGCAGAGGCCGGGTCACAGGCATTGGCGCCACAATACGTGTGAACTACGGTGGCGGCAAGGTTGCCACTTGCCGTGATCAGGTCGCGATTCGAGGGATCGGAAGCCTGTTCAGTCAGGGAGGCGACTCCGGCTCTGTAGTGTGGACCTGGGATCGCAACCGGTTCCCGGTTGGACTACTGTTCGCAGGCGGTGGCGGCTACACGTTCGCAAATCAGATGTGGCGCGTCGTTCGAGCGCTGGACATTCGACTAATCACGTAGGACACCTCGCTCGTCGGTTTCGTTATGGAGCCGACGAGCTTTCTACACGCTGTTCTCAGGGCTATACTGAATGTGATCGAAGACCATCATGGAACCCAAGGATCCGCGCAAGCAGTATGAACACCCGCCAGACTTGCATCTCGGCCGAGAGGATGCAGCGATGACGTACGATCCGGGTGCTTCGGACAGTCCGGACTCGCCGTTCGAGAAAGCCTTCGCTGAGCTTGAAAGCAAGATTCTCGATGTCGATGGCATCGAAGGCCTAGCCAGAGGTTTGGACGAGGCTGGCGCGCCAGTGATCGTCGTGTTCCTGCGCACTGCAGATTCACGTCTCAACCTTCCCTCCAGCATTCGTGGATTCCAGATTCGCAAGGAGACTACTGGTCCAATCTCTGCTGGCTAGCCGACGCAGTATGGAGCCCCAGTCCTCCAACTGCGATTCCCAGCACTTGGGTGTCGGATAGATCTCAGATATAAAACTATTCTAGATTGTTCTTTCACTGTTCTATGATATCTCTGACTTGACAGCTATCTTTGGAATCTGTATGCTTCGCCCCTCGGAGGCATCAATGCGCAAAGACGATCAACGGCTTCAATTCGCGGAGCACTTTGGACTGCACATGGCAGAGGAACACACCATGCCCCACATGACCGGCCGTGTGCTTGGATCGCTACTGGTAAGCTTGGAATCCGAGCGATCCATTGACAGTCTTGCAGAGGAGCTTCGCGCGAGCAGAGGAGCGATCAGCATGTCTATTAAAGATCTCGCACGAACCGGACTTGTAGAGAAGATCAGCAAACCAGGAGATCGGAAGTACTACTATAGGCTCCGCGCCAACTTGTGGTCCAAGCTCTATCTTGAGCGCCTCGACAACTTTGAGGAACACGTTCGTCTCGCAGAGGAAGGGCTGCGGCTAATGTCCGATGAGCCCGAAGAGAGCAAGCAACGTTTGCTCGAGATGGGTGCCTTCTTCAGTTTCATCATGGAGATGCTGCCAACGGCTGCAGAGGAGTGGAAGAAGCGATCCCCACAGCTGATGCAGGAGCTTGCGGATCGGATTGCCTCGGAGCGCTAATCGTGCCTGCACTCAGAACCTCGATCCCGGATCAGCTCGCCCGGAGCATTTCCTGCTCTCTTGGATTGCCTGAGGATGCTGGTGCTGTTCTCGGCGCTCTGCTGCTTCAGACAGACCGAGCGGCTTCTCTGGAAGAACTCGAGGCGGTCTTGAGGCGACCGGTTGGCCGACTCGGGGTCTCGGTGGATCAGCTCCGTAGGCTCGGGGTGCTTGAGCGTGGCGAGCAGCGCTTCAAGCAGCGTCTACGCGGCACGCCTGGATTGAGAGATCTACTTCGGCAGCTGGCATCCGCCTACCGGAAGGGTGGCATGGAGGCGCTGGAGGCGCTCCATTGGCAGCAACGTGAGATCTCTAAGCCCTATCGCAGACTCATGCGCGCACTCCAGCAGCTCTGTCCTGTCGAACGGCTCACGGAGTTTGGTGCAGCGTTGAACCGGGATCTTGAGCAGCTGCCGTTGTGGGAAGCATCCACTCGTGCGATCTCCCAGCTGGCTGGCCGCTGGGACGTTCTGCTGCCTGAGGCGTCCCGTCCCGCGCTTGCGTCAAGCCCTCTGATTGTCTACGGAAACCACCCATCGATGCTGACGCCCTTCCTAGTTTCGGCAGCGCTAGAGCGAGAAGACATTCGGGTTATTACGTGCCGCTATGTCGAGCAGTTGGTTCCAAACATTGCAGACCACCTCTTCCCTGTAGAACCCGCCTACACGCGCACAGCAAGAGAAGGGCTCAAACATGGGCTCTCGCACTTGCTCAGCATGGCTCTGCTCTATCGTTTCGACCAGATGCCCGATCCAGTCACTGCAAAGCAGCTGAATGGGCAGTCGATTCGTGCTGCGTCTGAGCACGTTCGATCTGGAGGGGTCTCGGTCATCTTCCCAGGTGGCGGCGGAACCAGGCGATGGTATCCTGGCCTGGGCAGGTTGATCTCCCAGCTTCTGCAAGACCCTGGAGCCTCGGAACCTCTGCTTGTGCCCATTCGCGAAATGCACAGCTCGAATCTTCGACTCTATCGGTTGGTGTCCGGTCGGACAGGAAGCAGGAGCAAGAAGTCTCGGAAGCCACCGATCACGCTGGCCGTTGGCCGTCCCCAGCCGCTTTCAAGCTATGCGTTCACCGATCGAACATCTCCTCAGGAGATCGTCAAGACCCTTCGGACGCAATTCAGACGGACTCGATGCGAAGGATGACGTTCCCGAGTGGATCTGGGCACACAACTTCCGTCTCGTGGACCATCCAATCCTCTGCATCATGTGCGCGCTGGTATCCCGTCAGCATCGGGAGTACAGCTTGGATCGCGTAGAAGCAGAAGGGCTGCGCAAGATAGAGGCTGCTGCCACGAACGAGCGCTTGATGTCCGACACACATGCCTTCATTGCAGCGTCCTTCGATGCGGTCCACAACAAGGCGCAGGTCTCCGGCCTGAGCGACAGGAAGTGAGTCGCTGCCAGAATCCATCGCATTCAAGGGCGTCGATCCTAGCGACCGTTGCTCAAACCGCCATTGTGTGCGTCCCTTGGGATCTGGGCACTGAACGCTGTGCACGTTCGCCATCCAGTCCGCATTTGGATCGTTGCTCAGCACGCGCTCCTTGGCTGCCACAAGCGTAAGCACGCTCTGAAGCGCGAAGATACAGATCGGTCCGCCTGCAGGGAAATGCAGCCGGCCATTCCGAACGAGGAATCCCGTGCCAAGCCCCATCGGCACGGGGCCTGTGCA
>Ga0180436_10004541_pt1 | contig 12445 bp, 11 predicted proteins | sample SS_ome_2_FD_132434 | JGI IMG/M metagenome (GOLD analysis project Ga0180436, IMG submission 132434) | Hypersaline lake sediment archaeal communities from the Salton Sea, California, USA - SS_3_S_2 metaG | ecosystem: Environmental > Aquatic > Non-marine Saline and Alkaline > Hypersaline >...
CCGGTGAAGGTGATCTTGCGCACAATGGGGTTCTCGGAGAACTCCTTGCCGATGTCGGAGCTCTTCGACGAGGTGACCACGTTAAAGATGCCCTTGGGCAACCCGGCGCGTTCGGCCAGCACCGCCAGCGCCAACGCCGAAAGTGGGGTCTCGCCGGCGGGCTTGGCGACGACACCGCAGCCGGCCGCGAGCGCCGGGCCGACCTTGCGGGTGATCATCGCGTTGGGGAAGTTCCACGGCGTGATCGAGGCCACCACCCCCACTGGCTGCTTGATCACGGTGAGGCGCATGTTGGATTGGTGCGGCGGGATCGTCTCGCCGTAGATCCGCTTGCCCTCCTCGGCGAACCACTCGATGAAGCTGGCGCCATACGCGATCTCGCCCATCGCCTCCTTGATCGGCTTGCCCATCTCGGCGGTGAGGATCAGGCCGAGATCCTGCTGGTTTTCCATCATCAGGTTGAACCAGGCGCGCAGGGTGTTGGCGCGCTCCTTAGCGGTGAGCGCCTGCCACCCTTTCATCGCGGCCTCGGCGGCGGCGATCGCGCGGGCGGTCTCGGCGCGGCCGAGGTCCGGCACCTCGCAGAGCACGTCGGCCCGGGCGGGGTTGGTGACGGCGAAGGTCTTGCCGTCATCGGCGTCGATCCATTCCCCCCCGACATAGGCCTGGGTGGCGAGCAGGGACGGGTCTTTCAGAAGCGAGGCGAGATCGGTTGCGTCGCGCGACATTTTGGTCTCCCATGTCTTGGTTCGGGGCGCTGCGCCCCCAGGGAGGGGCGCGCCCGTTGGACTACGATCTTGCATATGCTAACGCCGATTTCATCCCGAATGCCATGGCATATCCGCCGCGCTGGGCACAGGAGGCCGAGGCATTCCGGGCGGCGCGCAAGGATCTTGTGCGACTTGCGATTCCCTATGGCGTCGCTGCGCGCCAGGCGTTTGATCTTTTCCTGCCCGATGGCGATCCGCTGGGGGTCGTCGTCTTTGTCCACGGCGGCTATTGGCTGAGGTTCGGGCGGCAGGACTGGTCGGCGTTCGCCGCCGGGCCGGTGGCGCGCGGCTGGGCCGTGGCCATGCCCTCCTACACGCTCGCGCCCGAGGCCCGCATCGGCGAGATCACCCGCGAGATCGTCGCCGCAATCGAAGCTGTGGCGGCGGAGGTGCCGGGCCCGATCGCGCTCACCGGGCATTCGGCGGGGGGGCACTTGGTTTCCCGGATGAACTGCTATGACGTGGCGCTGTCCGATGACGTTGCCGCGCGGCTCGCGCGGATCGTGCCGATCTCGCCGGTGGCCGATCTCCGCCCGCTTCTGCGCACCAAGATGAACGCCGATCTGCGCCTCGACATGGCCGAGGCCGAGGCGGAGAGCCCGGCCTTGTGCCTGGTGTCGCGCGGCGTCGACACCCGGGTCTGGGTCGGCGCCGAAGAGCGACCGGCCTTCCTCGACCAGGCGATGTGGCTGACCGAGGCCTGGGACGAGGCCCGGTTGCACGTCGACCCGGGCCGGCACCATTTCGACGTGATCGACGGGCTGGCCGACCCCGAGAGCCGGCTTGTCGCCGATCTTGTCGGTCCCGATTGACAGCGGCGCGGGCTCGGCTCAAATGAAGGGCGACCCACGCGAGAGGACAAACCGGTGCGATCTTCAGCCCTGATCTCCGCTCTCACCATGCTCCTGCCCGGGGCTGCCATGGCGACCGAGGCAACCTGCGAATACCGTCATCCCGCGCACCCGAGCTGGGATTTTTTCACCGCGTGCAGCTACGAGACAAACACGGTGGACGGGGCGGAAACCCTCACCGTGTCCGTCAGCAACGGGTCAACCTTCACGACGGTCGACAGGGAGACGGAAGCCGGGCCGCGGGTCACGGTGAACGGTCTCGCGGCCACCCGGCTCGATCGCAGCGACTCGCGCTGTTACCGGACCGTTGCCGATGGCGAGCTGATCTGTATCCACCCGCCCGGCACGTCCGCGCCGGCCGCGCCCGTCGCACCGGCGGCCGCGGCGCCGGCCTCCACGGCGCTTGCCGGGTTCGGCGGCGGGCAATCGGGCTACTGTCTGCTTTCGGAAACCAGGAACGGCGCGGAAATCCTCACCGAATACGGCGCCTGCGTGAAACGCGAAAACTGTCTCGAAAGCGAGGACGGCGGGACCTCCTGCGTCACCGACTATGATTGGGCCAGTGGCCGGATCACCGAGATGGCCCGGGCGGCGGGCTGGCACACGCTCGACGGCGGCGCCGTTCAGACGAGCGACGCGGGGTGCGTCGTCGACGCGAAGGCCGGCGTGCGGTTTTGCTACTCGCGCAAGAAAATGACGGCGGCGGACCATCCCGTTCTCGCCACCGTCTCGCCGTGAGCCGGCTCAGCGGCCGAAATCCTCGAGGCCTTCGAAGTCCATGTTTTCAAGGATCGAGATCATGACCTCGGCCGAGGCTCCATCGGCCTGCACAAGAATCCGGTTGTCGATCAGGCCGGTGAGCTCGCCGTCGTCGTAGACGAACTTTTCGCGGCCGACCCGGTGGAGCTTCAACCCGGCCATGGTCGCATTGGCGATCATACCGCCGAACATCGTCACCATCGGGTTCTCGGCCATGATCCGCACGGTCACGGTTTCCTGCCCGTTGGTGTAGTCGGCTTCCGCCCCGATGCCGCCGCCGAACATCGCGAGCCCGGCATTCATCTCGGATTCGCCGATTTCCCGTGTCCAGCCATCGGGCGGTTCGGGCAGGAAGGTGTTGAGCGCCTGTGCCGACATCGCCTGCAGGAGTTGCTTGGCGTAGTCGAGTTCTTCGATCGCGTATTCGATGTCGCCGTCCTCATAGGCTTGCAGGGCGGAGGACAGCGTGTCCGTCACCTCGTCGGCCAGTGCGGGATTGGCTGCGGACATCAGCAACAGGGCGAAAAAAGTTGCTCGAAACATCGGGGCCTCCTCTTGGCGTTTGCAGGAAGAATACCCGCCCTGTCGGCCCACGCTTTGATCAGCGTCAATCCGGGCCATAGCGCCGGGACCAGGTCGGCAGAACGTCGCCGCGCGCCGGTTCGGCGGAAAACACCCCGCGTGCAATGGCCCGGGCGAGACAGGTGGCGGCCGCATGCCCGAGACGCACGGGGTCGGCTTCGGGGTTGGTGAGCGGTTGGGCGCCCGTGGCGGCGGCAAACACGAGATCACCGTCATAAGGGGTATGGCTCGGGTGCAAAGCCCGCGCCATGCCGTCATGTGCCGCCACCGCGAGCCGCGTGGCCTGGGCCTGGGTGAGCGCCGCGTCGGTGGCAACGATGGCGATGGTGGTGGCCGCGCGCGGGTTGAGCTTGGTGACGGGCTCCTGAGACGGATCGAACCCGGTGACCGGCCCCCGCCCGCCGAACTCGACGTCGAATTCCCAGGGCGCGGCCCAGAACGCGCCGTTCGGGCCCGTCGCGCTGCCGACCGCGTTGACCACGACGAGCGCGCCAACGGTATAGCCGCCGTCGAGTACCAGCGAGGCGGAACCCAGCCCGCCCTTGAGATCGGCGAGCGTTGCGCCGGTGCCAGCGCCCGCCGTGCCGAGCGCGAAATCCGCATCGGCGGCCGCAAGCGCGGCGCGCCCGAGCTGGTTGTAGGGGCTTTGCGCCCAGTCCTTGTCGCCCCCGTTCAGCAAGTCGAACAGGATGGCACCGGGCACGATCGGCACCTTCTGCCCGCCCACGTCAAAGCCGCGACCGTCGGCGCGCAGGGCGTCGGCGACGCCGGAGGCGGCGTCGAGGCCGAAGGCCGAGCCGCCCGAAAGCACCAGCGCATCGACCTCCTGCACCGTCTTGTCCGGCGCCAGCAGATCGGTCTCGCGCGTGCCCGGGGCCCCGCCCATCACGTGCACGGCGGCCACGAAGGGCGCATCGCCAACCAGCACCGTTGCCCCGGTCTTGACGGTCTCGTCTGCCGCATGGCCGACCTTCAACCCGGCGACATCGGTGATCAGGTTTCGGGGTCCGGGCCGCATCGCGTTCGTCCTTCTCTGTTCGTCAAATACCTCGGGGGGTCTGGGGGGCTGGCCCCCCAGCGGGTCGTCCCGGGCGCAGCCCGGGGCGACACCTCAAATGCAGCGCCCGCCGTCCACCTCCATCGCAACGCCGGTGATCATGCTCGCCTCGTCCGAACAGAGGAAAGCGGCGGCGTTGCCCATGTCGTCGGGTGTCGAGAACCGGCCGATCGGGATCGTCGAGAGGAATTTCGCCCGGATCTCCGGCGTGTCCTCGCCCATGAAGCTTTTCAGCAGCGGCGTTTCGCCCGCCACCGGGGCGATGGCGTTGACCCGGATGCCAAACGGCGCCAGTTCAACGGCCATCGTCTTGGTCGCGGTGATCATCCAGCCCTTGGAGGCGTTGTACCAGTTGAGGTTCGGACGCGGGCTGAGCCCGGCGGTCGAGGCAACGTTGAGGATCGCGCCCGAGCCCGCCGCTTTCATTAGCGGCACGATCTCGCGGGCGGTGAGGTAGACCGACTTGGCATTGACCGCGAAGACCTTGTCGAACTCGTCCTCGCTAACCGCTTCCAGCGGCATCGGCAGATGGGTGGTGCCGGCGTTGTTGACGAGGATGTCGATCTTGCCAAGCGCGGCGTGTGCCGCCTTGGTCATCGCGGCCACCGAAGCGCCATCGGCGACGTTGACCTCCTGTGCCACGCCGCCGATCTCCCGGGTCACCGTTTCGGCCCCGGCGCGGTCGATGTCGGCCACCATCACCTTTGCGCCTTCGGCGGCGAACTTCCGCGCGATCCCGGCGCCGAATCCGGAGCCCGCGCCGGTGACGATGGCGGTTTTGCCCTCAAGTCTCATGCCACTCTCCCCTGTTTGCCCGAAGCCTGCCCGGGCTTACGGCCGGGGGCAAGTGTCATCCCATGTCACCCGGTCGAGACCGGCGAAGCGGCGGAACCGGTCGAGCTCCGCCTCAATGCGCCGGGCCCGGGACTTGGACGCCCGCAGCGCAGGCTCGGGCCAGAAGCCAGACACGCGCAGGCAGCCCGCGCCGCGGTCGGCCTTGAGTTCGATCCGGCCGATGAACCGCAGGCCTTCCAGCAGCGGGTAGACGTAATAACCGTAGACCCGCTGGGTCTTGGGTACGAACATTTCGTTGCGATAGGCGAAGCCGAACAGGCGTTCGATCCGGTCACGGTCCCGCACCATCGGGTCGAACGGGTTGATCAATCGCACCCGCTGGCCTGGCTCGGGCGCCGCAGTCAGCCGCGTCTCGATGTCGGGATGGGCAAAAGCAGGGTAGCGCGCACCCGCCGCGGTTTCGATCTCGACCGGGGCGAGCTGGGCATGGCAGGTCCAGTGCTTGACTTCGGCGGGTGTGGTAGCGGCCCAGAACTTGTACAGCTCGGAGGCAGTTGCTGTGCCGAGCGCGTCGATCGCCCGGCTGTGCAGCCAACCGATCTGATCGGCTTGCGAGACGCCATGATCGATCCCGCCCGCAAACAGCCGCTCGCCAAGGTCGTAGAACTTGACGAAACGTTCCCGGTGCGAGGTGCCGAGTTCGCCGGCATACCACATCTGTTCGAGCGCCTTCTTGTGTGGCGGCCGGGCCCACATCTCGGGCGAATGCACCTTGGTGTCGAAGGCGTGGGTCGACAGCGGCCCTTCGGCGGCAATGCGGTCGCGGATCGCGCGGATCTCATCGGCGTGCAGCCCGGACCGGTGCCAGTCACTGCGGGCCGCCCGGGCGCCGAGGACGCGGAATCGTCGCGTCCAGTACGGCAGAACCTCCGCGGGAATGAGCGAGGCGTCGTGCGTGAAGTGCTCAAACAGGAGCCGCGATTGCAGCAGGCGCCAGACCTGCTCTTCGCGGTAGCGCGCGCCGGCCCGGGTCCACAGGATATGATCCTGGGCACGGGTGACGTTGCGGATCGTGTCGATCTGGAGAAAGCCGAGCCTGCGGATAATCTCGTGGGGGTCGCGCACAGGCATACCGATCAGGTTCTGGGCGAGCCAGAGCCGGCGGGCGTCGCGGTTGGAGATCTGGAGCGGGGCGGTCATGCGGCGGCATCTGTGTCGGGTCCGGGGCCGGGGACTGGCCCCGCGCCCCCGTGGTATACTGCCCGGACCGGGGTTCAAAGGCCGAAGACGGCGTCAGCCACCCAACCACGCCGGGGGCACCTGTTGCCGTATCCGCCCGCGACCCCTATGCCGTCTGCGTGAACGCCTGGTCGGCGGTTGACCGGATCTGTGTCGCTGTGTCCGCAAGAACCGCGTCGGACAGGTCTGGCAGGGCAAACCGGCGCAGGAGGGGGGCGTCACTGCGCGATATGCGTGCGTAGCGCGGATCGTAGTGGGCCTCGATCAATTCGCGGCAGAGCTGGAGATAATCGCCTGCATCCGCCAGCGCACGCCAGGTGTCGACCTGTGCGTGGCCGTGAAACCGGATCAGTTTGTCGAGCACGCCATCGAGTTTGGCCGGGTCGCTCACCATGTCGTCGTAATCCGCCACGAGGTGCCGGGCACGGGCCTCAATCGGGGCGTCGATCTCGATGCGGGGCGCAGCGGTCATCGCTTTCCACAGCGTGGGCGGCACCAGCAACTGGCCGATCTTCGAGCTTTCCGCTTCGATGAACAGTGGCCGGTCCGGCTCGATCCGCGAGACGCCTTGCGCGATCGCGCTCTCGAAGGCCTTCTGCGAGGGTTGTTCTTCCGCCATCGGCCCGAACACAGACCCGCGGTGCGCGGCCAGCTCCTCCAGGTCGATCACCTGTGCGCCCTGCCGCGCCAGCTCGTGCAGAAGTCGGGTCTTGGCCGTGCCGGTGCCGCCGTCGATCGTGACGACGCGGGCCCGCAGTTCTGTCTCGTAGAGCGTTTTCACCACCAGCGCCCGATAGCCCTTGTAGCCGCCCTTGATGGTGTCGGCCCGCCAGCCGATCTCGCGCAGGATCGATGCGAAGGCGCCGGATCGCTGGCCGCCACGCCAGCAATAGACCAGCGGCCGCCAGCCCCCCGGCTTGTCGGCCAGCGGACCCTCGAGATGGGCCGCCGCGTTGCGCGAGACCAGCGCCGCGCCGACCTTTCGGGCCCGAAACGGCGCATCCTGCACGTAGATCGTCCCCACCCGCGCGCGCTCCTCGTTCGACAGAACGGGAAGGTTGATCGCACCCGGAATGTGATCTTCGGCAAACTCCGCCGGCGAGCGGACGTCGATGAGCGTGTCGAACGGCAACTCTGCGATGTCAGAAAGGGCGGTGAGGGTGATCGGCATGGCGCTGGGCTTGGCTGATGGCTTCGGCAAGTCCTAGCGTTTTGTGCCGCGGTTCGCCAGTGCTGCTTCCCTGGCCGTCGTCGTTCTGCTAGAGGCGGCGCGAAGGAGTTCACCCATGCGTTTTGTTCTTGGTGTCATGTTGTCGTTGCTGGCTCTGCCCGCGGTGTCTCAGACGGATGTGCTGGTCAGCTGGTCGCTTGTGTCAGTGGGCGGGGTCGCCGCCGAGCCGGGCGGGCGGATTGCGTTTTCCGCCGACGGCGCGGTGTTCGGCTCGACCGGCTGCAACCGCTTCCAGTCCTCCGCCGTCGCGGCGCCGGGGGTGTTGACCTTCAATAGCGCGGCCGCGGCCACCAAGATGGCCTGCCTCGGACCGCTGGCCGAACAGGAAGAGCAGGTGCTCGGAGCGCTCGTCGGCACGGTGGCCGTCGCCTACGATCCGGTGGCCGAACGGATGATGCTGATCCCGCAGGAAGGCGCGGCGGTGCTGGGCTTCGTGCGGACGGAATAGCCGCAGGGACGACGACTGGCTCCGCGTCCATCGATCAGGTGGGCGGGGTCTTGGCAGAAACAGCGCCTTTTCTTCTTGTCCGGTGGCAAACGGATGACAAGTTGATGAAAGGAGGATCGCGGCATGGGCGCCAATTCGCGAACGCCGGATGGCCGGATCAATATCCTGTTCGTCATGTATGACCAGCTGCGCTTCGATTACCTGTCGTGCGCGGGCCACCCGCATTTGCACACGCCGAATTTCGACCGCGTTGCCGCGATGGGCATGCGGTTCACCAAGGCTTACGTGCAATCGCCGATCTGTGGCTCGTCGCGGATGAGCTTCTACACCGGGCGCTACGTGTCCTCCCACGGCGCGCAGTGGAACGGGTTTCCGCTGCGGGTGGGCGAGATGACGCTCGGCGACCATCTGCGCCGCGAGGGCATGGCGTGCTGGCTCATCGGCAAGACCCACATGAAGGCCGATGCCGAGGGCATGGCGCGGCTCGGCCTCAGCCCCGACAGCATCATCGGCGCGCGGCAGGCGGAGTGCGGCTTCGATGCCTGGGTGCGCGATGACGGGCTCTGGGGCGAAGGGCCAGACGGCTTCTATGACGAGAAGCGCTCGCCCTATAACGAATACCTGAAATCGAAGGGCTACCCGTCTGAAAACCCGTGGGCCGACTTCGCCAATGCCGGCATCGACGACGATGGCGAGATTGCCTCGGGCTGGGTGTTCGCCAATGCCGACAAGCCCGCCAACATCCGCGAGGAAGACAGCGAAACCCCCTGGCTCACGCGGAAAACGATCGAGTTCATCGACCAGGCCGAGGGCGCGTGGTGCGCGCATGTGAGCTACATCAAACCGCACTGGCCCTACATCGTGCCCGCGCCTTACCACGACATGTACGGGCCGGACCACGTGCCAACGCCGGTGCGCGATGACGTCGAGCGCGACAATCCGCACCCAGTGTTCGGCGCCTACATGGAGGGCAAGGTCGCACAGGCGTTCCAGCGCGACGACGTGCGCGAGAAGGTCATCCCGGCCTACATGGGGCTGATCAAGCAATGCGACGACCAGCTCGGTGTTTTGCTCGATCACCTCGAAGCGACCGGCCGCATGGACAACACAATGATCGTGCTGACCTCGGACCATGGCGATTACCTCGGCGATCACTGGCTGGGTGAGAAGGACCTGTTCCACGAGGCCAGCGTGAAGATCCCGCTGATCGTCTATGACCCGCGCGCCGAGCACGACGCGACGCGCGGCACCACCTGCGACGCGCTGGTGGAGAGCATCGACCTCGCCGCTACCTTCGTCGAGGTCGCGGGTGGTAAGGTGCCCGATCACATCATCGAGGGCCGCTCCCTCCTGCCGTGGCTGCGCGGCGAAACCCCGGACTGGCGGCGCTACGCGATCAGCGAATACGACTACTCGGCCACGCCGCAATGCGTGAAGCTCGGGCTCGAACCGCGCGACGCGCGGCTCTTCATGGTATTCGACGGGCGCTTCAAGCTGATCCATGCCGAGGGCGGCTTCCGGCCGATGCTGTTCGATCTGGAATCCGATCCCGAGGAGTTCCACGATCTCGCCAAGGGCACGGCGCACCAGGCCGAGATCGACCGGCTCTATGGCTGTCTCGCCAACTGGGGCCGGCGCTGCGCACAGCGCGTGACCAGGTCCGAGGACGACATCAAGGCGGCGCGCGGGCGGTCGGCCCGCCGGGGCATCCTGCCGTTCCTCGTCGACGGGTCGGAAGTGCCCGAGGCGCTTACCGAGAAGCTGCGCGGCAAGGCCGGGGGGCGCTACGTGGACGACTAGGTCGCCCGGCTACCGGCCCTTCCAGACCGGGTCGCGTTTCTCCGCGAAGGCCCGCGCGCCCTCGCGCTGGTCCTCGGAACGATAGAGCCGCTCCACCGTCTCGAACTGGCTCCTGGTGATCCGGTTCATCGCGTCCTGGAACTTCATGTCTTCCGCCTCGCGCACGATCTCCTTGATTGCGGCGAACACGAGCGGCGGGCCGGCGGCAAGCGCGTCGGCCAACTGTCGGGCTTCCGTCAGCAAAACGTCGGCCCCGACGACCCGGTTGACCAGCCCCCAGCGGGCGGCCTCTTCGGCGTCGAGCCAGCGGCCGGTGAACAGCATCTCCATCGCGATGTGGTAGGGGATGCGCTTGGGCAGCTTGATCGTGGCGGCATCGGCCACGGTGCCCGAGCGGATTTCGGGCAGGGCGAAGCGGGCGTGCTCGGCGGCGAGAATGATGTCGGCCGAGAGCGCCAGTTCCAGCCCGCCGCCGCAGCAGATCCCGTTCACCGCTGCGATCACCGGCTTGTTGAGGCCGCGCAATTCCTGCAGCCCGCCGAAACCGCCGGCGCCGTAGTCACCGTCCACCGCGTCGCCATCGGCGGCGGCTTTCAAATCCCAACCGGGGCAGAAGAACTTGTCGCCCGCCGCGGTGAGCAGGGCCACCCGCAGCTCGGGATCGTCGCGAAACTCGGTGAACACCTCGCCCATGATCCGGCTGGTGGCGAGGTCGATCGCATTCGCCTTGGGCCGGTCGAGCGTGACTTCGAGCACGTGCCCCCGGCGGGTGGTCTTGATCGAATTATCGGTCATGCCGGGTCTCCCAGTCGGATCAGTGCATCGGCGGCGACGGCGCGGGTGGGCGTGCAGATTAGCGGGTTGACCTCCAGCTCCACCACCTCAGCGACATTCGCGATGAGGTAGTCCTGCACGGCCATTACCGCGCTGACAATGGCCTTGCGGTTCGCCGGGGGTGCGCCGCGATAGCCGAGGAGCAGCGGTGCGATGCGCAGCCGGTCGAGCGCGGCGTGGATCTCGGCTTCGCCCACCGGTGCCAGCAGCGAAACCGTATCGCGCAGGATCTCGGTCAGCACCCCGCCCGCGCCGATCGTGAGCACGAAGCCGTGGGCGGGATCGCGCAGCACGCCGACGATCAGCTCGGCGCCGCCGCCGCCGACCAGTTCCTCGACGAGAAACATGGTTGCCGGCATCGCTTCCGCGGCTCGATGCACGGCGTCCGGGTCGGCAAGGCCGAGGGCGACGAGGCCGGCCTCGGTCTTGTGCGCGGCGCCCTCGCCCTTGAGCACGACCGGGAAGCCAATCGCATTCGCCGCGGCAACCGCCGCGCTGGGGCCCTCGGCCCGCCGCGCCTGCGGCACGTCGAGCCCGTGTGCGGCCAGCGTCGCCTTGGCCTCGGCCTCGCCCAGCGTGCGGCCGGCTTCCAGCGGCCCGGCGGGAAGCAGCGGTTCGGTCGGCCCCCCCCGGCGGCCCAGCTTCGCGGCGAGGGCGACGGCTTCGAGCGCGTCGTCGATCCCGGCAAGCGGTACGAGCCCGCGCGCGACCGCATCCCGCGCAACATCTTCCGGCATCGTCTCCTGGATCGATGAAACCAGCGCCATTGGCGTGCCGGTCGCCGCCATGGTGTCAATCGCGGCGTCGACTACGGCATCCCAGGCCGGGGCGGCGGCGCGGTCGCCACGGGGATAGTCGAGCACGATGCAGCCAATCGAAAACGCGGAGTGCATGAGCGCGGTGAAGGTGCGGGTCAGGGCAGACCGGTCGCCCCAGATGTAGGTGTGGTAATCGAGCGGGTTTGCGAGCGCCACCTTCGGCCCGAGCGCGTCGCGCAATTGCGCCTTCTGCGTGGCGTCGAGGGGTGGGAAACTCACATCGTGGTACAGCGCGCGGTCGGCGATCAGTGCCGCCTCGCCGCCGGAACACGACAGGGACGCGATCCGGTTCGAGGCCAGCGGGCCGACCACATGCAGGAGTTTCAGGGTTTCCAGAAACGCCGTCAGGCCCGACACCCGCCCGATGCCGAGCCGTTCGAACAGCGCGCTTGCCCCGGCGTCGCTGCCGGCAAGCGAGGCGGTGTGCGAGATCGTCGCGTTTTGCGCGTGGTCGGAGGCGCCGACCTTGAGCGCAACGATGGGCTTGGCCAGAGCGTGCGCGGCTCGGGCAAGCTCCTCCAGTCGGTGCAGATCCCCAACGCCCTCGATGTGCAGGCCCAGCGCGCTCACGCGCGGATCCTCGATCATCGCCCGGCCAAGCGCGGCGAAGCCGGTCTGCGCCTGGTTCCCGACGGTGCCGACATAGGCGATCGGCAGGCCCCGGCGCTGCATGGTGAGGTTCAGCGCGATGTTCGACGACTGGGTGATGATCGCCACGCCCCGCTCGACCCGTGCTGCGCCGTGCTGGTCGGGCCAGAGCGCGGCGCCGTCGAGCAGGTTGATCAGGCCGTAGCAGTTGGGGCCGATCAGCGGCATCTCGCCCGCCGCCTCGAGCAGGGCCGACTGCATCTCGGCGCCGTCGCCGTTTTCCGCCACCGCTTCGAGGAAGCCGGAGGCGAAGCAGACCGCCCCGCCCGCGCCGATGCCGTTCAGCGCGCGAACCACCTCGATCGTGGCCACCCGGTTGACCCCGACGAACACCGCGTCGGGGGCCTCGGGCAACGCGTCGACATGTGCGACGGCGGCGAGCCCTGCAACTTCGGCCCGATTGGGATGCACCGGCCAGACTTCGCCGGTGAAGCCAGTGGCGCGGCAGGATTGGATGACCGCCTCGCCCCACGGACCGCCGCCGACGACGGCGAGCGATTTCGGGTGCAACAGCCGGGCGAAGCGCCCCATGTCAGGCGCCCAACGGCCGGAACAGATCCCGGCTGATGATGTGGCGCTGGATTTCGCTTGTACCGTCCCAGATCCGCTCGAC
>Ga0180436_10004545_pt1 | contig 12440 bp, 11 predicted proteins | sample SS_ome_2_FD_132434 | JGI IMG/M metagenome (GOLD analysis project Ga0180436, IMG submission 132434) | Hypersaline lake sediment archaeal communities from the Salton Sea, California, USA - SS_3_S_2 metaG | ecosystem: Environmental > Aquatic > Non-marine Saline and Alkaline > Hypersaline >...
CTTTTCGGGGCTGTAGTTTTTGACGACGGGGAAGCGGCGGCCGGCTTCCTGGTTCTCCTGCCGCCGCTTTTTGATTTTGGTTTCGGTTTGGCCGGGGTTTTTGCTTTCGGCGCAGATTCCTTTTCCTGCTCCGGCGCCGATACCTCCTCACTGACTACCTTGCTCTTCCACCACGCGCCGGTCGTGGTTTTAATTTTGGTTATCAGATTCTCTTTCTGCTGCTTCTCGTCATCCTGCTTCGTATTTACCATAATAGTACACCTGTCGCAGACGGCCGGTTCCAACACCCCCGACTGCACCTCGCGGATGTCAGGGAAGCTCGATTATGCAAGCCTGCGTCAACATCCTCAATTTTTACCACGGCGTTATCGCCGTCTTTCTTCTACCGGTGCCGTCTGATCCGTTCGTTCAGTCATGTATCAGGCCCGTTTTTGAGCGGACCGTTGTCGGTCAGACCGCACCTCTACCTTTTTCTGAAGATTTGTGATACATTCCAGATAATTGAAGAATTTCTTCAAATTCTGACCCTGCACAAATCCAGCTGTTGGCAACGGAATCTATGAACGCTGTTACCCGCGGGTTGTTCGAAAAGAAAACTCATCATGCAATTGCTGATTCCATCGTCGCCCGTACCGCTCGAGCAGGCCACCTCGCTTTCGAGCATTTCGAAAAAAGATGGTTTTCTCGATCATTCGCGGTAAACTGCCAGGAAAGTATATCATATATCCCTTATAATCAAGGCAAAACTGTTACTTTTGGCTTGACACCGAAGGGCTCGACCCGTACATTTCGGTCCTTGAAGGGCCCGGGGAAATGCGGGAATCAGGACGTACCTGATCGGGTCCGAATTATCATGAATCGCACACGATTCCAAAGGAGCGTACCGTGACAAAGCTGTTGCCACGTCTTTTCGTTGTTTGTTATCTGGTCTGTGTTTTTTCCACCTTGAGCTTCTCGCTCGCCTCAGCGGCCTCAAAAACTGATCCGGCAACGCAAACTACCTCTGATTCGGATAAACCGGCCGGTCAGGCAGTAACCACCGAGGAGTGGGATATCACCGCGGACAAGATCACCCGCTACGACAATCCGGAAAGTATCGTCGCAGAAGGCAATATCGTCTTGATCAAACGCAAGAAGATTCCGCCCCGGGTTCAAGCAGAAGATACAACAGCAGGACTCAGTGAGTGGCACGAACTGCTTGAAGAGGAAAAACCCGTTGCAGCGGTAACCCCTGAAGATATCGAGACAGACCAGGAGCCGGTTTACAAAACCGAAATAACGATCAAGGCCGAATGGATGGCCTACGATGTCACGCTGAGCACCATCAAGGCCCGCGGCAACGTTTTCGTGGAAGCCGACGGACAATCAATCGCCGCCGAGCAGGCAGTGGTCAATCTCGAGCAGGAAACCGGTACGTTCAAGAAAGCAACCGTACTCGGTACTGAAAAAGACCTGCACCTTGAAGGTGAAGTCATCGAGAAAATCGGCTTTAAAACCTACCATATCGAGGACGGCTGGATAATTACCTGTAAATTGCCGGAAGGCAGAAAGGCGCCCTGGAGTTTTGCCGCCAAGGACGCGATGATCGAGCAGGACGGCTACGCAACGCTGAAGCACGCCCGGTTTCGTATCAAGGACGTGCCGGTTTTTTACTCTCCATGGTTGATGATGCCGGTCAAGAACAGACGGGAAACCGGATTTCTGCTCCCCGAGCTCAGTACCAGTGATATCAGCGGATTCGGAGTCAACCTGCCGTTCTTCTGGAATATTTCCGATTCCACCGACCTCTCGATTTATTCCCAGTATTACGCCGAGCGCGGGTTCATGCCGTCTGTTGAATTTCGCTATATCACGTCGCCGGCCAACAAGGGGCTGGCCTGGGCAAACTACCTCCACGATGATCTCAGCGACCCGGACGAAACCGAATATTACGAGGAAACCGGATACACCCACGACAACCAGGACCGTTACTGGATTCGGTCCAAGATCGATCAGGATATTTCCGGTTGGACGTCCCGCCTGGATATCGATATCGTTTCCGACCGAGACTACCTGAGGGAATTCGACAGCGGCCTGACCGGATTCAAGGCCAGCAATGAGCAATTTCAGGATGTATTCGGCCGCAGCCTTGAAAACAAGACCGATGATCAGCGCACCAATACCTTTGCGATGCAGCGTTCATGGGGAGCAACCTCGCTGACCGGTCAACTGCTCGCCATCAACGATGTCCGCGAAGATGAAGTGCTGGAAGAAGGAGAACTCCCGAGAAGAACACCGCTCTGGAACCTGCCGGCTGTCGACTATACCGGAACCATGCCGTTCGAAAATCTATACGACCTGACCCTCCAGTGGGACGCTTCATACTATAATTTCTGGCGTGAAGAAGGCATTGGCGGTCATCGTTTCGACATTTATCCTAAATTGAGCGCCCCGCTGCCCATCAGCCCGTATCTTGAATCGCGGGCTGAAGTCGGTGTCAGGGATACCTACTACATGATCGAGGAATACGGCGAATACGATTGGGACAATGACGACACCCAGAACCGGTTCCTCTATGACATAAGCGCTGAAATAGGCACGACGCTGATGCGGTCGTTCGCGATGACCGATGCCGCCCGTTCCGACGGCTTCACTCATGAAGTCCGGCCGTATGTCAACTACGACTTCGTTCCCGATGAAGACCAGGATGATCTGCCGGACTGGACCAGTGTTGAAAATATCGGCGAGCAGAATCGAATTACATACGGAATCGATAACTTCTTCAACGGTTTTTCAAACGACGCCGACAGCGACCTGGATGTGGAATACGGCTGGTTTAAAATCAGTCAGTTCTACAGCCTCATTGACGATGATGAAGATGAACCGTTTTCTGATATCAGCGTGGATATGAAGTGGATTCCGCTCAGGTTTTTCGAACTGGAATACAGAACCGATTTCGACGTGTATGAGTCGATGTTCGTCAAACACGATTTCGACGGCTCCTACCGGACCAGGCGGGGCGACCTGTTCACCCTCGAATACTATTTCACGGACTTTCCCGATTCCAGCAGGACCGAACAGATCAACGCAAGAATCGAAGCGGCACTGTTCGCCAGTCTGAAGGCAAAATTCAGCATCGAACACTCTCTGGCCAACGACGAAACCAACGAAGCGAACCTGGCCCTGCTCTACCAGGCGCTGTGCTGGTCGGTCGAGCTGGGATCACAGTATACGCCTGAGGAAACATCCTTCATGCTGATCTTCAGTCTTGCCAACCTCGGCAGTCCGCTGCAGTTCTACTATTAACCCCGGTCGTACCGCCGTGACATCAGCGCTGTGCCATGGCTGTCGGCAATGAAGGTGGATACACGGTGATTTACGATGTCTTTAACGGTGATGCCGACGGTATCTGCAGCCTGCATCAGCTGCGCCTGGCCGAACCTGCTGCCGGGACCAAGCTCATTACCGGCGTCAAACGCGATATTGCCCTGCTCGGCAGGATCAAAGATGTCAGCGGCTGCAGCATCACCGCTCTCGATATATCCATGAACTCCAACGCCGACGCGTTGGCGCGACTTCTTGAAAACAACAACCGGGTCACCTACATAGATCACCACTATGCCGGGGACATTCCGGACTCGCCGCTGCTCACCGCCCACATCGATGCAGATCCGGACCGCTGTACCTCCCTTATCGTCGACGAACTGCTTGACGGTAAATACCGGCCGTGGGCGATATGCGGTGCTTTCGGGGACAATCTGCATGCGGCCGCGGCTGAAGCCGCCGCAACCCTGTCGCTGCCCGAGTCAGAGATACAGATATTGCGCGAAATCGGAGAACTGCTGAACTACAACGGCTACGGTTCCGCTGTGGAAGATCTGCATTTTGCACCCGATGATCTCTATCGGGCGGTCAGCGCGTACCCCGATCCGCTTGATTTCCACCGTGACTCAAGCGCCCTGAAACACTTGCAAGAAGGTTTCGATACGGATATGGAGCAGGCGTCCTCACTCGCCCCGTTTGCCGGGAACGGAGATAATCGCATGTATCGATTTCCACAGGCGGCCTGGGCACGGAGGGTATCGGGAGTTTTTGCAAACCTCAAGGCGCGGGAAAACCCGTCCGGAGCCCATGCGATGATTACTGAAAATGAGGATGGAACCCTCAGGATCAGCGTACGGGCACCGCTTGCAGACAAGTTCGGTGCCGACGCCCTGTGCCGCTCTTTTCCAGGCGGTGGGGGGCGGGCTGCCGCTGCCGGAATCAACGAACTTCCCGCAGACCGCCTCGACGATTTCATCGATCAATTCAACACGACCTACGGGCAATCGGCATAACGACATGAATCCAGACTCCAGCAGAAATTCACGCCCTTACCGCCGTCTTCTCAGCTATGCAGGCGCCTGGGCCCTGGTGCTGATCTTCAGCTTCTTGTCCCCATTCTCATCGGCTGCAGCCCAGAAACCTAAAGCCGCAGATCTCGTCAAAGACGGCCAGCCCATCGACCTCACCAGCGAACGCTACCGTGAGCTCTTTGCGGAGCTGCAGAGCGAGTACGACTTCAGCAGTGAGGAACTCACCGCCCTGTTCGCCGGCGTGAAAATCGACAAGAAGGTGCTGGAGCTGATGGACCGCCAGTGGGAGGCGAAGCCCTACTATAAATACCGCACGCTGTTCATCACTCCGAAAACCATCGCCAAGGGCAGGAAGATGGCTGCCCGGCACCGCGATCTGCTGAACCGGATCGAGGAAACGTTCGGTGTTGAAGGGGAAACGGTCATCGCCATCTGGGGAATAGAATCACGCTTCGGCACCCATACCGGCCGGCACGGCGTTTTTCAGACGCTCAATACACTGTTTGACGCATATCCCCGCAGATCCGCCTTTTTCCGGAAACAGCTCGTCTATTTCCTCAAAGTGTGCAAGGAAAACAATATGGACCCGCTGAAAATCAAGGGGTCATATGCCGGCGCTTTCGGGCAAACGCAGTTCATCCCGTCCAGCTTCGACGAATACGCAGTCAGTTTTGACGGAGACGATATCAGGGACGTGTTCGAGTCGACGGAGGATATCCTCGCATCGATCGCGAACTACCTGCGCCGCTTTCACTGGACGCTCGGTGCCCCCGTCTATATCGACATCGGCAACGAACTCAAATCCCAGGAACTGATCAGCACGAACCTGAAGGGACGCAAGGGAAAAATCACACACCAGGCCGTGGCCGAGGCCCAGGGTCTTTCCCTGCCTGCGCCGCCCGAGAACCGCAAGCTCACCATCGTCGGCCTGGAACTCGATCCCGCCCGCGGGGGCGGTTACCGGTATGTTGCCGGATATCCCAATTTCCAGGCAATTACCCAGTGGAATCATTCCAACCGCTATGCGATGGCGGTGAGCGAACTAGCCGAAGCGATCGAAAAACCGTGAGCTCCCCCGCTCGACTGAACGATAGCAAGCGTAACGCGCGGCAGACCCATGCACGGTTCCTCACCGGTATTCTTACCATCCTGCTGACAACGGTTCCACTGCTCTCCAGCTGCGCGTATCGCAGTGTACCGGTCATCATTGAAGTAGCTCCCGGCGACTATCCGTTTTTTGTCGACGAGGGTTCGAGCGGCAGCCTGATCGTGGCACTCGACCGCCATTTCGCCATTATCAGGCACGATAACAAGCGGCGGACAGCGGTGTCTGACAGCATGTCAGATGACACACTGGTCCGCTCGCTCGATACCTTCAAATCTGTCATCCAGCGTTCTCCGGACCCGATCGAGCTTAACCGGCTGATTCGTGAAAATTTCAGGATTTTTCAATCTGCCGGCAGAAACGACGATCAGGAGATGCTCGTAACCGGCTATTATGAACCGCTCTTTGCGGGCAGCCTTACCAGAGGAGCCCCATACACCCATCCCCTTTACCGGGTTCCGGAAACACTCGTTACCCGACCGGACAAAAAAGTTGGAAGAATCGATAAAGACGGGCAGTTCGTCAAGTTCTGGACCCGCCGGGAAATAGACACGACAGACGCTATCTCCGGCCACGAACTCGTCTACCTGAAGAACCGGTTCGACGCCTACCTGCTGCACGTGCAGGGATCGGGGCGTATTTTATTGCCGGACGGGTCGGTAAAAGCAATCCATTACGCGGGGTCGAACGGGCACGATTACAACAGCCTGGGCAAACGGTTCGTCGATGAGAACATCATGGAAACTGCAGCCGTCAACATCGACTCGATCAGAAGCTGGCTTGACGAACACCCCGAACAGATGGACGACATGCTGTTTCACAATCCCCGCTATATTTTCTTTGCATGGGGCGACGATCAGGGCGCCCGCGGATCTTTCGGGCAGGTTCTCACCGCCAACCGCTCCATCGCGATCGACCGCGACGTACTCCCCAGCGGCACCGTCGGCTATCTCGTATCGCGACGGCCGGTGCTCGACGCAAACGGTGACATCAGCCACTGGCGGCCATTCGGCAGGTTCGTGCTGCCGCAGGACAGCGGCTCGGCCATCAAGGGAGCCGGCCGGGTCGATTTGTTCATGGGCAGCGGGGAATATGCGGCAAAAGCGGCGGGAACCATGAAAGAACCGGGCAAGCTGTTTTTTCTACTGCCCCGTCTCGATGCTGAAAAACCGTTGTAACACCTCTACCAGGACGATGACTCCGACGCCATCTCCAGTCATACTCACCACCGATTTCGGGCTGAAAGACGCGTACGTCGGCGTCTTGAAGGGCGTCATCTTGTCCATTGCCCCGGATGCGACGATTATCGACCTGACCCATCTGGTCAGTCCGCAGAACATCCGTGAAGCAGCCCGGGTGATCGGGCTGAACTACCGTTATTTCCCCGACCGTTCGGTCCATCTCTGCATCGTTGACCCCGGGGTCGGGACGCTGCGCAGGATCATCGCCGTCGATACGGGCAGGCACTATTTTGTCGGGCCCGACAACGGCGTTTTTACCCGGATCTTCGCAGCCGAACCGGACATCCGCGTGTATGACGTGAGCAATGAACGATGGTTTTTAGACGATATTTCCACCACCTTCCACGGGCGTGACATCATGGCGCCGACCGCCGCCCGCCTGGCCGGCGGCGAACCGATAGAGGCGGCGGGACCGCAGATCCCGGTCGAGGCGTGCACCACGATCGCCTTGGCCCAGCCCGCCGTCACCCCGGAGGGGATAAGCGGCGTTATCGAGAGCGTCGACCGGTTCGGGAATCTCATCTCCAATATCCCGGTCGATTTACTCGCGGCATTGGGCGAACGCGGGCCGTGCCGCGTATTCATCCATGACCACACGATCGCATTTGGCAGCCGCAGCTATGCGGACCTGCCTGACAATACCCCTGCAGCCCTGGTAAACAGCGGCGGCTGGGTGGAAATCACGGTGAAAAACGATAGTGCCGCCCGGGTGCTGAGCGCCGCAGCCGACGACCGGATACTGATCAAGCCGGGGCTCTGATCAATACAGCAGCTCGAACCGCTCCCAGAAATCCGGAAAGGATTTGGCGACACACTGTTCACCGGTTATGACGACCCCCGGAACGCGCAGCCCCGCCACCGCCATACTCATCGCCATGCGGTGGTCCTGATACGTCTCGATTTGGGCCCCGTGCAGCCCGGCCCCTCCCCTGCCATGGATGACCATGCGGTCGGCATGCTCTTCCACCTCGACGCCCAGCCTGGCCAGCTCACTGCAGGTGGCGCTCAGGCGATCACATTCCTTGATCCGCAAATGAGCGATATTGGTGATTTCGGTTGCCCCGTCGGCAAAGGCGGCGACGACGGCAAGGGTCGGCACGACGTCGGGCATGTCGCCCATATCGACCGATATTGCCTCCAGTTTCTCCGGCCCGGTCACCCGCATGCCGTTGCCCGCCTTGTCGATATTGCAGCCCATGCGTGCCAGCAAGGGCACGAGCATCGCATCCCCCTGCAGGGACGGAACCGGCACATTGTCCACCGTCACGCTGCCGCCGGTAACCGCCGCTGCCGCCCAGAAATAGGACGCGTTGGAAGCGTCGCCTTCGATATAGTAGGCCCGGGGCTCGTAGCATCCCCGGGGAATGGTAAATGAGGAGAAGTCCATCGCAGCCTCGACCCTGATGCCGAAATCGGCCATCACATCGAGGGTCATCGCCACGTACGGTTTGGACAGGATTTCCCCGCACACCTCGAGATCTGCCGTTTTCCTGCTGTATGGAGCCACCAGAAGCAGCGATGAGAGATACTGGCTGCTTTTCCCCTCGGGCAGAACCGTTGTTCCTCCTGCCAGCCCTGAGGCAAGAATGTTCAGCGGCGGACAGCCGGTACCGTGAATCGACTCGATATCGACCCCCCACCCCCGCAGCGCCTCCATTAACGGTCCGATCGGCCGTTCATGCATGCGCCGGTCGCCGTCGATGATGAATTCTCCGGAACCCAGTGCCGCAACCGACGTGAGAAACCGGGTTGCGGTACCGTTATTGCCCAGGTAGATATCGTCCTGCGGCTCCCGAATCCGCCCGCCGGTGCCGTGAACTTCCCAGAATGTGACAGATTTTTCAACAGCAACCCCCATCTGCTTCAGGGCGGCGGAGGAGTAATCGGTATCTTCACTGACCAGCGGGCCGTGCAGCTCGCTCGTTCCATCCGCCAGAGCCGCGGCGATCAGGGCGCGCTGGGTGATACTTTTCGAGCCGGGAACAGAAACAGCCGTGTTCACGGTATCAACGGGTTTTATCGCTTTCATGTCTCGCTAAATGGTAGTTCCGGTCATGACAGATCAACTGCTGCATACAGCACGTCGCGCATGACCTCGACCGGCGCTTCCCGGCCGGTCCACAGTTCAAATTGAGCAGTCCCCTGGTACAGCAGCATTTCCAGGCCGTTTATACCGATGCAGCCGGCGGCTTCGGCATCCTGGAGCAGCTTGGTTTTGAGCGGCGCATAGACGATATCCATGACCACCCGAAAAGAAGCAAGGCGCTCCGCTTCGATCGGGCTGACGTCGCTGTCGGGCTTCATCCCCACCGATGTCGCATTGATCAGGATATCGGCGGATTCCTCAATATGTTCATACAGGGAAACCCAGGGACAGCCGAGCTGCTGTGCCAGGAGCCGGCCCCTGGATTCAGTTCTGCTCTGGATGATCACCGACGCATGCTGCTCCTGCAGACCGAAACCAATCGCCTTGGCAGCCCCGCCGGCGCCAAGGATAATCGCCGTTTTTCCCTGCAGTTCAATGCGTTCGGCCAGGGCCCGATTTGTCCCAAGCCAATCCGTATTCGTGCCGAAAAGCCAGGGAGCACCGTCCTTTTCCCGCACCGCAACGGTATTGACCGAGCCGATCTTTTCAGCAACCGGGTCTATGTCATCGAGCAATTCCATCACCCGCTCCTTGTGCGGATGGGTTACGCTCAGTCCTTTGATATTCAACCCCCGCAGGGCTTCCACCGCTGCCCGCGGGTCTTTCGTCTGAAACGGCACATACACGCGATTCTCACCGTATTTCTCAAACGCCGCGTTATGCATCGCCGGACTCAGGGAATAGCTTACCGGATTGCCGATAATCCCGTACACCGCCGTTGTTCCATCGATGTTCATGAGTGATCCTTTCTGGAAATGTCATTATCGGTATCACCAGGCGAGCCGGCCAGTCGCCGCGCCAGCCAGATCAACAGCGATACAACCGCGACATCATCGATAATCCCCGGTCCCAGCAGCCAGTCGGGGACCAGGTCGTATGGTGAAATCAGGTAGATTATCGCCGCAATCAGGGCCAGCCGCGCCTGCCACGGCGTGTCCTTCCGGACCAGCAGCCTGAACGTACCTAAAAACGCTGCAAGCCTTCCCCCCGTGAGCCCTCCGCCGGTGCCACCGGACATTGCTCAGACCTCCAGTGCCCCGATCAGCTCCCGCACCGACGAGAGCTTCTGGGTTTTGACGTAAGCCCCGAGCCCGTCCACCAGCTCCTCGCTTACCCGGGGATTGATAAAATTAGCCGTGCCGACCTGGATTGCCGTGGCTCCGGCGAGCAGGAATTCCAATGCATCTTCGGTGGTTTCAATGCCGCCGATACCGATAACCGGAATATTCACCGCCCGGGAGGCCTGGTACACCATTCGCAGAGCCACCGGTTTGATCGCCGGACCGGAGAGGCCGCCGATCACGTTGGCCAGCACCGGTTTCCTGCGCTTTACATCGACAGCCATGCCGATCAGCGTATTGATCAAGGAAATCGAATCGGCTCCCGCACCTTCAACCGCCCGGGCCATTGCCGCGATGTCGGCCACGTTCGGCGACAGCTTTACCATGACCGGTACATCGGCCGCCCCTTTCACCGCTTCGGTAACGGCAGCCGCCATGGCCGGGTCGGTTCCGAATGCAACCCCGCCTTTTTTCACATTCGGACAGGAGATATTCACCTCGAGCGCCGCGATCCCTTCCACTCCCCGCAGCCGCTCGGAAAGCAGCCGGTACTCCTCGACGGTATCCCCTAAAATATTGACCACGACCGGCACATCGATCCCGGCCAGATAACTCATTTTTTCAGCGATAAACCGCTCCACCCCGACATTCTGCAGGCCGATCGCATTGAGCATGCCGCACGGGGTCTCGACGATGCGCTGGGGAGGATTCCCGGGCCGCGGTTCAAGCGAGATGCCCTTGACGATAACGGCGCCGAGCCGATGCAGGTTGAGCAGGTTTTCGAACTCCCGTGCATAGCCGAACGTGCCGGATGCGGTCATGACCGGATTTCGCAACGCAAGGCCGCCGATATTGACCCGTAAATCGGGATACTGGTCCCGGTCCGTCACGAATTCCATGCAAGTTCCTCCGCGTTGAAGACCGGCCCGTCAATGCAGACATGCACATAACCGCCTGCGGCCGCATCGATGTTGCAGCCCAGGCACGCCCCCATACCGCAGGCCATGACGCTTTCCACCGACACCTGGCAGTCGAATCCCCGGGTCCGGCATAGCTCATGAAGCGCTTCGAGCATATTGTCAGGGCCGCATGCGTATACGACGGTGCCCGGTTTCAGCTCTTCCGATTTCACAATTTCAGTGACAAACCCCTTGATGCCGTACGAGCCGTCATCGGTGGCGCAGTGCAGCGCCAGACCGAATTCCTTGAAATCATCGACCAGCGGCTCCACATCTTCCCTGCTCCTGCCGCCCAGCACGATCAGGTCGCGGCTGTGATCCGTCGACAGCGAAGCGATTTTTTTGGCCAGGAACAGCATCGGCGCTATCCCGAGACCGCCGCCGACAAGACAGGCAGGCCGGTCTTTATCAATCCGGAAGCCCCTGCCGAGCGGTCCGAACACATCGAGAACCTCGCCGACCCTGGTGTGGGCGAGTATGTTCGTGCCTCGACCGACATCTTTGAAATAGATCTGGATATGCCCGTCGCTGCTCGTCTGATGCAGGGAAAACGGCCGTCTGAGCAGCGGATCCTGGCTGTTGCCGGACCTGATCATCACAAACTGCCCTGCTTCTGCAGCCGCTGCTATGAGCGGCGCTTCAAGTGTTATGCGCACATTCAGATCCGCAAGCTGCTCGAATCGGATTATTCTTGCTTTTTCCTGGTGTTGAGACATAATAATTTGCTAACAGTGATATTTTTCTATTCCATCTTTTAACAGACACAGCATTTATTTAGATTACCCGGCAAAATCCGTGCAGATCGACCCCCTCTATATCATTTTCGCCCTCATTTTCGGCTGTATCATCGGCAGCTTTCTCAACGTCGTCATACTCAGGCTCCCGAATCCGGAAGAATCAATCGCGTTTCCTCCATCACATTGTCCGAAATGCCAGACACCGCTGCACTGGTATGAGAACATCCCGATCTTCAGCTACCTGTTCCTGCGCGGAAAATGCGGGCATTGCCGGGTTACGATCTCTCCGCAGTATCCGCTCGTCGAACTCCTCACCGGCCTGCTCGGAGCAGCCGTCATGGCCCAGTTTGGATTGAGCGTCACGGCCCTGGGATTTTTCATTTTCTGCTGTGCGCTGCTCACTATAATATGGATCGACCTTCATCACCAGATAATACCCGACGTGATCAGCCTGCCCGGGATTGTTCTGGGATTTGCTTTTTCTTTCATCTCTACCTTTGTCACGTGGCAGGATTCGCTGCTCGGCCTCGTTGCCGGCGGCGGCATTTTCTATGCCGTTTCATTCAGTTATTACCTGATCAGAAAGCAGGAAGGTCTCGGCGGCGGCGACATCAAGCTCCTGGCCATGCTCGGCGCGTTCCTGGGCTGGCAGTCGCTGCTCTTCATCATTTTCGCCAGCTCGATAACCGGCACCGTCGTCGGCCTCATCGCCATGCGCTCCCAGAAAAAGGGCGGCGCCACGCGTATCCCGTTCGGCCCGTTCCTGGCGATTTCCGGACTCATTTACCTGCTGTTTCGGCCCCAGGTTCAGCAGTTGTTTCAGCTTTATATTGATTTTGTCAGCGGGTAGGCCCTGC
>Ga0180436_10004546_pt1 | contig 12439 bp, 12 predicted proteins | sample SS_ome_2_FD_132434 | JGI IMG/M metagenome (GOLD analysis project Ga0180436, IMG submission 132434) | Hypersaline lake sediment archaeal communities from the Salton Sea, California, USA - SS_3_S_2 metaG | ecosystem: Environmental > Aquatic > Non-marine Saline and Alkaline > Hypersaline >...
GGTGACCGTATCGTACAGATCGGCGTAAACCCTCCCGATCAGCGTTGCGAGCTTCCTCGCCGCCGCCTCGCTCAGAACGTCCTGCAAGTCTTCGTAAACGGCGCGGGTGTCCAGCATGGAGAAGCCTCCTTTCTTCGTCCCGTCGGAATCGATCCATCCGCGACATTTATAACACGCCCCCGTCGATTTCAAAAGCAGGCCCCGTTTCCGTCGCCCAAGCCCGCCGAAATTCAACGGTGGCGCAGAATTTCATCGACCACCAGGCCGTCCCGGAGCTTGACCACTCGGCGGGCCCGCTCCATGACCAGGCGGTCGTGGGTGGAAAACACGAAGGTGATTCCTTTTTGCCCGTTGAGGTGCTCCATGAGGTCCATGAGGTCCTCGCCCGTTTTGGAATCCAGGTTGGCCGTGGGCTCGTCGGCCAGCACGATGGAAGGCTCGGACACGATGGCCCGCGCCACGGCCACTCGCTGCTGCTGACCCCCGGACATCTCGGCCGGACGCCGCTCCAGGAGATCCCCGAGCCCCACTTCCTCGAGGATGGCCCGCGAGCGCCGAAGCCGCTCGGCCGCCGGTCTGCCCTGAAGCATCATGATGAACTCCACGTTTTCCAAGGCCGACAGCACGGGAATGAGATTGTAGGACTGAAAGACGAAGCCGATGCGGTGCAGTCGAAGGTCCGCCAGCTCCCCCTGCTTCATGCGGGTGACCTCCCGCCCCTCCACCCGGACGGTCCCTTCGGTGACCTCGTCCAATCCCCCCACGAGGTTGAGCAGGGTGGTCTTCCCCGAGCCCGACGGCCCCGCCAAAGCCATGAAATCCCCGTCCGCCACTTCCAAATCCACCCCTCGCAAGGCCGGCACTTCGATCTTACCCTGCCGATAGCTTTTCTTCACCCCCGAACATTCCACGATCATGGGACGCGCCTCTCTCCTCTGAAGAATCAAGCTCGCAGACTTTCACACCCCCGCCTTTTCCAAGGCCGCCCCCACGATGGCCCGGGCCTCTTCCTGGATGCGCTTCAGGTGCTCCCGGCCCTTGAAGCTCTCCGCGTAGATTTTGTAGATGTTTTCCGTGCCCGAAGGGCGGGCGGCGAACCAGCCGTTTTCCGTCGCCACCTTGAGCCCCCCGATGGCCGCCCCGTTGCCCGGCGCGTGGGTGAGCACGGCCGCGACGGGCTCGCCGGCCAGCTCCTTGGCCTTGACGTTCTCCGGAGAGAGCTTCTTGAGGACTTCCTTCTGCGCGGGGGTGGCCGGGGCGTCCAGCCGCTCGTACAAGGACCTGCCCAGGCCCTCTTCCAGCTCGGCGTAAAGGAGGGCGGGGTCCTTGCCGGTCGTGGCCAGAATCTCGCAAGCCAGCAGGTCCATGAGGATGCCGTCCTTGTCCGTGGTCCAAACCGTGCCGTCGCGCCTCAAGAAGGACGCCCCGGCGCTCTCCTCGCCTCCGAAGCCGTAGGAGCCGTCCAGCAGACCGTCCACGAACCACTTGAACCCCACCGGCACTTCCGAAAGCCTGCGGCCCAGACGGGCGGCCACCCGGTCGATCATGGAGCTGGAGACCACGGTCTTGCCCACCGCCGCGTCCTTGCTCCACCCCGAACGGTTGGAAAAGAGGTACCAAACGGCCACGGAAAGGTAGTGGTTGGGGTTGAGAAGCCCTCCCCGGGGGGTCACGATGCCGTGGCGGTCCACGTCGGGATCGTTGCCGAAGGCGATGTCGAAGCGGTCCTTCATGCGGATGAGGCCGGCCATGGCGTGGGGCGACGAGCAATCCATGCGGATTTTGCCGTCCTTGTCCACGGTCATGAAGGAGAAGGCGGGATCCACCCGGTCGTTGACCAGCTCGAGGGAAAGGCCGTAGCGTCGGGCGATGGGCCCCCAGAAGCCCACGGCGGCCCCTCCCAAGGGGTCCACGCCGATCCTGATCCCCGCCCGGGCGACGGCTTCCATGTCCACGGCTTGCCGCAGGTCCTCCACATAGGGGGCCACGTAGTCGTGTTCCACGGTGGTGGGGGCTTCCAGGGCCTTTTCCCAGGGCATGCGCCCGATCCTGCCGACGCCCTCCTCGAGAAGCTCGTTGGCCCGATCCTGGACGGTCCGAGTGGCTTCCGCGTCGGCGGGCCCTCCCTCGGGCGGGTTGTACTTGAAGCCGCCGTCGCGAGGAGGATTGTGGGAAGGCGTGATGACGATGCCGTCGGCCAAGCCTTCGGCGCGCTCCCGGTTGTAGGTCAGGATGGCGTGGGAGATCACGGGCGTGGGCGTGTAGCCCCGGCCCGCCTGGATCATGACTCGCACGCCCTCGGCCGCCAGGACTTCGAGGGCCGTCACGAGGGCCGGCTCCGACAGGGCGTGGGTGTCCATGCCCATGAACAGGGGGCCGGTTATGCCCCGGGAGCGGCGATGCTCGCAGATGGCGCGGGTGACGGCCAGGATGTGGTCTTCGTTGAAGCTCTTGTCCAAGGACGATCCCCGGTGTCCCGAAGTCCCGAAGGACACCCGCTGGGCGGGGTCGGAAGCGTCGGGCTTGCAGGCGTAGTAGGCGGATACCAGTCGGGGGACGTTCACCAAAAGAGAGGGGGGGGCGGGCTTTCCCGCCAGCTCGTGCAAAGGCATGGGGCTCCTTTTTCGGTTTCCGGTTTCCGGCTTCGGCTCCCTGGCTCGGGCCGAGCCGTCTTCTCATTGGTAATGGCTCCACATGGCGATGACTTTGACGATCTTCCGATCTTCAAGTACTTGATAGATCAAACGATGTTGAATGTTGACTCTACGAGAAATCGCTCCGGCCAAGTCGCCGACCAACTTTTCATAGGGAGGAGGAGTCCGATAGGGGTTTTCTCGAAGAAGGTCCAGGTGGAGCTCGGCTTTCGGGCGCAATCCCGCAGCGGCAAGCTTTTTGGCGTCTTTCCGGGCTTGCCTGGTGAACACGAGGTCCCATTTCACCAGTCGAGGTCCCTTGCGCATTCCTCGACGGGCGTGCTCAAGCCTTCCCGAATGGATTCTCTCATTCCGGGAACGGACAGCAAATACAAGGTTTCCTGTATGGCCCGCCAATCCTCTTCGGAGACAAGGACCGCGTTGGATCGTTTGCCGGTGATGAGAACAGGCCGATGGGAAGCGGCCGTCTCATCGATCAGACGGTAGAGCTTCGAGCGGGCTTCGCTGGCTGTGAGTGTCGCCATGCCATTCCTTTCTTCGATTCCGATGACATCCCGTTCATGTACGCTATCACGTACGATATGTCAAGGAAAGGCGGCGAGCTCGCACCATGGCCCCCGCAGTCTTCCGAGACCGCGAAAGGCAAGCGATGGGGTCTGAGGCGATCCTTCCCTCACGGCCCAAGCTCTTCGCAGCACCACTCGGATACGTTCCGTTTTCGCGTGTGGATACGGTGAGGGACTTGCCGAACCTGCGGGGACGGGACAGGAAATAGAGCCCTTGATCGGGCTTCGTCATTTCGTGGATGTAGCGGGTCTTGTCCACGTACACGAAGCGACCCGTTCTCATGCGCTCGAAGTCCTGAACCCCTACGGGCAGAAACTTCTCCTCCATGGCGGGACCCTTCCCCTCTTCCTCATTGGAACACCGCGTCCAGATCGATCTCCAAGCCCGGAAGCGTCTCCACGGGCCGCTTCCCCCTTCCCTCGTAAAATGTCACGCTCCCGTAACGACCGTTGGAATCGAGCAGGCGCACCGTAAGAATCCCGTCCACGGGATGGACCACCCAATACTCGCGGACACCGTGCTTTTCGTACAGAGCCGCCTTTTGGATCTGGTCCCTGGCGGCGGTGGAAGGGGATGCCACCTCGACGATGAAGTCGGGGGCCCCTCTACACCCCCGCTCGTCCAGTTTCTTCTCGTCGCACACCACCACGACATCCGGTTGAACGACGGTGGAAGCTTCCTCGTCGCTCTCCTCCCCATCGGGAAGCCGGACATCGAAGGGGGCGGTGTAAACCTCGCACGACTCGCCCGTCAAAAAGACGGCGATCTGCTTGACCAGCTCCACCACGACTCGCTGGTGACGGCGACCCGGGGCCGGGCTCATCTGAAAAGGCCGCCCTTCCACCAGCTCCCACCGTTCGTCTTCCGGCCACGTCGCATAGTCTCCGTAAGTGAAATTTTCAAGCTTGGACACGGCAAAGCTCACGGTCCGTCCTCCTTGGCGCCGTTAGGGGCGGACACCCGGGTCCGCCCCTACGGAACTATCGAGGTATCCTCGCGGAATCGTCGTCGTAATCGCCTCGGTCGGCCGTGGCGTGACAAGCGATGCAATTGGAAAAGGAGCCCACGGACGGTCTTTCGAAAACACGGGAATCCAGCTCGTGGTGCTTCTCTCGGATGTAGGGAACGTCCGTAATTCTCGCGGGAGCTTGCCCCTTCAGGCTCCTCAGAATTTTTCGGGACCTTTTGCTCGACGATCCTTCCGCAGCGTTTTCGCGAAGGTATCGGCCCACCGTTTTCAGACTTTCCTCGTCCAATGGAGCGTCTTCTCCGAAATGGGAAGGCAGTTGCCCGAGGATCTTCTCCCATGAGCCGGCAGGCAGCAGGCCCGGCTGATAGGCGAAGTGGCAAGCCCCGCATTCCCGAGCGTAAGTCTCGTTGCTCACGGGCGCGAGACGCTCGCTCCCGTGCTCCTCATGGTCGTCGTCGTGATGGCGCCTCTCGTGGTCGTCGGCGAAAACGACTCCGGCGATCACCGCAGCCAGCAAGCAAGCTATCGAAAAAACAAGCTTTTTCCACTGCATGACGAGCCCCTCTCCTATTGAGTGTTTCGTTTGCGAAGCCAGCCCCTCGTCCAGCGAGAGCAACGGGCCAGTTGGCTCATGAAAGACCCCGTGGCACGCCTTCCCGCGAGAAAGCCCGCTCCGAGCGCGGCGACGGAACGGTCCCAGCCCCCTTTCCATCCGGCAAGGCGGCTCCACGAAATCTTCGGGCGACGAAAACCGCCCGGAGAGGATGTTTCGAACCTTTCGCTTGGCGAGGCTTTCGGGAACGAGACGTTGCTCGCCACGCGAGCCTTGAAGCCCCCGGCTCGAAAAACATTCCAATACGACCTTTTGGGCTTTTCCACCTCGCCGCAGCTCCGCAACAGTCCTCCATGCCCCCATGCGAAAGTTTCGTCCCAAGGGGGAAGCGGCTTCAGCCCGTCGAGCCATTCCTTTCCACCGCGCTCCGCATCTCTTTCGAATTCCTTGGGGCCGATGAAAAGAATTCCCGATTCGACGAAGCACCGGCCCCCCGCGACCTTGTTCAATCCTGCCGCGGCTTCCCATGAAACGGCATGGTCGGACCCCGCCGCGATCCTGTATCGATCCAGCCGAAACGCACCCTGCCCGGACGAATCGGAGGACCCTTTCTTCGCTCGGCCAAGTCGCGCCCGCAAACCTTCGGAGAAGCTCGAAAGACGCCGCCCCGTGCGGACCTCCCGTATGTGGGAAGCCAAGCAATAATACCGGGTTTTGCTCCACACCGGCAATTTCGCCAGCTCCTCGTGAAATTCCAACGCCAAATAACCCGCTTCTTCATGGACACAGTCTCCCATCAGGAGAATATCCCCGAAGACGAAGCATTCTCCCATGCGCTGCGTTCCCAGGGCGATGTGCGCCATCCAGCTCGTCGGGACGCCGCCGTGCTCCGCAATGACGTATTCTCCCAATCTGTACTTGTTTTCGCTCGCGTACACGATCCAATCTCCTTCCGGGATGGCGTCATCCCCAAAGAGCAAAAATCCAGCGACGGGGCGAGGCTCACGGATACCCCTCCCCCGCGCGCAACGCCTCTTCGCGCTGCCGGGCCCGCAAGGCCTCCTCGCGCACCGAGGCGCGACGGCCCGCCAGGGCCTTGGCGTCCTCCAGAAGCAGATAGAGGGCGGGCACCATCACCAGGGTGATGAAGGAGGCGAAAAGGATGCCGAACCCCAGGGAAAGGGCCATGGGAATGAGGAACCGGGCCTGCCGCGACGTTTCCAGAATCATGGGCGACAGGCCGCCGAAGGTCGTCAAGGTGGTGAGAAGGATGGGCCGGAAGCGCTGGATGCCGGCGTCCCGCACGGCCCGCAGGGCGTCCACGCCCTTGCGGCGCCTGCGGTTGGCGAAGTCGATGAGCACCAGCGAGTCGTTGACCACCACTCCCGTCAGGGCCACGATGCCGAACAAGCTCATCACCGAAAGGGAGTACCCCATGATCACGTGCCCCACCACCGCTCCGATGATGCCGAAGGGAATGCAGAACATGATGATCAGCGGTTGCAGGTAGCTCTTGAAGGGGATGGCCAGAAGGGCGTAGATGCACATGAGCGACAAGCCCAGCCCCGTCAAAAGGCTGGAAACGCTGTCCCGGATCTCCGCCTGCCGCCCCTCGAAGCTGTAGGACAAGCCCGGATGATTCCTCATCAGTTGGGGAACGATCTCCTTGCGCAAGGCGGTCTGCACCATCTCCGTCTGGGAAGGCGGCCTCACGTCGGCGGTGACGGAGATCACCCGCCGCCCGTCGGTGCGCCCGATGGAGGTGTAGGCTCGGCCGGGGACCATCGTCACGGCGTCCCTCAGGAGCACTTCCCCCTCGGGGGCTTGCAGAACCAGGTCCTCCAGGGTGGCTTCGGTGACCCGCTCCTCCTCGGGCAGGCGCACCAGCACGGTGACTTCGTTGCGCCCCCGCTGCTGCTGCACGGCCGTCACGCCGTGGAAGGAGTGGCGCACCTGGTTGGCGATCTCCCGGGACGTGAGCCCCGTGCGCTCCCCCAGAGGCAGCAGGCGGATGTCGTACTGGCGCTTGCCCTTGGCCGACCCGTCGTCCACGTCGTGCACGATGGGGAACTCCGCCAGCTTGGCGGCCAGCTCCTCCCCCGCCCGGTCCAGCACTTCCTTGCTCCGATGGCTGAGCCTCACCGTCAGTCCCTTGCCCGATCCGGGCCCGCCCCGGTCCGACTGGAAGCTGATGGATTCCAGGCCGGGGAGCTCCCCTACGGCGTCCCGCCACAAGGCGGTGACCTTGGCCGTGCCTATGGGGCGAATTTGGGCGTCGGTGAGATAGAAACGGACCCGAACGTTGTTCTCGCTCACTTCGGACAAGACCCCCGTGGAAAGGCGGTCGCCCCCGTTTTCCAGTGCCACGGCTTCGGCGGCCCTCACCAACCGGCCTTCCACGTCCGCGAGACGGGACCGGGGGGAGCCGTAGGGCAGCACCGCTTCGCAATAGGCGTAGTCGGATTCCACTTTGGGGAACATGACCATGCCCATGCGTCCCGAAGAGACGTAGCCCGCCGTGGCCGCGAGCATGGCGACGCCCAGACACAGCACCTCCACCCGATGATGGAGCACCAGCTTCAGGGTCCGCCCGTAGTACACGCGCACGAAATGCTCGAAGGCCAGACTGAAGCGCTCCTGCGCCCGCTGAAGGTAGCACAGGGGCCAACAGGACTCTCCCCCCTTCTGGTGGGCCAAATGAGCCGGCAGCACGAAGAGGCTCTCGATGAGGGAAACGGCGAAAACCGCCACCACCACCATGGGAATGGACCGGAAAACCTTGCCCATGACCCCGGGCACGAAGAACATGGGCATGAAGGCCACCATGTTGGTGAGGACGCTGAAGACCACGGGCATGCCCACTTCCTTGGCCCCCTTGACGGCGGCCTGGAGGTAGGGCAGCCCTCGCCTGCGGTAGTAGTACACGTTCTCCCCCACCACCACGGCGTCGTCCACCACGATGCCCAGCGTCACGATGAAGGCGAACATGGTGACCATGTTGATGGAGAAGGAAGTGGGGGCCAGAAAGAGAAAGGAGCCCAGAAAGGAGATGGGGATGCCCAGGCTCACCCAGAAGGCCAGCCGCACCTCGAGAAACAGGGCCAGGAAGACGAAAACCAGAGAGAGGCCCAGATAGGCGTTGCGAAGGAGCAGGTCGGCGCGTTGGGAAAAGATGTCCGAAAGGTCCCGGAGGACGGCGATTCGGAGCCCTTGGGGCAGGGTCGAGTTCAGACGCTCCACCACTTCCAGGGCCGCCTTGGAGACGCTCACCGGCGTCTGCTCGCCCACCCGGTACACCTCGACGAGGACGGCGGGCTTTCCGTCGTAGGAAGCCCAGGCGTCGGTGTCTTCGAAGCCTTCCTTCACCTCGGCCACGTCCTCCAGGAGGAGCCGGGACCCGTCGGCCAGGGTCATCACCGGCAGCCGGGCGTACTCGCGGGCCCGCTCGCGCCGGTCCTTGATCCGCACCAGCAGGTCCCCGCCGGAAGTCTTGAGGCTGCCGCCCCCCAGCTCCACCGAAGAGCGGGCCACCACCGAAGCGATGTCCTGGAGGGTGAGGCCGTAGCGGCGCAAGGTTTCGCGGGGCACTTCCACGTGAATCTCGTAGTCCCTCACCCCGGCCAGCTCCACCTGGGTGACCCCCGGGGCCAGCAGAAGCTCGTCGCGCACCTGCTCGGCCACCTCCCGCAGCACCCGCTCGGGAGCGTCGCCGTACAGGGCCAGGGACACCACCTCGCGCTTGCGGGCCACGATGGAGACTTCGGGCTCCTCGGCTTCGTCGGGGAACGTGGTGATGCGATCGACTTCGCTTTTGATCTCCTGCCACAGGCGGACGAGGTTGGCCCCCTCGAGGGCTTCCACGGAGATCGACGCGGCCCCTTCCGAAGCCGTGGCCTGAATCTCGTCGATGCCTTCCAACCCTTGAAGGGCTTCCTCCACGGCCAGGACGATGCCGTTCTCCACCTCCTCGGGGCTCGCCCCGGGATAGGGAACGACGATGTTCACCATGTCCATGCTGAACTCGGGAAACACTTCCTGCTTGATGCGGCCGCCGATGATCAGGCCGCCCACCACCAGGACGATCATGAGGAGATTGGCGGCCACGGAGTTGCCGGCCATCCAGGCCACGGCTCCCTTTCCCCCGGCGCTTCGAGAATCGGCGCTCATTCCTTTTCCTCCTCGCGGTCGACCAGGGCCACTTGGCCCGACCCGTTCTCTTCGCCCGCCAAGGCGAGACGCATGCCATGGACGGGGGCGGCGAGGTCGGAAACCACCACGCGACTCCCGGCCCGGAGACCGGTGCGGACGAAAACCCGGTTCTCCTCCTTCCACGCCGTTTCCACCCGGCGGACTTCCAGGACGCCGTCCTCGTAGAGCCAGACGGTGTTGCCCTCCCGCAGGGCCGAGCGGGGCAGCTCGACGACGGAAGTCAACGTGCGGCCGAGAATCTCCACGGAAACGTAGTCGTCCAGCATCAGGGGAAGCGAGGCGGCGGGGGATTCCAGGGGATGAGGCACCCGGACGATCACCCGGGCCATGCGGCTCTTGTCGGCGAGGCGGCCCGTGGAGCGCACGGCCGTGCCCTCCCACGCTTCGTCCCCGGCAGGAGAGTGGACCAAGGCGGGGCTCCCCTTTTCGGCGTCCAGCTCCAGAGCCGGCAGGCGATCCAGAGGCACCGACGCCTCCACCCAATACTCGTCGGCGTCCACCAGGACGGCCAAGGCGTCCTGGGAGCTCACGTGAGATCCCACGTTGACGTTGCGCTCCAGGACCAGGGCGTTGAAGGGAGCCCGCACCACCGTGCGCTCCAGCTCCAGGCGGGCCATGCGCAGGTCGGCCTCGGCGCTGGAAACCGCCGCTTGGGCCTGCTGGAGCTGGGGCTTGCGCAAGGCCAAGTCCGTGGCCTTCACCTTGTTGCCGGAGGTTTTTTTCAGCAGACGCAGCTCCTCGCGGGCCACCGCCTGGCTCCCCTTTTCGATGTCCAAGTCCGCCTTGGCCTTGGCCAAAGCGCTCTCGGCCTTTTGCACCCGCACCTCGTAGTCCGCAGGGTCCAGACGCAGAATCTCCTCTCCCGCGGCCAGCCTTCCGCCGGGGACGAAATGGTCGGAAACCGCCTGCACTTCTCCGGACACTCTGGCTTTGAGAGTGATCTGCCGAGAAGGGATCACCGTGCCCATGGCTTGGACCACGGCCTGAAAGTCTCCCGAGCTCACGGGGAGCACTTCCACCGTGGCGACGCGCTCCTGAGGGGGCTTTCTCTTCACCGTGGGGGCCGTGGATCGAAAGTAGGCCCACGCCCCGCCTCCGGCGGCGAGGAGGGCCAGGCATACCAAGCCCCTTCCCATGATACGCCAAAGCGAGCTCTTTTTCAGGTTCGGCTCCATCGCTTCCATTTCGTCTCCCGACGGGGGCTCACGACTCTTCGGCCGCGGTCCCGTTATCCGGGGAGGGGGTGCGAGCCGGCACCAAGCGCCCCGTCCAATCCCCTCCCAATGTCCGATACAAGCTCACCCGGTCCTTGATCCAGTTTCCCCGCTCGGTCACCAGTTGGCGCTCCAGTCTCTGAACGCTGGTCCAAGCGACGAGGTAAGACAAGTAGTCGCTCTGCCCGTTGAGGTACTGGACCTCGGCGTTCTCCAGGGTCGTGCGGGCGGCTTCCAGTTGTTCCTCCAGGCGGGCGATGTACTCCCGTTGCTGCTTCTCGGCCACCAGACTGTCTTCCACTTCCCTCACCGCCTCGGCCACGGTTCCGGCGTATTCGGCCAGCCGCTGCTCGGCCACGGCGAGGGTGCGGTCCACTTCGGCCTTCCGGCGCCCCGCGTCGAACAAGGGGCCCGTGACGGCCCCCGCCAAGGCCGTCACCCAATGGTTGAAAAGAAGGTCCAGACTGCCGCTGGAAAAGGCGGCCCGGGCCGACAGGTTGAAGGAGGGAAGGCGGTCGGCCTTGGCGGCGGAAACCTCCCAGTCCGACGAGCGCAGGCGCAGTCCCGCCGCCTTCACGTCGGGCCGGGACGCCAACAGGTCCGCCGGCAGTCCCGTTTCGGGCACGGGAATAGGCTCCGGCAGAGTGCTCTCTTGGACGACCAGACCCTCGGCGGAGGCGCGGCCCAGCAAGACGGCCAGCCGATTCAGGAACTGCCGCTCGGCGAGCTGGAGCAGGGGAAGCTCCGAGCGGGCGGCCGCCAGGGCTTCCCGCTGCTGGGACACGTCCAGAGCGCCGGCCCTGCCGTTGGCGAACCGCAGCTCCTGAAGCTCCAGCAGGGTCCGGTTGGTTTCGATCTGCTCCTCGAGGATGGCCATGCGCCGGCGCACCGCCAGGATGTCCACCCAGGCTTCCACCACCGAAGCCGAAACCGTCACGGCGGCGGCGTCCAGGTCTTCCGCGGCCGCTCGGGCGTTGAGGAGCTCGGCGTCCCTCAGGGACCGCAGCCGTCCCCACAGGTCCAGCTCGTAGGATGCCCGCAGCCCCAGGCTCCACGCCTGTTGCTCCGTCGTCGCATCCCCTCCTCGCGGGCCGGGCTGCCGGGACCGGCTCTGCTGTCCTTCGGCCTCGTAGTCCACGGCGGGGAGCAAGGGGGCCCCCGCCTGCCGCGCGATGGCTTCGGCCTGCTTGAGACGCGCCAGGGCCGTGCGCAGGTCGAAATTGTTGGAAAGGGCTTCCTCCACCAGTTCGTTCAGCTCCTCGCTTTGGAAAGCCCGCCACCATTTTTCCGGACCCGGCTCCCCCCGGGTGTAGAGGGAATACTTGGAGGGCATGTCGAGAGGCGCGTCGGGCCTCACCGGGGGCTTGAAGGGAGCGCACCCCGCCACCATGAAAAGGGCGGCCACCGCCGCCATCAGCCATTTTCCCGATACCATTCCCAAGCCTCCTCGACGATTTCCTTGGCGAATCCCCCCGAATGCCCTTGGAAAAAAGAGGGGCTTTGCAGAAAAGTGCGTGATTGAATAGATAACCATCTTCGGGCTCCTCTTCAACGCGCCGAGGCGAGGCGACGACGCAGCGCGCGCCGTCCGCGCACCAAAAGAGATTCCACGGCGGGGACGGTGGTTTCCATGACCCGGGCGATCTCGTCGTAGCTCAACCCCTGATCGTGGCGCAGAAGAACGGCGGCCCGTTGAGAGTCCGGAAGAGCCGCCACCGCCCGGGCCACGCGCTCGGCCGCCTCGGCGTTCTCGAGACGGTCCAGGGGCGTTTCCGCCGTGGACATCTCCGGGGGCGACTCCATAGTCAGGGGGCGCTTTTTGCGCAAGCCGTCGATGCACAGGTTCCTGGCGACGCGAAGCAAGTAGGTGCGCAGGGCCGCCCCCCGGGGCCGATAGCGCTTGGCGGTTTGAAAAAGACGCATGAAAACCTCCTGGGCCACGTCCTCGGCCTCGTAGGCGTCGCCGATAAAACGCAGGGCGAAGCGATACACGGCGTCCTGATGGCGGCGAAGCAGCTCTTCGAAAGCGCCCTCGTCCCCCTCCGCCGCCCGGGCGACCAAGTCCCCGTCGGTCGTTTCGGAAAAGCGCCTGCCGAAGAACATGAGGCTCAACGTCGCCGGTTTTCGGCTTCGGCCTGCTCGAGGAGGGACCGGAAGAACCTCGCTCCGTCCTCGTCCCCCAGCATGCGGCGAATCTCGAGCATGTGGTCGCCGACGGTCTCGTGCTTGGCGAGAAGAAGTTGCTCGATATCCTTGTGCAAGGCCCTGAACC
>Ga0180436_10004548_pt1 | contig 12433 bp, 12 predicted proteins | sample SS_ome_2_FD_132434 | JGI IMG/M metagenome (GOLD analysis project Ga0180436, IMG submission 132434) | Hypersaline lake sediment archaeal communities from the Salton Sea, California, USA - SS_3_S_2 metaG | ecosystem: Environmental > Aquatic > Non-marine Saline and Alkaline > Hypersaline >...
CAAGGGCGTCAACTCGCCCTGGACCACCAGCGCCGGACGGCTCTTCGACGCGGCGGCCTCGCTGGCCGGGCTGCGGCAGCGGATGCGCTTCGAGGGGCAGGCGGCGATGGAATTGGAGTATGCTTTCAGTGATGCTGAAACCGGCGCCTACCCCGTCACGGTGGCCGAAGGCCCGGCCAAAACGCCGGCCCGGCCCTGGACGCCGGCATGGGTCGTCGACTGGGAACCGATGTTCGACGCGCTGGAACGGGACGCCGCCGACGGCGTTTCGGCGGGAGTCATTTCCGCCCGCTTCCACCGCGGGCTGGCCGGCGCGGTGGCCGACGTCGCCGGGCGCTGCGGCGTGAAGCGGGTGATGCTCACCGGCGGCTGCTTCCAGAACCGGCGGCTCACCGAGCTGGCCGCGGCCCGCCTCGGGGAGGCGGGGTTCCGGCCCTACTGGCACCAGCGGGTCCCGCCCAACGACGGGGGCATCGCCCTGGGGCAGGCCGTGGCCGCGGTGCAGGCCTGGCCCTCTTTTAAAGGAGCACGTTGAACCATGTGTCTGGCGGTTCCCGGCAGGATCGTGTCCATCGAGGGGAGTGACCCGCTGCTGCGCATCGGCACGGTGGATTTCGGCGGCACGAGGAAACAGATCAGCCTCTCCTGCGTGCCCGAGGCCCGGGAGGGCGACTATGTGCTGGCCCACGCCGGGCTGGCGCTCAACGTGGTGGACGAGGCCGAGGCGGAGAAGACGCTCGATCTGCTGCGCGAGGCGACGGAGGGCGAATGAAGTTCATCGACGAGTACCGCGAGGCCGGATCGGTGCGCGCCTGCGCCGAGACCCTCGAGCGGACCGTCACCCGGCCCTGGGTGCTGATGGAGGTCTGCGGCGGGCAGACCCATGCCATCCTGCGCTACGGCCTCGACCGGTTGCTGCCCGGCGAGGTCACCCTGGTTCACGGGCCGGGCTGCCCGGTCTGCGTCACCCCGGTGGCGCTGATCGAAAAAGCGGGGGCCATCGCGGCCCTGCCCGGGGTGACCCTCTGCTCCTTCGGCGACATGCTCCGCGTGCCGGGGGCCTCGGTGGACCTGCTCACGGTGAAGGCCCGCGGCGGCGATGTGCGCACGGTCTACTCGCCGCTGGACGCGGTGGAGCTGGCCCGGACGAACCCGGAGCGCCAGGTGGTTTTCTTTGCCGTGGGTTTCGAGACCACCGCCCCGGTCACCGCCCTGGCCGTGTCCCGGGCCGCGCAGCTGGATCTGGAGAATTTCTCCCTGCTCGTGGCCCACGTCCTCGTGCCCCCGGCCATCGAAGCGATCCTCGCCGCGCCGGACAACCGCATCCAGGGCTTTCTCGCCGCCGGGCACGTCTGCACGGTGATGGGCCTCGACGAGTACGAAGAGATCGCGGCGAAGCACCACGTGCCCATCGTGGCCACCGGGTTCGAGCCGCTGGACATCCTCCAGGGCGTGCTGATGACGGTGCGGCAGCTGGAGCAGGGCCGTGCCGAGGTGGAGAACCAGTACGCCCGGGCGGTGCAGCGGCAGGGCAACCCCCGGGCGCGGGCGCTCATCGCCGAGGTCTTCCAGGTCGTGGACCGCTCGTGGCGCGGCGTGGGGCAGATCCCCCAAAGCGGCCTGGGCCTGAGCGAGGCCTTCGCGGCCTTCGACGCCGAAACGCGTTTCGATGTTACCGGGGTTTCGGCGGAGGAGTCCCCGCTCTGCATCAGCGGCGAAATTCTCAGGGGGATCCGCAGGCCGGACCAGTGCCCGGCCTTCGGCACGCGCTGCACGCCCGAGCACCCGCTGGGGGCGACGATGGTCTCCTCCGAGGGGGCCTGCGCCGCGTACCACCGCTACCGGGGCCGGCAGGAAGGAGGCGATGATGGGTGACGCGAACAACTGCTTCCACTGCCCGGTGCCCATCTCCCGTTACGCCGAAGTGCTCATGGCCCACGGCGGCGGGGGAAAGCTGACCCGCGACCTGGTCGAAGGCCTCTTCATCCCTGCCTTCGGCCGCCCGGGGGCGGGCCCGCTCCATGACGGCGCACGGCTCGACCTGCCCGCGGGCCGGATCGTGTTCACCACCGATGCCTACGTGGTCCAGCCGCTCTTCTTCCCCGGCGGCGACATCGGCTCGCTGGCCGTGAACGGCACGGTGAACGACCTGGCGATGTGCGGCGCCAGGCCCTCCTCGCTCAGCGCCGCCTTCATCCTCGAGGAGGGGCTGCCGATGAAGACCCTGGCGCGAACGGCCGCGTCCATGGCCGAGGCGGCCCGGGCCGCCGGCGTCGCCGTGGTCACCGGCGACACCAAGGTGGTGGACCGGGGCAAGGGGGACGGGATCTTCATCACCACCTCGGGCGTCGGCGTGGCCGACCCCGGCCTGCGCATCGGCCCCGCCGAGGTATGCGCCGGCGACGCGGTGATCCTCAGCGGCGACATCGGCCGCCACGGCATCGCGGTGATGGCCTCGCGCGAGGGGCTGGCCTTCGAGAGCGAGGTGCAGAGCGACTGCGCCCCGCTGGTCGACCCGGTGTTCGCCATGCTCGATGCCGGCGTCGAAGTGCACTGCCTGCGGGACCTCACCCGGGGCGGGCTGGCCACGGTGCTGGTGGAGATCGCCGCCGGCGCGGGATTGAACGTGCGCATCGAGGAGGACGCGGTGCCGGTGACGCCGGCGGTGCGCGGGGCCTGCGAGCTGCTGGGCCTCGACCCGCTCTACACGGCCAACGAGGGCCGCTTCGTCGTCTTCGTCGCCCCGGGGGCCGCCGAACAGGCGGTGCAGGCCCTGAGGTCCTGCCCGGCCTCGGCCGGCGCGGCCCGGGTCGGCGAGGTGCTTGCCGGCCCGGCGGGCACGGCCACCCTGGGCGGCCGCTTCGGCGCGGACCGCATCCTCGACATGCTCAGCGGGGAACAGCTGCCCCGCATCTGCTGAGCGCCCCGGCCTACTCCGAGAGCAGCTCGAGCACTTTCTGCGGGTCAGCCTCCGGTGCCCGGCAGCTATAGCCGCGACAGACGTAGGCCACGGCCGCTCCGTCGCGGCTGGTCTGCGCCGCGGTGTAGGGGGCGAGGGCGAGGATCGGGTCCTGCTCATTCTCGGGCCTGAAGACCACGACCTTGTTCGGCAGGTAGAGCGATTCGATGGCACGCAGCAGCTGCTTCGTGTCCTCGGCGTCCCGTCTGCCGGCGATGACCACTTCGAAGGAGGGCCCCACGGCAAAGTCGACGGCGCAGAGCATCTGGGTGAAGCCGCTGGGGGCCCGGTTCAGCTGGTCGGCGAAGAGCCGGCCAATGGCCGCGGCCTTTTGCTCCAGCTTCGGATCAGCGGTGATGCGGCCCAGACGGATGAGGTTCATCATCGCCACCGAGTTGCCCGAGGGCACCGCGCCGTCGTAGCCCTCCTTCTGCCGCACGATCAGCGGCTCGGCATCGTCGGCCGTGGCGAAGAACCCGCCGGCACCTTCGTCCCAGAAGAGGTCGAGCATTTGCCTGTTCAGCGTCAGCGCGTCTTCGAGGTGCGCGGTGTCGAAGGACGATTCGTAGAGCTCGAGCAGACCCCAGACGAGGAAGGCGTAATCGTCGATGGTGCCGTCGATGCCGGCCTCGCCCTCGCGCCAGCGGTGGAGCAGCCGCCCCTTCTCCGTGCGCATCTTCTCGCGGTTGAAGCGCATGGCCTTCTCCGCCGCGGCGAGCAGCCCCGGTTCGTCGAAGACCCGCGCCGCCCGGGCCAGGGCGGCGATCATCAGCCCGTTCCAGTCGGCGAGCACCTTGTCGTCCTTGTAGGGGTGGATCCGTCCCTCGCGGACCTGGAACATTTTGATCATCGCCGGCTCGAGCTTTTTGCGCAGCGCCTCCTCGTCCATCTTCAAACGGGCGGCGTTCTGCCCCAGGCTGCCGGTGAGGTGCAGGATGTTGGCCCCGGGACCGCCCTCGTGAAATGTCCCGTCCTCCCGAACGTTGAAAACGTCGAGGACCAGCTTGGCCTGGTCTTCCGGAAGGAGCTCGCGGATCTCCGCGGCGGTCCAGAGGTAGAACTTGCCCTCCACCCCTTCGCTGTCCGCGTCCTCGGCGGAGTAGAAGGCGCCATCCTCCGACGTCATGTCGCGAAAGACGTAGGTGAAGACCTCCTCGGCCACCGTGCGGTGCTCCTCCCGGCCGGTGGCCTGGTAGGTCTCCACCAGGGCCAGGGCGATCATCGCCTGGTCGTAAAGCATCTTCTCGAAATGCGGGGCGAACCAGCGCTCGTCGGTGGAGTAACGGTGGAAGCCGAACCCCAGGTGATCGTAGATACCGCCCCGGCGCATGGCCCGCAGGGTCTGCTCCGCCATGGCCAGGCCACGGTCGTCGCCGGTCTTCTTCCACTGGCGCAGGCAGAGCAGCAGCTGGTGCGGGGAGGGGAACTTCGGCGCCCCGCCGAACCCGCCGTGCTGCTCGTCGAAGGTGCGCACAAGCAGGTTGAAGGCCGCCGTCACCGCCTCGGCGCCCGGCTCTTCTCCGGCCGGCTCCATGGCCGAGCCCCGTTCCACCGCCGCGGTGATTTCCGCGGCGCCCTCGAGCAGCATTTCGCGCTTCGCGCCCCAGGCCTCGGCCAGCTGGGGCAGCAGTTCCATCATCCCCGGCCGGCCGTACATGCCGTGTTTGGGGAAGTAGGTCCCGGCGTAGAAGGGTTGCTTGTCCGGGGTCATCACCACGGTGAGCGGCCAGCCCCCCGACCCGGTGAGCATCTGGCACACGGTCATGTACACGCCGTCGATGTCCGGCCGCTCCTCGCGGTCCACCTTGATCGAGACGAAGTGCTCGTTGAGCAGCGCCGCCACCTCGGCATCCTCGAAGGACTCGCGCTCCATGACATGGCACCAGTGGCAGGTGCTGTAACCGATGGAGAGGAAGATCGGCTTGTCCTCCTGCCGCGCCTTCTCGAACGCCGCTTCGCCCCAGGGGAACCAGTCCACCGGATTGTGCGCGTGCTGCAGCAGGTAGGGGCTCTTCTCGTTGATCAGCCGATTGCTCATCGGTTCCTTTCCGGAAGTGCGCTCCGAAAGTCCGGCTGAATCCGCGGGGCCGGAACATGAAATGGCGAGGAGCAGCAGGAGCAGCAGCCTCGCCAGGAAAACTCTCGTCTGCTTGATCATGGTGAAGTGGTTCCAGAACCTCGTCTGTGGTTCAGGGGCCAGGCGCGCGTCGATGGGAAAACGGAGCCTACTCTTCCGCTAGGTGAGTATCTCCCATCGACGCGCAACGCCGCACCTGGGCCTCAGACGAGGTTATGGAGCCGCTTCTAGCCTGGGTATTTCTGGTCGATATAATCCTTGAGATGCCGGTTCTCGAACTGGCTCGCCTTTTTCTGCTGCTTGACCACATCACCGATGGAGATGATCCCCACCAGCCGCTTTTCCTCCAGGATCGGCAGGTGGCGGATGCGGTTCTCGGTCATCAGGTTCTCCACCGCGTCCAGCTCGTCCCCCGGCTCCGCGATGAAAAGGTCGGTGCTCATCACTTCCTTCACCGGCAGGGTCTTGAGCACGTCGTATTTCTCGTAGCTGACGTTGAGGATGTCGCGCTCGGTGAGAATGCCGGTGATCGCCCCGCCCTGGTTGAGGGCCAGCAGGCTGCCGATCCTGTTCTTGACCAGGACCTCCATGGCGTCATACACCGACTTTTCGTCATGAATGGTGATGACCTCCGGTCCCTTGTTCTTCAATATATCCTTGACTTTCATTGTCCTCCCCTCCATCCAGGGAAATGCCATCCGGACGGCTGCGCCGGCCGGCGCCGGTTCAGCCCTGCTGCAGCGCCTTCAATTTCTCGAGCACTTTTTCGGCGTGGCCTTTGGCCTTCACGTTGGGCCAGACGTTCGCCACCTTGCCCTTCGGGTCGATGAGCACCGTGCTGCGCGCCACACCCATGTATTCCCGTCCGTAGTTCTTCTTCAGTCGCCAGGCGCCGTATTTCTCCAGCACCTCGTGCTCCGGGTCGCTGAGCAGGGTGACCTTCAGGTCGTGCTTTTCGCGGAATTTCCGGTGGGTCGCCGTCTTGTCCGGGCTCACCCCCAGGACCACTGCCTCGAGTTTCTCGAACTTCTTGAGCACCGCCGTGAACTCGGCGGCTTCCGTGGTTCACCCTGAGGTATTGTCCTTGGGGTAGAAGTAAAGCACCACCCACTGGCCCTTGAAGTGCGACAGCCGCACCAGTTCATCATCCTGGTTCATCGCCTTGAACGCCGGCGCCCTGTCTTTCGGTTCGAGCATGTCCCCTTCGTCCTCCCTCGTCTCATGAGAGCATTGTCATATAACGAATGCCCCGTTTCGGTAGTGGGGCAATTCTCCATCGTAATGGTGGATAATAATTGCAGATATTGTGCCACATGTGACCGCTACGCTCAAAGCGATCAAATAAAAACATTTACAGCGTTTCCACTGATTTCGGCACCAATGGGGAGGGTTTGCACCCCAAACTTGAGACACTCATCCGTCTCATCACGGGCACAGTGAGACACTTCAGGAGACATGGTAGTTTTTACTACCTGACCCAAAAACAATCATCCGGTATCCAATAACAATGAATAAAGATGGGGTCAGGTCCCTTTCATATTCATAAGTCAGCCATGCCGAACATATGAATATGAATGGGACCTGACCCCGGAATTATTCATGATCCGGCGGAGCTAGAAACCCCATTGGGTGTAGAGGAAGACCTTGTTCACGTCGTTGTCGAAGTCACCCCCGTCGAAGAGAGCCGCCTTGAGCGCGAAGACCTGTTTCCAGGGGCTCTTCCAGGAGACCAGGGCGTCGAACTCCGTGCCGTAGTCGAAATCTTCCGTGTCCGAGGAGAACCAGTGGTAGATCCCCTTGACGGTGAAGTCGCCGAAGGTGCCGCCGGCCGCGGCCCAGGTGTCCTCCAGGCCGTACTCGGGCGTGGCGAGGAAGCGGTCGGCCCAGCCGTTCCACTTGTGCAGCGTGGCCAGCGGCGTGGAGAAGCTGCCGTCTTCCGGGCTGCCGCCCAGCACCTCGTGGCCCAGGGTGAAGGTGAACTTCTTGCCATAACCGAACCCGCCCTCCAGGCGCAGGTAGTCGGCGTCGATATCGTTCGGGTTGTCGGCGGCGTCGCCCTGGGTGGCATACTCGAGATCGTAGATGATCTTCCAGTTCTCGTCGGCCGCCCACGTGCCGTCCAGCCGGCCGCCGAAAGTCCCGGTGGAGGCCCCCCAGTCAGCTTCGTCGGAGTAGTCGAGCATGTAGTAGTAGAGCGTGAAGTCGGCGTAGGGACAGCCGGAGATCTTCGCGTTGACGAAATGGCTGCCCATCTGCTTGTTGTCGCCGAAGATCCGGTTGACGTTGCCCATGTAGATGTAGGTCAGCGTCGTGTGCGGGATCGACTCGTTGGTCAGGGCAACGGCGTCGAAGGACTGGTGGTTCTGCCGCCAGCCCACGTTGCCCACGAAGCGCTGGTTGTCGAGCAGGATCTCGTCCCGGCCGGCGCGGAGCTCCGTGTCCGGAATCACGGCCAGGTTGAGATACGCCCGGTTGATCTCGGTGATCGCCGGGTCGGCCACCACCGGCCGGTCATCGACGCCGTTCCAGTGACGGCCCGCCCCCTTGTTGTTGTAGAGGTCATTGCCCACCACGGTGACGTTCTCCGCCTCGATGAAGGCGCTGACTCCGTGCCAGGGCAGGGTGCGGTAGCCGAAGGCGGTGCGCAGGGTCGACGCGTGGGCATCCTTTTCAAAAGCATTGTCGTCCACGGTCTCGTAACGGTAGCGCAGGTTGAGGGAGAACGTTCCCTTTTTCAGGGCCTGGCCAAGATTGGCCGCCTGCTCCTCTTCCTCGTCCTCGCCGGCAACGACGATGGGGCACAGGCCCAGGACCAGGGCGAAGACGGCCACCAGGGAAAGCAGTGTGCGGATCTTCCGGTCAGCGGTCAGGAAGGCAGGCATATTCTTCTCCTTGTCCGGTTCGCGATTGCCATCACCGGGGCGGGCCCACCGGGCGGCCCCGTTCATGATCGGGCTAGAGCCTCCTCGCCGCCCTCCTCGACGGCATACGGGTCTTCCAGCGTGATCCCCAGGAACTCCTCCTGGAGGTGGCGGTGCATCTGCAGGTCGGGGTCCCCCTTCTCCAGGGGCAGCAGGAACTGGAACTCCATCGCACTGTCCATGGCCAGGATCGAGTGGCACAGGGTGCAGTCATAGTTGATGGCCTGTCCTGCTTCGTCCACCATGTCCCTGTTGTGGCAGCGGAAGCACCCGCCATCGCCCTCGTGGCCCAGGTGGGTGGGGTAGGTGTTCCACCCGACATTCATCGCCGGGAAGATGTTGCGATCGTAAATACCCTGCAGCGTGGAAACCATCCCGTCGACCCGCGGGCTGGTGGCCAGGTCGGCCCGTTCCAGGTCCCGCAGGTAGAACCCGCGCACGGCGCGGTCGATACCGGCGCGGGCGGCGTCCTTGTCGGGGTAACCGTTGATCAGGGCGCTCAGCGCCACCCGCTTGGCAAAGGGCAGCGACCCGTCGATGGCGCCGTCGGCCAGGGCCTGGTCCACGGCGGCCTCCGGATCCTGGTAGATGTGCGTGGCCCGGTTGTGGCAGTCCACGCAGTCCATGGAGCGGATTTCATCGTGGTCCGGGGACACGGGGTGCTCCAGGGCCGCCGGCTGAAGACTGCGGTTCGTGTAGCGGTGGAAGTCGCCGCCCTTGCGCACCTCGACCCAATCCATCACCATCCGCTTCTCGTCGGCGGCCCGGTAGCGCACCTCGTTCTGCTCGGCCACGTGCCAGTGGATCGTGCCGGCGTGCCGGCCGCTGCCGCTGCCCACTTTCAGCGCCAGGGTGGTGTGGCGGCGGGTGCTCGCTTCGTCCATGGCGAAGCGGGTGAAGGTCTTGATGCGGTCGCCGTAGAACTTGTCGGGCCAGTGGCATTTCTCGCAGGTCTCGCGGGCCGGGCGCAGCTGGTGCACCGGGGTGGGCACGGGACGCTCGTAGAGATCGAAGGTCGACGAAACCATCTGCCGCAGGCCGTTGAGCTTGGCATTGAACTTGGCCCCGGCGCCTTCGCCCACGTGACAGTCGACACAGCGCACGTTGGCGTGCGGCGAGTTCTGGAACGCGACCCACTCCGGCTCCATCACCTGGTGACAGGCGGTGCCGCAGAACCTGGGGCCATCCATGAATTTCACCATGCGCCCGCCACCAACACCGAGGAAGAGCAGGTTGACCACGGTGAGGAGGGCGATGGTCAGGAACAGCGAAGACCCGAGGCCCCTGGCCTGGATCATCTCGCCGGGGAACCGCTCCGTCAGGCACTCCCGGCTCGACCGTCCCTGCGCCCTGCAGTGCTGCCACCAGCCGATGGGAATCAGGACCAGCCCCAGAACGAACAGGGCCGGCAGGGCCATGTAGCTGATGAGCCCGATGTAGGCATTGGTCAGGATTCCCGCCAGCTGCAACAGCTCGAAGAACACGAAGACCAGGAAGGTGGCGGTGGTCAGGGCCACGCCCGCCTTTCCCGTCCAGTTCGTCGAGATACCGCGTAAAAAGAGCTGGAATCGCTTCATGGCACAGCCCCTCTATTTGACGTTCACCTGGTACATGCCCTCGTACATCGCCGGCATCTTGCCCGAGCTGATATCGGCCTTGATCTCGGCGGAGGGCCGGTTCAGCCATTCGTGATAGGGGTCCTGCAGCAGCTCGTCGATCATCCGGTCGATGTCCGGGTCGTGCAGCTTGCGCAGCTCGGGGATGTACTTGAAGTAGAAATGCTGGGCCACTTCGTAGATGCCGTGCCACCAGGTGTAGTCCGGCCCCATCATGGCGGCGCCGTGGCGGGCGCGGCGGCCTTCGTGGTGCCAGATCTCCCACCAGATCCACTCGTACGTGTTGGAGAAGTTGGCCACGCCTTCGCCCAGTTTCTTCTCCTTGGCCTTCTGGTAGAGAGCCAGGCCGGGTTTGGCGAACTTCTCGTTGTAGAGGTTCACGATTCCGTCGAACTGGGCGTAGTGGCCGTCCACGAACCCCTGGCCGTGGCAGTTCACGCAGACGCCTTTCATGTTGTTGCGCTTGATTTCCCAGTTGTCCTTGGTCTTGGAAACGGGGGGGCGCAGGGTCCAGCTGATCCGCTTGCCCACGTCGTGGGTGATCGGCTGCTTCGACGTGGCGGACATGTGGCAGGTGGCGCAGGTGGGGGCCTCGAAGTAGTCCTCGCCCACGACCCAGCGGTCGGCGTCGAGGTTCATCGCGTCCACGTTGGTGAAGTAGGCGTTGCCGTGCTTGCTCTCCTCGTAGACTTCCTTCTGCGGGTGGTCCGGGCCGAGGTGGCACTTGCCGCAACTCTCGGGCTGGCGGGCCTGCTTCACGTTGAAGGCGTGGCGGGCGTGGCAGGCCGTGCAGGAGCCCTTGCTGCCGTCGGGGTTCAGGCGGCCGATGCCGCTGTTGGGCCAGCTCAGGCGGTGCAGCTTGTTGGGGCTGTCGGGATCGATCTTCACCTTGGAGCCGTGGCAGCTCTCGCAACCGGCGATGGCCGCCGGGGCGCCGCCGGCAGCGTGGGCCAGGTAGGCATCACTGGACTCGAGGATTTCACCCGCGGTGGCATGGTAGCTGGCCATGACTTCCGCGGTTTCCTTCTCGTGACAGACACCGCAGTCTTTGGGCGTGACCAGGGTGGCGATCAAGGCGCCCTCGTGCATGAAGGCATCGGCGTCACCCCTGGCCGCCTGATGGCAGTCGAGGCAGGTGACATTGTGCTTGGCGTGCTCGCTCGCGTACCACTGGTTGTACAGGCCGCGGCTCTTTTCCTTGTGGCAGGTAATGCACTTGCCGGCCACGCTCTCCTCGGCGGCACCCGCCGTTCCGGCAAAAAGGAAGGCCAGGGCGCATGCGATGACAATGAGTCGTTTCATTTCCGGTCTCCTTGTCCATGAGAATGGGTTCATGATTTGAAGATAAGAACAGGCTTTCTGCTCAACCGGAGGCGCGCCGCGCCTCGTCCGGTGAGCTGTTGAATCCGTTTACCACTGCGAAATCGGCCAGGGTGGTGGTCGAAAGCTCCTCCTCCACCAATCGCGTGACCTTTTGCCGCAACTCCTTCAGTTTGCATTCCGCCCCACGGCAGAGCTGCTGGCCCAGCAGGCAGCCGTTGGGCCTGGGCGGCGGGTCAACCGCGCGAACAACCTCCAGCAGGGTCACCTCATGCGGGTCGGCGGCCAGGGAGAAGCCTCCCCTGGCACCGCGCAGCGATCGCACCAGCCCCTGGCGGGCCAGTTCCTGCAGCACCTTGCTCAGGTGGGATGGGGACACCTGCAGTTCTTCTGCGATATGGCTGGCGGAAACCGTATCCCCGCGGTGCATCCCGGCGAGGTAGACGAGCGAGTGAACCGCGATGTTGGCGGCAACGGAAAAACTGAGCATGGAGACACCTGGCAAAACAATTCGGATTTCGGATTCTTAATACTCTATTCCGGCGCAAATTGTCAACTCGTTCCGTAGGAAATGTCCGCCTGTCGGCCTCTTCGGTGTTCCTGGTACGGTTATGCCTGGATGCACTTGATCTCAGTCCATTACCCGCTGCACCAGATTGTCGAATCCGGCGCCCTGCATGCCCGGACCGGCCGCCCGCTCGATCAGCGTGAGCACCGGCGCGAAGGCCGCCTGGACCGCGCCCCGATCCAGCGTCACCGGCGGCGGGATACAGAAGACACGGTTGCAGATGGCCAGCGCGCCGAGCAGCTGCTGCCGCTCCTCCCCGGTGATGGAGAAACCGAAAGCGCCGGCGGAGATCTCCCTGGCCTGGGCGCAGGAGCGCCGGCGGTCCTGCCAACCGCGGTGCAGCTGGGGCGCCACGCACTCCAGCCCCGGCCCGGAAATCAGATCGATGATCTCGATGACGCCGAGGAAGTCGGCGGACAGGGCCAGGGCGTCCCGCCCGGCCTCGATTCGCGGCTCGGGCACCGCCATCAGCGCGCGGTTGGTGGCCGGGAAGCTGTCCCGTTGCGGTTGAAGCCGGTGGAGACAGAGCAACTGCAGGGCGCGCATGGCCAAAGCCAGGCCGGCGGCCTGCTCCAGCGGCTCGCCGGAGCGGGCGGCGCCGGAGCGCTCCAGCGTCCCGAGCAGGCCTGCGGCCATGCTCTCCAGGTCGTATGTCCGCGGGTCATGTTCCGGCATGATCTTGGCCTCCTCCCGGGGTCGAAGCCGGCTCGAACGGCGCGGCCGCCTGCAGCAGCTGCAGGTGGCACTGCCGGCAGTTGGCGCGGTCGCCATGCCCGGGCACGATGACGTCCGCCGCCGCCTCACCGAGGTGGCAGGCGCGGCAGTTCTCCCGGTCCTGCAGGCGGTGGGGGATGTAGGGCGGGCCGAGCGGGTTGCCGGGCGCCTCCACTGTTCGCGGTCTCAGCCCGTCCCCCTGGCTGGCCACGAAAACCTCGTCAGTGAGCCGGGCCACGTGACACTGCCGGCAGTTGG
>Ga0180436_10004549_pt1 | contig 12433 bp, 11 predicted proteins | sample SS_ome_2_FD_132434 | JGI IMG/M metagenome (GOLD analysis project Ga0180436, IMG submission 132434) | Hypersaline lake sediment archaeal communities from the Salton Sea, California, USA - SS_3_S_2 metaG | ecosystem: Environmental > Aquatic > Non-marine Saline and Alkaline > Hypersaline >...
AAGGCCTACCAGACCAACAACCAGTGGAACGCCAAGCTCATCCTGAGGAACGTTATCTCGGCGACGACGGCGGCTCCACCGGCCCGGGTCGAGGCGCCAATGTGGCTGGAAGTGGTTACGATGCAGCGGCCTGGCGAAAAGATGGTGCATCTCGTCAATCATCATGGAGATCGCCCCATCCAGAACAGCCTGGCCCCTGGGAACCAACTGCAGTACGCCTGTACTCAGAATATCCCGCCGGTGGGTCCGCTGGAGGTCAGCATTGCCTGCGATTCCGAGCCGCAATCGGTGAGACTCGAACCAGGTGCTGTTGAGCCCGAGTGGGGCTATCGCGAGGGGAGAGTCACGGTCACGGTGCCGTTGGTGGATATTCATCTGGCGATTCGGGTCACAGAGTAGCGGCGAATCGCCTGTCGACCATCAGAAAAGCGCCGCCATCCGGCAGGATGGCGGCGCTCGCTGTTCGGCGTCTACAGATACTTGACGAGCGTGGCCTGGTTGCCCGTCTGGGCGTTCGGCGTATAGTCGACCTCATCCATGAGTTTGCGGATGAGATAGAGCCCATAGCCTCGTTCCTCTGGTCTGCCAAAGTCGGGTTCTCGGACCTTTTTGGGGTCATAGCTCGCTCCCCAGTCACGGATGCAGATGGTAAGGCGGCGGGGGGCAATCTCGATGGCTAGTTCCACCTTTCCGCTGCGATCATTGCCATAGGCATGGGTGATCACGTTCGCCAGAGCCTCGTCGACGGCCAGGCCGATGTTGTATCCGAGCGCATCGGAAAGGTTGGGCGCAAAGCGCTGGAGTTCGTGGATGAGGGTCCCGACCAGACTGAGGTACTTCCGGTCGGCGGGAAAAAACAAGGTCAATCTCTCAACCTGCTCCACTTCTCGCTCCCATCACGGTGGTCTGGTGGCGACCGACGTTGGCCAGCCAGCAGAGAAACCATCAACTGGTGTCTCACTGTAACATCTGGGGTGTGCGCCGTCAAGGCGGTGCCCAGCCTGACGAGTTGATCCGCGCGGGTGTCGTGCCCTGCGACGCGGGGTATTGACACATCCATAGCCGCGTGATATGATAGGCGCACTTTGGTAGGAGGTAGGTGAGTTGATGTTCGGTCGCATCCGGATCGCAAGCTCAGTTGCGCGTAGTGCGCGTGCTTGCAGCGTCAGTGCGCCTGCCGGTGATAGGTGGAAGAGTCTGTAGTAGCTCTCTGTCTGGTCTTTCAGCCGCGGGTGCCCACGAGCCCGCGGTTTTTTGCGTTTGTCGCTGATGGGTCTGGGATGCAGAGTGGATCCGAGGTCCTTATCCATTGGCAACCAAGGGGTGGCAAGTGAAGCAATCATTCAAGCAGTATCAGGCCCTACTGGGCAAGTACCTTCGTCCCTACAGGTGGCGTGTCGTTGCATTGGCCGCGCTGCTGTTCGCATCGATTGGGCTCCAACTGCTCAGTCCCCAGGTGCTGCGGCGGTTCATCGATCTGACGCGAGACCAGGGACCGTTGCGGCTGTTGGTGCAGGCGGCGCTGATATATCTGATCGCTGGGCTGGTGCACCAAGGGCTCGTGGTTGTGGCAACCTACATTGGGAATGATCTCGGATGGCGTGCGACAAACGGGTTGCGCGGCGATCTGGCCGAGCATTGCCTGGGGCTGTCAATGTCCTTCCACAAGCGTTTTACACCCGGTAAGATGATCGAGCGGATCGATGGCGACGTCCTGGCGTTGGCCAACTTGTTCTCCCAGTTTGTGATCCGGATCATCGGGAGCATATTGTTGCTAGTCGGAATTCTGATCGCGTTGTACATCGAGGACTGGCGCCTCGGCCTCGGGCTGACGGCCTATTCGGGGATCGTGCTGTACCTGCTCAACTTTATGCGCGAGTCGGCGGTGTCCGAATCAGAGACCGAGCGCGAGGAGAGCGCCAATCTGTATGGCTTTATCGAGGAGCGTCTGGCCAGTCGCGATGACATTCGAGCAAATGGCGCCGGCGCCTATGCGATGCGGCGTTTCTATCAGGAAATGCGCAAATACACGGACCGATGTCTGACCGCATGGATCAAGCGGTCGTTCATCTGGGTTGCCGGTATGTCGTTGTTCTATGTGGGACGCATCGCAGCGTTCGGTGTGGGGGGATGGCTTTACTATCGTGGACAGATGAGCTTGGGCTCGGTCTATGCGTTGACCCACTACTTGCTCATGCTGTTTGGGCCACTAGAGACGCTCGTGCATCAGCTACAGGACCTGCAAAAGGCCATCGCCGGATTGCGTCGAGTCCGTGATCTGTTGATGACAACAGAGCGGATGGCAGATGCCGGCAGGTTTGAACTAGAGGATGGCGCACTGGCCCTGGCCTTTGAGAACGTGACCTTTATCTATGATGATGGCGATGAGCCGGTATTGGAGAATATCGGCTTTGAGCTGGTGGCGGGGCGTTCGCTGGGCCTGCTTGGACGTACTGGCAGTGGCAAGACGACGCTCTCGCGTCTGCTGTTCCGTTTTTATGACCCCAGCACGGGCCGGGTCTGGCTGAACGGTGTGCCGATAGCGGATCTATCTCTTGCTGGCCTACGGAGGCATGTGGGGATGGTGACGCAGGAAGTGCAGCTGTTCAAGGCTAGCGTGCGTGAAAACCTGACGCTCTTCGATGACACGGTTCGCGATGATAGAATACTCAGTATACTCAAAGAGCTGGGGCTGGGAGATTGGCTGGCTCGGCTCCCCGATGGTCTGGACACCCAGCTCGAAGCCGGCGGCAGTGGGCTATCGGCGGGGGAGGGGCAGTTGCTGGCGTTCGCGCGTGTCTTTTTAAAGGACCCGGGCTTGGTCGTTCTGGACGAGCCCTCCTCGTGCCTCGATCCGGCCACGGAGCGGCTAATCGAGCAGGCGATGAATCGTCTGCTGTGTGGGCGAACAGCCATCATCATTGCCCATCGCTTGGCCACAGTGGAGCGAGTCGACGATATCATGATCATGGAGTCTGGACGGATTGCAGAGCACGGCCGGCGTTCCGCGCTTGAGGCCGATGCAAGCAGTCTCTTTTCCGGGCTATTGAGAACAGGCATAGAGGAGTCGATTGTATGACGACCAAGACGTGGCATTATACGAAAAAGCTTGTTGGGTATCGACCAGGCCTGTTCGTGCTGAACTGCTTGATCTGGGCTGCTTTTCACAACTTGCCGCTCGTAGAGGGCATGTTGTCAAAGGTGTTTTTTGACGCGCTTTCGGGGCAGGCAAGCGTTGGTTTCAACGTCTGGACAGTGATGGCCGCCATGGCAGTGGCTGCCCTCATGCGCGTGTTTGTGTTCCGGTTTGGCATCGTGGCGTTCTTTCGCAATTGGTTCATCCTATTGGGGCTGTTGCGGCGCAATATGATGAACTGGAGCATGCTTGGGCGGGGATCACACCCGCTTGCCGAGTCTGGCAGTGCTTCAGTCGCGCGGTTCCGGGACGACGCCTTTGACGTGGCGGATTATCTCGAGGCAGGCATGGACGTGAGTGGCGTGATCATCTTTGCCGTGGCAGCGTTGGTGATTATGTTTCTCACCAATGCCTGGATGACTGTGGCGGTGGCCGTTCCGATGCTGGCCATTGTGATTGTCGGTGACCGGATGTCTCAGCGGCTGCGGGCCTTTCGTCGTGAAGCACGGCAGGCAGGAAGCGAGGTCACCGGCTTTATCGGGGAGATGTTTGCTGCGGTGCAAGCTGTCAAGGTGACGTGCGCCGAATCCTCAGTCGTCAAACAGTTTCGGGAGCTGAACGAGAAACGTCGCCTGGCGTCGCTCAAGGACGTGCTGTGTGGCGAGATCATGCACACCATCAACCGAAACATCGTAAGCGTCTGCATCAGCATCATCTTGCTGATGGCGGGGCAGTCGATGCGGGCGGGAACGTTCACGGTGGGCGACTTTGCCTTGTTTGTGACCTACCTGACGCAGCTGGCGGATCTTCTGGGCTACTTTGGCAATATGATCGCGCGGCACAAGCGCGTTGCCGTCTCGTACGGCCGCCTCAATGGCTTTATGGACGGTGCGCCCGACGGCTCGCTTGTCGAACACCATCCGATCTACATCCGGGAGCAGCCTCCCGCTGTGAGGCCACCCAGCCGCGATGGCGAGTTACCTTTGGAGCGACTGCAGGTGCGAGGCCTCTCCTTTCGGTACCCTGGCTCGGAGCGGGGTATCGAGGGCATTGATATGGACATTGTCTCCTCGTCGTTCACCGTAGTCACGGGGCGTATCGGTTCGGGCAAGTCGACCTTGCTCAAGGTCCTTTTGGGCATACTTCCTCGTGACGCGGGAGAGGTGGTGTGGAATGGCAAAGCTGTCGAGGACGCCTCAAGCCACTTTCAACCCCCTCGCAGTGCATACACGCCGCAGGTCCCCATGCTGGTCAGCGAGTCATTGCGAGCCAACATCCTGATGGGCTTGGGCGAGGAAGACGAGGTTATTCGCCATGCAGCGCACCTGGCTGTGCTGGACGATGACATTGTGGCCATGGAGAAGGGGCTTGATACCAAGGTGGGGCCGAGAGGTGTCCGATTGTCCGGTGGCCAGATCCAGCGGGCTGCGGCGGCGCGGATGTTCGTTCGGGACGCCGATCTGTTGGTGTTCGACGACCTGTCGAGTCGACTGGACGTCAAGACCGAGCGACAACTCTGGAGTCGGCTGTTTTCTACACATGACAGCAGTAACCAGCCACCGACCTGTCTGGTGGTCTCGCATCGTCATGCGGCACTGGAGCGCGCTGACAACATCATTGTGCTCAAGGATGGTCATGTCGTGGCTCAGGGGATCCTTGACGATCTGTTGTTGAGCTGCGCCGAGATGCGCGCGCTGTGGGAGGCCGAGGATCAGGATGCGTCCGAGCCACAGGCTCTGAAAGCGGTCAGTTGATCGATCATGTACAAGAGAACGTGCATTGAGGGCACGCCGACCTTGTCGGGGTGCCCTCGCTTGCTATGGCCGGCACTCGCGGAGCGAGCAGACCCTGCCTAGAATGGGGACAGAAACCAGAGCCATGAAGGAGTCAGCCATGAAGCGACCGAATGTCTTGTTGCTGTATACCGACCAGCAGCGTTGGGATGCGCTGGGCGCAAGCGGGAACCCATACATCCACACGCCGAATCTAGATCGTTTGGCGAGCCGAGGCGCGCTCTTTGAGAACGCGTTCTGCAACGCGCCAGTGTGTATGCCGAGCCGGCAGAGCATGCTCAGCGGGCAGTACCCATCGGTGGTCGGCTGCACCTGCAACGGCATCGAGATGCGTGAGGACGCCCTGACGGTGCAGCGGGTTCTGCGCGCCAATGGCTACTGCACGGCGCAGATCGGCAAGCTACACTTTCTGAATCATTCGAACCGCGACCATCGCGAGCTGCACCCGAGCTATGGCTTTGATCACATGCTGCTTTCGGATGAGCCGGGGTGCTATGAGGATGCCTATATCAAGTGGGTGGAGATGCACGACCCGGCGGCCGTCGCGCTATGCCAGGCGAGCACGCCGCCTGCCTGGACCGGCGATCCTGTGGAGGCAGAGCCGCGCAATACGCACGAGCCGTACTTGTTCAGGGGGCCAGAGACACTGACTCACACGGCCTTTGTGGCCGAGGAGTGCATCAGTTTCATCGAGCAACACCGCGGCGGCCCGTTCTTTGTGATCGGTGGATTCTATGCCCCGCATACGCCGCTGAATCCGCCCAAGCGGTTCGTTGATATGTATGACATTGACAGCCTGCCGCTTCCGCACATGAATCCGGGTGAGAACCGGCTAGGACTGTCGAAGGCCGCATGGCGGAGGGTCAAGGCCTACTACTATGCATTGGTGTCGCACGTGGACGATCAGGTCGGCAGAATTCTTGATGCTCTGGCGCGGCAAGGAAGAGCGGATGACACGCTGGTTCTGTTCACTTCAGACCACGGCGAGCACCTTGGTGATCATGGGCGAATCCAAAAAGGCGCCCCCGGATATGACTCGTGCAGCCATGTGCCGCTGCTGATGTGCTATGCAGGAGGATTCGCTGGCGGGCAGCGGCATTCGGGTTTGGTAGAATGCGTCGACATCGTCCCAACCATTCTCGACTATTGCGGGATTCAGACGCCGCCTCAGATGCAGGGGCGGTCGTTGCGCCCCTTGCTGGACGGCAAGGGGTATGAGGAGCGGCAGTCGGTGTTCATCGAGCATCGTTTTCCCTTTGGCGCTTCCTGGAAGACCGTGCGAACCGACCATTACAAGCTTTGCGTGAGCGGCGATGGAAGGCGGGAGCTCTACGATCTGCGGAACGATCCACATGAGCTGTGCAATGTGGCAGCAGACGAGCGGTACGACGGCACGCTGGCGGATATGCGGGCGGAGTTGGTCAGGCGCTGGTTCGACGTCGAAAGCCAGTATCCGCTGCGCACGGGGCAGTACTAGTGAGGCCAGGCGTGGCGTCGACTAGTGATCAGTCGCCACCACAAGGGCGATGGCATCTCGGTCCGTATGGCTGAGGCTGATGGCCCACTCGCTCAAGCCCAGAATCTCTGCGCGAGCGAGGGCGCGACCGTACAGGGTGACAAGAGGCTTGCCTGCCTTGTTCGGCAGTATCTCCATCTCGCGCCAAGAGATGCCCACGATGCCGGTGCCGAGTGCCTTGGAAATGGCCTCTTTGGCTGCAAAGCGTGCGGCCAGCTCGGGGATGGCGCCCCGGCAGTAGACGAGTTCGTCCGCGGTGTAGATGCGGTGCAGGAAACGGGGTCCCCAGCGAGCGACTACCGCTTTGATCCGCTGCAGTTCAGTAATATCGACACCAACCGACAGCATGGTCTGTCTCCAACCAGGGCCCTGGACTGGGCCGTCCGGGGGGCGTTCGTTTCTAGTCGCGCTCTGACTCGGCGATCATGGGTGAGAGGATGCGCTCCATCGCCATAGTGTGGCTGCAAAAGCCGCGTTGCGAGAAAAAGGGGCATTGGCAAGACCATTGGCCCTGGTCATAGGTAACAGTATAGGTGCTGTGCTCGCCGCGGAAGCTGACCTGCAGCTTTTCCACCGCAATGCGGTCGCGCTCCTGAGCATAGCGCTTGGCCTTTTGGATCTTGCTGATCATGCCCGAATCCATGCTGTTCCCCCTGTGGTGCTAGATGATGATTCTCTCGCAACTGTTGTGTAGGTGCAGACGCAGTATATCGCCGGCCGGTATCGGCGTCAATGAAGAGATGCCGCCTGTTACGTCTCGGCACAGGTAATTCGATAGACCAGTTCAGTATCAAAGCAGAACTCGTCGACGATGCTCTTGTCGGGAAGGTCGAGCTGGGCAAAGTGACGGCCATAGTGGTCCGTCATCCCCTTGGCCCGTCCGCCCAGGCTCGAGACCGGGTAGGATACAATGATGGCCTTGGCGGAAAGGGTTTTCAGCAGGCGCTGAGGCAGTCCGGGCTGCAACTGCTCGAGGCAGGGAAAGGTCTTGAGTAGGAGCACGACATCATATGCGCCCGATGGGGGCTGTTGGACTAGATCCAGAACGGTGCCCTGGCCCTGCACACCGAGTAGCGGGATCGCGGTCGAGAGAAAGGCCGCCAAGTCGGAGTAGATGTCCGCTGCAACGTAGTGGGCGTCGGGATCAAGTGGCATCCAGGGAATCGCGAGCGGGTTCAGTCCGCAGGCAAGGTCCAGCACGGAATGAATCGGAAGTAGGTCCTGAAGCAGAGTTCGATAGAAGGGATCAAGCACGGGCATGCGTTCGCGTGTCGAGGCGTGGGATTCCATGATGCGGAGGCAGGTGTTTTTCGTTGCGTCAGGATTGCCCTGCTGGGCTGCGGCCTGGAGTTGGGCCAGCCAAGCGGGATAGGTCGGTTTTTGCCGATAGTAGGCACCGGCTACCTGATGCAGTTTGGACCGGGTGGCCTTGAACGCGGCTTTGGTGCTGCCCGTACGAGCGAGGGCCGCTCGGGCCAGGGAGCGAACGAGCTCTGGCGCTATGTGGGCGTACTTGGCATGGGACTGAATGCGGGCGATCAGATCGGTCATCCCAGGATCATCGTCGAGGTGGTTGGCGGTGCGACTGGGGCCACTAGGCATCTGGACGCGCCCCTGCTATGACCAGAACGAACTCGCCCAGCAGCTTGGTTTGGCGCATTTGCTCCAGCAACTCTGATAAAAGACCCCGCTGGACCTGTTCGTACATTTTGGTGAGGTCGTTCGCTAGAGCCGCCGGGCGGTCTCCCAGAACGTCCAGGGCATCCTGCAGGCTCTTGAGCAGGCGATGGGGGCTCTCATAGTAGATCAGTGTGTAGGGAGAGCGAGCGTCGGCCTCGTAAAAGCGGCGACGCGCACCTGCTTTGCGAGGGAGAAAACCGCGAAAGGTAAACGCATGGCTTGGCAGCCCTGAGAGAACCAGGGCTGCTACAAAGGCGCTTGCTCCAGGAATGAGCGTGAACGCTATTCCCTCGGCGATGCAGGCGCGCACGACGGTGTAGCCGGGATCGGCCACGCCTGGCGTGCCGGCACTGGTTACCAGGGCCACCGATTGCCCCTGGTGCAAACGCGCCATAATCTGCTCGGTCGCACGCTGCTCATTGTGCTCGTAAAAGGAGACCTGTGGTTTGCTCAATCCGAGGTGCTTGAGGAGCCGGCCGGTCTTGCGTGTGTCCTCACTGGCCACCAGGTCAACGTCGGCCAACGTCTGGACAGCACGCCGGCTGATGTCGTCCAGGTTGCCGATGGGCGTGGCGACCAGGAAGAGCCTGGGGTCTCTAGCGATCATCAGCGTTGCTCTTACTGGCCGGCAGCCATCGCAGCCTGAGTTGGCGCGCGGCGCGGACCTCGTCCAGGCGCCCAACGGGTGCGGAACTAGGCGCATTGTGCAGCAGCTCGGGAGAATCGATCGCCTCTTTGGCAATGCGGCGGACGGCGCTGCAGTAGCTGTCTAGCGTCTCTAAGCTCTCGGTCTCGGTTGGCTCGATCATAAGGGCCTCGGGCACGATAAGCGGGAAGTAGTTTGTGGGCGGATGAAAGCCATGGTCGATGAGTCGCTTTGAGATGTCCAGGGCATGGATGCTGTCGGCCCCGTCGACAATCCCCTGGAGAACACACTCGTGGGCACACGTGCGATCGTACGGAAGCGGAAGCACGTCTTGAAGCTTGGTCTGCACATAGTTGGCATTGAGCACAGCCATCTCGCTGGCCTGACGCAATCCGGCCGCGCCAAGGGAGCGGATGTAGGCATAAGCGCGGACGATCACACCATAGTTGCCGTGGAATGCCTTGAGCCTGCCGATTGAGCGACTGGGCATCTGCAAGTGGTAGCCGTGCCGATGGGTGTCGGCAGGGTCGTCTGCTTCATCGATGCGTTGGGCGATAGGGCCGGGCAGGAAGGGCGCCAGCGTCACGGTTGCGCCAACTGGTCCCGATCCAGGCCCGCCGCCGCCATGGGGCGTGGCAAACGTTTTGTGGAGGTTAAAGTGCATGACATCAAAGCCAAGGTCCGCGGGCTTGGCAATGCCCATCATGGCGTTAAAGTTGGCGCCGTCTCCATACATCAGTCCGCCGGCGGCATGCACCATATTGCTGATCTGGGTGATCTGCTCGTCAAACAGACCGAGGGTGTTGGGATTTGTTAGCATCATTCCGGCGAGATCGTCGTTCAGATGCTTAGCCAGTTCGGTGAGGTCGACATTGCCCCGAGGATCAGAGGGCAGTTCGATAGGCCGAAATCCGGCCATGGTGGTGGATGCCGGATTGGTGCCATGGGCCGAGTCTGGAATGAGCATGACCTGCCGTTGCGTGTCGCCACGGCTGGCGTGGTAGGCGCGGATCATGAGCACGCCGGCCAGCTCGCCGTGTGCACCGGCCGCGGGCTGCAGACTGACGGCGTCAAAGCCCGAAAGCTCCGCGAGCGCCTGCTGCATCTCGAAGAGCAACTGCAGGTTGCCCTGGACTGTGGCCTCGGGTTGCAGGGGATGGGTGGAGCCAAAGCCCGGCAAGCGCGCAATGTCTTCATTGATCTTGGGGTTGTACTTCATAGTACAGGACCCAAGAGGATACATGCCGACATCCACACCATAGTTCATCTGCGACAGACGCACATAGTGGCGCATCACGTCGAGTTGTGAGACCTCAGGCAGATCCAGGTCGTCTCTGAGCAGCTCGCGGGGCAGGGGCGATTCGGGGACGTCGCAAGCGGGCAGGTCGATGCCGGTGCGGCCGGGCCGGCCCAGTTCATAGATGATGGGTTCTATCATGCTGTCGCCTCCGCAAGGGCGCCAGCGAGGGCAGCGATTTGCTCACTGCTGTTCACTTCGGTGACGCACACCAGCAGTTGGTTCGCCAGGTCGGGAAAGTCTGGCTTGAGTGGGTAGCCAGCGACGATGCCTGCCTGATCATAGATGCGGGCACAGAGGTCGGTGGCATCACAGGGGCACTCGACGGTGAACTCGTTGAAGAAGGGGTGATCCATCTCGGCGGAAAAGCCCGCGACCCTATTGATGAGCGTGGCGGCATGGTGTGCCTTGTGGTAGCATAGTCGCGCCACCTGCGCGAGACCTTGCTTGCCCATGACCGATAGGTACACTGCCGCTGCCAGCGCGTTGAGGCCCTGGTTGGTGCAAATGTTGGACGAAGCCTTGCCGCGCCGTATGTGCTGCTCGCGAGTGGAGAGCGTGAGGACATAGCCACGATTCCCTCCATCGTCAACGGTTTCTCCGACCAGGCGTCCCGACATCCGTCGGACCAGTGACTTGGTGCAGCCGAAAAAGCCAAGATGTGGGCCGCCAAAGGCGAGCGGATTGCCCAAGGGCTGGCCATCGCCCACTACGATATCGGCCCCCTGGCCGCCCGGTGGTTTGAGCAATCCCAACGAGATCGGATGGGTGACGACAACAAGCAGCGCACCCATGTCGTGAAGCGCGCTAGCCACGGGCGCAAGATCATGAATGCGCCCGAAATAGTCAGGCGACTGCACGATGAGGCAGGCGGTCTGGTTGTCAACCATGGACAGTAACGTTTCTGGGGTGGCGCGGGGATTCCCGGCGGTGGCGATGTCGACGTCCATCCCGGATGTATAGCTGGCGCACACCTGCCTATACTGGGGATGAACCGAAGGGGCCATCACCACTTGGCGCCGACGGCCTCGGCCTGCGGCAATGGTGGTGATGATCGATTCGGCCAGAGCGGTTGCACCGTCATAGTGGGAGGCGTTGCAGGCGTCCATGCCGGTCAGGGCGCAGATCATCGACTGGTACTCGAATATGGCCTGCAATGTGCCCTGGCTGACCTCGGGCTGATATGGTGTATAGGCCGTATAGAGCTCTGAACGGCTGACGACATGCCCGACGATGCTTGGGATGTAGTGATGGTAGGCACCGGCTCCGAGAAATGATGTGGCGTGATCGAGGTCGTCGTTCTGCTCCGAAAGCTGGCGAAAGACGTCCGCCAGTTCTGGTTCGGATAGCGCAGGTGGCAGGTCGAGGTCGGGGAAGCGATGCTCCTGGGGTATGACGTCAAATAGGCGGTCTGTGCTGTCGACGCCGACGGTTTTGAGCATCTGCGCCAACTGTTCGGGCGTGTGTGGGATGTAGGTCATATGCTGAGCCCTCTAGTTGTCTTGCTCGCAAAAGGTCGCATAGGCGGGGGCGTCCATCAAGCTTTCGAGCTGTGCGGGATCGGAGGTCTGGAGGCGAACGAACCAACCCTCTCCAAAGGGGTCTGAGTTGACCAGTTCTGGTTCGGACTCGAGTTGGTCGTTGACTGCGATGATCTTTCCTGACACCGGCAGATAGCAGTCCGAAGCAGCCTTGACCGATTCTACGACGCCGAAAGAGTCACCTTGTGCCAGTTGGTCGCCTACTTGGGGCAGTTCGACATAGACGATGTCGCCGAGTTGATCCTGGGCATAGTCACTAATGCCGACGACGGCGACATCGCCCTCGATACGGATCCACTCGTGGTTCTGCGCATAGTGGCAAGAAGCATCGATCGTGATAGATGACATGTGGCCCTCCGGTTTGCTTGTTTATACGTCGGAATCTCGTTTGGCTAGCTTTTTACTGGCGCCCGATAGAATGGTTTTTTGACGACGATGGCACGCCGAGCTTTGCCCCTTATGCTGACGCCGATTTCGGTACCAACGGCGGCGAGGCGCCGCGGTACATATGCCATGGCGATGAAAGCGTCGAGCGTGGGTGAATAGATGCCCGAGGTTACCTCGCCAACGGCCTCGAGACCATGGACGACGGTATAGCCATGGCGTGGAACGCCGGGGTCGAGCATCTGGATGGCCACAAGTTTCTCCGCCGGGCCCTCCAGTCTTTCTTTGGCCAGTGCGTCTCGGCCCACAAAGTTGCCCTTGGAGAAGGAGATCGCCCATCCTAGGCCGGCCTGTATTGGTGTGCGGTCGGGGCCGAGTTCCTGACCATAGAGAGGCATGCAAGGTTCGAGACGCAGCGAGTCGCGGGCTGCGAGGCCGAT
>Ga0180436_10004550_pt1 | contig 12431 bp, 11 predicted proteins | sample SS_ome_2_FD_132434 | JGI IMG/M metagenome (GOLD analysis project Ga0180436, IMG submission 132434) | Hypersaline lake sediment archaeal communities from the Salton Sea, California, USA - SS_3_S_2 metaG | ecosystem: Environmental > Aquatic > Non-marine Saline and Alkaline > Hypersaline >...
CCTGACCTGACTGAGGCCGAAGAAACAACGCCTGAAGTACATGCGGATCCAGGTAGCCAGGAGCCCCAAGCGGAAACACCCGATGAGCAAGCGGCATCGGATGGCAAAATTGATGAGGTGGATGCCACGGCTGTTGAAAACATGAGCGATGGTACAGAGGCACCCGATCAACTGGAAATAGAAAAGCCTGAAGAAGAGGCTATTCAGGAAGAAACACCTTCCCGACTGCAAAACGTACTAAACCGAATTCCGAAGATTTCACAGATTCTGCCAAAGCGAGAGAAACCATCAAAAAAGGAAAAACCAACGCGGAAAACTGTGGATGGTCCAGAAGAAAAACTACCGGAGGCAGAACCAGACACTGTGCTGCGCTCCTCACGGGAAATCATGGGGGATATTGGCAGCGCGCTGCACGAACGGCGGAGCGCTCTGGAATTGACGCTGAGCGACGCGGAGACCTTCACAAATGTCAAGCGCATGTATCTTGAAGCGATGGAGGCGGGAGCGTTTGAGCGGCTGCCGTCAACCGTTCAGGGCAAAGGTATGCTCAACCATTACGCGCGCTTCCTGGGTCTGGACGAAACATGGATCATGGATGCTTACGCAAAAGCATTGCTGGCTGTGCGCGTGGAAAAGGAATCAAGTAAACCGCGTAAAGCCGCACCACCATTAACGGTAAGGTTGAATATCCCGGAAAAATGGCGGCGCATCCTGAATCCGGATCTGATCGTAGGCGGTGTATTGATCATTGCATTATTCACGTTCCTGATCTGGGGCGGCGCGCAGGTGTTTTCATCCGCGGAACCAACAGCCACAGAAGCGCCATCGATCTCTGAAGTGCTGGCGCAAACGCCCACCCCAACACCTCCCGCAGCGGATAGTCCGGCGGATGATGGGGAACCAACGGAAGAAGCAACTGCCCTTGCGGGGGTGACGGTTGTGGAACCAACAGCGACCGTAGCGGCGACAGTTAACGCGGCTCCGCTGCAGTTGTATATCATCGTCAGCGACCGGGCTTTCTTACAGGTAACTGTGGATGGGGAAAGCGTGTTTGATGGGCGGGTAGAAGCGGATGATGTGTTTACCTTTTCCGGGGAAGAAGCGATCTCGCTGCTAACCGGGAATGGCGCCGCATTGGAAGTTTATTTCAACCAGGAATACCTGGGCAGTCTGGGCACGGTGGGTGAGGTTGCCAACCTGACTTTCGCGCTGGATGGACTGCGCACCCCTACACCACAGCCGACAGAAACGCCGCAGGCTGCCGAGCTTCCATCCGCTGAGGACGCGATGGAAATGACGGGGGACGGTTAGCGTAATTTTGGTTTCTTCAATAAGCCCATGCGATCCGCTTTGACAGCCGCCTGCAGGGTGGATTGGCAATTCAGCTGGCGCCTGGCGCGCTGGAGATGATCCCGCACGGTACGAACGGATAGATCCAATTCCAGAGCGATCTGCGCGGCGGTTTTCCCTTCTACAAGCAGGCGCATACATTGGCGCTGGCGGAAGGTGAGATAGGGGCGAATTTCAAATGTCGAAAAATCTTTCATAGAACCAGTTGGGCATGCTGCCTATTTTCTATACCTACTTGTGTTTAATAAACATGCCTTGCATTAGAACAATAATTCTATATTAGCCCAAGCCGATAAAAAAGCAAGGGTGAAATGCAGGGGGCAATTGCAACAGCATATGATTTGAAAAAGGCAGGGTTTAATTCCTGCCTTTGAATTCTAAAGAATGAGGATGGCTGTGTTTTTATGGATGGGCCGCATCAACCAGTTTCTGTAATGCTATTTTAACGGCAGCGAATTCCAGCTTGTTTTGCGTGCAGTAATCTCGAACGAGCATATTGGTTGGCGGCATGTTGCCATCGAAAACAGCCATAACATCCGATTCAGAAACGCCCCACGCGAGCACATCATAAAAAGTGGTTGTGCCTTTAACGAGGGCTTCACCCTGATCATGTTCTTCTTCAACATAGCTATCCAGCGCATTCCCTAATTCGTTTGGATCGATCTGAATAGTATGGGTGTTTAGGTATTTAATCTGCTCATCCGTCAACTGGCCCTGTGATTTGAGAATATTGACTGCCGCCTGCGGAAGGAATACAACCTCGGATGATTGGTATGGAAGGCCTGTATAAAGCGCAACGAAATATTGGACGGCTGAGTTGCCTATCTCCTGGTCCTCCGCCAATATTGGTCCGTATAACCCATCCAAACCACGGTTATAAAAATATTGCGGATCAACGGAATCGGGAAGCATGAACGCTTCCGCCATCGTTTCGAGTGGGATGCTAAACAAATCACTTATTTCCGCGAATGAGAAAGAACCGCGAATTTCTGCCGGATCCAACTGGGATTCGATGCCATCGTAGCGAGAATTGTTCTGCTTGAGATTGGTGTCCGTTTTCCACCAACCCAGAGATGAAGAGATCAAAATGCCTCCAAAAATCAGTATGATCATACTGATTGCGAGTGTTGAAATTTTGATTTTCATGTTTACCTTCCCGCCTTTAATGACACTGTATCAGCAACCGGGCAACTTGCTTCTGATGTGCATTCAAGGCAGCTGATGCACTGGTGATCTCTAATCGATGTTTTATTTTCCACTTCAATATTCATTGGGCATTGTTTGCTGCAAAGGCTGCAATTGATGCAGGTGGAGGGCTCTCGTTTGATCTTGAAAATCCTGAAGAGATTGGAGATGCCAAGCACCGCGCCGTAAGGGCAGGCATACTTGCACCAGGGACGTTCTATAACCAGAGAAAGCAGCAGGGTCACAGCGAGAACGATGAGACCGCCGACAGCCACTTCGCTGCTCCAAAAGTTGAATAAGGCGAAATAAGGATCATAATCCGCGAAGATGAGCTGGCCGCTGACAGCTGTCATAGTTAAAACCCATGCCAGTACCAGATAGCGCAGATATCGTAAGACCCTATCAAGTCTGGCTGGCATCATGTTGTTGTATCGTTTTTTAAATAGCTTTTTACCGATTTTTGAGAACCATTCCTGCACGGTACCTAATGGGCAGATCCACCCGCAAAAAGCAGGCCCGAATAGGATAGCAGTCAGAAAAGCGATGACCATCAGCACAAAAGATGATTCATGGACCTTCTGGATGAAGTTACCGGTTGTCGCGTATTGATAGATGGTAACGACACCGCCAAAAGGGCACAGGGCGTGCAGTGACGCGTTGCTGAGAAAGGGAATGCCTTCTCCTTTTTCTGCGAGGGAATGGTTGACCGCGATCAGGGCAATTAAACCGAAGAAAAATGCCTGGATGTATGACCGCAGGCGAGTGGCTATACTCCCTTTCTTTTTTTGTTTATGATGCATAGAAAATCTCCTCAATTTATTTGATCAGTCCAATGCCGGAAATGATAGCTGGCAGTTATGAAGAAAGCGTGAATTTTTTACGGAATTGTGATGAATGCGGAGAAGCCGCCCAACGGACTGCTGTATAATGCGGATATGACGACAATATTAGTGATTGAAGATGAAAAAGAGTTAGTTAAGGTGCTGCAGGCTTACCTTGAAAAGTCAGGTTTTGTGGTGCTGAGCGCGGACCGCGGCGACACCGGGCTTTCCAGCTGGCAACACCATAAACCTGAAATGGTGCTATTGGACCTTAATTTGCCGGGTATGGACGGACTGGATGTCGCGCGGGAGATCCGCCGGCAGGGCGACACGCCATTGATCATGGTCACGGCCAGGGTAGAAGAAGTTGACCGGTTGATCGGCCTGGAATTGGGCGCGGATGATTACATCACGAAACCCTTCTCACCACGGGAGGTCGTCGCACGTGTCAAGGCGGTATTACGCCGCGCCGGCGCAGCGCAGATCGAAGCGCATGTGATCCGGGCCGCGGACCTGGCGATCAACCTGGATGCGTTTACGGTGAAACAATCAGGGGAGAGCCTGGATCTGACGCCGACTGAGTTTCGGCTGCTGGCAGCAGTTGCCGGACAACCGGGGCGCGTCTTCAGCCGGATGCAGCTGTTGGAAGCTACACAGGGTGAGGCATATGAAGGCTATGAGCGCACGATTGATGCCCATATCAAGAATTTGCGCCAAAAATTATCAGCCAATCAAAATACAGAATATATAGAAACGGTATTCGGGGTCGGATACCGCTTTTCGACGGAATAGGCGGCAGTGACGTGCGTATCCGATTGATCCTCAGTTTTCTGCTTGTGATCTCATTATCCCTGCTTGGCGTTTCGTTATTGGTACGGCAAAGCGCGCAGCATGAAGTGCAGACTTTTTTGGGGCGGGGCGGGCTGATCGGGGCAGAATCCCTGGTTTTAGAATTGGAAGAATGGTATCGATCGCGCGGCAGCTGGGATGGGGTTGAAGAAATAATGCCATCCAGCGAGCATAATACCAATCGCGGCGGCGTTGGTGACGGAACTGGCACAGGGGGGCAGCAGCAGGGCCTGGGGCGCTTGAACACGATCCGCCTTGCGGACGCGAATGGGGTTATCATCTATGACCCTCTGCGTCCGGACGCAAACGGTAAAGTATCCGCGCAAGATGCTGTCAGTATCGATCTGGTAGTCGATGGCGAGGTGATTGGGTACCTACAACCGCAGGAATCCGCTTATGCGCAAGAAAACGCACAGTTCGAAGAGCGTTTTCTGGAGCGCATCAATAACGCGTCTCTGCTGGCAGCGGCGATATCCGGGTCGGTGGCGCTGGTGTTGGCATTACTGCTGGCGTATTTTCTGACAAAACCAGTTAATAAGCTGATGGAAGCAACGGGAGAGGTAGCGCGCGGAGACCTTTCCTACCGGGTGGATATATCGCGGCCTAAAGAATTCGCGCGGCTGGGAGAGACCTTTAACAATATGGCTGCTGAATTGGAAGTAGCGGAAAATCGGCGAAAGAACCTGACTTCAGACATTGCCCATGAACTGCGTACACCGCTGGCGGTGCAGCGCGCGCAGATTGAAGCGATGGTTGATGGGGTGTATCCATTGACCAAAGAAAATCTGGAGACGGTCCAGTCACAAAATAATCTATTAAACCGCCTGGTTGAAGATCTTCGGCTGATCACCCTGGCTGACGCGGGCGAATTGAAATTGGAAAACCAGCATGTTGACATGCCAAACTTGGTTTCAACGGTGATTGAACAATTCACCGCAAAAGCAAGGGAAAAAGATATCATCATAAAACAAGACCTGCCGCCGTGCCCGCTGGTGAAAGGGGACGCGCAGCGCATTCAGCAGATCCTGCATAATTTGCTGCAAAACGGGATACGCTATACCCCGGCAGGGGGAACATTGTTTGTGCGGTTATCCAGTGAGCGGGATTCCGTGATGTGCACAGTGCGGGACACGGGCAGCGGCATACCGGAGGAATCTCTTCCGTATATATTTGATCGATTTTACCGGGCGGAACGGTCCCGTTCGAAAGTAGCGGGGGGAACCGGATTAGGGTTGGCCATCGCGCGGCAGCTGGCACAGGCACAGAGCGGCAGCCTGCGGGCCTGGAACCATCCTGAGGGTGGCGCGGAGTTTGTCCTGGAATTACCCATAGATCAATAATAGATGCAAGTATTTATACCTCCAACGACGCTGAAATCATTCACCAATCCCCTATGTTTTCTTCATCACTTCTTCACACCCATTCTTTATAGTATGCCTATCGATATCACAAGAAAGGTTAAGAAATGAATATGACCATGAAGAAGAATTTGAAAAAGATATATATCGCAACTGCCAGCTTGATGATGCTAACTGCGATCGCATGCGCGCCGGTTGTTGAGACAACTCAGTCTGCACCTGCTGTTGATGTTTCTGAACAGGGTAGCGAAGCTGCTGAACAGCCGCATCTGGCAGCCGTGATCGATACAGAGAATGGCTTAACGGAAGCTGAGATGCAGGGATTGCTGTGGATGCGCGAAGAAGAAAAACTGGCAGGTGATGTTTACCGTTTCCTGTATGATCAATGGGGCAGCACTGTGTTTTCCAATATTGCTGAAAGTGAAGATATGCATACAGATTCTGTGCTGGCCTTGCTGACCGCGTACGGGATTGAAGATCCGGCGAATGCCGAAGCGGGCCAATTCAGCAATCCTGAATTGCAGGCACTGTATGATCAATTGACCGCACAGGGCAGCCAGTCTTTAGAAGCCGCTTACATGGTGGGTGGCGCAATCGAAGAGATCGACATCCTGGACCTGGAAACACGTATTGCTGAAACAGATAAGGCTGACATTCTCCTGGTGTATGAAAACCTGATGGCCGGATCGGAAAATCATCTACGCGCCTTCGTACGGGTTTATGAAAACCAGATCCGGCAAAACTATGCCCATCAGTATCTTACACAGGAACGCTATGATGGCATCATCGCCGGAGGCAGCAGCATGGGGAATGGCATCGGCGGGCAGAGTGGCGGGCAAGGATATGGCCAGGGCGCAGGGCAGGGAAAACCCTAAATTATAATTAGACACAACCATTAAAGCTCACCAACCGGTGAGCTTTTTATCATTAATTAAATGACATGATGTTCGGGTAGGCATTTGTGATCATCTAACGGGGAAAGTTTTTGTTTTAATACAATTGCCACAATATTATTATTGGCGAAAAGTAATCGTGGTTTGATACAGTTTTGTGTTACCCGCGATCTGGCCGCGCAGCCAGGAATGGTCTTTGTTTTCAGCGATGGGTGAACTGTAATAGATGAGCATGAAACGGTCTGTGTCAATGGGCGCGACAGCGGAATAGCCGGTATCGCCGTGCGAAGGCAGGTCCTGGATGTGGCTGATGGTGAGCCTTTCAGGATCAAAGCGGTAGAGAGCGGTGCGTTTTTTGCTGAGTGAGTAGCGGATGACGTTGCGCAGGTTGCGCCAGCGGTTGAAAAAACGGAAGGGTTCGTTGCGCAGGCGGTAAAATTTACTGCGGCGCGCGACGAGGTAATGGCTTCCCCTGTGTTCAAATAATTTTGGGCCATCACATTTAAAGCGATCCACGCGCATATGCCAGTCCGCTGGACTATCGGGGTCGATGGAGAAATTCAAATTGGGGTAGATCAGGGAGCGGATCGTACCGAAGATATTGCCACGCGCGTCAAAGGCAAAGCTGGATTCCGAGGTCTGGTAGCTGCGCAGGCGCTCACGGGTAAGGGTGGAGTTGTAGACTGGCTGCCAGGTATGCAGGTCTTTGGAGGCGACCAGCGCAAAATGGCGTTTCAATCGCCTGTCCTGCTCTCCGTTGCGTGTATAGAGGCTCATGTAGGCTGTACCGTTCCTGGCTTTCACATTCCAGAACCCGGCATGGTTAAAGGGTAGGGCGACGGCATCGCTCCAGCCACGGCTGGTTTTTTGAATATAGTATATGCTCACCGGTTCATGATTGAAAAGCTGCATACTGTGGCTCATATAGAACAGATACAGCGAACCGTTGAAACGCAGAAATTGCGGGTCACGAATATCCAAATCTGCTGAGATGCGATGCTCGGTCTGCCAATTGTCCGTATCATCGGTGCTGTAGATATGGATCTCTGCATCTTTTGAAGGGAAGTGGGATGGCGCGGAGCGGAAAGCGAGGTAGAAACGGTCCTCAAACCGAGCAAGATCAGGGAAAGCATGAGCGCAGTTAATTGTGCCCGCGCCGGTTCCAGGACAACCCAGCGCGATCTCACGCGGGGGTGTGATAGCGATATGCTCATTTTCTGACATATTGATAATGGAATCCCTTTTCCCTTTAATGTGTTTATATTACAGAAATATAAATTTAACCAACAGATGATGAAAATGGTATTAACATATTCTAAATTACTATGAGGTAAACGCATGGCGCATTTTGACCATTTTGACCTGTTAGCACCGTTATACGAGATGGTAATCAAACCCAAGGAGCCGGAGGAATTGTGGCGGCATCTGCATCTGCCAACTACGGGCGCGCTGCTTGATGTGGGAGGCGGGACCGGGCGGGTGGCGCAGCATATGACCGGCAAAGCAGACGCGGTTGTGATCGCGGATCTGTCGTGCAAGATGCTGGCTGAAAGCATGCAAAAGCCGGGATTGTCGGCTGTATGCACCCCTTCAGAGACACTTCCATTTCCGACGGGCTATTTCACCCGCATTATCATGGTAGACGCGCTGCACCATGTCATTGACCAGCAGGGGACGATTGATGAAATGTGGCGCGTGCTGGCGCCAGGGGGTATGGTGGTGATCGAAGAGCCGGACGTGCGAGCCTTTGGGGTGAAGCTGATCGCGCTGGGAGAAAAGCTGTTGTTAATGCGCAGCCATTTTCTTGCGCCACCGCGCATTGCTGATCTTTTCCACAGCTACGCGAACGCGCAGGTAAGTATTGAGCGGGATGGTCCGATCGCCTATATTATCGTGACTAAAGCAGCAGCATAAATTCAGGCGCAGGACCGCCTTTATTTCCGCAGGGAGGCGATCAGGCGCTCTGGTTTTTGGATGGCTTCCAGCGCATGCGTTATTTGCGTAAAAACAAGATCCGCTTTTTGGATGGCCTCAGCTGCTGCGCCTTCATGCTGGATGACAACGATACCGATGACCGCGGCCTGCAGCATAGCAGCATCGTTGCTTCCGTTACCGATGGCGATGACTGAATCCGCACCTAATTCCTTTATGAATTTGGATTTTTCGTCGGTATGATGATCGCCATTGAGAATAGTCAGCCGAATAGGCAGGCCTGCTAATTGCGTGCGTGCGCTGCCATGGGTATCGGACGTAATGACGTGAATTTCCAGACAAGCCGCCAGTTCCTGAAGTTGGTCAGCGGCACTCTGTATGAGGATGCCATCGACAGCCAGGGTGCCATTGAAATCCAGTGCAAGATGATCGATGTGATGTATTCCGCGACCGGGAATGTGCAGTTCGATCATTTAATCGACGCTTGCCAGCAAATGTCTCACGACTTATTTCACGCTCTCGATGATCTCGGCAGCGTGGTCAAATCGGTTGAAGGCCGGCATGAGATAAATGCCTCCCGCGCGCGATTTGAGTTGTTGAATGAGATCTATGGCGATGCGAATTCCCTCGCGAGCACCTTCATTACCGGCAGCCTGCATGCGCTGATAGACGCTTTTGGGAATGGTGATGCCAGGCACTTCCTGGTGCAGGAAGGAGGCATGACGGTCAGAAGCCAGGGGGAGAATGCCCACCAGGATGGGGATTGGAAATTCTCCGTGTTCCTGCTGATATGAAAGCAGGAAGTTATCCAGAAGGGAGGTATCGTAGATTGGCTGGGTGAGGAAGAAATCCGCACCGCCTTTCATCTTGCGGCGCAGAACCTTGATCTCTCGCTGGGGATCGGGGGCGTTGAGATTGAGCGCGGCGCCGGCAAAGAAGTTGGTCGGCTTTCCGATGTCCGCACCGGCATGGTCGATACCGGTATTGAAATTCTGTTTGATCAGCTTTACCAATCCGGAGGGCACCAGATCATAGTTGTCCATGGCTTCAGGATAATCACCGATGGCGGTGGGGTCGCCCATGATGACAAAGATATTGCGCACATCCAGGGCATGCGCTGCCAGCAGGTCGCCCTGAACACGCAGCAGGTTGCGCCCGCGGGTTGGAAAATGCAGCACCGTTTCAATTTTGGCCTTGCGCTGGATCAGGCTGCACACAGCCCAGGGGCTCATGCGCATACGCGCCATAGGACTGTCGGCGACATCAATCACGTCCGCGCCGGCATCCGCCAATAGGCTCGCGCCTGCCAGCAGTTTCTTGGTCGATAATCCGCGCGGAGGATCCATCTCAACGGCGATGAGGAATTTTCCGCGGGCTAACTTGCGGGCCATTCCCGTCGGGGCTGCCTGCTCCATTTCCGCTTCTTTGTGGATGGCGATATGCTCCGGTAAAAGTTGCTGATCAATGTGGTCGGTTTTGTCCAGCATTTCACGCATGGAGCGGATGTGGGCAGGTGTTGTGCCGCAGCATCCGCCGATCACATTTGCGCCGGCCTGCCAGAAGGCGAGAGCGTAATCACCAAAATATTCCGCTGAAGCGGGATAAAAGATGCGCCCTTCCTGCTGTTCCGGCCAGCCTGCGTTGGGTTTAACCCAGAACCTGCCCTGCGGGAGCGCTGTGTGCATTTTGCGGAGAATGCGGGTGAGCTGGTTGGGGCCGCCGGAACAATTGATGCCGATCACGTCTGCGCCATAATCATTAAAGGCTTTGGCCACTTTGCGGGGGTCATCCCCGAGCAGGGTGCGGTCATCGCGGGTAAAAGTCATGGATGCGACGATTGGCATATCCGCGCTGATAGCTTTTGCTGCATTGATGGCCTCACGCATCTCATATTTATCGGTAAAGGTTTCCAGTACCAACAGGTCAACACCAGCGGCGATCAGGGCAGCGATCTGCTGAGAAAATATCTGCCGCGCCTGTTCCGGCTGAACACGCCCAAACGGCGCTAATCGCACGCCGATCGGGCCGACATCACCAGCGATGAGAACGTCTTTAAAGGAAGCGCTGACTACCCGGCGGGCTAATTCAACGCCGGCAGCGTTGATGTGTTCTAATTGCTCGACGAGTCCGTGTTTAGCGAGCTTGACGGCGTTTGCGCCAAAAGTGTTAGTGAGGACGATGTGCGCACCGGCATCGATATATTCACGATGGACATCCGCAATCACTGCCGGTTGATCCAGATTAAGGGCATCGAAGCAGGATTCAAAGCTGATGCCGCGTTCGTGGAGGTAAGTGCCCATTGCGCCATCGGCGAGAATGGGTTTCTCCTGATGAATCCATTTTAGAAATTTACTGGTTGTCATTGTTTTCCTTCTGTGAAATTCGGAAATATTCTGCGTTAGGATGGTGAACGAACAAGGCGGCAGTGGTGTATTCCGGAATGAATTGATAGGCAGAGGTGAAGAAAATACCTAACTGGTTATCAGGGTCCAACAGGCGCATGATCGATACCTGCTGCGAAAGGTCCGGGAGGGGTTCATATCCCCATGAATAGCGCTTACCGCGTTTGTTGGGGATATCCAGGTCCGCACGAATCATCGACAGCGTCAATTGCGCCGCCGCTTCTGTCAGCTGGGTGTTCAAGCCGTGGAGAAAATACGCTTCCAGATCTTTCTGCAATTCATATAATTTTCCGACCTGTTCAATGGCTGGCTCGCCCATGCTAACAACCTGAAAAGCGATAATATCCTTTTGGCCATTTTCAACGGCGTAAAAATAGTCGCTGATCGCGCGGCGTGGCGGCAAGGCCTGGCGGGGGACGTGCAACTTGAGCGGGTTAGACCTGCGCCCTTCACGGGCAGGCAGGATGTGGAGCATGTCAGCGCTGCTTGCGGCTGGCCAAAAACCATAAGCAGCTTTCGGCCTCAGCCAATTTTCTTTTATGAGCGCTGCCCGCATTGTGGCAAGGCGATCTGTATATTTTTCCTGAATTTTCGCCCATTTATCCCCGCTGGCTTTTCCGGCACCCCAGCCGATCCGGAAAAGGGCTGGCAGGTTGAGATGCTCAAACACACTTTCCAGGGGCAGATCGATGGTCTTTGCTCCCCAGAATGGCGGCGTTGGAATCTGCCCTATTGTGATTGGATTGATATCTTTCATGTTTAAATTTCCTATAAAAAAACCTCTCTGGTTTGAGAGGAATATATATAATATCTTCCTCATCTTCCAGATCCGTGACGGGTCTGCCGGAGTTGGCACCGATTATTCGGTTGCCGAGGTTTCTGCGGGCCGGTCCCTCCACCTCTCTCGATGAGCGCATTCGTTTGTTGAGCTATCATACCATAATTCAAAAACGATGCCTGAAGCCATGAAAAACCATTAATCGGCAATTGGTCCCAATATTTATGAAAAATATCATAAATAACCCTGTTTTTTTGACATTTAGGGATATTTATGCTATTAATATCGTCTGTAATTAAATAAAATAAGGAAACAAAAAGAATTAATGATTCGAGAACGTATTGCCGATAATGTGTATTGGTTTCAAAGCGAAATTTACGCGCAGGTTACTGCCGGCGCGATCATTGGGCCGGAATGGGTGATCATGGTCGATACGCTCGCAGTTCCAGATGAAACTCTGGAGATGCGCAGCTACATTGAAGACACGCTGAATGTGCCTGTTCGGTATGTGATCAATACAATCTACCACGCAGACCATACTTTCGGAAATTACTTTTTTCCTGGCGCAACCATCATTGGCCATACCCTCTGCAGGGAGATGATGGCGGAAAACAACGCGCAAACGCTCCAAAACGCGAAAACACAGGATGGGATCTTTGAGAAGATCGATCATATTGTGATGCCCGATATTACGCTGTCAGATGGTGAATTAAGCATAGGAATTGGAAAGCGTAATGTAAGCATATTTCCAACACCGGGTGCGAGTGATGATGGATTGTCGGTTCTTATAAAGGAAGATCGGGTATTATTCGCGGGAGACGCCTTTCTCCCCGTACCGAATATCGTTGAAGGGGATGTGGACC
>Ga0180436_10004553_pt1 | contig 12423 bp, 16 predicted proteins | sample SS_ome_2_FD_132434 | JGI IMG/M metagenome (GOLD analysis project Ga0180436, IMG submission 132434) | Hypersaline lake sediment archaeal communities from the Salton Sea, California, USA - SS_3_S_2 metaG | ecosystem: Environmental > Aquatic > Non-marine Saline and Alkaline > Hypersaline >...
CCGGAAATAGATCCGGAAATAGCCCGCTTCCAAACTCACCTTGATTTTTCTTTTTCCAATCCGATACGCTTTTAGCAGGGAAATCACGGGAGCACCTACCGAGGCACTCACCGGAACACCCAAGAGGACGAGCAGAATGCCGCAATCGTCGGGGGCTATCAAGTCGCAGATCAGGACGCCGGAAATCGAGGCCAATCCGGAACACCATTTGGCCACTTTCTTCGGCGGGTTGCTGAAAGAGAAGCAAAAAGAGAAGGCAACAGGGACCGTGACCGTCGAAATCACGTTCAAGAACGGCTACCCTGACTTGCTTCGCACGATCGACGAGAACCGGAGGAAGTTCAAGCCGCAGGAGCGACTCAGGGCAGCATAGCACCGCCGGACAGCGGCACCACAACCGAGCAATACCCAGCGCATCACTATATCAGGAGCCTGGAGGATTCAGCCGAATCCCCCAGGCTCTTTTTCGTTTCTTGGCAGCCAACGCGGACCAAACACAAAACAAAACTCTTTAGCGGAGATCAACCATGGGTAGTTCCGGTGGACTCTACATTACGGGCAACACGACCGCCTTCGTCGCCCCGAACACCGCGGCCCAGTACACGACCGGCTGGGCGGCCTTCGGCAGTCAGAAGGGCGACCAGACCGTCGTTGAATCGGCCTCCGGCTCGAAGCTGACTCTCAAGCCGGGTCGGTACTTCGTCACGCTCAACCTGACCGTTGAGACGGAAGACATTTCCGGATCGTGCGACGACGACACCGGAATCATCACTTTCGGCGTCCGGAAGGATGGCACGCAAGTCACCGGCCTAAAGGCGAAACTCGATTCGCAGGATTCCGACCGACCGCACAACATCTCGATCGCGGGCATCGTGACCGTGGCATCGACGGACACCGGCGACCTGACGGTCTACGTCGAATCGAACGAGGTTGCGGGCAATGACATCTGCATTTCGGAGGGCCAGTTCTGCGCCCACTTGATCGACTAAGCAGTCGATCTTCGCCGGACGCAACCGCCGCCGGACCAAGGACCGCTACCGACCGCCACCGAATCGCCGAACAGGGAACCAGCAATGGACGAGAAACAGTTGATCGAATCGCTCGGACTACGAGCCACTTCGACCCGCTGGGGCATCGGGACCGCCGCCCAGTATGTCAAGTCCGTCGAGGGTTGCCTGTTCGGCGATCTCTGCTCCGTCGACGACTGGCGAAAGGCCGTCAAGGAAGCGGCCGGCCGACTGACGTGGTGCGATGAGGAGATGGGTGATCCGGATGCTGTCGTGAAGAGCGTTCTCGAGAAGGCAGCGGGGAGCGACTCCGGCTTGCCCGACGGACTCTGGATGTCCTTCGACTGCACGTTGACAAGCAGCCGAAAGGACCGCGACGGCGACATTCTCGACCCGTCGGGAATGAAGGTCGACGGCAACATGCCCCTGCTCTGGCAGCACCTTCCGATGCAACCGATCGGGCGTGTGCTGAAGGTCTTGGAGCAAAGCGACGACCGGATCCGCGTCAAGTTCGGGATCGCCGATACGCCGCTGGGCCGGGACGCCGGCACGCTCGTGAAATGCGGGTGCCTCCGGATGTCGCATGGGTTCAAGCCGTTCGAGTTCGAGCCGGTCGACCAGAAGTCCGACGGAACCCCGACGGGCTGGCACGTCAAGAGCGGCGAGATCCGCGAGGGCTCGCTGGTCTCCATTCCGTCCAACGTCGACGGGATCATTGACGCCTACTCCGAGGGCGGGCTGACGACGCCGCTGGTGAAGTCGTGGGCGAAGTCGTATTACGACAGCCGGCCGGTCCAGGTGCCGGTGAATCTCGATCTGACGGTGAAGGTAAACGGGCAGGAGTTGGGGGCGAAGGCGACCGTCGAGCCGCCGACCACCCCGCCAGCAGGCGGGCCGAAACCGGAGCCGGCCGACGATCCGACGGCACCGGCGGGCGACAAGAGCGACAAGAGCGACAAGAGCGACAAGAGCGACAAGAGCGACAAGAGCGACGATGCCCAGCCGAAGGAAGCCAGCCCAGTTCCACAGCATGCCTTGCGTGAGTTCACCACCAAGATGCTCGGCGGCGAACGACATCTGGAAGGCTCCTTCGAGTGGGTCCAAGAGAAGCTCCGCGAAGCCGCGGAAGGCTACCTGCAATCGCAAGGTAAGTCCGTCGGCGATGCGTGGGTTGATCTAGTCGCCACCTTTACGGATCAGGCCATTGTTTGCGTCCACAACTACGGCAGCCGGGAGTATCCGTGCTACCGGATGAGTTGGAAGACGAACGACGACGGCCTGCCGATCTGGACCGGCGACGTCACCGAGGTCGAGATCAAGCCGACGGTGATCGAGAAAGCAATCGAAATGATCCGGCGGAAGGCGGGCGTTCTACCGCCGGAAGACTTGGGGAATCTGTGCGTCACTCATGCCACGAAGACGACGGCAGACGACTCACTGGAAGCCCTGGAGCCAGTGGCACGACAGTTGGGGGCAACGGTCGAGATGCTCAAGCAACAGCAAGTTGGAGAACTCCTTGGCGTGTAGCACGCATCGGCGACCGCCGATTTCACTGTTTCTATGAGAGGTGAGTCATGAAAGTTACCCCCGAGTTGCGGAAGTACGCAATCGACAATCTGGGCGTTGCCGCCGATGCGTCCGACGATGATGTTCGCAAGGCGGTCGGCGATGCCATCACCAAGGGAACCCTGACGGTCGACAAGCTCAACGAGTTGACGACCGTCAAGGCGACCGAGGCCGAGAACCGGCTCGCCGGGATGATCGACGACAGGGTCGGCAAGGCCGTCGGAGAGGCCGTCGGAGAGGCCGTCACGAAGGCCGTCGGCGGACTCACCGAGAAGCTCGACGCGATGGTGACCACGCTGGAGAAGCCGAACGACTCGCAGGCCGATTCGTCCGCCACTCCTTCGGGCGACAAAGCCGCCGGCACCGGCGACCAGACCGACAGCCAAGCCACCGACCCCCCGCCGGACACCGCCACGCCCTCCGCTGGCCCGAACCCGCAGAAGGCGTTCGACGCGGCTGCGCAGGCCGCCGGTGGCGATGGCGCCTCCACCGATGATGGAACCCCCGGTGGGATCCGCGAGAAGTCGATCGTCGAACACTTCAGCGACACCCGCACGGCCGCGACGTGGGAGAAGTCCATCAAGGACTGGAACCAGAAGAGCTTCGGCCACCAGCGGGTCCAGACGGGCAACGATCCGCAGGGCTTGATGCGAGACCTCGACATGCCGACGGATCGCACGAAGGCCATCGCCGGCGCGTGGATGAAGCACATGATTAACCGGGCGTTCCGCTCGGGTGGCCGGCCGGTTCCGCCGAGCTACAAGATGTCCAAGTTGGATCAGAAACTCGTCGAGTACGCGGTCCACAACTGCAAGTTCGTCGGCCCGCACGGCTGGAACGAAGACCTGCTGGAGGCCGACCACTGGTTCGACGGTTTCACCAAGGTCACGAGCGACCTGCACAAGAAGGCCCTACTGGACGACTCGACGTCCGGCGGCCTGGAAGCCGTGCCGATCGAGTTCGACGACGTCGCGATCCTGACGCCGCTCCTGAACGGCGAACTGTTCCCCTACGTCGGCATCCGGAACGTGACCCGCCGCCGGATCGAAGGATTCAGTGTCGGCAACCCGACCCTGAGTTGGGGAACGTCCGAAGGGTCGCAGATCAGCCTGTTCGACACCGATTCGCTGATCGCCGCGTTCGACAACACGATCTATCCGTTGACCGGGTCGATCGAGATCGGCCTGGACTTCGAGGCGGATTCGCCGGTCGGGGTCGGCAACATCATCATGTCGAACTACGGCGAGCGGTTCCGCGAGGAGATGGACAACGTCATCGCGGCCAACGCCGGCACGACCGCTCCGCAGGGCGTCCTGTACGCTTCGGGCATCTCGGCCATCACGCCGTCGGGCGGGGCCGGAGCAGCGCAGACGGTCGCCGACTACGAAGGGCTGATGTTCGGCGTCAAGAAGCAGTACCGGGCCGAAGCCCGACCGGGCAACCAGGCCGTGTTCATCGGCACGGAGACGAGCTACCAGCGGGCTCGCAGCATTGTGGTCAGTGCGACCGACCAGCGGCGCGTCTTCGGCATGGAGACGAACACGCACGAGGCATACTCGATCCTGGGCCACCGCTACGCGATCAACGAGTCGCTCAGCAACGCCCAAATCCTGTTCTGCTGCCTGAACCGCTACCGGCTCTATCGTCGGCAGGGCTTCGAGGTCCGCGTCGTGACCGAGGACAAGGAACTCGCCCGGAAGAACCAGCGGTTGATTCTGGTTCGCGCTCGGTTCGGCGGCAAGCTGGAACTGAGCGGGGCGGCCACGAAGATCACCAACGGCCAGGCGTAAGCAAGGCCAGCAACGGACAAACCGCCGACGGATTGCGGGCGAGTGAACCCGCAATCCGTCGGCCCTGAATTCGCAATTCTCTGGCAAGACTTGGAGGCTAAAGGCTAATGGCCGAAACCATCATCGAAATCGCCGGCCCGAACAACGAGAGTGTCGTTTTCGATCCCGTCGGGCAACGGCTACGCGGCCGGTGGTCGCACGTCGCCACCGCGGGCCACACGATCCACGAGTCGCTCGCTGCGCTACAGAGGGCGGCCCCGGAAATCCCCGGGATCTACATCGCCCTCGACCCGCAGGCCCGTACCGCACGCGTCTTCGATCCACTGAAGGAGACCGAGGAAGGCCAGCGGATCTGGTCGCTGATACAGCCCGTGTTGACGACATACGAAGCGTTCCTCAACAACGGCCGCCCGTGGGACACCCAGGTCTACGAGAACCTGACCCCCGATCAGGTCAAGACGTGGGCGTTCGAGATCCGGAACGTCCTCGATTGCGGGTACGGCCGGATGGTCAGTGGCCCGGAGCCGCCGCCGCTGGCGACGATCAAGGCGATGCCCGGTGGTCGGTTCGTTCGGTCCTACATGGGCCAGCGGGAGAACGAGCGGGTGGACGTGGTCCCGGTCAAGGAGAACGGGAAGCAGAAACAGCAGCAGGCTGCGGGGCAACAGCAGGCACAGCCGTCGACCAGCGGTCCTACCGGGGCTCCGGGCGACCAGTAGCGAACAGCGAAATAGAGGCGAGTTGCAGCCGTAGCCCCCGGCTGTGCCAGAGGCGGCTTTCCCTGCCCGGGCAACCCCGGGCAGGGATGCCGTTATGAATACACCAGTTACCGGACAATGCAAGCTGTCGGAAGTGAGTCATGGCAACCGTAGACCGAATCACGAAGGTCCAGGAGATGGCGGGGAGCCGGCCATGCGTGAAGTGTGGCGGCAAGAAGTTCCTGGTTATCAAGGGCCAGAAGGTAGCATGTCCTGCCTGCAACGAAAGCGGCAAGGATCAACTCATCACCAAGTAGGGCAATCGGGCACGGAGGCTGCTGGCGGCCAGGATGGCAGCCGGAAAGGAAGGGCTCTGTTATGCCGACCGAGATCAAGCCCATCCTGTACGAGGATTGCCGGCCCCTTTTGCGCATCGGCGACATCATCCTCTACCGGCCAGGCGAGTATTTCGGATTCGCCGGCCGAGAGTGGATCAACCGCCGGATCGCTTCGGTCGCCCGTCACGAGAGTTTCGCGCCGTGGCAGCGGTACGCCCACGCCGGAATGGTCGGCAAGGCCCAAGGTGTCGTCGAGTTGATGGAGATGCTGCAATTCCGCGGCGGCCGGAACACTCGGCTGCGGTGGCAGGTGCGAGACTGGCCGGGGCAGTGGGACGTTTACCGACCGCACGACCCTGACGGAGGCGAGGGGGTTCGCTACGACTACCTGATTGCCGCAAAGACTATGCGGCAACTCACTGGCACACCCTACGGTTACCGGTCGCTGTTCATCGCCTCCGCCGGATACGTGCCGGGCCTGAACTGCCTGTTCGACATCCCGAAAGACGACGCGGCCAACGGGGCGATCGACGCGGCCCGACACTGCTCGCAGGCGGTGTCGTTCGCATGTCGGCAGGGGGGGTGCGATCCGATCGAGGATTTGGCGGATTGCGTCACGACGCCGAACCACTTGGCGTATCCGGATTTCGCCGGGTACGTCGGAACGCTGGCGTGGACTCGAGTGCAAACTGATTTGTTGCTGAAGCAATATGGCGAACAATCCGCCAACCACTAACCATTTCTTCTGGAAACGAAAAGGGGAATTGCCATGAGGGGCAAACGACGCAAGATGAAGACGAGTTGGAAGGGGTGCTTGTTCGACGGAGTTGTGCTGGCGATACTGTGCATCGTGGTCTGCCTCGTCGGCACGAAGTGTGCCCACGCCGGACTGAGCGAGTGCATTGATGCGACGTGCCGGGTCCACAACGGCCGGGTCGTCGGGAGTGGCTGCTGCATTCAGATCAGCGATGACTACGTGTGGGTGCTGACTAACGCCCACGTAGCCACGCAGAGCCGGGCGTGGTGCGAATTCTATCGAGCCGGGCACGCCAGCCGAAAGATGGAGGGTCAGGTTGCCTACCGCGATCAGTCAATCGACGCCGCGATTATCGCGATCCACAAGTCGCACTTTCAAGGACACCTGCCGCCAGCCATTCCGGTCGCCGCCGCCAACTACAAAGTTCAGCCGGGCGAGACAATCACGTCCGTTGGGTGTGCCGAGGGGCACTGGCCGAGTGCGTGGCGGGGGCATGCGATCGGCTACAGTGGCACCAAGGTAATCGACTTGCGATTCCGGCCGGCTCCCGAGGGCGGGCGAAGTGGCAGTGCGATCTTCGACGCGGAAGGTACGCGGATTGTTGCGCTACTGAAACAACGCAACTCGCAAAGCGTAACCGATCAGACCCAGGGGATCGCGACCTACTGCTGGTCATTGCACAAAGGGATCAATACGGCAGTTGCGAAAACCAACGCGGAGGCCGCCGCGAAGACCGAAGATGCAGGTTACGTCTACCGCCGTGGCTACTGCGACCCGAACGGAGGAAGTTGCGAATGGGGCTGGCAACGGCAGCAACCCCAGCAACAGCAACCTCAACAACAGCAACCGCAAAACAACTGGCCGACCCTTCCGTCGCCGTCCGCCACCGTCGACGTCGAAACCAAGGTGGACTTGTCGCCGGTCAACGAACGTCTCGACGCACTGAATGAGAACGTCGGGGCGTTGCTGATCGAGATCCGGGCCGACCGAGAACAGCCGCCGGAGATTCCGGCGCCCGACGTGACGCCGGTCGTGCAGGAACAAGCAGCCGAAATCGACGCACTGAAGCAAGCCGACGCCACCGCAGCCGCCGAACGAACGCAACTTGCCGAAGCCGTGCAGGGGGCCGTGGACATCGCCGGTGCCGTCAACACCAAAGTCGATGAAGTCGCCGCACAACAGCAAGCAGTCGCCGACAACATCAAGCAGCACGGCGGATTGCAGGCGAGAGTGGAAGCACGCATGGCGGCCGTCGAAGCACGAGTCGGGGAAGATGCGGGGAAGGTCGAGAAGGCCAAGGAGTACCTCAAGGATTGGTTCTCCGATCGCATCCGTAACGACGGCACGGTTGGCTGGATTCGCGGGGCAGTGATTTTGCTGATCGTGGTTTTCCTGTTCAAGGACGTGAAAGACAAGGTCACGAAGAACGATCCGCTGTTCATTCAAGATCCAATTGGCGAACTGAAGCATGCGGCCAGCGATTTGCGGAGCGTGGCGGAGCGGATACGCGATAGATTCGATCGCAGTGACCCCGACCCCAACGATCCTGATCCAGCGGCCACGGCTCGCGGAGACAAATAGCCATGAAGTGGATCACCATCCTCTGGAAGACCAAACGATGGTGGCTCCCGTTCGTCCTCTACGGTCTCGGCTGGTTGCTCATGGAAACGTCGGGGCTGAAGTAGGAAGTAGGGTGGCCAGCAGAGAGCAAGCCGGGGGCCTCCGGTGGCATTAACCCCACAAGCACGCAAATCTACACGCCACCGGAGGCTTAGCCGATGGACACCCCCGTACTCACCATCCTCTTCACGGCCCTCTCCGCGACTCTCTTCGCCGACGCTACTCCCCAGCAGACCATTTCCACTGGCCTAAGCTGGACTGCCATCGGCGTTCTCGCCAGCATTGCGTTTGGGGCCGTTGGTCTGATGGTATCAATCGCCACCTGCTTATTCCGCAGCCTCGGCAAGCAGATGGGGGCCAGCCTCGAGAAGATCCAGGCCACCCTGCAGGAAATGCGAGACGAGATCGCATCCCTCAAGGCCGAGTGGCAGGCAGGCGACCGAGAACACCGCCGATTCCGCGCGGAGCTTGACGATCACGACCGGCGGATTGAAGAAGATCACTCCACCTTGGCTGTGCATGAGCAGCGGATCAACGTGCTGGAGGCGAACAAGCCGGAAGGCGGACAAGCCAAGAGGTGAACAAGCCGTGGCATGTGGGGGCCCGGGGAATAGAGAACGATTACTGAACAAACAAGGACATTAGGCAAACAGGGAGACGTTAGATGGCAACTGACGTGCAAGTCTACAATCTGGTGCAAGCCACCAGCAGCGACTTTGAAAAACGCTGCACAATGCGGCTGTTCAAGCTAGCGCGAGACATACTCAACGATCAGGGCAGCAACACTGCCGACCGGATTGCGTGGGCTCAGTCGGTGCGCGACGACCCACTGTCGATGGCGCGCTCCATGAAGTGGGCGATCATGGAAGACGCCGATGTGTACTCGGCGGAGGAGCCCGATAGCACGGCCGACGATTCGTGGCGGCAGGCCAAGATCGAGGCAGCGGCCTCGGCTCTCATTGACACCTTTGCAGCGGGGATGGCCTGATGGCAAATGAAATTCTAGTGAAGGACGGCACGCCTGTTGTGTGGGCGAACTCGGCTGACTTCAGCGATACCAATAATGGATTTACTCGCACACACCAGTTGGACTTGACGGGCGTGGTCGATACGGAGGCTCGCGAGGGTGCCAAAGCCGACTTGGGGGCAACCCGTGCAGCCAAGTACGCGGTGCGTGTCGGTATCGAGTTCGACGTGGCCCCCACGGCGGGCAAGACGGTCGAGTTCTATTGGTCGGCATCGCATAGCGGCACGGCTGGAACTGGAAACGATGGTGGATGTACAGGCGCCGACGCTGACTACAAGAACGGCGAGGAGAACGAGTGGTGCGCGCAGTTGTTGTTAATGGGCATCCTGAAAGTCACTAACGACGCGGCCACTACGGTCCAGTACGCCACGATCAACAACGGGTTCGTCCCGCCGCAACGCTACGGTCAGGTCGTCGTCAAAAACAAGGGTGGCCAGGCGTTCGAGGGAGATGCCGCTGAGATGTTCGTGGCGCTGATTCCGAATACCGACGAGTTCCAGGGCGAATAGCGTGAGCACGCCGTTTCCCACATTCGGTGAGTTGCTGACTGTCTCGCAATCGCAGGGGATGCAGTCCGAAGCTCCACACCTCTGGAACGGCCTCGTCGGCTGGTGGCCGCTGCAAGAGGGAGGCGGGACGACGGCGTATGATCTGTCGGGGTATGGGAATCACGGGACGCTGACGAACGGGCCGACGTGGACGGTGGGGCCGTATGGGTGGTGCCTGAAATACGATGGCAGCGATGACTACGTAGCCGTATCGCTGCCATCGCCAAGCGCATTCACTCTTGCCTGCTGGGCGTCAGTTGGCAGTGGCACCTACGAGCCGCTTCTTGGCCGCAATGGCAGCAATGAGCCGTCGTGGTATGCGTATCCGTCATTAGGACGTATTTACGTGTATATGGATGATGGTGATGCTGCGGCAAGAGACTTTGGCGACGCAGCAGATGTGTCTGGATGGAGGCTGTTTACGCTGCGCTACGACGGCAGTACGCTGCGAATTGGGGTAGACAATTCGTTTCAGGACAGTTTCGACGCTGCGGGCTTCACTTCTGGAAATTGCGACCGGATCGGCTGGGGGCGCAGCAGTGCGAAGCAGAGTGGACAGATTGGCAGTTTGTCTATCTACGAACACTGGCTCTCCGACTCCGAGATCGCCCAACTCTACGCCGACCCCTGGTGTATGGGCCGGATGCGCCCGAGGCAGTGGGCGGGGTTTACGGAAGACGCAGGCGACGAATCGTCGTCTAGCCTGAGTTCAACATCCTCATATTCAACATCATCGAAGTCATCAACGTCATCCATGCTGACGTCGTCAGGTTCATCGACTTCATCCATGCTGACATCGTCGTCATCATCGACATCGACCTCGTCCACGTCGGCGTCCTCAACTTCATCGTCGAAGTCGTCGACTTCGTCTATATTGACATCATCGTCATCATCAACGTCGTCCACATCGTCATCGTCAACATCGTCCACATCGTCATCATCTACGTCGCCTACATCAGCATCTTCTCAGTCATTATCTACATCATCGTCCAATTCAACATCCTCGTATTCGACATCGTCGAAGTCGTCGACCTCGTCCATGTTGACATCGTCAACGTCATCGTCATCAACGTCGTCGACGTCGTCAACGTCGTCGTCGTCGACATCGACTTCGTCAACTTCATCGTCATCGCCGTCTTCGACTTCGTCCACGTCGGCGTCCTCCGCTTCGTCGTCAACGTCGTCTACATCGACTTCGTCTACATCGTCTATATCGACCTCGTCCACATCGTCATCATCCGAGTCGTCGTCAACATCGTCGGCATCATCGACTACGTCGACTTCATCTTCGTCGTCTACGTCCTCTGCATCCTCGTCGTCTACATCCTCTGCGTCGTCAACTACTTCCGAATCGTCGTCCACGTCTTCTACGTCGTCAACGTCCACGGACGTCATGCGGCCAGGCGATACGACGTGGACGCGAACAGGACCGGCGGATACGACGTGGACGCGAACAGGGGCAGGGAGCACGACCTGGACAAGGTAAGCAATGGACACAGGGAATTGACCCATGAGCTTTGAGGCATGCGTCGACGCCGGCCGAACCGTTGACTTCACGGTTCCGATTTACGAATCCGACGGATCGACCGCGATCGTGCTTGCGGCAACGGACGTGGTCCGGGTGAAGATCGGCCGGCGGGAGACTGTGTCGCTGGACCTGGACAGCGTAGCGGCGACGGAGAACGGATCAGTTGTGACTGTCGACGAAACCAATCCGGCATCTGTGACAGTCCGGCTGGCCCAGGCTGACACAATTGGCCTCGACGGGGCCTATGACTGTGAGGTCTCCGTGGTTGACGACAGCGAGGAATCCCCGGCGGACGCGATCAAGTGTGCCGAGAAGGGGGTGATTCACTTTCTGCCGAGCATGAGCGGGGATGTCGGGAAGACGTAAGCCAGGCCAGCAAGAGCCAAGCTAGCAAGCACAAATGCGTTTGTGGAGCCACAAAAATGATTGTATCCCTCGGTGAACTGCTGACGTACATGGGAATCGCCTCGACGATCAGTGACGCCGACCGCGCGCTCCTCAATATGCTCCACAAGATGAGCGAGCAAGCGATCAAGGGCCACGAGCGGATCCAAAACGACCTGGAGTACGCCCAGCACACAGAGTACCTCCCGATCGGCGATACCGGCCAGTCCCGCGGTGAAGTCACGCTGGATGATTACGGAATGGCGAACGGAAGGGTGGTGGCGGAGGCTCGGTACGGCCGGATGGATCGACTGCAATTGAGGCACACGCCAGTTGTCGACGACGACAATCTTGCGGTGTACGAGGATACGGACGCCTACGCTGGACAGGGCAGCGATGCGTTCGCGGCGGCTACACTGCTCACCAAGGGGACCGATTACTTCCTGGACGTCGACGATCCGGACAACGGGATCAGCCGCACGGGGCATTTGGTTCGGTGCAGCGGGACATGGTCGCAGGAACCCCGGTCGATCAAGGTGGTCTACTACGGTGGATTCACGGCGGCCCAGTTCGACGCGGGGATCGCTACGCCGATCAAGGAAGCGGTGATCCTGACCGTCGTAAAGGCGTACTACCAAGCCAAGACGAACCAGCAGAGCCAGGGGGCCGGGCCGATCAAGTCGGAGTCAATTGGGAAGTACGCAGCGACCTACGGGAGTTCGGTGGCAGACGCGAATTCAGGGATGGTCATTACGATCCCGCCGGAGGCCCTTGAGAAGTTGGAGCCGTTTATGAATCTTGGCAGGTATCTGGCATAAGTGTTAGGAAATCCGGACGACAACAAGGGGGCCGGGCAGTAATGGTGAAGTGGATCGAACGACCGTGGCTGACCGACGAAGCAGTCGGATTGCTAGATAGGTTCTGCCAACTGAACCCAGACGCCCGGATCGTGGAGTATGGAGCCGGCGGATCGACGATTTGGTTCGCCCGACGGACCTGCAATCTACTGACGTTCGAGCATCGGGTCGCGTGGTACAGGAGGGTCCGGCGGGCGTTGGTGCATCATGAACTTGAGGATCAGGTTGATTTCCGGTTGACTCGCCAGCCGTGGGAGCATGTCTTGCTACTGCCGGACGAGTCGATCGACTTGGTGATCGTCG
>Ga0180436_10004554_pt1 | contig 12417 bp, 12 predicted proteins | sample SS_ome_2_FD_132434 | JGI IMG/M metagenome (GOLD analysis project Ga0180436, IMG submission 132434) | Hypersaline lake sediment archaeal communities from the Salton Sea, California, USA - SS_3_S_2 metaG | ecosystem: Environmental > Aquatic > Non-marine Saline and Alkaline > Hypersaline >...
AAACTGGGGATTCTCTCCTAGAGAGGAGCGAGGAATGACAGCCAAAGGTTGCGCTTACCTGGTCCTGGGCTTACTTGCCCTGGGGGTGACCATTGCCCTCTCCCTGGTCACCTACCAGGCCGGGACAACGCTGATAGAGAGGCTTGAGACGGCGGGATGGCTGCCATGGATAACGGCTGCTTTTTGCAGCGTCCTTATCATCGTCCTGGGCATTGGGGCCTGGTACGTGATCAGCAGCCTCCGCCTCAGGCTTCGCCGGAAGGCTGCTGCTGTTGATCGTGCTCGAGCGCGAGTCAACGACTTTGCTTCCACCGACCGCGGTTTCGCTCCCCGGTTGGTTGACGGCAAGATCATCAACCCTAACATCGTCCCCTCGGCGATCACCCAACTGGATGCTGTGGAACGCCCACAGGAAATCCCCGAAGAGCGGCGGCTGGCCGGGGTGATGGGCTGGCACCTGTCCAACGCTCCGCCCGGCCGTCCGGTGAGGCTGCCGCAACGGGCGGCCCTGCCCATCCCGGAGCCCCAACCCTCGCCCTGGCAAGTCTCTCACGTAGAGCAACTGCTCTTGGAAGCCGGGGAGACCGACGAGGGGGTAGAGAGCGAGGAATAGGGGACAAGAGCCAAAGGATAAGGAGGTAAAAAGTATGGACGTTCGTAAGCCCTTCGGGTTGAGTCCTTCAACAGAGTTGATCCTGAGCAAAGCCTGTCCTGAGCGGAGTCGAAGGGTCGAGGGGCTCAGGATAGACCTCAGGACGAAGCCTCAGCCGAACGATGTCAAAGTGGCAACCAGAGAAGCCGCTCGCCTGATCCGGCAAGGGCTGACTCAGTTGGGTCACTGCTACCAGACCAAAGACGGCGGTCTGGTGGAGGTCAGCTTTGCCAGTGTGCAGTTCGTGGAAGACGCCTACGCCCTGGCCGAGGTAGACACCCGCCGCCTCCCACCCCGGGTAACCATCTCCAAACTGGTGCACCCCGAAACCCTCCATCACCTGACGGCCGTGGTGGGCAAGCCGGTCAAACGCCTCAACACCACCGGGCTGACCTACTGCGTGGTCCTCAAGCCCCAGAGGAAAAAGCGGCTTCCCCGGACGGTAGAACTGGACCTCTCCCACCGTCCCACAGGCGACTACATGATCGGTTTTGGCCTCTCGCGGGAGGGGGAGATTTGGAAGCCGTTGGAGAAGCTGCGCCACATCGTCGTAGCTGGCTCCACCGACTCGGGCAAGTCGGCTTTCCTGCGCTCCCTGCTTTATCAGTTGTGCAAGAGCAGCGGACCGGTCGAACTGTACCTGACCGACATGGAGGGGTTGACCTTTGCCGCCTTCGAGGGAGTGCCCCAACTGGCCCATCCCATCGCTGAGAGCGTGGAAGAGGCCACCAAAATCGCCTTCCGATTGGTACAAGAGATGGAGCGGCGGACGGCATTGTACCAGGCCACAGGCCGCTTCCCTGAGAAATTGTCCGAGTATCATGCGGCCATAGCGAACAACCCTCCAACCTCCAATCTCCAATCTCCAATCTCCAATCTCCCATGGATCGTGGCCATCTTTGACGAGTTCACCGCCCTGATGGATGAAGCGGGCAAGCGCAGCGACCTCTACCGCCTCATGGGGCAGTTGGCCATGCGAGGCCGCAAGTATGGCATCACCCTGGTCTTCGCCGGGCAGGATTTCAAGGCCGACCTGCTGGGCACGCGCATCACCAACCAACTGCGCACGCGAGTGCAGTTCGCCTGCGCCACAGCCTACCAGAGCCAGGTGGTGCTGGGCAAGAGTGGGGCGGAAAAGATCACCACGCCGGGGCGGGCCCTGGTCTCCTTCGGGGGAAGGATCACCGAGGTACAGACCTTCTGGGTGGACAAAGAGAGGGTGCTGGGCTTGAGGCGGGAGCCGGTCTCGCCGCTCGCCGGGGACGAGCGAGAACTGGTCCGCTACGCCCTGGAGCACCTGGGCGGCAAGTTCAACATCCACGACCTAGCCGAGGCTTTCAAGGGGCAGGTCAGCCAGCGGAGGATTGAACGGCTATCGCGACAGTGGGAGGCGCGAGACTGGCTCGCAGCCGGGCCGACGCGGGCCGACGGGAAGCGCATCACTGCAGAGTTGGCTAACCTGGCGGAAAGGGAGAATGGCAATGCTAGGTTGCCTTGAGGTCTTGCTTACCGCTGGGGAGATCATCCTGAGGATTTTAGTCATTATCTTCATACCTATATTTCTGTGCGGGACTCTTAGAGCAGTGGCCTCTGGTGCTACCGATGACCCTTGCGTTTTGGGGCTTATCATATTCTATGGGTTCCTGATCCTGGTGGCCGGGAGAAGGGCGCTAGGGTAGCAACTGCCATCGGCCATCCGCCAGAAAACCGATGATTTGGAGATTTGGATGATTTCGATGAGTCGCCCTTTGGCACAATCGTGCCGCTTTTTTGCTGCACACAGCCGGAAAATGACATCTATTTGCCATCGCGCGAACATCGAACAGCCATCGAAAATCGAACGAGGGAGGGAATATGCTCTGTAATGCCTGTCTGATGCTCCTCTACGTGGGCTTCAAGGGTGACGAGAAAGTTAGAAGCGTCTTCTTTGCCCTCCAGGTGGACGATTTCCCCACCATCGAGGGTCTCACGAAAGAAAGCGGGCTCTCTACTCATCGTGTCCGTGATGCGCTCAGTTCTCTGCGAGGCATGGGCCTGGTGTGGGGCAACGGCTGTGCCGGCCTCTCAGACAGCGGCTACCGGCTGATGGAACTCTTGCGCAACCCCGACCAACCGGGGCCGTCCGAATCGTTGTGTGACCACTGCCTGCTGCAGATCGGACAGGGCTTGTCCGGTGATGAGTATGCGGTGCTGGCCCAGCTCTCCAACCGGGCCACGCACAGCCGCCACGACCTGGTCGTATCCACTGAAATCAGCGTCGCCAGACTGCGGGACGTGCTTCTTACACTCCAGGGGGCACAGTTGATCCAGAGCGGTCGGGGGCGCGTCTTCCGCCTCTCAAAGACAGGACGCCGCCTGGAAAGACTCCTCAAATCTCAAATATCCAATATCCAATATCCAATCTCTAATCTCCATTCTCAATCCAAGTCGGAAGGGAGGCAAGGTACATGAGTGCAAAGACTTACAAGCGGAGCTTGAAATTCGCCTTCATCGGCAGCGGTGAGGGGGGCGGACGCCTGGCCGCCACCTTTGGGCGCATGGGCTACCCGGCCGCCGCCATCAACACCACCGAGGCCGACCTGGCCCGCCTGCGCCTGCCTGGTTCCCAGAAGCTGGTCCTGCCCATCGCAGCCGGCGGAGCTGGCCAGGAGCCGGAACTGGGCCGCCAGGCGGTGCTGGTCCACCAGGACCGGGTGCGGTCCTTCCTGCGGGCCATGACCCTGGAGGCGGACCACGTGGTCCTCTGCATCGGCGGAGGCGGGGGCACCGGCACCGGCAGCCTGCCCGAACTGGTGCGCCTCCTGCGGGCACTGAAACGACCGGTGGGTGTGATCTACACCCTGCCCCGCGACGTGGAAGGCACAGCGGTCAAGGTCAACGCCCTACGAGCCCTCTCCCAGGTTTACCAGATGGCCGAAGGGGGAGAGATCTCGCCCCTGGTATTGGTAGACAACAACCGCATCGGTGAGCTCTTCCCCGAGGTCTCCCTGGCCCGCTTCTGGCCCAAGGCCAACCAGTTCCTGGCCGACCTGTGGGACGCCTTCAACCGCCTCAGCATGCGCGAGAGCGAGTTCTACTCAGCCCTGGACGGCACCGACTACCTGCGGCTCCTTTCGGCTGGCAAGTGCGCCGCCCTGGGCTACGCCGAGGTCGTAGACCTGAAGAGCCCAGTGGGGCTGGCGCGGGCCATGAGTGAGGCCGTGCACGGCGGGCTTCTGGCCGGTGGCTTTGACCTCTCCACGGCCTCAGCGGTGGGGACCATCGTCGTGGGTTCGGCCAACACCCTGCGGCACCTGCCCGCCGCCTACCTGGACAATGGCCTGCGGGTGGTGGGGGAGATCATGCGAGGGGGCTACGCTTTCAGTGGGGTCTACGCCGATAGCGGTGTATACGCCAGGCTGAAACTGTACGTGCTCTTCAGCGGGCTGGACTTGCCGCTGGAGCGTGTGCAGGAACTGGTCAATGACACCCAGGGCGAATACAAAGTTTTGCAGGAGAAACTTCAAACCTCCGATCCCCAACCTCCACTCTCCAATCTCTCTTTTCTGGAGGGAGGGTTGCGGCTAGAGCGAGGCGACAACAACGATGAGGAAAACGTCTTCGCCCGCATGGCCAGGAAGAGGAGATAGGATGATGGACCACAGGCGGTTCCTTTCTCGGTAGATATCATCCTCCATTGCTCTCTCCCCCCTTCGACAGGCTCAGGCCACCGCCTTGCTCCACCTCCGGGCATCCGGCTAAAGAGCCGGTCATAACCAGGTTGGCCGCCACATCCATCAGCGGACAGGGTCCTTCCTCCCAGCCTGCTACCGCCTGGCAGGCCAGGTCCACCCGTTCCTCGCAGTGCCGACATCGGTTATGGATCAGGAGCATGGCCCGGCTCAGGCGGGAGTAGAGCGCCGCTGTGTCCTGCTCATCCAGCCCCACATCCAAGCCCAAGGCCTTCACCGTCCCCACCTGGGAGAGGAAATGGGCCAGTTGCCCCTGGGCGAAAAGGGCCTCCGGGCCCGACACCTCATCGTCGGGCAAAGCCTCCCAGCGCTCCATCAACTCGGTGTAAAGAGCCGGTTCCATCTCCACCGACAGACCAGAAGGAAGTCCGGCAGCACGTTGTGGCCAGCGCATCAAGCTCAAGCCAACCAGCAGGCTGAACCCCCGCACAGCAGGCGGCAGGTCAGGCGCAGCCAGCTCATCGCAGAAAGGCGCTGCCGGACAGGTCTCACAGGCAAGCTCCTCCAGCGGCATCAGCCGCATGTAGCGTTGCAGATTGGCCCAGGCCGTGACCGCCTCCCGGGCCGGCTCGGACAACTCCTGCCCAAGCCGCAAGATAGCCAGAGAGATCTCCAAGAGATGCCGGTCTTTCCGGCGGCCTTCCCACAGCCCAAATCCATCCAGCCAGTCCCCCAGCTCCCCTGTCCCGAGCAAAGTCGAAGGGCCTGTCGGCTCAAGATAGTCTTCCAGAAGATCCTCCAGATAATCAAGGGGAGCCGCTAGCAGGGCGGTCGGTAGGGCCTCCCACTCCACCAGGTTCAGGATCTCCTCGCTGACCTCGATGAGGTCATCGAGGTCCACCAAGATGTCCAACTGCTCGATCAAAGGCAGCCAGTCATCGGCTTCCAGGGCGATCCAATCATCGGGGGTGGTTCCATCCAGGCCGCCCACCTCATCGCTGAGGAAAAACAGATCGGCCATCTCTGCGGCCCACATCTCAATTGTCGTACCCCCGTCATTCCACAGTTCCATCTGATCCTCCTCCACAGTGAGAAGCCCGAAGACGCCGTCCCGCTGGGCGTTCGACCGAGGGCTTCGACCGAGCTCAGCCGAGGGCCTCACGCCGAGGGCTCACAACAAACCCCCATGCCTCTCACAAAGTGCCACTGTGTGGTACAGGTGACTTTATTATACCAGCACTTGGCAATGGAAGCAACGTTTCGGCCATAGCCTCGCAAGCCCCATCGTCCGCGTTTACTACTGATTCTGGTACCAATGTCTTATTGCCCTTTCCACCCTAGTTGTGCTATGATATAGTGAATTCCAAATTCAGTAGATCATGATTTAAGGCTCGAAGCGGACCACAGACTTCGGCGAGCTCAGTCGAGCCGTCCGCGTTTAGGCCGCTGGATTGTGATCCAGCGAAAGCAATTTGTGATCTACCAAAATTGGATAATGGGGGATACATCATGTCTTTGAAAACCAGTCTGCTTGCGCCGCGGCCGGGCCTCACCCTGCTCACTTCACTTTTCGTGGGCGGCCTGGCGCTGGCGTTCGTCATGGTCAGCGCCCCCGAGGCTGCCCACGCCACGGCGAACACACCCTCCGGTTACTCCACTGCAAGACGGCAAACCGACGGACAACCTGTCCGGTCAGTGGACAGCCAGGGCGACGCTGCCATCCACTCCTCGGACGTTCTCACCACCTACGTCTACCTGCCCTTTATTGCCAAGGCCGAGGTTTGCCAGCCCATCCCCGATGAGAGCTATGGCGATTTCCCGGTGAATGGGAGCCCAACCAACCCCCCGGCTGAGGAGCACCCCGACCTGAATCTGGCCTTGCGTGGCTATGAGCTCACCGACGCCTACCAAGGGCTGGTGGACTACAGTGGCGGGAGTGACCCTGGCGCACCTCAGTTGCCCGGCCTCTTTGCCGATAACCGCACCGCCACCTTCAGCAATGTCTATCAGGTCTACGGTTGGGACTGGGAGTGTAACTGCCGGGGCAGTCTGATTACCGACTGGGATGTCACCCTGGCCGGGCTGGCTGCGACCCCGGGCGAGACCATCCACGTGCCTGATTCTGGCTACTCCATCGGCGGCGGCTACGAAGTGTTTGTGCTGTACGCCACCCCCGACCGCATCACCCTCAAATACACCCCAGACGACCACGTGATATGGGGGTATACCCTCCACGTGGAAAACATCTGCGTGGAGCCCCGCCTGCTGGCCCTTTACCAGTCGTGGAACGACGCCGGGCGCGGCCGCCTGCCAGCCTTGCGGGCCGGTCAGGCCTTTGGCCGCGCCCGTAGCGACGAGATCGGGGTCGTCATCCGGGACAGGGGTGCTTTTATGGACCCGCGCTCGCGCAAAGACTGGTGGCAGGGACGGTGACAGGTGTCGAAGGATCACAAACAGCAAGCACCTCGGTAAAAAGATGACTGAGGTGCTTTATACGTGAAAGGCACTAGAAAGGCCGTGTCATGAAAAGAGTGCTCCTGGTTGGTGGGAGCGGTATGCTGGGGTCCAACATCGTGGTCTCAAACTCAGCTCTTGAGTTGTATCCGACCTACCTCAGAAATCACATCACCCACCCCAGGGCGCTGCAGCTCGACATCAGCGACCGAGACAGCGTGCTGAAACGGGTGGAGACCATCCAGCCGGAGGTCATCGTCCATGCCGGGGGGATGACCAAGCCAACGGCCTGCGAGAGAGAGCCAGCCCTGGCCCACAGGGTCAACGTGGAAGGCACGGCCCACCTGGTCGAGGCGGCCAGAGGCGTTGGAGCTCGCTTTATTTTCCTCTCCTCAGACCTCGTCTTCGACGGGAGCGCCGAGCGGTACGACGAGAACAGCCTCACCCATCCCCTGTCAGTCTACGGCCACAACAAGGTCGAGGGAGAGGAACTGATTCGCACCGGAAGCGACGATTTCGTCATCGCCCGCACCACGGTGATGTACGGCTGGAGCTCCCGCTATACCGAAAGCATGGCCGAATGGGTTCTGCGCGGGTTGCAAGAGAGCCGCGAGCGGCGTCCTGAGCCTGTCGAAGGGCTGAGCATGTACCACGATCAATACCGCCAGTTCATCTTCATCAATGACCTGGTGGCAGCCATCTTGGAACTGATCCAGAGGGAAACTCCCCTGAATGAAACCATTCTCGTAGTAGGGCCTGAACTCCTCAGCCGCTATGAATTCGCCCAAAGGCTGGCGCAAACCTTCGGGCTGCCGGAGGCAAACATCCGCTCCACCTCTTTTGACAGCGTCCCTCAAGCAGCCTTCACCCCCAAACGATTGCGTCTTGACACCAGCAAGGCCGCCTGCATCCTCATGACGCCCATCCGCGGCGTTGATGATGGCCTGCGGGCTATGGTCGCCTTGGCTGAGGAAGGCTACCGGGAGCGGTTCAGTCGCCTTTTCTAGCAGACTGTAGTTTAAAGAGGAAACTTTAGCCCCCCTCATCTCAACCGCTCTTGAATCCCAAGTCAATTCCTGCCTCAGCGGCGAGCTCCTTCAGAATGCTGACAAACAGCGCTCCGAGATTGGCCTCACTGTCGGCCTCACCGATGCTCACGGCCTCATCAATCGCCTGCAGGAAAATGTCCAGATGCTCAGGATAAAGTGCAAGCAGCACTTTGTAAAGCATAGCCGTGGAGTGATAATCGTCAAGGATCACTTCGGTCATGCCTACCACGGGCTTCAACGCCCTGCGAATTCGCCGTTTGCTTTCTAGATCTAGATTCAGCTTATTAATAACATACGTTGTTAGTTGTTTAACGTTCCTGTCGGGTTCTGCGACTTTACGACTTTGTAAAGTCGCATTCCCTGACGTTACGGCTGGCTGTGAAGTCAGACGTGCTGACTTTACGTCGGGGTGTGAAGTGATGTTTTGCGATTTTACGCTTTCTGGAGGTAAAGTCAGATTTTGTGACTTTACAGGAGCGTAATAGGCTCCCCTTTGGGGGCTTTGGGCGATCAGGCCCTGGTCGGCTGGCACCAGGGGGTCTTCCATGAGGATTTCTAGCACAAAGCCCTGGCGCCGGGTGACGCCGTCCTGGTGGACGTAGGCGTACTTGAGGCGAGGGATAAAATAGCTCAGATGGGCTATTTCCTCACCGGGGGAGGGGACGAGGCGGTGCCAGGGCTTTTGGTCGGGGATAGGTTCGTGGGCCAGCCACTGGCCGATGGTGCGCCGGTCCACATCGAGGAGGTCGCCCAATTCTTTCCAGGTGGTGGTGACCCATTTGGTGCCATCCGGTCGGCGGGGGGAGTGGACGCACAAACAGCGGAGGACCTGGACCAGGGTCCAGCGTTGCACACCCAGGAGAGGCAACCACTTTTGGACAGAGTAGAGGGAAGTGGCCACGTTCAGTTCTGGGCGGATGATAGCCGAGGCGGCGGTGGTGTAGATCGGTTCGAGGGCTAATTGTTCCCCTTCACGCGTGGGGGGAGCAGGGAGAGGGGCTGCTGGCGGCTGTCTCTGTGATTCGGCCGCTGCACTCTCCTCCAGCACAGCGAATTTGACCTCCACGGGGTGGCCGATAATGCCCACCAGCGTCCGTTCTACAGTAGTCAGGAGGCGGTTCTCCAGCCAGTCCCTGGCCAAGTCATTGGGCACCCCGATGACGAAAATACCCTCTTCATGGGAAATAGCTCGCGTATTCTTGACCCAGGTGTCGAAGGTAGCTTTCGTCATCTGGAGTTGGAGTTCTCTTAGGGTTGCTTGCCAGATTTGGTCGGCTGTCATCGCTTGCAAACTCTGTTGGCTTGGACAAGAGAAAGGAGAGCTGTGACCTGTACCGCAAAAGTGGTAACTATAGGGCAAGATGCGCCACTATTGCGGCCCAGACCATCTTGCCCTCCGTCCTGTCCACACTTTTTGCAGTATACCCTTACGCTAGGGCTTTCCGAAGTAAGCGGGCAGTGAGAAAAAGGCGTACTTTACGCAACCGACGCAGGACTCTGTTGACAATGAATACATTTTATGGTAAGATAAGTAACAAAGGGGATGCTCTGACGATAGTGCCAAGTTCCTATCATTTTATTACACAGGGGCTCCCCATAGGGGGTATCGGAGCGGCTACTCCGATACCCTTTTTCCTCTGTAAGTATACCACAATTTAGCTCCTAGGTCAAGAAGCCACTTGCAATTTTAAGACTATAGTGGTATAATTAACCTGTAACACAACAGTGGTGACAGAATCTGACGGGAGAGATAATATGCTTGACCTTAGTCCTTTGGGCCTTGTGGAGCCTCCGTTTTCTCTTTCCCCTGACCCTCGTTACTTTTATATCTCACTCCAGCACAAAGCCACCCTGGGCAAGGTCACCTATGTGATCGAACAGCGCCAGGGGATCTCGGTTATCTTTGGCGATGTCGGGGTGGGCAAGACCACCATGGCTCGCCGGCTCTACCAGATCTATCGGGACCGCGATGACTTTGTGATGGCCTACATTCCCACTCCCATTTACCCCACCGAGTTTCAGTTTCTAAAAGGGATCTGTGCCGAATTTGACCTGTCCCCCAAACGCTCAAAGTATGCCCAACTGAATGCTCTGGAAAATTTCCTCCTCAGAGTGTTCGAGGAAGGGAAGAATTGCCTGCTCATCATTGATGAGGCCCAGGGGCTTGTGGGCCCCCAGTTTGAGCTGATCAGGCAATTGTTGAACTTTGAGACCAGTACCCAGAAATTGATCCAGATTGTCATCCTGGGCCAGAACGAGTTGCGCAACAAGCTTCGCCTGAAGCGGGCCTTGGACTCACGCATTGCTACCCGTTCGGCCATCGAGCCCCTGGACCCCCTGGACACGACCAACATGATCAACTTCAGGGTGATGGTTGCCGGTCGCCGGGATCCCCTGTTCACCGACGAGGCCCTGGAGGCTATATACGATTTTAGCAAAGGTATGCCCCGTGATGTCTGCGTTGTTGGCCTGAATGTGTTGCCCCTGGCCCTGGTGGATGGAGTCGATATCGTTGACAAGGACCTGGTTAGAAGGGTTATAGAGGAGTTAAGCTAAAGTGGCCGAAGAGAAGAATGAAAGAGCCGCCACCTTTGCCAGGCTTTATGACTTGCAAGAGGAATTCCGGAAAAAGGAAAAACCCCGCCTGGGGCGGCCACCTAAAAGAATCAAGCGGAAGCCGACTACCGTCCATCTTACTGCGGAGGAGGCCCAAACCCTGGGTGAACTCCACCTCTCAGTCAAACGTCACTTCAGTGTGAACAGGAGCGAGCTGGTGGGACTGGCTATAGAAGTGCTGGCTGGCCTGATCCATGAAGACGGCTCGATCCTGCTCGACGAAACAGTGACTGACTTGTGGATTCTAAAGAGAAGACTTTCTGATTTTATAAAATTATAAAATCACAAAATCGAAAAATAGGAAGAGAAGATGACGGTTCATGCCATCGTGAATCAGAAGGGTGGAGTAGGCAAGACGACTACCGCTGTTAATCTGGGAGCTGCTCTGAGAGAAATCGGCAAACAAGTGCTAGTAGTGGACCTGGATCCCCAGGGGAATGCCACGCTGCACTGTGGCCTCAATCCCGACAAGCAGGGCAAGACGGTCTGGTCTGCTCTCTCTGCTTCTCTGCGAATGAACGGAGTGGGGGTTATAGGTGGAGAGGATGCTGACCTCACCGACTTGTATATAGACCTGGAGCCAAGCGGCGCAAGCAGGCCCTCTCTGGAAGAATGTATCATATCGGCGGGGGAGGATGGCTTCGATCTCGTGCCTTCTAATCTGGAGCTCAGCCAAGCCGATGCAGACCTGATGTCGGCCATCAACCGGGAGCGACGCCTGCGTCGGCTGCTGGAGCCCATCAGAGACCGCTACGACTTTATTTTGATAGACTGTCCGCCTTATTTAGGACTTTTGACCATCAACGCCCTGGCTGCGGCCGACTATGCCCTTGTCCCCCTCCAGGCGGCCTACCTGGCCATGAAGGGGGTCAATACCCTCTTTCGTACCATTGCCCTGGTGCAGCGCGACCTGAACTATGGGCTGCGGGTCCGGGGAGTGCTTTTAACCATGGTTGACCGCCGCACCGTCCACAGCCAGCAGGTGGTGGACGTCGCGCGAAATACCATCGGCCGGAAAATCCCCGTTTTCGAGACCGAGATCCCGCAGAACGTTGACTTGGCCGATGCCGCTGCGGCTGGCAAGAGTGTGCTCCTCTATGCCCCTCGTAGCCGTGGCGCCCTCGCCTATCGGAAGCTGGCTGAGGAGTTGACAAATGCCTAAGAAACCGACCATCACCGGCGAAATCCTTGAGGAGAGCGAGGCCCTGGAGAGATTGATAGGGGCCCGGGAGAGGGCTGCTCTGCATGACGTTCTGATTGAGGACATTGATCCCAATCCTTTTAACCCCCGTCAGGACTTTGCGGTCGAGGACCTGGTGGCCTCGATGAAGGAGCATGGTTTCATCGGAGCCCTCGATGGCCGGCTGATGGAGGGACGGGTGCAGCTGGGCTATGGCTCCCGCCGTCTGTTGGCGGCCAAGGAGGCAGGGATAGAGCGCCTACCCGTCTACCTGCACGATGACTGGGATGACCAACAGATGCTGGTCATTGCCCTGGTGGAGAACGTGCAGCGTGAGGACCTGACACCCCTTCAGGAGGCAACCAGCGTTGGACAGATGCACCAGAATCTGGGCTGGAGTGTCAGAGAGATCGCCAAGCGGACGGGCAAGCCTAAAAGCTGGGTGCAGGATGCCCTGGCTCTCTTCAGGGCTCCGGGGGATGTGAAGGCTATGGTCAGTGAGCGTCCCGACTCCATCCGGCAGGCTCGCTTCATTGCCCGGCTGCCTGAAGAGAAGGACAGACGATTTCTAGAAGAGAAGGTGCTGGCCCGGGAGTTGACCACAGCCCAAGTGGTAGAGATGGTGCAGACCGTCGAGGAGGGGCAGGATGTCGAAAAGGCCGTCGCTTCTCTGCTGGCACCGCCTGTGGTAAGCCCAGTCGAACCGCCTGTCCCCGCCCCGTCTGCCGCGGCGGTTGAGCCAGGCCCTGCCCTGAGCGAAGGGCCTGCTGTGTCCCGGCAGGCCGCCGTCCCGGC
>Ga0180436_10004555_pt1 | contig 12415 bp, 16 predicted proteins | sample SS_ome_2_FD_132434 | JGI IMG/M metagenome (GOLD analysis project Ga0180436, IMG submission 132434) | Hypersaline lake sediment archaeal communities from the Salton Sea, California, USA - SS_3_S_2 metaG | ecosystem: Environmental > Aquatic > Non-marine Saline and Alkaline > Hypersaline >...
CTCCACCGCGGCCCCGCACATTCGAGTTCTTTACTTCCTCAACAACTTGTTCTGGGGTAAGAGCCAAGGCGTTTTTTAGTCCCAATCCCACTTCGTACTCGGAAAACAGGACAGCGCCTTCTTGCTGAATGTTATCCTCAACTTTGGTTGAAAGCAGATCTTTGATCTCTTTCCCCTTCTTGATTCCAGAAACGATGGTTTTTACCTTGGACGGATCCAAATTTGTGAAGACTTCACCATTTATTAAAGCAGCCGGTTCCTGATCATTCATGCCAATATCTGCAGTATCCCAGATCCCGATCAAGCCATCTTCAGTGACATGATTGAATGATATGCCCAATTCTTTCTCAAAAGCTTTGGCAACATCATCTCTTCCATACATATTGGCAACAGCGCTGTCATTGAGATAGATCGCGTACTTGCCAACGGGCTCTAACGAGAAGAAATGATAGAAAGAGATGGTCTGTTCAACATCAACTTTTGACAGACCTAGTTGATCGGCAATGATGCCAATCGCTTCATCAGGAATATGATGATAGATCTCCTGGATATCAAGCAAGATATCCATCAATCTTCCTCTGTCATTGTTGTACTTCTTTAGAAAACTTAGAATTTTTTCTTTCATATAAGAGCACCTTTTGTGAAATTGAACCTTTGCCAACTAGGGTATTCAATGAACAAAACAGCTTAAACTGATTTGTAGTGAGAGGAACTGCTAATAAAGATTGTGTACTATTTCACATTATACAGTATTATCGTAAATACTTTAGTGTTTTCAGCCTTAATAGAGGGTGAAATACCAAAAAAACAAACATAATGTGATTTAAATCACTAAAAAACATTATTCATATCATATCGATCTGAACAAGGGAAAGAAAAACTGCCTTTTCGGGGTTTTAAGCTGTTATGAATATTACCGATCTATATCAGGCCGGATCGGTTTTGCCTTTGTAGTAAAAACTGAAAAGAAACAGGATTCCCGGCGTGGCAATGATCAGGAAAAAAGGTCCCCGGGGAATATCACCAGAAAAAGCAAAGTTGAGAAAATAAAAGGCCGCCATACCGCCAACAATCATCCAGCCACCCAATCGCTCCCACTTCCAGGCCAGGATCAATCCAATGAAAACGATCACAAAAGCAGCCATCAGCAGCGATTCTCTAAACGTCAATTGGAAGATTGGGATTATCCCTGCCATCACGGCATCCCCGAAGAACATAAACAGGATAAAAGCAGCCATCAGGGCAGCCCAAATGCGGGCGATCCAGCGGATGACCTTCCTGGTTTTAGGATTCATGGAATTCTCCCGGGTATTTTCAACTTACTCCTCCCTACGATCACTAATATCAATATACTTTTCTCCTCTATCCTTCAGCCACACAGAACAAGCCCGCCAGGCGATTCCACCCGGGCAGGTTTCGTTAAAAGAGCACTTTTCACATTGAGTGGGCATAAATAACACCAGGTGAGCGGCAATCAGTAGCAGATAGACCGGCAGCAGCCACCAGGATGTTTTAACCACCCAATAGATGGGGAAGAAAGCGATCACCAATACCATGATCTCACCCGCCGCAGCATTCTTTTCAAAAAATTTCTTGTCAAACTCGCGTTTGGGATACAAAATCCCGGAAAGAACATTTCCGAAATAGATCCCAAATAAAGCCGGACAGTATTTTCCACGATAGGGACAACCAATGCAGCAGCCAGCCTGGAACACACAGGTGATCAGGTAAAAGGCCACCTCCAGCACAGCCAGCCAGGGCGAATAGGTTGAAAGCAATATCAAGGCGCCGATAAAAACCACCAGGAAAGGCACCATCGATAACCAGTAGAGCCACTTATCCCTTGGAGTCCATTGATAGTGTGATGATTCCGGGTTCATTCTTTCTCCTCATCTGTTGGGATATTTTCGATCTTCCTTTTCATAAGCGGAAGCAGCCTGCCTGTCCTTTTCTCCAGGTCCATATAGTCCTGTCCAAACTCTTCCCGCATCACAGCTTCTTCTCGCGGGATGCGGTTGATGATCATCAACCCAAAGAAGATCACTGGCACAAAGGTCAAGACCAGGTTGGAAGCAACCAATCCTCCAGCGAGGTAGTTAATGATATACGCGGTGTAGATCGGATGGCGGATCGTGCGGTAAGGCCCAGTTGTAACCAGCTGATGCTCTTCTTTCGATACGATCAATGAATTAAAACTCCTGCCCAGGTGATAATGGGCCAAGCCCAGCAATGTGATCCCTGCTGCTAATAAAACCGCACCCAGCCAGCGCAGCCAGTCCGGATAGGCCAACACATAAGCAAATCTAAATATTCCCGGAAAAAATATATACTCCGCTCCGAAGATCAGGGTTGTTAAAGCAGCAATGCTCCCCGCGACCAGGCTGAGTTTGTTCTCGCTGATCTTGACCTCCCTTTCCTCCCGCAGAACCTTGGACTGAAAATAAATCCGGATTCCAAACATAGCGATGAAGGATAGAATAACCAGTATTCGATATACGATCTCTGGTGTCATACCTTTATCCTCTCCAATTCATCTAATTAATAAAATCCAAGATCAGCCTCAGTTGGCCAGTTAAGGACTAACAGACCGATCAAGATCCAGGCATTTACAGCGATCGCTCCCAGCTTATTGAATATCATTGCCATTGAGTTCCAGTAGAAAATCAATCCAAGTATGGATGGCACAGCAGTGATGATGGCCAGGGTCCGCCAGTATTCATGAGAAATACCGACTCCCAGGAAGGAAAAAGCTGCTGCCTGGAAGCCTATAGCGGACATCCCCCACAGAACCAGGGCCAGGATTCGGGATGTTTTTTCTCCCAATAAGTCATCAAATAACCACGATCGTGGATGCCAAAAATCATTATTAAATAAGCCCAGGGAAGATATAACTCCCTGGATATGGCCAATGCCATGAACAAATAGAATGATCGCAAATACTGTCCGCGATGTTTTTGGAGCCAAATTAACCTTCTTACCTGAAAAAAAGAGGTAATCTCTAAAGATCACTTGATCTCTTTACGGTAAATGATGCTCTCCTCTTCTGATGGGATCAATGGATCTTCATCCGCTCTAACAAAACCACACTTTTCATAAAAATGGTGGTTCTTGATAGCCCAGGTCGGTGTGCCCAGGCGCCAGCTTTTTGTATCCGGGTGAGTCTCCTCAATATAAGTCCAGGTTCTCTGGCCAACTCCCTTGTCCTGGAAACCTGGATCCACAAAGATCGTCCCCAGGATATTGTGGGCTTTCGGCAAGATCCAGACAATGATTCCACCGATCAAATCATCGCCAACAAGGACCTTATAACCCACACTCTCTTCATAAGGTAGCAGCCATTGGCGGAAGAAATCGCCATTATCATAGCCCGGAGGACCTCCACTCTCCTGGCCGAGATGTTTTTGAGCGTCATCATCAAACGCCCTCTTCATAACCTGAGTTAGATCCGGAATATCCGATTCCTCCATCAGTCGAAAAGAGATATCAAGCTCTACCACGCTGATCCTCCATAAATATAAAAATACCAGTAAAGGGAATTAACAGAAACGCGATTTTATTGTAGTCCTTAAAGAACCAATTTGCCAGATTAAATACAAAGACCTGCAGGTATAAGCAGGTCTTTGTAAATCAACTCTGAAATTCAGCCAATAAATAATCCCACAGCGACCAATACTGGCATGACCAGGTTTATGATCACGTTCTGCCCCAAGGTGGGGATCAGATTTTCAGTTTCCTCGGCATGGGCCAATACACCTTTGGTGATTGGGATCACAAGGATCAAGCTTAATAATCCAATCAAACTTGGAAGGGGAAATAAACCAGAAATTGCGCCAATCACGATCACCACAAAGGGTAGGATCAAGAAGGCCAGGTAGATCCGGCTACTTTTTAGCTTACCGATCTGGATCGGGTAGTGTTTTCGTCCGATGCTCTGGTCTGCTTCCGCATCAGGGAACTGATTCAGTAATAGCAGATTACTGACCAAAAAAAAGGGCACCAGGGAAGCCAAAAAAGCTGTCCAGGTGTAGCTCCCGGTAAGCACAAAGTCAGTGCCCATCACCATCAGGGTACCAAACCCCAAACCAGGAGTGATCAGACATAATAGCGGGTAGCGTGTGATCCATTCTGTATAAAAATAAATGATCAGCAATCCCAAAATTCCCAGAGGAATCAGGGCAGTGCCAATCTTCCAGGCGAAATAAACCCCAATGACTGCAACCAAACCGAGGAAGATCCAAGCCATATAGAGGGCAGGTTTTTCCAGCTCAGGGCTCTGCTGCAAACGTCCGCTGCCGCCGCTGAATGGTGTGCGCCGGGTCTGTTCATCTAAACCGCTTTTAAAATCAAAGTATTCGTTAAAGGCATTCACGCTGATATGGGCAGATACCGCCCCAATCATTACCAGCACAAAATGGAACCAGTTCACAGACCCGTTGGTCCAAATCGCAGTAGCGAGACCCAACACCACACAGGCAGGGGTCAGGATCAAGAAAGGCAAGCGCATGGGATCCAATAAAAACTTCAAATCATTCATTCTCAACCTCAGATCTAATCACCTGAAAAGGAAACTAATAGAACAAGATTTCAGGTTTGGCAACGGTAATAGTATACCCCTCTTGTCAAGTAGTAACGGGGTTATGACCTTTTGGTTCCAAGGAAAATCAATCGAGCTGATTCAGGAGAAAATCGATCACTATCGGAAGACACGCTCCCCCTGGAACGATCACCTGAGTGTGGGTTGTGCCAGGGATCAATGCTAACTCTGCACCAGGGATCATCGCTGCCATCTCCCGGGATTCCTCTGGCGGTACAAATTCATCCTGCTCTCCTACCAGGATCAGGATAGGAGCCTTAATTTTTAAGAAATCTTCTTTGACATAATTCAGTGGTGTCCAGAACAGGGATGCCAGGCTTCTTAATAGGGTTTCCGGGTAGTTAGGATCCGTATTGATATGAAACCTTCCCATCCTTTCTTTCCAATCTGCGGGAGCAGATTTTTCATAGATTTGGAAGTCGATCTCACCCCCACCAATAAACCCTGCTTTTTTAAGAGCAGCCTGGTATTCGGTTGAAAATCGATACCATGCTCCGCCAATTACCAGCGCACCAGCGATTTCGGGAAAACGCATCCCAAAATCCAGGGCTGTTTGACCGCCATCACTGTAACCAAATATAAAAGGTTTCTCAAGATCGAGCTCCTGGATAAACCCCGCCAGATCATCAGCCATTACCGGATAACTGAGATCAGCGACCGGATTCATTGTCTGGCCGTGCCCACGGCTGTCTGGAGTGAACACCCGGAAGGATGGAGAGAATTCAGGGATAAAGGGATCCCAGAGTTTATGGGTATCAGTTGCGCCATGCAAAAGGATCAAGGGCCGGCCGTCACCGACTACCTTGTAATAGACATTCAGCCCATTGGCCTTTACAAACTTGCCTTCAGCCATCACCAGATTCCAGGCAGCAGACGATATTTTACTTGCTTTACATAATCTGCATAACCAGGAAGTTCCTCCTGTAAGGTTTGGTCTTCCTTGGATGTGCGGATAATGTTGGCCATAATAGCCAGCAAAGTGGGGATGACCACCCAATATGAACTGAATAAGACCGGTGATGCCACCCAGGACAGCAATCCCCCAGCATATCCCGGATGACGAACATATTGATATGGACCTTCTTTAACAACCATATGTCCCCGATCGGTTTGGATTCTGACCTGCGAAGAGAAAAAACGATTAGCCAACATTGCCCAGGTGCCAATCAGGCTGCCGACTTGAATGATGACCAGCGCGATGATCTGAATCCAGTCGGGAAGATCAGGTGACCAGCCAAATCGTTGGTCCAATCCGGCTACGACCCAGGCAAGAAAAGGAGCAATCAGCGCTGTAAACGGCATTAGATATCTATCCCATTCCTTGACATTATCCTTGTCAGGAGCCTGTGAGCGCTCCAATGCCAGGTCAGGGTATTTTTTGATTACGACTGCCCTGCTTCCAAGTAAAACCAGTAAACCCAGTCCGGAATAAGCCCAGGCTTCCCACCAATCCCACCTCCCGGCAGAGAGCAGTAAAACCCCCAGCATAACCGGGATGATTAAAATCAGCTGCAGTGCACCTTTCCAAAGGACCTGATTGACTTGTTTATTATCCATACTATTCTCCCAAATTACCAAATTCCCGGAATCAGTCGGAATTTCACACTCTTTGCATAGTCTGCATATCCTGGCAGCTCCTCGATCAGCGTTTTATCTTCCAGGCTTGTACGGAGAACGTATAAGATCACAGAACCCACACCCGGTATCAATGCCCACCAGGATGACAAAAGGAAAGGTATTGCCAACGAAAACATGATCGCACCTATATAACCCGGGTGCCTGATCCAGCTATAAGGACCGGTTGATGCAACACTGTGTCCCCTTTCCGTCTGGATGCGCACAACTGCCGAGAAATAGGCATTGGCACCCATGGCCCAAACCACAATGGCGTGGCCGATCACAGTCAGGACCAACCCCGCTGCCTGGAGACTGAGCCGTACTTCTGGCCCCCAACCAAAACGCAGATCCAGGCCGGCAATAATCCAGGTCAAAAGCGGCAGTATCCCGGCAGCTATCGGCATAATAAACTTGTCCCAGGCTTTTACGTCCTGGTTGCGGCGAGACCGTTCGATCAGCAGATCCGGGTTGCGGGGGATAACAACCCAAGCGGAAGCCGCGTCAAAAGCCAGGAAGATCCCGACATAGATCCAACCTGCGATCCAGTCCCAGCGGCCGGCTGCCAGCATCAATACCACAGCAATATACGCTTTGTATAATACGCCTTTGATCGCCCAACTGATCAAACCTTTTCTCAAGGTGTCATTTGCTTTCGTTATTTCTGTCATCACAATCAGTAACCTTTAATAGAATTTGCCTGGCTCACCAAAAGCTCTCTGGAATGATCTTAAACGCTCAACCCGCAACCTTGACGATATTATCCATATGCTCCCCTTCGTGTTCACCAATGATCTCGATCAGTTCGGCCAGGGTGCGTTCGGAACCCCAGGGCAGCACCATTTCAACAGACAGGTCCCCTTCTTTTATGGTGAGTATAGTCTTTTTTAGATCTGCCCGGACATCCTTCCATTCCTGAAAGACCTGCTCCAGTGACCAGGAAGCACGATACTCAACCGCTTCCTGGTTAAAGACGTCAAAATCCTGCTCGTGTAAAAAATACGGAGGATCCCCGGCATTAAATGCCTGAATTGCTTTATGAATGACTATTTCCCAAGCCGTGATATGGCCGATAGCCTCTTTAATAGTCCAGCCCGGGCAAATTTCCAGTTTTGGGTCAACTCCCTGGACAATCCCTTCCATTTTCTGCCTGATCTGGTCTATTTCTTTGACTACGGTTTCAAGATCTTTTTCCATGGCAATTTCCTTTACTAGGGTAAACCAGGATGAAGGAATGGATTGATGATCAATTAACCGGATCTCTTGTTTTCAATCTCAAACAGTCTCGTCTGAAGGGGATCACATTCTTTTTGCATCAGAGGACCGATCCATTCCAAACTTTGATATCTTACCTTAAAGAATGGGGGCAGGTGCTCAGCCAAAGTTTTTGTTCCGCCTTGTTTGTACGCAGTGCCATATACAACTCTGGGTATACCAGATAATAAAATAGCGCCGAGGCACATCAAGCAAGGAGAAAGAGTTGTGTAAAGGACCAAATCCTCTGTTCTTCCCCAAAGTTCAGGCGGTAGATCGCGAATCGCTTCCATTTCTGCATGACGAGTAAGATCAATATGTGGTTGGTATACCCGGCTGGGTCCTTCTGCCACAACTTTATCTTTTAAAGTGATGACCGAGCCAACCGGGAGATTTCCATCTTTTTCTGCCCTGAGTGCTAGATCTATAGCCTGCTGCATGAATTTTTTATCCATGCTTTCTTCTCCGTATCCCATCAATCAATTATTCTCCCTGGAGTGGGTATTCCATCAAGTTGATGATCATAGTAATGATCACCAGGGCTAGGGTTATTGGTCCAAAGATCCATTTTTCTGCCTGGCTGGAAGATGAAAAATTCATTACGGTGTTGAAGACCATGTATGCGGTCACAAACCAAGACAGAATATTAATCAACTTTGAAGGAGGTGTCGTTCCCATAATACCTGACCGGCGGGCGATCATATAGGCGAAATAACATAAAAGAATTATCGCGATCAGGCTGGACAATCGGAGAGTTAATGTCATTTCGGTATGCCGCCCTCCCCAGGCCATGCTAATTGGCAGGATACCAGCCGCTAGCAGCAGCTGAAGGATCATGACAATACCAAATAACCCTACTGATATATAACCCAATATATTTATCGATGAAAGTTTGGATGAACCCGCCAATTTGTCTGCCTCCAGGTTTTATCTATGCTTTTTTCATTTGACTCAACTTCATGTACTGAATATCCTCTCAAACCAAGCAGCTGTTTCTTCCGCCATCAGCAGGGTCAACTGATGATCAATTCCGTCGTGAATGCTTAACCTCAGGGTGTCTGAATTCCGGTAATTTTTCTTTTTGATCTTGCGATAGAAGTCCAGGCAAGATTTTTTCGGCCGCTGATCCAAATCACCGCATATCATTAATAAGGGATTCCGAGATTCTTCAACGAGAAAAGGCATCGGATTCATTTCCCGAATATAAGATGTTCGTTGAGCAGTCTCATCTTCCACTTGTTTCAGTATCTCGTCCCATTCCGGGTACGTAGAACACTCCAGGATCAGATCCCCCCAATTTTGTTCAAAATCAGCCACCCCGGCGATCGCGGCAGTAGCTTTGATCTGTGGGTTTGTCGAAGAAGCGTAATACGCCGCCCAACCGCCCATTGAGTATCCCGCAAAGCCGATCTTCTCCACATCAACACGTATATCATCCTTATAATGATCGATCAAAATATGTATATCCAATGCAGTCTGTTTGATCATCCTTACCATTGTGAAAAATTCATCCAACCAAGTTGCTTCAGGATAGACAGATCCGAAATCTCCACCAACTTCAGGATCAAATTCCTGATCAGCACGCTCTCCTCTCAGAATGGAGTCCAAACTTACAAATATTATGTCCTTACTGGCCATTTCGCATCCCAAAGGTATCCCCTGCCTTTTGTCTGAGGTAATACCATGCACAAAAAAGATCAGAGGGACTGGATCGGAATTCTCACCAGAAATTTCAAGAATTGATATTTGGTCGATCCATTGAGGTTGAATTGAAATTCTCGCCATAACAACACTATCTACTTTAAACCAAGCCTGAAGAGGATTATCCCTCTTATTGACTAGAATTATATTTCAAATAAGCCATCAACGCTTAAATATCGCTCACCTGTGTCTGCAAAAACACAAACGATCATCTCACCTTTATACGTTGGATCTGATGCAAGGGTTGCAGCAGCATGAGCCGCTGCACCTGAAGTAATACCTACCAATAAGCCTTCCTTTTGAGAGATCTGACGACAAGCATCAAACGCTTCCCCTTCGCTCACCAGGAAGAAATCATCGATCAATTTCCGATCAAGTGTCTCAGGCACAAAACCCGGGGCTGTACCCATCATCCGGTGGGGTTTAAATATGCCTTGAGAGATAGTAGGAGATTCTTTCGGCTCTACAGCCACAATCCTTAACTTAGGATTCTGTTCTTTGAGAAATTTCCCGCTGCCGCACAGAGTTCCACCGGTGCCCAATCCTGCCACAAGGATATCGATTTTTCCATCCGTATCCCGCCATAATTCAGGCCCCGTTGTTAGATAATGGGCTTCAGGATTGGACAAATTAACATGCTGTCCAACATAAAAATAGTCGGGGTTCTCCACTAGGATTTCTTTTAATTTTTCCCTTGCTCCTGCCGTTCCTTTATCAGCCGGGGTCAGGATTAGCTCTGCTCCAAAAGCTTTTAATATCCGGCGTCGCTCCAAACTCTGGATCTCTGACATCACCAATATTGCCCGGTAACCACGAATGGCGGAAATCCAGGCCACTGCCATCCCGGTATTTCCGCTGGTGACTTCAATCAGCGTATCCCCGGGGTGTATTAGTCCCTGATTTTCTGCATCCAGTATTATCTGCAGAATAGGCCGATCCTTCAGGCTGATTGGATTCATAAACTCACACTTGGCATACACATCAAAATCCGGACAATAACGCCCAAGACGAAGCAATGGTGTCTTGCCAATCATATCGATCATAGATTCAAAGTAATTCAAGTTGCTCTCCTTCGGGCGTTTCATTCCACCAAAATTGGTTAAACAAACCTCCCCCTTCGCTCAACCCAGCTTGACCGTGAGCGATATAAGTATCCAGATTCTCTTGGGATACAAATATGGGACATAAGATCAATTTGAGTCACGATGCGCAGGGATTGCTTATCTCTAGCCGGTACAAACTAGATTTCAATAGCAAATCTGGCTCTTCTTCAGTTCCTCGGAAATTTCTCAACAATAAGTTACACTCTTCCGAATCAAACCAGGCCATGAGATACTTCGCATCAACGAACGTTTCAACACCATTGGCCGCTAAATCATTCCGCAACTGAATATTATAAATCGCACCTGGTTTAAGGTCTGGATGGGTCCAGTATGGACCCGTGCTAAGGGCGGAATCAATATGTTTCCAGGATATTTTTATCGGGCTATCTGGATGAATATTGCTGAATTGATAGTTGTAGATACAATGATATGTTCCTTCTTCACTGATAATCTCCGGAGCTGCATCTCCAATCACTTCAATATACTACAATGCATCACAGGAAGCTACTTTTTCCTGATCAAGCCCTTCTTCCAGGGTTGAGGAAGACTTGTCAACAACAGTCTCTTCTGGACTAGAGGTCAGGGCTAGATGTTTTGGTTCCTGATCGTCAGAAAGGTTAGGAAATTCACTAAGAACATGGGTGATGGATCTCCCTGAGACAACCGCAGCGACACAAACTAACATAGCCACCAAGATCGATAACGGTGTTAGGAACTTTCTTGTGGAAGGCTTCTTATCCTTGGTCATGATCTTTTCTCCTCTCGTATGTCAAATTCCCCATATTTTCATCATACCGATATTGCATCTGAAAGTCAAATCCTGGAGCTCCTCTCCTCCGTCCCCGATCTTCAGTCATAATTAATCCACAAACCCCCAGCTTTCGCTGAGGGGTTGTTATCGGTGAGATTTTCTACTTACTAGTATGTCTCCCAGGTCAAGTAATCAAATGTCAGACCATTAAGGTTGAAGGAGGTTGGCCTCAGCCAGCCGTAATATGGCTCTCCTCCTGACTCAAACTCGTAGCAATAGTAGCTTGTGGACTGGATAGGCCAGATAGGAGTAGTGATGTAGCTGGCGTTCATGCACTCAGACTTGGAAGGTTCGGAGTTCATAGCTCCTGAAATTTGGATTCCATTCGGACTGATTTGACTAACCTGCAAGCTCTTTTTAGTAACTTCCTCAAAAAGGAAACCCGCGAAAGACCCCAGGCAGCCAACTTTCTTCTGACCATTCAGGAGGTCGTAGCACTCTCCTTCCATCAAGGTGATTTGCTGTCCCTGGATTTCCACAAAGAGGTTTGTATTCACAGTAACTATTGGGGGATCGGCTTTGAAGGTTGTGAAATCGAAGGTCACACCATTATCGTTATAACTTTCGATTCTGATCCAACCATATACTGTGCTTGTCACAGATTCGATATTGAAGCAGAAGTACTTTCCACTTTCAACAGGATGTGGCAAGGGGTAATAGGATACGTTTTTGCAATCACTTTTTGAAGGTTCGTCATTCTGATTCTCAGATAGATCGCTATTCTGTCCACCAGTCATATTATTTCCGGCATAGGGTCCATATGTGGCGTGGCTATAACGGATATGGGCTTTAATATCATTGCAGTCCACCTCTATGCCGCTGGTCAGATCAAAACAATGATCGTCCAGCAAAGTAACCCCTTCCATCTCCAATGAGGCGTCCGGGTTGCTTCCCTGGGGGGCTGGTTGGGGTGTAGGAGTGGGATTGGGAGTTGGAGAAGGTCCTGGATTCCCAGCAGGCACAACTCGAATTTTTATTCGCAGCGGGGCATCAGGTAGATTATCCATCCCAAAGATCCCACCCTGTCCAGCTTCCATCTTCCAAATGGAGAGATAAACACCATCCTGAGAAGGTGCGCTAAATTCGACACCGACAATGATGCTATCCCCAGGAACAATTTCACCAACAATCGGGAGCTCTTCGCTGGATGGGGTCAGGTCACCACCAACCATGACCAGACTATAAGCCATGTTCCAGTTGCAGGTTCCGGTGTTGGTCAGTGTGATCGAGGCTTGTATTGCATCCCCGGCCTGATATTCACTTCCGTCAGGGATATTGCTTGTACCTGTGAAGGCATTGGCGCAACCGGATTGATGGGTTTCTGATAAGGAGGATTCC
>Ga0180436_10004556_pt1 | contig 12413 bp, 7 predicted proteins | sample SS_ome_2_FD_132434 | JGI IMG/M metagenome (GOLD analysis project Ga0180436, IMG submission 132434) | Hypersaline lake sediment archaeal communities from the Salton Sea, California, USA - SS_3_S_2 metaG | ecosystem: Environmental > Aquatic > Non-marine Saline and Alkaline > Hypersaline > Sediment...
CGGTGATCGGCGACGCGCTGGAGGGCCGGCATGTCGACCTGCGGCCGTTCATTCTCTACGGCGAGGAGATCTACGTGCTCCCCGGCGGGCTGACCCGCGTGGCGTTGGTGAAGGACTCGCTGGTCGTCAACTCCTCCCAGGGCGGCGGCAGCAAAGACACCTGGGTCGTCCACGCCAACCACGCCAGCCACGCCTGAGCCGTTTCCACGCTCGCGAAAGCCCCGCACCCGCTCCCACCCAATGCTCTCTCGCGTCGCCGAAAGCGTCTACTGGATGAACCGCCAGATCGAGCGGGCCGAGAACATCGCGCGGGCCGCCGAGACGACCCTCGACATGGCGCTGGAGCGGGGAGTCGACCTGGGCCGGCTCTGGAACGGACTGGTCTGCACCTTTGGCGATCAGGCCGCGTTCTGGGAGCGGCACGGCCTGGCCGACCAGCCGCAGGTGATCGAGTTTCTCGCCTTCGATCGCCACAACCCCAACTCGATCGTGAGCTGTCTGGCCCAGGCCAGGGAAAATGCCCGCACCGTCCGCGACATGATCAGCTCGTCGATGTGGGAGGAGATCAACAAGTTCTACCTCGTCGTCCGCGGGGCCAGCGGCAGCCGCGGCGAGCTGGAAAACCCGCGTGAGTTTCTCGGGGAGGTGAAGCGGTCGAGCCAGCTGGTCACCGGGGTCACCGACGCCACGATGGCCCACGGCGAGGGCTGGCACTTCGCCCGCATGGGCCGGCTCATCGAGCGGGCCGACAAAACCAGCCGGGTGCTCGACGTGGAGCACTTCTTCCATCCGCCGGCTGCCGAGGGGGATCGCTCCGGGAGAGTGGTCGAATCGGTCGATTGGTCGGCGGTGCTCGACAGCGCCAGCGCCCTCGAGATGTATCGCAAGAAACACGGCCGCATCTCCCGCCGCAATGTGGCCGGCTTCCTGCTGCTCGATCGGGAATTTCCCCGGGCGGTTCACTTCTGCCTGGTGAAGGCGGAGGAATCGCTGCTGGCGATCACCGGCGGCAGCAAGGGCAGCTACTCGACGCCGGCCGAGCAGCGGATGGGGCGGCTGCGGGCGGAGTTCGACTATGGTGACATCGACGAGATTCTCACCGCCCCCGGCGGGCTGCACGGCTCGATCGACCGGTTCCAGGCGGGGCTCAATGCCGCAAGCGACGCGATCCACGAAACCTTTTTCGCCGTCCGGCCCGCCCCGCGGCTGGTCGACAGCGAGGCCTAACGAGGCAAGCGATGTCCATTCGCGTGGCCCTCCACCACCGCACCGCCTACCGCTTCGACCGCGAGGTGGCTCTCGGGCCGCACGTGGTGCGGCTGCGGCCGGCCTCCCATTCCCACACGCGGATCACGAGTTACTCCTTCGCCGTCGAACCCAGGGAGCATTTCCTCAACTGGCAGCAGGATCCGCAGGGCAACCACATCGCACGGCTGGTGTTCCCGCGGCGGGCCCGGGAGTTGGTCTTCACCGTCGACCTCGTCGCCGAGTTGGTGGCGGTCAACGCCTTCGATTTCTTTCTCGAGCCCGGCTGCGAGACGCTTCCTTTCGCCTACGAGTCGTGGCTGGCGACGGAGCTGGCGGCCTATCTCGTCCTGCCGCCCTCAGGGCCGCGGGTGGAGTCGTGGGTCGAATCGTGGCGGGATCGGGTTGTGACCGCGGGCGAGCCTCTGCGCACGATCGATTTCCTCGTCGCCCTCAACCGTGAGATCGCCTCGGCGGTGCGATACCTGATCCGGCTCGAGCCGGGCGTGCAGCCCCCTGAGGAAACCCTCGCCCTCGGCAGCGGCAGCTGCCGCGATTCCGCCTGGCTGCTGGTGGCGGTGCTGCGGGGGCTGGGGCTGGCGGCACGCTTTTGCAGCGGCTATCTCGTCCAGCTGCGGCCCGACCGGCAGCCCCACCAGGCCCCCGACGGGCCGGCGGCCGACTTCACCGACCTGCATGCCTGGACCGAGGTCTATCTGCCCGGCGCCGGCTGGGTGGGGCTCGATCCGACCAGCGGGCTGCTCACTGCCGAGGGCCACATTCCCCTCGCCTGCACGCCCGATCCCGGCAGTGCGGCCCCGGTCAGCGGGCTGGTCGATCCCTGCGAAACGAGCTTTGACGTCACGATGCGGGTCGACCGCCTGGCCGAGAAGCCTCGCACCACCGATCCTTTTTCCGACGAGGCCTGGGACCGGATCGACGCCCTCGGCCGCCGGGTCGATGCGGCGCTGGCGGAGGGTGATGTCCGGCTGACCGCCGGCGGCGAGCCGACCTACGTGTCGCTCGACGACTTCGAGAGCCCGCAGTGGAACACCGACGCCGACGGTCCGGAGAAGCGACGGCAGGCCGGGGCGCTCGCCCGCCGGCTGCTCGACTCGCTGGCTCCCGGCGGCGTGCTGATCGAGGGGCAGGGCAAGCAGTATCCGGGTGAACCCCTGCCGCGGTGGGCCCTGGAAGTGCTCTGGCATGCCGATGGCGAGCCGATCTGGAAACGGCGGGATCTGCTCGCCGCCGACGAGGCGGCCGACGAGCCCGCGGACGAGCCCGCCGGCCCGCCGCCGGCGGCCGCCCACCAACTCCTGCTGCGGCTTGCCGAGGGTCTCAGGATCGATCCGCAGCTGGTGATGCCCGCCCGCGAGGATCCCAGGCGGCTGGCCTCGCTTGCCCTCGGGGAGCCGGTGGCCTGGGTGCTGCCGCTTCTGCGGCAGGATCTCGCCGGTGAGCGTCGTTGGCGGTCGAGCCGCTGGCCGCTGGCGGAGATCGCTGCGGGCACCGCGTTTGAAAACGATCCGCCGCTGCTGTTGGTTCCGGGAGACTCTGCGGCGGGCTATCGGCTGCCGATGGCCGACCTGCCTTGGCCGGATCGTCGCGAACTGCTCGCGGGCACCTCGATCGTGCGGACGTCGGTGGTGGCGGAGATTCGCGGCGGCAGGCTGCACCTCTTTCTGCCCCCGCTCGAGGAGGCCGACGACTGGCTGGAGTTGCTCGCCGAAGTGGAGCAGGCGGCGGCTGCCGTGGCCACACCACTGGTCCTCGAGGGCTACCCGCCGCCGTCGGATGCCAGGCTTGTGCGGCTGCAGGTCACGCCCGACCCCGGCGTGATCGAGGTCAACGTTCCGCCCTCGGCGAGCTGGGAGGGGCTGGTGGCCCTGCGGGAGACGGTCGACCGCGAGGCGAGAGCCTGCCGGCTCGGCGGAGAGAAGTTCGAGATCGACGGCCGTCACATCGGCACCGGCGGCGGCGATCATGTCGTCCTTGGCGGGCCGACCGCCGCGGAGAGTCCGTTTTTGCGGCGTCCCGACCTGCTCGCGAGTTTGGTCGCCTACTGGAACAACCACCCCTCGCTCTCCTACCTCTTCGCGGGGCTGTTCATCGGCCCGACCAGCCAGGCTCCGCGGGTCGACGAGGGCCGTCATGAAAGCCTCTACGAACTGGAGATCGCGCTTGAGCAGCTCGAGCGGGCCGGCCCGCGAACCCCGCCGTGGTTCGTCGACCGGGTCTTTCGTCACCTGCTCACCGACATGACCGGCAACACCCACCGGGCCGAGTTTTGCATCGACAAGCTCTACGCGCCCGAGGGCGAGGGTGGCCGCCGCGGGCTCGTCGAGCTGCGGGGCTTCGAGATGGCACCGCACGTGCGGATGGGCCTGGTTACGCAGCTGCTCATCCGGGCTTTGGTGGCCTGTTTCTGGCGGGAGCCCTATCGCGGGAGGCTGGTCCGCTGGGGCACCGACCTGCACGACCGCTTCCTGCTGCCGTGGTTTCTGATGAAGGACTTCGACGAGGTGCTCGCGACCCTCGCCCGTCGCGGCTTCAGCTTCGATCCGCGGTGGTTCCAGCCCCAGCGGGAGTTCCGCTTCCCGAGGCTCGGCGAGGTTTCGATCGAGGGCGTGCGGATCGAACTGCGGCTGGCTCTCGAGCCCTGGAACGTGCTCGGCGAGCAGCCCGCCGGCGGGGCCACCAGCCGCATGGTCGACAGTTCGCTGGAGCGGCTGCAGGTGCTCGTCTCGGGGCTGCCGGGGCTCTCCGGATCAAACGACTCCCGCTACGCGGTGACCTGCAACCGCCGCCGCCTGCCGCTGGCGGCCACCGGCGTCGTCGGTCAGTCGGTGGCGGGGGTGCGGTTCCGGGCCTGGCAGCCGCCGGAGTGCCTGCATCCCACGATTCGCGTCCACACGCCGCTGGTCTTCGACCTCGTCGATCTCTGGAACCGTCGCAGTGTCGGCGGCTGCACCTGGCATGTGGCCCATCCGGGCGGTCGCAGCTACGAGACTCGGCCGGTCAACGCCCTGGAGTCGGAGAGTCGTCGGGCGAGCCGCTTCTTCGCCTCGGGCCACACGCCCGGTTCGCTCGAGATTCCTCCTCTCGAGCACAATCCGCAGTTTCCCCACACCCTCGACCTCCGCCGCGGCTGATCATGCCGGGGGCAGGTTCGCCGTGCGGTGGTAGACTGGAGTGTTTTGTCGGCCGCCCCGCGACCCATCCACCGCCATGTCGTCCCCTTCGATCGCCCCGCCGCCGGAGGCCTTTGCCGGCTACCGTCCCGCTGCGGCGGCCTACGACGAGCTGCGCGGGGCCGACGGCAGCCTGCGTCCCCACTGGCGGCGGCTGATTGAGCTGGTCGGCTCCTGGCAGCCCGACGAATTCGACCAGCGTTGGGAGCAGGCCCGGCGGCTGATCCGCGACAACGGCGTCACCTACAACGTCCACGACGAGGGCGGCGGCTCGCAGCGGCCCTGGGTGCTCGACCCGATTCCCCTCGTGATCGCCGCCGATGACTGGGCCGGCCTGGAGGTCGGCATCAACCAGCGGGCCCGGCTGCTCGACGCCCTGCTGGCCGATCTCTACGGGCCGCAGCACGTGCTGCGGGAGGGGATCGTGCCGCCGGAGCTGGTGTTTGCCAATCCGGGCTACCTGCGGTGCTGCCGGGGCCTCGCGATGCCCGGCGGCCGCTGGCTGCATGTCTACGCCGGCGTCGTGGCCCGCAATCCCGACGGCCAATGGACCCTGCTCGCCGACCGCACGGGAGTGCCGCTGGGCCTGGGCTATGCCCTGGAGAACCGGCTGGTCGTCTCCCGGCTTCTGCCGGGGGTCTTCCAGGAGTGCCATGTCGAGCGGCTGGCCCCCTTCTTCCTCTCACTGCGAGACACCCTCGCCGGGCTGGCACGCGGCCGCGAGGAACCGCGAATCGCCCTGCAGAGCTCCGGTCCCACAAGCGACACCTACTTCCTCGACTCCTACCTCTCCCGCTACCTCGGCTACCCGCTCGTGGAGGGCGGTGACCTCGCGGTCCGCGATGACCGTGTCTGCCTGAAGACCCTCGGCGGCCTGGTGCCGATCGATGTCCTGTTGCGTCGTGTCACTGACCGTGAATGCGACCCGCTCGAACTCGATCCGGCCGCCCTGGCGGGCACGCCCGGGCTCGTGCAGGCGGTGCGGCAGGGACGCGTGGCGACGGCCAATGCCCTGGGCGTGGGCTTTGTCGAGTCGCCGGGGTTTCAGGAGTTTCTCCCCGCGGTGGCCCGCCGGCTGCTCGGCGAGGAGTTGATCCTGCCGGGGCCGCGGTCGTGGTGGTGCGGCCGCCGGGAGAACCTGGCCAAGGTGCTCTCGATGCTCGAGGAGCTGGTGATCGAGCCGGTCTGGCCGCGGGCGATCACCGCCGAGGGGGGCACCACGGTCAAACGGATCGTGCCGGCCGACCTGACCGCCGAGGCCCGCCGGGAACTCGCCGAGCGGATCGCCGCCCGGCCGGCCGACTGGGTTGGCCGGGCGATGGTCGAGCGATCGCTGGCTCCCGGCTGGAACGGCTCCACGATGGTGCCGGTCTCGGTGGCGATGCGGTGCTTCGCCGTCGCCCGGCCGGAGGGCTACGGCTCGCTCCGGGGAGGTCTGGCCCGCTTCGCCACCGCCAATACCGCCGGCGGCGAGTCGATCGCTTCGGGCCAGGGCTCGAAGGATGTCTGGGTGCTCGCCCGCGGGCCGGTGCCGAAGGTCTCGCTGTTGCCCTCGCCGGCCGAGCCGGTCTCCCTGCGGCGTGGCGGCAACGAACTGCCCAGCCGGGTGGCCGACCATCTCTTCTGGCTCGGCCGCACCGTGGAACGGGCCGAGGGTGCCGCCCGGCTGCTGCGGGCGGTGGCGGTGCGGATGGCCAGCGAGAGCACTCTGGAAAACGCCACCGAGGTGGCCCTCCTGCTCTCCTCGATGGCCGACCCGCCGGTGGTCCGGCCGGAGTGGCTCGCCGCCGGCCGGGTCGAAACCCACTGGGAGATTCTCGGCGAGGTGCAGTCACTGGTCTTCGACGAGTCGCGGCCGGCGAGCGTCTGTGCCTCGCTGCGGGCGATGTGGCAGATGGCTTCGGTGGTCCGCGACCGCATCTCGACCGACTCCTGGAAGGTGTTGCTGCGGACCCGCCGCGACAGCTTCACCGACCCCTTCACGCCCTCGCCGGGAGGGATGCCTCTGATCGGCTCCACCGCCGCCGACATCCCGTCGCTGCTCGACACGCTGATCTTCGATCTCTCCGCCTTCGCCGGGCTCGGCAACGAGAGCATGAACCGCGGTCCGGGCTGGCAGTTTCTCGATATGGGTCGCCGCGTCGAGCGGGCGGGCAACGCGATCACCCTGCAGCGGGCCACGCTCGCCCAGTCACTGCCCGATTCCCACAGGCTCTTCGAGATGCTGCTCGAGATCGCCGACAGCACGATGACCTACCGCAACCGCTATCTCGGCCGGCTGCAGCCGGCCCCGCTGGTCGACATGCTGCTGGTCGATGAGACCAATCCGCGGAGCGTCGGCTTCCAGCTTGCCGAACTTTCCGACCACGTGGGCTTCCTGCCCCGCGACCGCTCCAGTCCGGTGCTGACCGGCGAGCAGCGGTCGGTGATGGCCGCCACGAGCATGCTCCGCCTGGCCGACGCGGATGCCCTGGTGAAGGTCGACGAGGGAGGCGAGCGTCCACACCTCGTGCATCTGCTCGGCCGGCTGGAGACCCATCTGCGGACCTTCTCCGAGAGCCTCACCCATCACTACCTCGTGCATGCGGCGCCCCGCCGACAGCTCGGCGACATGCTGGGCATCGGCGACCCGCAGGAGCGATAGTGAGATGTCAGACTCGCCGGCAGAAGCGGGCGTCGGCCTGCCACGGGTGGTGATTGTGGGCCGGCCGAACGTCGGCAAGTCGAGCCTTTTCAACTGGCTGGCCGAGAAGCGGATCGCGATCGAGGATGCCACCGCCGGCGTGACCCGCGACCGGCTGGTGCAGCGGGTCGTGCTCGATGGCCGGCCGCTGGAGTTGGTCGACACCGGCGGCATGGGCTTCGACGACCCCGACGGGCTCACCGAGCGGATCGACGCCCAGATCCTGGCGGGCCTGGCCGAGGCGGCGGTGGTGGTGTTTGTCGTCGACGTGCGTTCCGGGCTCCTGCCGGCCGATCGGCTCGTGGCCGACCGCGTGCGGAAGGCGGGCATGCCGGTGCTGCTGGTGGCCAACAAGGCCGACGACGATCGCTTCGACGCAGACGTCCACGAGTTCGACACGCTCGGCTTCGGTCCGCCGTTGCCGGTCAGCTGCCGCCAGCGACGCCGCCGCGGAGAACTCGTGGAGGCGATCCTGGCCCATCTGCCGCCCGCCGGCGAGCCCGGCGACGAAGAGCCGCTGCCGGAAATGAAACTCGCCATCGTGGGCCGTCGCAACGTCGGCAAGAGCACCTTCGTCAATGCCCTGGCCCACGAGGAGCGGGTGATCACCAGCCCCGTTGCCGGCACCACCCGCGACAGTGTCGACGTTCGCTTCGAGGTCGACGGCCATTCCTTCCTGGCGATCGACACGCCGGGCCTGCGGCGGACCAAGAGCCGCAAGACCGACCTCGATTTCTACTCCACCCACCGCGCCGAGCGGAGCGTGCGGCGGGCCGACGTGGTGCTGCTTTTTTTCGATGCCGCCGAGCCGGTCGGCCGGGTCGACAAAAAGCTCGTCGATGCGATCCTCGAATCGAGCAAGCCGGTGGTCTTCGTGGTCAACAAGTGGGATCTCTACGCCGGGGAGGTTTCGCGGAAGGCCTGGCTGGACTACCTGCGGCAGACCTTCCGCACCATGCCCTGGGCTCCGGTCGCCTTTATCACGGCCACAACCGGCCGGCAGGTAAAGCGGGTGGTCGACACGGCCCAGCGGCTCTTCCGCCAGAGCCGTTGCCGCGTGCCGACCGCGAAGCTCAACGAGATCGTCCGCGGGGCGATTGAGGCCCACCAGCCGCCCGCCGATCCCCGGGGCCGGCCGGTGCGGATTTTCTATGCGACGCAGGTGGAACTGGCCCCGCCGACGATTCTGCTGCATGCCAGCAACGCCGCCGCCGTCTCGCCTCCCTATCAGCGGTATCTCGCCGGGGTGCTTCGCCGGGAGACCCCCTTTCGCGAGGTGCCGATCCGGCTCGTCGTGCGGGGCCGCGAGGCCGCCGAGGGGTGATCAACCAAGCTCCGTTCCCCCGTCAAGCCGCGGCGACGTCGGTGGTGACGGCCGGGCTTTCGCCCTCCGTCGGTTTCGGGGGTATGCTCTGGAAAGGAATAACCGAGCCCGCAGGGCCTCTCTTTCGGAGCATGCATATGTCACCCCTCCCCCAGTCAAGTGAAACCGCGTCCACGCCCACCCTCTCCCGCCGTGGGGCGATCGCCGCCGGCTCGGCGGCCAGCCTCCTTGCGGCCGCTCCCGCGATGCGGTCGGTCCACGCGGAAAACCCCTCGAGCGACCTGATCCGGGTGGGCATTATCGGCTGTGGCGGCCGCGGCCGCGGGGCCTTGCAGCAGACGCTCTCGGTGCCCGGCAGCAACGTCAAGGTGACCGCCATGGCCGACACCTTCGACCGGCAGATCGATGGCGCGATGCGGGCGGTGGAGAAGATGGAGGGCAAGGTCGACGTTCCCGAGAGCCGTCGCTTCATCGGCCTGGATGCCTACAAGAAGGTGCTCGACCATGCCGACCTGGTGATCCTGACCACGCCCCCGGGCTTCCGGCCGTTCCACTTCGAGGCCGCGATCAAGGCCGACAAGCATGTCTTCATGGAGAAGCCGGTCTGCGTCGACAGCTACGGAGCCCGGCTGGTGCTCGAGACTGCCAAGCTCGCCGACGAGAAGAATCGCAAGGTCGTGGTCGGCCTGCAGCGGCGGTATCAAAACAGCTACCGCGAAACGCTCGCCCGTGTCCGCGAGGGGCTCGCCGGCCAGATCATCGGCGGCCAGGTCTACTGGAACGGCTCGGGCATCTGGTATCGCGGCCGCCAGCCCGACATGACCGAGATGCAGTTCCAGGTCAACAACTGGTACCACTTCAACTGGCTCTGCGGTGACCACATCTGCGAGCAGCACGTCCACAACATCGACGTCGCCAACTGGTTCCTCGATGCGTTGCCCGAGCGTGCCTACGGCGTGGGCGGCCGGCAGGACCGCTCCAAGAACAGCGAGATCTACGACCACCACTCGGTCTGCTTCTCCTATCCCGGCGGCGCGCGAATCATGAGCCAATGCCGGCAGTTTCCCGGAGGTGCCAACCGGGTCGACGAGGAGTTCCAGGGCACCAAGGGCAATGTCCGGATCGGCCACATCACCGATTTCGACGGCAAGACGCTCTGGAAGTTCAGCGGCCCCAATCCCAACCCCTACCAGGTCGAGCACGACGAGCTGCACGATGCGATCCGCAACGACAAGCCGCTCAACAACGCCTACTACGGGGCCAGTTCCACCTTCTCGGCGGTGCTCGGCCGGATGGCGACCTACACCGGGAAGCCGCAGGACTTCAAGGCGGCGTTGGCTCTCGACTACCGCACGATGCCCGAGGGCGATTTGACCTGGGAGAGCGAGCCGCCGGTCAAGCCCGACAAAAACGGCGACTACCTGCCGCCGATGCCGGCGAGCTACAAGATCGTCTGAGGCCTCTCGCAAGCCCGGGCCCCGTACTCGCCACCCCGCACTCCGGCAGCCAGCATGAAGATCGGCGTTCCCAGGGAGACCAAGCGGGATGAATACCGCGTCGCCCTGCTCCCGGTGGGCGCCGAGGAACTCGTCCGCGGCGGCCACGAACTGTTTGTGGAGCAGGGTGCGGGGGCCGGCTCGGGGCTTCCCGACGAGGCCTATGCCGGCTGCGGGGCGAGGATCGTGGCGACCGCCGAGGAGGTCTTTGCCGAGGCCCAGCTGGTGGTCAAGGTCAAGGAGCCGCAGCCGCCGGAGCTGGCCCTGATCCGTCCCGGGCAGGCGATGTTCACCTACTTCCACTTTGCCGCCGACCGGGCCTTGACCGAGGGCTTTCTCGCCAGCGGCGCGACCGCGGTCGCCTACGAGACGCTTCGCGACGGCTCCGGGCGGCTGCCGCTGTTGGTGCCGATGAGCGAGGTGGCCGGGCGGATGAGCATCCAGGAGGGGGCGAAGTATCTGGAGAAGCCGCAGATGGGCCGGGGGATTCTCCTGGGGGGCGTGCCGGGTGTGCCGCCGGCCAATGTGCTCGTGCTCGGGGCGGGCACCGTGGGCGCCAACGCCGCCAAGGTGGCCGCCGGCTTCGGAGCCAACATCGCCCTGCTCGACACCAACCTCGCCCGGCTGCGGTATCTCGATGACGTCACCCCGCCCAACATCGACTGCCTCTTCTCCGACCGTCACCTGATCCGCGAGCGGCTCGCCTGGGCCGATCTGGTGATCGGGAGCGTGCTCATCCCCGGAGCCCGTGCCCCCCATCTCGTCGCGCGGGAGGATCTGGCGATCATGAAGCCCGGCGCGGTGATGATCGACGTGGCCATCGACCAGGGTGGCTGCATCGCCACCAGCCGGCCCACGACCCACGCCGAGCCGACCTTCGTGGTCGACGACGTCGTGCACTACTGCGTGACGAACATGCCCGGGGCGGTGGGCCGCACCAGCACCCATGCCCTCTGCAATGCCACGCTGCCCTACCTGCTCGAACTGGCAGCGGCCGGCAGCGTGGAGCGGGCGGCCGCCGAGAGCCCGGCGATCCGCTCGGCGGTGAACGTGCTCGAGGGGCGGCTGGTCAACGCCGCGGTGGCCGCGGCCTTCGGGATGCCCTGCGATGCGGAGGCGGTTCCGTGAGCGGTGGGCCTTCAACGTCGAGCGTGCCGCGGAGCCTACGGTGGATCGGCGGCGAGGATGGCCGGCTCGAACTGCTCGACCAGACGCGGCTGCCCGGTGAAGTCGTGTGGCTCACCTGCCGGCAGGTCGACCAGCTGGTCGAGGCGATTCGGTCGCTGCGGGTCCGCGGGGCACCGGCGATCGGCATCGCGGGGGCCTACGGGCTGGTTCTCGCCGCGGGCGAAGCGATGCAGGCGGGCCTCGCCCCGGAGGCTGCCCGGGCCCACGTGCTCGCCCGGGCCGAGCAGATCGCCACGGCCAGGCCGACGGCCGTGAATCTCCGCTGGGCGGTGGAGCGGTCGCTTGCGGTACTCGCCACGCTGCCCGCCGCCACCGACGACAGGCTGCTGGCCGGCACGCTTTTGGCCGAGGCCCGGGCGATCCACGACGAGGATCGGCAGCTCTGCGAGGCGATCGGCCGCCACGGCGCGGCGGTGCTGCCCGAGGGCGGGGTGCTGACCCACTGCAACACCGGGGCTCTGGCCACCGGCGGCGACGGCACCGCCCTGGCGGTGATCACCACGGCCTGGGAGCAGGGCCGCCGGTTCGACGTCTATGCCGACGAGACGCGGCCGCTGTTGCAGGGCTCGCGGCTGACGGCCTGGGAGTTGGTGACTCGCGGGATTCCGGTGACGGTGCTTGTCGATTCCGCGGCGGGGCACCTGATGAAACTGGGGCTGGTCTCGAGTGTGATCGTGGGAGCCGACCGGATCACGGCCTGCGGCGACGTGGCCAACAAGATCGGCACCTATGGCCTGGCGATCCTGGCGGAAGCCCATCGGATTCCGTTTTTGGTCGCAGCGCCTTCGAGCACGTTCGATCTTTCGATTGCTGCCGGGGATGAGATACCGATCGAGCAGCGGGATGGTGACGAGGTTCGCCGGCCGCTTGGCGTCGCTGCGGCTCCGGCGGAAGCCGGGGCGTTCAATCCGGCCTTCGACGTGACGCCGGCGAGGCTGGTGCGTGGGATCATCACCGAGCGTGGTGTCATTCACCCGGTGACACGTGAGCAGATCGCCGAAACCCTCGCGGGCCGTAGGCCGGTGCGGCCCGCACCGGCTTCTTACGCCTCGCGCCGGAAGCTGTAGGCCGGTTGCGCCGCAACCGGCTTCTTTCTGCGCACCCGTCTCTGACAGTCTTTCGAGCCGATGGCTCGCTCGGCGAAGCTCGGGGGGCGTCCAAGCCGTCTCGCCGGACGTTCGCCTCGGCCGTCCGGGCCTCGGCTCACTCGAGCTTTCTCGCTCTCGGCCCTCCGTGGGCCTCCGCTCGCCAGCGACGCCGGCTCGAGCGGCCCGGCCGCCCCC
>Ga0180436_10004557_pt1 | contig 12411 bp, 9 predicted proteins | sample SS_ome_2_FD_132434 | JGI IMG/M metagenome (GOLD analysis project Ga0180436, IMG submission 132434) | Hypersaline lake sediment archaeal communities from the Salton Sea, California, USA - SS_3_S_2 metaG | ecosystem: Environmental > Aquatic > Non-marine Saline and Alkaline > Hypersaline > Sediment...
GCGCCGCGATCGGTTGTCAGGAATACGTCGATCGGCGCGGCCGGCGGATGGCCCTCAACACCGCGATCCGACAAGTCGAAGGCCGGACCGGTGAGCGTGAGAAACGCCACATCGTTGCCCTGCCTGAGCGTCACCACAGCGGGCGATGCCGCGCCCAGCCCCGATGTCGCTCCAGCCGCGAACCGCGCATATCCCTCGGCATCGGTGGTCACTTCGCCCAAGACCGCATTGGCCCGCGACACAAGCTGCACTTCTGCGCCTGCGATGGGCTCGGCGCTGCCGAGACTGCGGGCGAAGACGTGCAGACCATCGGCGCCCATCATCGTGGTCATGCCGATATCGGAAATCACGAACCACTGCGTGGCCGGCGGGCTCGAGCGTTGCGTCTCGCCCGGCACCGAGGCCTGCAGCACGTAGATCCCCGGCGGCTGGTCGGCGATCGCCTCGCCGATCGGCAGGCGTGTGGTCACGTCCTGGTTGAGCTCGCTCGCGACCGTCGCCGTACCTTCCCAAATCGGCTCCGCCAGCGTGTCGTTGAACCAAGACACGTCCCAGGTGCTGAGCGAGCGGCCAAACCAGTTCTCCTCGTAGGCGCGCACAAGGTTGCGGTCGGGCAGGCGCGAGAGTGACAACTCGAGATCCGTTGTGTTGACCGCCACCACCGGCAGGCCGGCATCGGCCGCCGCGGGCAGCACGTAGGCCCGACCGGGGAAACGCACCGACGGGGTCCGGTCGCGCACATAGAGGTTGAGCTGCACCGGCTTGGTGAGTTCCTCGCCCGACGCCGCGGGCAATCCGGCCCGCAAGGTCAGCGCATAACGGTTGCCGTGGGTCACACCCTCGACGCAGAGCTGCCGGCCTTTCGCCGTGACCGCCAGCCCGGTGGTGTCGGACTGCACGAAGGGCGCATAGTCCACCCCGGCCCCGACGAGATCCTCGGAGAACGACGCACAGATCCGCGGGCTCGCCGCGTCGTGGTCGACGGTCGTGTCGTCGACCCGGAAACCGTAGAGCCCGATGGCCCGATCAAGCGCCTCGGCGGTATCGGTGCGCGGGCTGGCTGCTTGGGCGGCCCGTAGCGCCGGTATCGTCGCCCGGCCCCGGCCCAGTTTCTCCAATGCCGTCGCCATCTCGGAAAGCGCATTGGCTTCCTGCGCCTGCGAGCGTGCCCGAAGATAGCCGGAAATGGCCGTCTCGAGCCCGGTCTGGAACAGCTTGCGCTTCTCGGTATTGTTCGACGTCGCCTGCGCCGCGGCATTGGCCAGACGGGCATAGTCGATCCAGTCCTGCGCGGCATCGCTCACCACGGTTGCGGCGGCCATGTAACGCATCGCCGAGACGAGGTTGGCATCGGCCTCCGATTCGCGCGCCCAGTCGCGCAGCTGGTCCGCCGTCCAGCCACCGGCCAGGAACTCGCGGGGCAGTTCGCGCGCCCGTTTCGTGGCGGCGGCGATGTCGGTCTCGTACAGGAAATCGAGGTTCTCCACCCGGGCTTCGGCCTGAGCCACGATGGCCGGGTTCACAAGCACCACTTCCGCCGAGAACGCGCCGGAATAGGTTTCGCTTTCGCCCTTGCGGTCTTTCAGAAAACACGCGGCCGACCGGGAATTGTAGGTGAACGCCCGGCACTGTGCCTGTGTCAGACAGGCCATTTCGCAGGCTTCCAGCGTGGTGTCGAAGATCGACTGAATGTCGCCGCCGGGAAAATCCGCGTCCCGATACATGATCACCCGCTTGTCGGGCACCACGGATTCGGCCAGCGCCGATCCGCCGAAGGTCATGAAAATGGCAATGATAATCAGAATGTGTCGCATCAGGTCCTCCCTAGCGCGTGGTGCCATGCTGGCACTTCGGCGGGAGTCGCGCAACGGAAACGGAAACTGCGCCGGCGTTAAGCCCATGCTCACCTTGTTTGGCCAAGATCCGTCCATTGGCATATGACCAAAAGAGAATCACCGGGGCGATGAGCGCGGAACACCTTCTGACCGAGGAAAGACGGGCGCGGATGGCGGCGGAACGTCTGCTTGCTCGGAAAGAAGCCGAGCTGCACGAGGCCAATCGAAAGCTGTCGCGCCATGCGATCTCGCTGTCGGAAGATCTCGTCGAAACCCGCGAAGAGGTCGCGGTGGTCAAGGGCGAGAACACCAAGGTTCGCGCCGATCTCGAACGGGCCAACACCGAGATTGCCATCGCCAAGCGCCGGTTGTGGGATTCGATCCAGTCGATTGAAGACGGCTTCGCGGTATTCGATGCCGACAGCCGCCTGGTGATCGCCAACTCCGCCTACCTGCGGCCGTTCGAAGGGCTCGAATGCATCCGCGCCGGCGCGCATTATCGTGACATCGTCGAGGCCAGCCTCTCCGAGGGGGTGGTGGATATCGAGGGCCTCGCGCCCGCACAATGGCGCGAGGAAATGCTCACCCGTTGGTTCTCCGAGAGGCCGGATCCAAAGGTCATCCGGTTATGGGACGGCACATGGATCCGCCTCGTTGAGCAACGCGCGCCGGGGGGCGACACGGTGTGCCTCGGGCTCAACATCACCGAAGCGATGCGGCGCGAGGCCGCGTTGGACAAGGCCCGCGCGCGCGCCGAAGACGCCAACCGCGCCAAGTCGGCCTTCCTCGCCAACATGAGCCACGAGATCCGCACCCCGATGAACGGTGTCGTCGGCATGGCCGATCTTCTGGCTGACAGCGGCCTCAACGATGAACAGCACCTCTATGTCGAAACGATCCGGTCCTCCGGCACGGCGCTGCTGTCGATCATCAACGACGTGCTCGATTACTCCAAGATCGAGGCGGAAAAACTCGCGCTGCGCCCGGAGGTTTTCGATCTCGAACGCACGATTCTCGACGTGATGCAGCTGATGGAGCCGTCGATACGCGAAAAGAACCTCAGCGTCATGCTCGACTACGACATGTTCCTGCCGACGCGGTTCATCGGCGATCCGGTACGGGTGCGCCAGGTGCTCACCAACCTCGTCGGCAACGCGGTGAAGTTCACGGCCGAGGGCCACGTACTCGTCCGCGTGGTCGGCATCCCGGAAGGCGTGCGCGAGATCTCGCAGGTCCACATCGTGGTTGAAGACACCGGGATCGGGATCCCGGAGCACATGCTTGCCCACGTCTTCGGCGAGTTCAATCAGGTCGAGGATGATCGCAACCGGGCTTTCGAGGGCACCGGGCTCGGCCTCGCGATCACCCGCCAACTCGTGGATCTCATGGGCGGCAAGATCTGGGTCGAGAGCGAGGCCGGCGTCGGATCGGCGTTCGGCCTGAAGTTGCCGCTGCCGGTCAGCGACGCCGACATCCCGCAGGAATTGCCGGGCTGGATCTCGAAGGTGCTCCTCGTGATGGGCGACGATTTGCACCGGGCGATCCTCGGCAAGCGCCTCGAAGCTTTCGGTTTGGACGTGACCGCGGCCGCGCGGATCGACGGCGCGGACGATCCACCCATGACTGATTTCGATGTCGTGTTCGTCGATCAGCGGTCGCCTGACGACGGCGCGGCGACCACGGCCGATATCCTGCACCGCAACGGGGTTTCCGCCCCGATCGTCCTGGTCGTCTCGCCGGGCAACAAGCTTGCCGGCGGCACGGCGAACGTGGCTGCCAGGATCCCGAAGCCGATCGCACGCCCTGATCTGGTTGCCACGCTGTGCGGCTTGCCGCCGCCCGCTGACCCCCGGCCCGCTGACGCGGACGAAACGCCCACGTCGCCCGACATGGCCGACCCGCCGGCAACTCCCGACCCGGAGGCAATGCGCAAGCGCTCAGCGGACCCTACCCCGACCACCGGTCGCGCGATGCGTGTTCTCGCCGCCGAAGACAACAAGACCAACCGGTTGGTGTTCTCGAAACTGGTGAAAACCTGCGACATCGATCTCACCTTCGCAGAAAACGGCGCCGAAGCCGTTGACGCTTTCCGGGCCGGTCGCCCCGATCTGATCTTCATGGATATCTCGATGCCGGGCATGGACGGCAAGGCGGCAACCCGGAAGATCCGCGAGATCGAGGCTGCCGAGCAGTTGCCACCGGTGCGGATCGTGGCCCTCACCGCCCATGCAATGGACGGCGACGCCGAAGACATTCTCGCGCACGGGCTTGACGAGTACCTCACCAAGCCGTTCAAGAAAGCGGCAATCCTGGCCGAGATCACGGCCGCGCAGCCAAGTGATGCACGCCCGCCGCTGCCAGACACCGAGACACCGTGACCGCGCTCACCCCGCGTTCAGAAACACCAGGCGATCACCCTCGCTCATGTCGGGCCTGTACCGATAACCCCCGGTGTCGAACTCCTTCAGCGCCTCCGGGTCGGTCAGGCGGTTCTGGATGATGAAGCGTGCCATCGCCCCACGCGCCTTCTTGGCGAAGAACGAGTGGATCCGGGGGCCGTCCGGGTGATCTTCGTAGAACACCGGGGTGATCACCCTCAGCCCGAGCGCCGGCCGGTCCGCCGCGGTGAAGTATTCGACCGAGGCACAGTTCACCAGCACATCCGTGCCCACAGCCGTCGCGTCAGCCATCAGCTGGCCGGCAATCCGGTCACCCCAGAAATCGTAGAGATTGCGGCCCCGTTCGTTGGTCAGGCGCGAGCCCATCTCCAGCCGGTGCGGCTGGATCACGTCGCCGGGCCTCAGCAACCCGTAGAGACCTGACAGAATGCGCAGGTGGTCCTGCGCATAGGCCAGTTCGTCGGGTTCGAGCGAAGCGGCCTCGAGCCCGGCATAGGTGTCGCCCGCGAACATCTCGATCGCCGGTTTCTCGCCGACCCCCGACCCGAACGCCGCGAACCGCTCGACATTCAGTGCCGCGAGTTTGGGCGAAATGTGCATCAGTTTCTGCAGCGCTGGGGCATCGAGCCGGCGCGCGGTGTCCGCCAGGATCTCGGCCTGATCGAGATTCCGCGGCAGCGTGCCGCCATCGGCACGGGGCGGGTGTTCGTTGAGGCGCTTGGCCGGCGAGACCACGATCAGCATGGGCGTCCTTCAGAATTCGAGAAGTTCGGTGGTTTCTTCCATCGTGAACAAGTCACTCTCGGGCGCCCCGTCAAGGTGCTTTGTCAGAAAAGTCTGCAACCCCGCGCGGATGTCACCCGCCGTGAGGCCCACATACCCATCGCTCGCGAGGCGTGCCCGGTAATGCCCGGCGAAGTATCGCGCCACGTAGCCGCTGGTTTCGCGCGCTGGTGTGTCGCATTCGCGGCCGAGATAGGCGACGCGGGCGACGAGTTCGCCGCCGTCGACGTTGCGATCGCCGTGGGTAGCCAGCGCAGAGGCCTCCTCGGCGGGGTAGAGACCGCAGCCGAACCGCTCGAGCTTGCCCGGCGTGTAAATATCGGCGTGCACGCCGTAGACCAGAAAGTCGGACGAGATCGCAAACATCAGATCCCAATAGGCGTTGCGCTCGTCGATCGTTGTCCATTCGAACCGGTTGCCCTCGGCATCGGTCAATCGGATCGGGGTGAGCGCCTGGCCCTTGAGTTGCTCCAGCCGCCCGATGGTGCGGATGGCGTTCACATGGGCACCGAACCTCACACCATCCGGCGGCTCGACCGAAAGCCCGGCCACGGTGAACAATTCGAGGAACTGCGCGAAGATCGTCCGGCTCCCGCCGCATCCTCGGATAATCTCGGTGGCCTTCTCTCCGACCTCGACCGGCGTCAGCGTCCCGTCGCGCGCCTGCTCGGTCATCTCGTAGAGCTGCTGGTTGACGTCCGTCGGGCAGCCGAACCCCTGCGCAAGCGCCGGGTTGGCCAGCATCAATATCGCCAAAGCGGAAAACGTGGTGCGCACGATTGGGTCCTTGGTCAGGTTTCCACCAACCTAGAAGCCCGCAGGGGCAGCCTCAACCGTATCCACCTTCGTACAGCGTCAGTCAGGCAGAAAAGTCGCGGCGTCATCAGCGCGCCAGAGATCGCTCTCCGTTGCGCCATCGAGATGCTTCAACAGGTAACTCCGAGCCGCACGGTAGGCCCTTTGGAAAAGCGCGCTGGCCTCGTCCTCAGGCGTGGTGTCATAGGCTTCGTTGAGTGCGATGTCGGCGAAGTAGCGCGCGGCCATGCCACTCACCCGACGTTCGTCATCGTCACATCTGATCCCCAGAAAGGAAACCCGGGTATAGACCCGATCATCGATCTCATCGTGCTCGTAGATCCCCATCATGATCTCGTCTGCATAGGCCGAGACCTCGGAGTCCGGGTAGAGCCCACAGCCAAGCTGCTCCATCTGGCCCTCGGTGTAGAGTTCCATGAACAGGCCCGTGTCCCGGTTTTCCTTCGCCAGGGCGAGCATGAGATGGCCGTAGATCTCGCGCTCCCAAGCGACCGTCCAGGGCTCCGACGTGGCAAGCACGACGTCCTCGAAGCCATGGCCCCCGGCGGCCGCGATGCTACCGGCCGTCCGGAAGGCGCTGGCCAACAGGCCCTGCCGTTCGCCCGGATCTGACATCGTGCCCGACGCGCCGAACATCAGCGCCATGATCAGGCCATAGGTTACGCGGTCCTGCCCACAGGTCTGCAAACTTGCGTTTCCGAGATCCACCACTTCCTGGGCCGAGAGGGTCGGCTGTGCCCCCTCGATCGGAAATGAAGCCTCGAACCGCGCCTGGATCGCCGCGGAATGCAGCGCCTTGCGCGTCTCGTCGGTGCAGGTCGGTTGCGCAAACCCTGCGCTGGGCACAAAGACGGCGAGTGCGATAGCGACCAGAAAACGATGCATTTCAGACCCCGGAAATGGCTTCAAAGGATGCTCCCAAAAAACCAAGTCCGCCGTGGCGCTGTCAACACTCATGCCTCGTCGGCGAGAATCTCCAGAAATGCCGGGCCGAAGCGTTCGGTGCGCTGCGCAGACATGCCCGGCAGCCGTGCGAGGGCCTCGAGGCTGTCGGGCCGCCGTTCCGCGATGTGGCGCAAGGTCGACGGCGTGCAACTCACGGGTTTCTCGGTCCCGTCGTCGCCACGGGCAAGGCGCACGACGGCGTCCTGCAACCGGTCATAGAGCGTGCCGGCGTCTCGCCCAGCCAGCCGGCGGCGCGTCGGATGCATGTCGGGCTGGTCGCCCGAGATAACCTCGAGAAAAGCCCGGCCATAGGTTTCGAGCTTCTTCGCCCCGACGCCGCCGATCCGCGCCATCTCATCGAGCGTGACGGGCCGTGTCTCGGCCATCTCGATCAGCGTGCGGTCGGTGAACACGACGTAGGCCGGCACCCGCTGCGCCTCGGCCAGCGCCCGGCGTTTGGCCTTGAGTGCCGACAGCAGCGGCGCGTCCTCTTCCGAGACAAGCGTCTTGGCCATCGGCCGGCCCCGCGCCTTGCGGATCGTATCCTTGCGCAAGGTTACCTTGTCTTCGCCGCGCAGCACCGGATGGGCCTTCTCGGTGACCCGCAGCGCGCCGTGGCGGGCGGGATCGGGCCGCACCAGATCCAGCCCCATCATCTGGCGAAACACGGCCTGCCACTCCCGGCGGGAGAGATCCTGCCCAACCGCCCAGGTCGGCAAGTTCTGGTGCCCGCGCGCCCTGGTCTTTTCGGTTTCGGTGCCTGTGAGAATGTCGATCAGGTGGCCCGACCCGAACCACTCTTCCGTGCGGAGCGCCGCCGAGAGCGCCTTCATCACCGGCACGGTGCCGTCGAAGGTCTCAGGCGGTTCGTTGCAGCTGTCGCAGTTGCCGCAAGGCTCGGCTTCCTCACCGAAATAGCTCAGCAAAGACTGGCGCCGGCAGCCCGGCGTCTCCGCCAGCCCGAGAAGCGCGTTCAGCCGGGCATGGTCGGCGGCGCGGCGCTCTTGCGGCGCGAGCCCCTCGTCGATCTGGGCGCGGCGCAGACGGATATCGTCGGGTCCGAACAGGGTGAGCGTGTCGGCCGGGGCTCCATCGCGCCCTGCACGGCCGATCTCCTGGTAATAGGCCTCGATCGACTTCGGCAGGTCGGCATGCGCGACCCAGCGGATGTCGGGCTTGTCGACACCCATGCCGAAGGCGATCGTCGCCACCACGATCAGCCCGTCCTCCTGCTGAAACCGGCGTTCGACCTCGCGGCGGGCATCCGCCTCCATCCCGCCGTGGTAATTCACCGCGATGTGGCCGGCCTCGCGCAGCGCCGCGGCCAGGGTTTCGGTCTTCGCCCGGGTCGCGGTGTAGACGATGCCCGACTGGCCCTTGCGGGCGGCGGCGAAGGTGAGGATCTGGGTACGTGGGCCGTCTTTCACCGCGAAAGCGAGATGGATGTTGGGCCGGTCGAAGCCACGCAGGAAGGTGCGGGGTGCGGCCGCGTCGAACAGCTTGGCGACGATCTCGTCGCGCGTCTCGGCATCGGCGGTGGCGGTGAAGGCAGCCAGTGGTACGTCGAGCGCCCGGCGCAGATCGCCGATGCGCAGGTAGTCGGGCCGGAAGTCGTGCCCCCACTGGCTCACGCAATGCGCCTCGTCGACGGCGATCAGCGTCACCCCGGCGCGGCGCAGAAGGTTGAGCGTGCCCCCGGAAGCCAGCCGTTCCGGCGCCATGTAGAGCAGCTTCAACCGGCCCTCGCCCAGCGCCGCAAACACGGCGTCGGTCTCTTCCTCGGTGTTGCCCGAGGTGAGCGCCCCGGCCTCGACCCCGACCGCTTTCAATGCCCGCACCTGATCGCGCATCAACGCGATGAGCGGCGAGATCACCACGGTCACGCCCTCGCGCATCAGCGCCGGTAGCTGGAAGCACAGCGATTTGCCGCCGCCCGTCGGCATGATGGCAAGGGTGTTCTCACCGGCCGCCACGGCGTCGACGATGTCCGCCTGGCCGGGGCGGAAGGCATCGAACCCGAAAACGGATTTCAGAAGATCGGTATCGCGGGGCATGGTTGGCTGCTCGTGTTTGAGCCGCACAATTCCATGCCCGCCGCTGCCGGGCAACCCGGGATCAGACGAAGGCGTAGTAGTAGTTCGCCGTCAACTGCCGCAGGAAGAACAGGATCAGGAGCACCACGAGCGGCGCCAGGTCGATCCCGCCGAGATCGGGCAGGAACCGCCGGATCGGGCGATACATCGGCTCCACCAGCCGGTTGAGCGCATACCAGATCTGGCTCACCAGCGGCTGGCGCAGGTTCAGCACCTGGAAGTTCACCAGCCACGAGATGATGATATGCGCGATGACGATAAACCAGACGACGCCCAGCACCGCGACGAACAGCTGGAAGATGGTGGCGATCAGCGGAGACATGTCTTTGGGCACCCTCTGTTTCTGCGCCTCTTCACCTAGGGGCATCGCTTGCCCAGCGCAAGTCTGACGCATGGTCGTGGTTGACCCCGCCGGGCGGCACGGGCAATGGGGGCGAAAACGGAGGCAGGCCGGTGTACCCGATCGTTCGAATGATGAAAGAGCTTCTGGTGCACAGCCGCGCCCGGAGCCTGCCACTCGACGGTACCCATGTCAGCTACCATATCTGCTGGCCGTGGGATCTCGATCTCTGGCTTGAACTCAACAACGGCCGCACGCTCACCTTGTTCGACCTCGGCCGCATCCCGCTCGGACACCGCACCGGGCTAGTTGCCGCCCTGCGGCGCGAAGGATGGGGCCTGACCGTCGCCGGCACCTCGATCCGCTATCGCCGGCGCATCCGGGTGTTCGACCGGGTCGAGATGCGCTCGCGCTCGGTCGGTCATGACGAGATGTTCATCTACATCGAGCAAAGCATGTGGAAGCGCGGCGTCTGCACGACGCATGCGCTCATCCGCACGGCGGTGACCAGCCAAGATGGTATCGTGCCAACCGATCAGGTGATCCGGGCACTGGGGCACGACCCGATGCCGGGAAAACTCCCCGGTTGGGTGCAGGCCTGGATCGACGCCGAGCGCAGGCGCCCCTGGCCACCCGAGATGTAGCTTGCCCTGACGTCACATTTCGGCTCTGTTCCGGTCAGTGGGAGGGGCAGGCATGCGCGAGATATCACAAAAGAGGCGCGTCTGGGGCTGGTGGTGGTTCGACTGGGCCAGCCAACCCTACCATACGCTCATCGTCACCTTCGTCTTTGGCCCGTTCTTCGCCACCGTCGCCGCCGCCTGGTTTCTCGGCACCGGGCTCGATGAGAAGACGGCCGATGCCGAGGCGCAGGCGCTCTGGTCGCTTGGCCTCACCGTGAGCGGCCTCATCGTCGGCTTCGGCGGGCCGATCATGGGGGCCATGGCCGACAGTTCCGGCCGGCGGCGCCCCTGGATTGTCGTGTTCTCGATCCTCTACATCGCCGGGTCCGCCGCGCTCTGGTACACTGACCCGCAGGGCACCAACACCTGGACGATGCTGATCGCTTTCGGCATCGGCTTCGTCGGCGCCGAGTTCGCCCTGATTTTCGTCAACGCCCAACTTCCCGGCCTGGTTGAAGACAATGAAATCGGCAAGGTGTCCGGCTCGGGTTTCGCGTTCGGATACCTCGGCGGGCTCGTGGCCCTTGCGATCATGCTGGTCGTCTTCGTCGAACAGGCGGGGGGCAAAACCATCGTGGGCTTCGATCCGGCCTTCGGCCTGCTCGACGCCAGCACACTCGAAGGCACCCGTATCGTCGGGCCGTTCACGGCGGTGTGGTTCGCGCTCTTCATGATCCCCTACGCGATGTGGGTGCGCGACGTGCCAACCGGGCGGGCGGTCTCTTTCCGCGCCGCGCTTGGCATTATCGTGAAAGCCGTGAAATCGGTGGTGAAACGGCGCTCTCTCGGCGCCTATCTGTTTTCCTCCATGTTCTACCGCGACGCGCTCAACGGGCTTTATGGCTTCGGCGGCGTCTACGCCGCGCTGGTGCTTGACTGGTCGATCGTGATGGTCGGCATTTTCGGCATCGTCGCCCTGATCTCGTCGGCGCTGTTCGCCTGGATCGGAGGCAAGGTCGACTCGATGATCGGCCCGAAACCGGTCATCATCTTCGCCATCTGGGTGCTGATGCTGGTCATCACCGTGATCGTGTTCATGACCCGTGAGAGCCTGTTCGGCATCGCTTTGCCGGAAGGCTCGGCCCTGCCCGACATCATCTTCTTCGTCTGCGGCGTGCTGATCGGCGGCATGGGCGGCACCTTGCAAGCGGCCAGTCGAACCATGATGGTGCGCCACGCCGATCCGGAGACGCCGACCGAAAGCTTCGGCCTCTACGGGCTGTCCGGCCGCGCCACCGCCTTCCTCGCCCCGGCGCTGATCGGGATCGTGACAACCTGGACCGGATCGGCGCGTCTTGGCGTATCGCCCCTGATCGGGCTGTTTCTCCTTGGCCTTGTTCTGCTAATCTGGGTGAAACCAGATGGCGACAGGGCCTGAACGATGAAACCAGCCGCACTCCTTCCCCTCGCATTCGCGCTGTTCCTCGGATCCTGCGGAACCAGCAGTGTTGATGACACCGCCGCGCCGCGCGCCACGGCGGTGGGCGGCGTGTTCTCGACATCGAACGAACCCGCCAAGCTGCTGTTCGGCCCGGTCGAACTGCCCTCGTCGCAGCGACCGGAAAGCTTCGGCTCCTATTCCAAGGGCTGCCTCGCCGGGGCGGAAGAACTGCCCGAAACCGGGCCCACGTGGCAGGCCATGCGCCTCAGCCGCAACCGCAACTGGGGCCACCCGGATCTGATCTCCTTCGTCAAACGCCTGTCGGCCAAGGCCGCGCGCCAATCCGGATGGGCCGGGCTCTACGTCGGCGACATGAGCCAGCCGCGGGGCGGGCCGATGAGTTCCGGCCACGCCAGCCACCAGGTCGGGCTCGACGTCGACATCTGGATGCTGCCGCCCAGCCGGCTCGACCTCACCGTCACCGAACGCGAAAACCTGTCTTCGATCTCCACCCGGCGCGAGCGCGGGGCTTACGTGAATTCGAGCTGGACCCGCGCGCACCACGAGATCATCAAGGCCGCCGCCTCTGATCCCGCCGTGGCCCGGATCTTCGTGTTCGCCGGGGCCAAGGTACAGATGTGCAACGACGAAACCGGCGACCGCGCCTGGCTGCGCAAGGTGCGGCCCTGGTACGGTCATCACTACCATTTCCACGTCCGCCTCGCCTGCCCGGATGGCGAGCGCACCTGCGTCGACCAGGCCCCGCCCCCGCCCGGCGACGGCTGCAAGGACGCCGAGGTCTGGGTCAACAACATCCTGAACCCGCCGCCGCCCGACCCGGACGCCAAGCCCAGGCCGCCCAAACCGCCGATCACGCTGGCGGACCTGCCGCGGCAGTGCAGCTCGGTGCTCGCCGCCGACTGATCCCGCGCCCGGCAAGGCTTGACGGAGGCGCCCCGGAGGCGTAGGAGCCGCGCGTTCCCGCTTCGGGAACCAAGTCTCCGCAACCTTGCCAAAACGGTTACAGCATGACCCGTCTTCTCCCCGGCATCCTTGCCATGGCCGCCGTCGTGGTGGCCTCCAACATCCTCGTCCAGTTCCTGTTCGGCAACTGGCTCACCTGGGGCGCCTTCACC
>Ga0180436_10004558_pt1 | contig 12409 bp, 7 predicted proteins | sample SS_ome_2_FD_132434 | JGI IMG/M metagenome (GOLD analysis project Ga0180436, IMG submission 132434) | Hypersaline lake sediment archaeal communities from the Salton Sea, California, USA - SS_3_S_2 metaG | ecosystem: Environmental > Aquatic > Non-marine Saline and Alkaline > Hypersaline > Sediment...
CAACCAGATCGTCGGTGCCCACGAGGATCGGGGTGTCGTTCTCGCTCAGTTCCCCTTGTTGGAATGAACGAAGCGCGCGAACCAGTCCAGCGTCTCCCGGGCGAGGCGGATCCGGTTGGTCGTACCCTTCACGCCGTGCCCCTCGTCGGTGAATCGCAGCAGCCGCGCCGGGACACCTTGGGCCTGCAGCGCCGAGAACCAGCTTTCCGCCTGGCCCACGAGGCAGCGGTAGTCGTGCAGGCCGTGGCTGATGAGCGTCGGCGTGGCGGCGGTACCGGCGTGGTGCAGGGGAGAGGCGTCGCGGTAATAGTCGCGCGCGTCTGTGTCCCAGGGACGTCCGCCCCAGGACCATTCGGGCGGCCACTTCTCGTCGGTGGTGCCCCAGAAGGACGCCAGATCGCTGAGCATGCGGTCCACGGCCGCCGCCTTGAAGCGGTCGGTCCGGGTGGTCAGCCAGGCCGCCATGTAGCCGCCGTAGCTGCCGCCCATCAGGGCCAGCCGCTGCGGGTCGGCCCAGCCGGCGGCCACCGCCCAGTCCACGCAGCCCATCAGGTCGCGGGCCGGGGCGCCCGTCCAGTCGCCGCGCACGGCGCGCCGGAACTCGGATCCGTAGCCGCCGCTGCCGGTGGGGTTGGCGATCAGCATCGCGTAGCCGGCCTCGGCCAGGATGTGGAAGTCGTGCTGCCACCAGCCGCCGTACATCCACTCGGGGCCGCCGTGGATGCTCAGCACCGTGGGTGCCCGGCGGTCGCGGCCGGCGCCGGCGGGCAGGAAGTACCAGCCGTTGATGGTGCGGCCCTCGACCGCCGTGGCGAAGGCGTGGGGCTCGAAGAGCCGGACCTCGCCGTACCAGGCGAGGTTCGGATCGACGATCTTCTCGAGCCGCCCGGGCGACGTGCCGAGCAGGGACACCTCGTAGAGGGCGCTCGGGGTGAGCATGTCCTGGCCGCAGAGGACCATGCGACCGCCGCCGAAATCCGCCCGCCAGAAGTCGTGGGCGGTGCGCGTCAGCGGCTCCGCGCGGTCGGCGGCGAAGATGTCGATGCAGCCGCGGTTGAAGGCCGCCACGTAGAATCGCCCGTCCGCGTACCACAGGTTCCAGATGTAGTTCGGGAAGCCCACCATCTTGCGGTCGAGGATCCGCGCGTCGCCGACGGCGGGGTCGATGATGGCGATCACGGCCTCGTCGGCCTCGTACATGGGCTCGTCGGTGCGCAGGTAGGCGATGCGGCCGTCGGGCAGCCAGACGGGCGCCTTGTCGGCGGCGGGGTTCGTGGTGATCGCGCGGGGCTCGCCGCCGTCGCGGCCGACGACGAAGAGGTCCAGGTTCAGGTTCAGGCCCATGTCGGCGCGGCGCTTGGCCGAGAAGACCAGCGAGCGGCCGTCAGGGGACCAGGAGAAACCGTGCAGATCGAGGGGGGCGTCCACGATGCGGCGCACGACGCCGGTCGCCAGCTCGCAGACGTGGAGCTGGGAGAGCCCGCCCTCGCGATAGCCGCGGTCCAGGTGGCGATAGCCCAGATCATCCGCCAAGATCATGCCGTCGTTGCCGCGGTAACCGCCCACGGGCGCGTCGCTGAGCCAGGCCACGTGCGTGCCGTCGGGCGACCAGTGCAGCGCGCCGCCCAGGGAGGGGTCCGCGCACACCTCGCGCCGCGTCCCGCCGTCGAGCAGAACCAGGGCGGGCGTATCGCCGCCTTGCCGCAGGCAGGCGATGCGGTCTCCGTCGGGGGCGAAGACGGCGCCGCCGAGCCCCTCCTCGGCGCGCAGGAACACGCGGTCGTCGCCGCCGGCCGTGTCGCGCATGTGGGTGTCCGTTCGCGGGGGGCCGCCCGCCGGGTCCGGCGTCGTCAGGCTGTAGAGCAGCCGGTCGCCGTCGGGGGAGAGATCGACCAGTCCCACCCGCGAGATCCCGGAGAGATCCTCGGGCAACAAGGCCGCGGCGGGTCGGATGCCCGCCGCGGCCAGAGCGATCAACAGGGTGGCCGTCAGGGAACGTCGGCTCATGTCGCGCCCTCCGTCATTTTATCGCGTAGCAGATGACCTCCATGGGCCCGGGCTCCTCCTCGTCGGAGAGCGACGGGCCCGCCCCCTGCGTCTGCAGGGAGACTAGCGCGTCGGTGAACCCCTTGACCAGCACCATCCTCTCGTCGCCGGCGAACATGATGCCGTCCCGTGTGCCGTCGCCCGCGATGGGCACCCGCACCTGCTTGACGAAGACGCCCTCGGTGTCGAAGACGTCGTACATCACGATCGCGCCCTCGGGCGGGTCGCGGAAGCCCCGGCCGGTCAGGACCCAGAGCTGCCCGTCCTTGTCGAGCATCAGGCTGTTGATATCCTCGTCGATCTCCGAGACCGAGCGCTCCACGGGGAAGGGCACGTTCCTGAGCTGGGCCTCGAGGATGCCGTCGATCAGCGCGTATTCCTCCTCGGTGCGCTGCCAGTGCTCGTACTCCCGCTCGATCACGCGCGACAGGGTGCCGTCCGCTTCGTAGACGTCGATCCGGTACTGCTCGCGGTACGACGCCACGTAGATGCGCCCGTCCTCGGCCAGGATCCACTTGCGGAACTGGGGGAAGTACTGCTCGGCCTCGACGATGTTCAGGTTGGAGAACTCGTACTTCTTGGGGTCGTTGAGGAAGGACAGCTTCTGGGTGCCGTCGGCGTTGTAGCTGCGGATGAAGTGGTCGCGGATCTGGAAGCCTTCCTGCTGGTTGATGGTGCTGAAGACGCCGCCGAGCACCAGGTGCCCGCCCGCGCTCTGCACGTCGGACAGGGAGAGGAAGCCGCCCGTGGTCGGATCGTCGCCGCCGGGGACGAAGGTCTCGGCGGGGTTGTCCTCGAGATCCACGCAGATGATCTGGCCGGGGAAGGCCTGCACCAGGCCCAGGGTGCCGTCGGGCATCATGAGCATATCGATGGGGATGCGGATCTCGCCCGGTCCCTCGCCCTCGCGGCTCAGGGTGTGCGAGAATTCGCCGTCGGGGGTGAAGACGTTGACCTGCGAGAGCTGGGTGTCCAGCAGGTACATGTTGTTGTCGTCGTCGGCCACGACGCGCGTGATGAGGCCGAAGATGTTCTCCTCGTCGTCCTCGCCGCCGACGCGCCAGAGCTCCTCGAGCTGGAGGTCCTCGACGCCGTCCCGGGGCTCGGCGCCGTTGCGGACGTGGATCACCCCGTCGATGGTGACCTCCTCGGCCGCCGTCGCGGCTCCGGCGAGCAGGGCGATGATCATCATCGTCACGATACAGGCCGGGAGGACCGGTCGTGTCCCGTGTGAGCGATGAGCGAGCTTTCGTGACATCTTGATCTCCTCGTGAGGATGGTCAGCCGGTTCAGCTGTCGGCCCACGATGCGTGTGCATCGGGGTTCGGTTCGGCCTGGATACGTTCACGATGCCAGAGTGTTCCCGCGCGAGCAACCCGGGAGAGCCGGCGATGGATTTTACGAATAGCCACATTTTGACATTAAGGGTTTAAATTTAAGCAATAATCCAACATCGTGATCACGGGGACGATCGACGACTGCGTCATCGCCAACGAGGACACCGACTGGGGTAGGCTCAAGACGCTGTACCGTTGAGCCCGATCCGGGGCGCTCCCGGGAGGCATGTTGAAAGCGGGGCCGGCTCGAACAGCCGGCCCCGCCCTTGAGCATCACCGTCGTAGATGTAACTCGGCGATCGGAATCAGCGTATATCCTCCGTCATCGCCACTGCTTCCCCGCAGCCCCTGAGAGGTCGAATCATGGAATCCCGTATCGGACGATCGCTCGCAATCGCCGCATCCCTCGCACTCCTGTCCGTCGCCGCGGTCGCCGGTGAGTTCACCGAGAATTTCGACCTTCACGCCGACGAGCTGCGGCTGATCAACCTGATCGGCGAGGTCACCCTCGAGCCCATCGACGGGGACGCGTTCGAGGTGGCGGTCCGCGTCCGGGGCGACGACGCCTCGCGCGATCTCATCTCCTTCGACGTGGACGAGGGACGCGACGCGACCCTCCGCGTGGTCTTCCCCCTCGACGAGGAACGCCGCTACGTCTACCCGCCCCTCGGACGCGGCAAGTCCACCCTCAACTTCGAGCGCGGCGGCGATGCCACGAGCAGCTGGCTGGGCAAGATCATCAAGGGCCTCAAGAGCGACAGGATCACCGTGTCCGGCCGCGGCAAGGGCGTTGAGGTCTGGGCCGACGTGACGATCGGCGTCCCGCGGGACCGCGCGGCCGAGGTCCGCCTCGGCGTGGGCGAGATCGAGGCCGAGAACATCACCGGCGACCTCGTGCTGGACATCAACAGCGGTTCGGTGAAGGCGACGGGGATCCGGGGCTCGGTGCTCGGCGACACGGGCAGCGGCCGCGTCGACTTCAGTGACATAGAGGGCGACGTCGACGCCGACACGGGCAGCGGGAACGTGAACATCGCCCGCTGCAGCGGCGACCGCATCCACGCCGACACGGGCAGCGGCTCGGTGAGCGTGGAGGACGTGGAATGCGCCAAGCTTCACGTCGACACGGGCAGCGGCGGCGTCACGGCCGACCGGGTCAGGACCGAGGCCGCCCACATCGACACGGGCAGCGGCAGCGTCAAGCTGCAGCTTCTGCGCATGGGCCGCGGCAAGTTCATCATCGACACGGGCAGCGGGGGCATCGACCTGGTCATGCCGGAGGACGCATCGGACGAGGTGAGGGCCGAGACAGGCAGCGGCGGCATCTCCGTCGATCTGCCCGGCGTGGAGATCGGCCGCAAGAAGCGCGACGAGATGCGCTTCACCATCGGCGACGGCGACGCGCGCGTGGTCCTCGACACCGGCAGCGGCGGGATCCGTATACGCGCACTCTGATTCTGTCGGGGATGCGGCCCGGCCCAGCTGATCGTCGTATCCGGCGATTGCCAGTGCGGGTCGGGGAGCGTGGGCATCGAGGCCACGCGCGCCTCCTGGCGTGACGCCTTCGAATACGCCCGCGCCGTCTCCCTCCTGGACGTCGAGAGCCTTCATTTCTGGCACAGGGCGGCCTGGGACCGATGGGGTCTCGCGTTCCGTCTCTTCATGCAGCCCACGCCCCTGGCCTCCGGCGTCTACAGGGCGCGGCTGGAGGGGCGGGCGAGCCCACCCGCCTCGCCCGTCGAAGCGGCTCTCGACCATCTCCTCGACCCCCTTGGTGCGCGCCTCCATCCTGATCGCGCGACGCATATCCGCCTTCTTGCGGTAGAAGAAACCGGCTGTTCGGGGAACCGGGCCAACGCCCATGTCGAGCGGATTGCGATTCTATCCGGATCAAGAAACGGGATGAGGGTGTACAAGGAAGGCGAGGAGGCCCAAGAGGCCCGGTGATGGCCGGGACGAGACATCATCATCGGATCGATCTCGTCCATGCTCGAGCTCGTCCTCATTCCATCAAGTCGCGGCAATCAGGTTGTCGGCGACACGGATAACTCTTATCATTCCTGTTCACTTGCGCCACCATCGGAGGTCGGACCATGAGCCGGTTTATCGTCGTCTTCCTGTCGTTCCTGTTTACGGGCGCGACCGCCCAAGCGGCCGGTTGTTTCCTGTGGAGCAGTCCGCTCGTGGAGATCCACCAGTCCCGGCAGTGGGCGCTTCTCGTTCACGACGAAGGTGTCGAGGAACTCGTCATGGAAGTCGAATTCACGGGGGCGGGCGAGGAATTCGTCTGGCTGGTGGCCCTGCCGGCCCCGCCCGAGATCCGTGAGGTCGAAGAGGAAACCTTCGAGCTGCTCGCCTCCGCCACGAAACACAAGGACGAGGCCAAGTACATCCGAGCGAGTACATCCGCGGAGCAGGACCCGGATGCCGACGCCACCGCAGCGGTGAGGAAGGTCGTGGGGGTATACGACATCTCCGTGTTCGACGGCGACGCCGACGGCGGCCTCTACGACTGGCTCTCGGAGAACGGATTCCGCCTGCCGGATCAGGCGGGCGCGGTCATCGAACGTTATATCGACATGGATTGGGTCTTCGTCGCCATGCGGGTCTCTCCATATTCCACGGCTGCCGGCGCGCCCATGGTGGAGTATGTCAGCAGGGGCGTGACGCGGCCCGTCCTGTTCCGCTTCCCCAGCGAAGAACCCGTGTACCCCATGGCCTTTGCTCCGATCTCGGGTCGCCCCAGCAAACTCCAGCTCTACGTCGTTTCCGAGTCACCTCTCGTCTGCCGCGATGAGCCGGGTATCGAATGGTCCGTCGAGGTGTTCGGGGATCTGGAGACCGACAAGCTGGACATACCGGATATCGTGGCCTGCTACGAGGGAACGGTCGTGCGTCGCGACACCACGTTCTTCGTGACCGACATCGCGGAACGGCACCTGGCGAACGTCGGCGAGGCCGTCCTCACCAAGTTGCAGGCCACGCTTGAACCGGACCGGGTCGTGGATCTCGTCTTCGAATCCTATACACCCTTCGACGATCTCGAATCGGAGGACATCGCCCGTCGCTACCAGGCAGCCAGGTATCTGGGGACGCCTCCGAATCGGGAGGCCGTGACGCCCCTGATGGAGATGATCTGGCGCTCGGACGCGGCTCTCATCAGCCAGGACGATGCCGAGCAGTATTTCTGGGAGATCGGCTCCTACCCGGACCGCGACGTCTCGTCCGCCTTGAGAACCCTGGGGCGGATCGGGGCGCCCGAGGCCGTGGAGGAGATGACCCGGTGGGCCCGGGGCGACAATTCCAGATGTGCCCTGGCGGCGCTCGAATCGCTCGGGGACCTGGCGCCCGACATCGTCACGGAGATCTCGCTGGAGATCCTGTCCGGCGTCAGACGGCGCAATCCGTTCTGCGAAGAGGAGCGGGCGATGACCATGCTGGCGCGGGACTGGCTGATCGCCAACGCCGGTCCCGAGTCAGGGAGGGCGCTCATGGATATCGTAAGGAGACAGTACGACGAGACCTCATGGGACAGCCACAACCCCAGGAAGCCCCATCTCGGCGTCAGCGCTCTCCTGGCGGCCGCGTCCAGCGGCAACGAGCGCGCGCAGGCCATGCTGTTCCAGGCCATGAAGAAGGTCGCGCTCGAAGCCCTCGCGCCGGGCTCCCCGGGAGCCTCCAGCAGAAGGGGCATGGTCGGGAACTACCCAGCGGCCCTGACTCTGGGAGCCGCGATCCTGGAATCCGAATACGGACGACGGGTCGGGTCGCCGCTGGAGGTCGTGCAGGAAGAACTCGCAGGCCGTCCGACCGTGAGGGATATGCTGTTCCGCAACCTGGGCCACGATCCGAACCTGGGCGCGCCCGCGGACGGGCTCCGGGCCGTCATGCTGGCCAGACTGGGCGCCCTCGAGGATCGGGACACGGCCCTGCTCGCGAAAATCTGGGACAGGGCATTCGACCGGCCCCGAACCATGAGGGTGGTCATGGGAGGAACGTACGCGGGGAGCGACACGGTCTCCTACAACATCGACGCCACGGCGGCGGCCTATGCCATGGGCCTGCAGGGACGCACGGACGATCTGCTGGACTGCTGGCGGGAAGTGAGTTGGGACGACCGTGATCTCAAGGGCGAGCTCGCCCTGGCCTTGAGTCTGACGGGCGATCCGGAAGGCGCCCCCGCTGTGCTGGAATACGTTCGCAGGGTCTGGAACGAGGCGGCCGCGGATCCCGCGCTGGTCCCCGCCCTCGGACAGGTGGAGCCGCCGCCCTTCACCTGGCCGCCGAACGCGCCGCTGGATCTCCGCTACCGGGTCGAGCGGATACACGACTATCTCGTCGAGACCGCCTGGGAGGACGTGCGCGACATGACGGTCGAAACGGGACTCCACCCCCTGTTGCGGACCTACTGGGCGCTCGACGCGATGCCCTGGATCGAGTCGCCCACCGAACGCTTCCTGGAAGCGCTGCGCGAGTTGCGGACGCTGACGGATGTCGAGCCGATCCGGGTCCGGATAGACTGGATGATCGAGCATTCGGAGCTGACCTTGGCGCTTCTCCCGGCGGGATAGGAGGAGCGAGGGCTTGACCGAGTGCGCGATAACCATCCGCCCGGCCGCCGTCGCCGACATTCCTCGGATCCTGTCCTTCATCCGCGAGCTGGCCGCGTACGAGCGGCTGGCCGACGAGGTCGTCGCGGACGAGGCGAGGCTGCGCGAGACGCTCTTCGGCGACCGCCCCGCGGCGGAGGTCGAACTGGCCTTCCACGACGGCGAGCCGGCCGGCTTCGCCCTCTTCTTCCACAACTACTCGACCTTTCTCGGTCGTCCCGGGCTCTACCTGGAGGATCTCTTCGTACGTCCCGATTACCGCGGCCGCGGGGTCGGACGCGCCCTGCTGCGGCGGCTGGCCGGTCTGGCCCGGACGCGCGGATGCGGCCGCCTCGAGTGGTCGGTCCTGGACTGGAACGAGCCGGCCATCGGTTTCTACCGCCGCCTGGGGGCGCGCGCCTTGGAAGACTGGACCGTCTGGCGGCTGGACGGAGACGCTTTGCGGAATCTCGGCGAGGAGGCCCCATGAGAACGACGATCCTGTCCCTGGCGACGTCCGTGCTGCTCCTGTCCGGCTGCGGCGAGGAGATCCGCGAACACGGTGCGGTGCTGCGAAGCGACCTCGACGGCGCCGGAGCCGTGCTGGCCCTGGACATGACCGACGCCGAGGCCGAGCAGATGCTCGCCGACCTCGCGGAGCAGCGCGACGCCTGCGCGGCCCTGCGTGCGGACACGCCGGCCAACCGGGTTCCGCCCGCGCTGGTCTTCGACCCGCGCCCCGAGGGTTTCGCGCTCGACCTGCCCGACCGGCCCCCGCGGTGGAGCGATCCCGGCCGCGTCGCGCGGTCCGACAACCCGGAGGACCTGGCCTTCGCCACCGTCGGCGAGCTGTCGGCGCTCCTGCAGGCGCGCCGCGTCACCTCGCTGGAGCTGACGGAGATGTTCCTGTCGCGTCTGGAACGATACGGCCCGGAGCTGGAATGCGTCGTCTCGCTGACGCCGGAGATCGCCCGCGCCCAGGCCCGCCGCGCCGACGCGGAGATCGCCGCCGGCCGCCGGCGCGGACCGCTGCACGGCGTGCCCTACGGGGTCAAGGACCTGCTGGCCGTCGCCGGCACGAAGACCACCTGGGGCGCCGCGCCCTACCGCGACCAGGTGATCGACGACACGGCCACGGTGGTCCGGAAGCTGGAGGCCGCCGGCGCCGTGCTGGTCGCCAAGCTCACCCTGGGCGCCCTGGCCTGGGGCGACGTCTGGTTCGGGGGCACGACACGCAATCCGTGGAACACGGAGCAGGGCAGCAGCGGCTCCTCGGCGGGACCGGGCGCCGCGGTCTCTGCGGGACTGGTGCCCTTCGCCATCGGAACCGAGACCTGGGGCAGCATCGTCTCGCCCTCGACCCGCTGCGGCGTCACGGGTCTGCGCCCCACCTTCGGCCGCGTGAGCCGCGCCGGCGCCATGGCCCTGAGCTGGTCCATGGACAAGATCGGTCCCATGGCGCGCTGCGTGGAGGATTGCGCTCTGGTCTTCGAGGCGATCCGCGGCGTCGACGGCCGCGACCCGTCCCTCGTCGAGGCGCCCTTCCCCTACGATCCGGACGTCGATCTCGCGAGCCTGCGCATCGGCGTCCTGGAGGACGATTTCGCCGGCGAGTACGAGGGCCGCGCCCTCGACCTGGCCGCCCTCGACGTCCTGCGCGATCTGGGCGCCGAGCTGATTCCCGTGCGCCTGCCCGACCGCGACGCCATGCCCCTGTCGATCATCCTGAACGTCGAGGCCGCCGCGGCCTTCGAGGAGCTCACCCTGAGCGGCCGCGACGACGAGCTGGTGCGCCAGGTGCGCCACGCCTGGCCCAACGTCTTCCGCGCGGCCCGTTTCATCCCCGCGGTGGAGTACGTCCAGGCCAACCGCCTGCGCCGCCTGCTGATCGAGGACTTCGCCGCCCTCTTCGCGGAGATCGACCTCTTCGTCGGCCCGTCGTTGCGGGGCCGGGGCCTGCTGATGACCAACCTGACGGGCCACCCCTGCGTGGTCGTGCCCGACGGCTTCGCTGCGGAGAACCAGCCCCACTCCATCTGCTTCACGGGCGACCTCTTCGACGAGGCCACGCTGCTGGCGGTGGCCAGGGCCTGGCAGGACGCGGCGGGGTGGTCGCGTACGCATCCGCCGAAATATGTCGTTCACGGGCGTTAGCGCCCGCCCTTGACTCCGCACGCGCCGCACATATGCTTGGTTGAGTGCGGACCGGCGTCATCGACGTCGATACTTCCGTGCGACGGTTTCTGTAGAAAGGGCACGAGATGACGGTCGTTCTGAACGGGTCCGGGCTGACCATCGAGAAGCTGGAGCGGATCGCGCGGCACGGGGAGCCGGTGGAGCTGCATCCGGAGGCCCTGGGGCGGATCGAGACCTGCCGGGCCATGCTCGAGGATAAGATCGCCGCCGGGGAGACCATGTACGGCGTCAACACCGGGATCGGCGAGCTCTGCGAGGTGATCCTGGACGACGACCAGGTCCAGGAATTCCAGAAGTACCTCGTCTACAACCACGCCGCGGGCATCGGCGACCCGGCACCCCTGGAGTCCGTGCGGGCGGCCATGGCGGGGCGGGCCAACGTCCACGCCCACGGCAACTCGGGCTGCCGGCCCGCGATCACGCAGACCCTGATCGCCATGCTCAACAAGGGCGTCACGCCCTACGTCTGCCAGAAGGGGTCGGTGGGCGCCTGCGGCGACCTCGCGCCCATGAGCCAGGTGGCCCTGCTGATGATGGGCGAGGGGCAGGCCTACTTCGAGGGCGCGCTGCTGCCCGGTCGCGAGGCCCTCGAGCGCGCGGGCATCCCCGTGCCCGGACTGCAGGCGCGCGACGGCCTGGCGGTGATCAACGGCAGCAACCTGCTGACGGCCATGAGCGCCCTGCACCTGTGCGACATGGACCGCCTGCTCAGGCAGGCCGAGATCGCCTGCGCCATGACCCTCGAGGCCCTGCTGGCGAACCTCAAGCCATACACCTCGAAGCTGCACGAGAAGCGCGGCTTCGCCGGCGCGATCCGCAGCGCCGCATCCATCCGCAAGTGCTTCGAGGGCAGCGACCTGCAGACGGGCAAGATGCCCACGAAGGTGCAGGACGCCTACTCCATGCGCTCGAGCCCGCAGGTCATCGGCGCGGCGCACGACGCGATTCGCTGGGCGCGTTCGCAGGTGGAGACCGAACTCAACGGCGTCGGCGACAATCCCATCTTCATTCCCGAGGACGGCGTGGCGCTGACCGGAGCCAACTTCCAGGGCTCGCCGGTCTCGCTGCCCATGGACATGGCGGGCGCGGCCCTGACCATGGTGTGCGTGCTGAGCGAGCGACGCCTGAACCGGCTGCTGAACCCGGCCCTGAGCGTGGGCCTGCCGGCGTTTCTGACCAAGGGCGCGGGCATGTTCAGCGGCATGATGCTGTCCCAGTACACGGCCGACTCGCTGATCGTGGAGCAGCGGATCCTCTCGGCCCCGGCGTCGATCCAGTCGATCCCCGCTGCCGCCGACCAGGAGGACTTCGTGTCCATGGGCATGAACACGGCCATCAAGAACGCCCAGATCATCGACAACGCCTGCGGCATCCTGGGCATCGAGTTCATGGCCGCCGCCCAGGCCCTCGACTTCCGCGAGTTCGACAAGGGCAAGGGCGTGACCGTGGCCCGCGACGAGGTGCGCAAGCACGTCGAGTTCCTGGACGTGGACCGTCCGCTGCACACCGACCACACCGCCATGAAGGCGCTGGTCCGGTCCTGGGACATCCTCGAGGCCGTGGAGAAGAAGGTGGGCAGTCTGGGCTGACATCCGATCCACCGCGCATCGAAAGAGGCCGCTCCACGTGGGAGCGGCCTCTTCATTTGCGGGCGCGGGGGGAAAGACGCGTCCGCGATTGGGCCGGCCGGGTGGTGCGGCGGGCGTCCGCGGAACGCCCGCCGTCCGGCCGGTTCGGTGACCGGCACGGGGCCGGGTCAGCGCAGGTCGGTGAAGAAGCGCCCCCAGCGCGGCCGCCAGTGGCGGTCGCGGTCCACCGACGCCAGGATTGTCGTCACGCGTCCGGTGACGTTCTCCACCGGCACGAAGCCGAAGAAACGCGAATCGAAGCTGTGGTCCCGGTTGTCGCCCGAGACGAAGACGTGGCCCTCGGGCACGACGACCGGGCCGAAGTCTCGGGCGACGGGCCGCCCGGGCGTGAGCATCACCGGGTGTGTCCTGTCCGCCACCGTCTCCGTGAGATAGAGGTACGCGTCGCCGTAGGTCTTGGGCAGGGGCCAGGCGGGCGGATCGTCCCGCCCGTACGCCGCCCGCTCGCCGTTGATCAGAAGCGCGCCCTCGCGCATGGCGATCTCGTCGCCGGCCCCGGCGATCACCCGCTTCACCAGGCGCGTGCCGTCGTGGGGGGAGTCCAGGACGACGATCTCGCCGCGCGCGGGGACGCCCCAGCGCGCCAGTTCCA
>Ga0180436_10004559_pt1 | contig 12408 bp, 10 predicted proteins | sample SS_ome_2_FD_132434 | JGI IMG/M metagenome (GOLD analysis project Ga0180436, IMG submission 132434) | Hypersaline lake sediment archaeal communities from the Salton Sea, California, USA - SS_3_S_2 metaG | ecosystem: Environmental > Aquatic > Non-marine Saline and Alkaline > Hypersaline >...
CATGGCCAGAGTCGCCCGGAGCATCGTTAGTCATTCGAAGCAGATACTCGCTGTAACCGGCGCGATCACCCTTCTCGCTTTGCTCATGCTGTTTCGTATGGATTTCAACGGCGATGTTGCCTCTTTTGTACTCGAAGGCAATGAGACCGGCGAAGCCTTCAAGGAGCTGCAGGACAAGTACTCAGCAGGAGACCCCATCAATGTTCTCGTGTCGGTCGAGGATGACGCGACGTTCCGAGACAAGGAATCGCTGGCTGCGTTGGTTCGGTTACGTGACGACATCGCCGAAATCGAGGGCGTGGCCGCAATCGCATCGATTGTGCCTGAAACCAATCCACTAACGGGTGGTCCCATTACCGCGCCGATGGTCCTGCTTGCGCCGGAAGATGCGCTCGATCAGATGCTGGACCAGAGCCCGGTTACTTCACTGTTACTCAGCGAGGACGAGCGCCACACCCTGATGATGGTAAATCCCGAGGGTGACACCCTCTCCGTGGCGCGGCAGGTTGACGATGTCGTTGCGCCCGATGGTCTCGAGCTGACCTTCTCGGGGAACCCGGTTGTGTTTGCGTCGGTGATCGACTTGCTCTCGCTCTTCCTGCTATTCATCCCCCCGGTCGTGATCATCCTGCTCGTCGGGACGTTCTTTGCCACGATCGGCGATCGCCGGCTCAGCATCGTGGCCCTGATTCCAGCTGCGCTCGGCGCAATCTGGACGTTCGGCCTGATATTCGGCCTCGGCAACGAGATCGACATAGTCACCGTCATCGTCCCGATCTTTGTCGTTGTCATGGGGTCTGCCGACGGTCTCCACTTCGTGTCCCACTTCCAGGAGGAAGCCGAGAATCCCGACCCGGTGGCTCGCGTGAGCTCAGCGCTGTCCCACGTTGGGGTGCCGATGATCCTGACCACGATCAGCACCGCCGCTGGGTTCCTGTCCCTCGTTGCTACCGGTGTCCATCCGATCCAGCAGCTCGGCCTGTTCACCGCGATCGGCATCACCTTCGCCGGGATCATCTCGTTCTTCTCGCTGCCGGCCTTGCTGAGCCGGATGGAGATCGAGCCCCGCCACCATCAGGCTCTGCTTGGCCCGCGTGTCACCGGGGGGCTGAAGCGATTGGTGCGGAGCCGGATCCCGGCGATCGGCATAACCGTGGTTCTGCTTGCCTTTGCCGCTGCAACCTTGCCCCGGCTCGACGTCAATCCCGATCAGCTCTTCTTCTTCAAAGACGATGACCCGGTACGGGTTGCCTTCGAACGCACCGAGGAGCTGTTCGGCGGCGCCACCCCGCTGATGGGCGAGTTTGCGTTCGATCCGGCCGCGGATATTGGCCAGCTAGACCGACTGGCGGAAGTCTCCGCGGAGCTTCAGGCGCTACCCGGCGTTCGCACGGTGTTCTCGCTTCCGCAGCTCGCCGCTTCCCTTCCTTCCGAACAGCTGGACGCGGTTGTGGCCGGCCAGTTGGAGCTTCCCGTCGGCGACCTGGTGAGCGACGACGGCATCCGCTTCATGTTGCTTCCTTCAGGCTTCACCACCGAGGACTTGCAGGGCTGGCTCGACTATGCCGCGGCGACCCCGGAGATCCGGGTTCTCACCGGAATGCCGGTTGTCTGGGATGAGATTGCTCGGCTTGTCCTGCGCGCCCAGGTGGTCTCGCTCGTGGTGGCGTTCATAATGGTGACGGCGATGTTGCTGCTCGCCTATCGCCGTCTCCGGGAGACCCTTGCATCGCTGGTTCCAATTGCGCTGACGATCATGGTGATGCTCGGTTTCATAGCCGTTTCAGGGATCCAGCTGAATCTGTTGACGGCGGTGATCTCCGGCATCGTCGTCGGCGTCGGCATCGACTACGCGATCCACTTCGTCGCCGCCATCGACTACGCCCGCCCCGACGGAAATGGGTATGTCCTGCGGGCGATGGATCGGGCGGGCCGGCCGATCGTTGCCAACGCGCTGGGAATCGCTATCGCGCTGTCGGCTCTGTGGCTGTCTCCGCTGGCGGTCCACCCCCAAGTCTCCATGATCATGTGGGTGGCGATGAGCACGGCCGCGATCACAGCTCTGGTCGTCATCCCGGCTCTGCTGCCCCGCGCCGGCGTACAGCAGTAGCGCAGAAGCGTCGCTGCGGACTTGGCGGAGCCTGTACGGTTGCATCGTGATCGCAGTCAGAGTTGTCGTGTTCAGCCTTGGTGTTGGCATCGCCCTGTGGACGGTGCTGTCGGCAATCCGAACCACAGTGCTCCCTCGCAGCGCGCAGGTTTCGATAACGCGTTGGGTGTTCCAGAGCGTCAGGCGCGTGTTCGAGATGGCGATAAGTCACACCGACGACTTCGCCAAGCGGGACCGTGTAATGGCGCTCTTCGGTCCCATCAGCCTGGTGGCACTGCCCTTGATCTGGCTGCTATTGATCGGATTCGCATACACCCTGATGTTTTGGGCGATCGACACATCTTCCTATGCACAGGCAATGGCGCTCAGTGGATCGTCGCTGACCACGCTCGGCTTCGTCTCTAAGGAAACCGCCGGTGAACGCCTGCTGGCATTCACCGAGGCCGGCTGGGGCTTGATCCTGGTGGCGCTGATGATCACATTCCTACCTTCGATCTATTCGGTGTTCTCCCGACGTGAGGCCCAGGTCGCGATGCTCGAGGTCCGTGCCGGAGATCCGCCGAGCGCAGTCGAAATGCTGCTGCGCCATCACCGCATCGGATGGCTGGAGAACATGGACGACACCTGGCTGGATTGGGAGCGCTGGTTTGCGGAGCTGGAGGAGTCACACACCACGTTTCCGATCCTGGTGTTCTTCCGGTCGCCACAACCGCAACGCTCTTGGGTTACGGCGTCCGGCACCGTCCTCGATACCGCCTCGCTATACATATCTTGCCTCGATGTTGCGCGGGTGGGCCCGGCCGGTGTATGCCTGCGCTCCGGTTTCCTGGCTCTGCGCCATCTCGCCGACTTCTTCGGTATCGAGTTCAACGCCGACCCCGCCCCCGACGACCCCATCTCGATCAGCCGGGCCGAGTTCGATGCCTCCTGGGAGCAGATGGCAAAAGCCGGGCTTCCTCTCAAGGCAGACCGAGACCAAGCGTGGCAGGACTTCGCAGGATGGCGGGTCAACTACGACAGTGTCCTCCTGGCGCTGGCTGAGATCACCATGGCTCCGTATGCGGTGTGGAGCTCCGACCGATCCTCGCCGAGCCACGTGCAACCGAAGGTGCGGCGATTTGGCCAAAGGCTTCGGAACCACTCCGGCGACGGGAACGACCGGATCGGCACCGACTCGTCATAGAATCGAATCGGTAGGAATCTGTCAGGAGGAGCTGTGGACCAATCCGAGCCGTATATCTCACTGCGCGAGCGCGTGGTGGGAGAGCGCGGTGTCGTGATGGTGATGGGTGCTGCCAATACCGGCAAGACCACGATGTCGCGACTCTTGATGAAGGACGCTCTCGAGTCAGGACGCTCCGTCGCGTACGTTGATGCCGACATCGCAGTGCCGACGGTGGGTGCCCCGGCATGCGTCGCCCTGCGCTGGGTGCGGACGCCGGCTGACTTGGAGGATCTGTCCCGGCCCGATTCGATGCGGTTTGTTGGGTCCACGCAACCGCAGGGTGTTGTATTGCCCCATGTTGTCGCCACCGCCACCCTCGTTGAGGAATCCCGGCAGGGAGCCGACTTCATCGTCCTCGACACGAGCAGCGCCGTGTCGGGCGTGGTCGGGCAGACTCTGACCTATCACGTCACCGAGCTGTGCAACCCGACATTGATCATTGCGATGCAGCGGGGCGAGGAGTTGGAGCCCGGCATCGGCATGCTGCGCCGATTCCTCGGGGCCCGGATCGCCAAGACAGAGCCGCCGACCGGGCTCAATCTGATCGGCCCCATCGATCAACACAATCTGCTCATCGCCGCATTCCGTAAGGAACTCGAACCGAACGTACAGCGGTGGCGGGTTCACTCCTCGGTCTTTGCGCCCACGCTGCCCGAGGCATTCGATCTGTCCCGGTTGGAGGGGCTTCTGGTAGGTGTGCTCAATGAGAAGGGCGCCTGTCTTGGGCTTGGCGCCCTCGAGCACGATAGCGGCGTGGTCCGGGTCGCTACCCGGTACGGAGATCAGATGCGCGGCCTTCGTCTCGGCTCGATGCGCATCAACCTCGACACCTACGAAACCAGCCGGGTCCGTCTCCGCGATCTCATCTTCGGCATCTAGCGGGCCGTCGCCACGTTTGGTGTAGATATCCGCATCCTCGTGCACCGGCCTACGCAAGAGAGTTGGAGTTCTCGGGGCATGCAAGAGCCCAAGGAACCCCGGTTCGAACTTGCCCCCGCACTTCCCCGGACGAGGTCGGTTTTTCCAGAGCACCTTGGGCTTTGCACCATCGAACCTAGGCCCTACCGGAGACCGTTTCAAGTCCGTCATCCTCACCCAATCTTGCAATGTAACTGATGTTAAATCAGTCTTATCTTGGTCTAATTGCCCTCGTTTTGGCCCCTTTTCCACATATCCACAACTATCCACAGGCGGTTGTGCACAACGGGTGTTCACAAGTTGTGAGACCTTCTTTTCGCGACCGCTCCGCCGTGGTCGGGCGGCCACTCAGGATGCGGCGGAAATGCCCTCGTAGAGCTCGAGGAAGCGACTGACGGTGGCGTCCCAGGAGAAGCGCTCGGAGTGATCGAGAGCGCCGGCAGCGAGTGCCGCAGCGAGCTCAGCATCGGTGAGGACCCGGCTGAGCGCGACCGCGTAATCGGCCGGGTCGTGCCCGTCGACGAGCAGCCCCGACTTGCCGTCCTCGATGATGTAGGGAAGTCCGCCAACCGCAGCGGCGACCACCGGTGTGCCGCACGACTGCGCCTCGGCCGCGACCAGGCCGAACGTCTCCGAACGTGAGGGCATGATCACCGCGTCGGCCGCCTGGTAGAACGCCGCCAGCCGTGGTCTGTCCACAGGCGGGACGAAGTGAACCCGAGCGGCCAATCCCGCATCGGTGGCCAGCGCCCTGAGTCGAGCCATCTCAGCCTCTCCCTGGCTGCCGCTGGGACCGCCGATGACGACCAGCCGGGTCTGTTCGTCGGAGACCATGCCCAATGCCTCGATGGCAACATCGACGCTCTTGAGGGGTTGGATGCGGCCAACGAACAGCACGACGGGCCCGTCCCCGAGTCCGGTCCAGGACCGCGCCTGCCGCTTGTTTCCCGGCCGGAACACAGCGTGGTTGATCCCCGGCGGCGAGGTGCACAGACGGGCCGGATCGGCCGAGTAGTGCTCCATGAGGTCGTCGAACTCGTATGGAGTTGAGGCGACGACGCAGTCCGACCGGGCGATGACCTCTTCTTCGGTGAGTGTCCGAATCGGGCGCTCCGGCTCCTGGTCGGAGCGACGGGTCAGGTCCTTGACTCGTCCCAGCGTGTGAAATGAGTTTGCCAGCGGCAGGCCGAGTTTCTCTTTGAGGAGAACCCCAGCCCAGCCCGACAGCCAGTAGTGGCTGTGCAGGATGTCGAAACTCGCCCCGTGTTGATCAATCCAAGCCAGGGTGCCCTCAGCAAACTCGGCAACGAGGTCGTGCATCTCGCTGATGGGTAGGCGTTCGCGGGGTCCCGCCTCGATATGGACAACGCGGAACCGGGGGGCTACCGCAACGACTTCGGGAGTGAGTTCATCGCTTCGTCTCGTGAAGACCACGACGTCGGTGCCGTGCTCGGCCATAGCCCATCCCAACTCGCGGATATAGACGTTCATTCCGCCCGCATCGCCGACGCCGGGTTGTTGCAATGGGCAGCTGTGCAGCGAGAGATAGGCAACGCTATCGATCATGTGCCCACCATCGCAGTCACCCGGTAGAGAGGCCGCTCTTGGGCGCCGAGACGGAATTTGTAGGTCTCGTCGCCCTTGAGGAAATCGAAGACGGGCAAGCCCCGGTTGATGGCTCGTTCGATGAGGTGGGACAGCATCACGTTACCCGGCGACAGCGCCCTCAGCTCGGGTTCATACGCGCTGTTGTACAGGTAGAACCCATGTTCGTCCTCGAAAGAGAAGATCGCCGATGCAGGTCGGCCTTCCCCGTCGACGAGCACGTCGATGATTCCGCCGGCATCGGTGTGCAGCGCCAGGAAGAAGCGCTCGAGGTCTTCGGTCATGAATTCGCCCTTGTCCCCGGCAGAGAGTCGATGGAGGTGGGCAAACAGGGCAACGGCTTCAGGGCCGTGGCGCCGTTCCACCCGTGCCGGGCCCATCTCGTTTTCGAAGCGCCGCCGCTTGCGGCGTAATTCGTGGCGCTCCTTCTTGCCGATCGAGGCGAGGTATTCGTCGAAGGAATTTGGAAGGTCGAGAACCGCGGCCACCTCGTGCTGCGCTACGTGCGTTTCGAGACTCGCAGCGGCCAAGGCGGTGATGACGGCATCGGCCGCCGCCCGGGGCAGGCTGTCGAGATTCAGCTTTGTCCCGGGTTCGAGATCGGCGACGAGCTCAGTCAAGGCGGTGGCATCCGTGTTGCCGAGCGGGCTGTGGTAGTCGGTCAGATCGCCTTCGCCGGCGAATTCGACGACTCCATCGACGAGGGTGAGACATAGCAAGCTCCCCGGTGCGTCGGCAATGACCAGCTCACCGCGGCCGCGATGCTCCCACCATGTTTGCAGCCAGCTGCGACGGGGAAACGGGCCGACACGATTCGCCACTGCCGGCAGGTCGAAGGATGGAGAAGACCAGGTCATCGTCTCAGCTCGCAATCGGCTCGATTGTGCCGACCTGTCGGCCGCCGCCCAACACTGGGATGCGCGCCACATCGGTGAGCGCCTCGGTTGCTACCTGAGAGAGGAGACCGAGTTGCCGAATCGCCTCCATCATTGCCACGATGGCGATATCAACGTTGCCCTCGTGACTCTTAGCGGCAACGCCGATGCCATGACGGCCTGCCGCGATCAGGCCCTGGGCACCACCTTTGACCGGCCCACCCCACCATGCGGCGAACCGGCCTTCGTTCAAGTTGTTGCTGGAGAGGAGCGCCGGAAAACGTTGCATTGCGTTTGCGGCCCGCGCGAATCGGGGATTGACGGAGAGAAACCCGAAGGCGCGGGCGAGGCCGGTGAGTCGGCCACGGGGTGTGGGTGCCCCGCATCCGTCGACACCAATTGGTGCGGAGCCGACTCCGGTGACATCTTCGATCAGCTCGATGACTCGCTGTTGCAGAGGATGTTGCGCATCCAGGTAATCATCGGTGGTGAGCCCGGAGGCGGCGGCGCCGGCCAGCCAGCCGCTGTGTTTGCCGGAGCAGTTGTGGAACAGTCGCATGGGCCGACGATGGCCCGCCGCAACCAGCAGTTCCTTGCCGACAGGATCGCGGGGCCAAGCATGTGGGCACTGCAAGGCGCTCTCGTCGAGACCCGCGGCAGCGAGGTTGGAGCGGACTAGATCGAGATGGATAGGTAGGCCTCCATGGCTCGAGCACGTCACGGCCACCTGCTCGTCACTCAGCTCCGCCCCCGCTTCCAGAGTGACTGTTGCCTGAAACGGTTTGATCACCGATCTGTAGAAGAACGAGATCTCGGGATCCCCCCACTCGCCGATTACGTGTCCTGCTTCATCGGTGGCCACAACCGATACGTCGTGGGTTGACTCGATCTGGCCGGATCGGAAGGTGGCTAATTGCACGTAGTCCTCCGGGACTACTGGTCGAGGATGTCGGACACGGAGACGATGCCGTCGGTGTAGCGACGAGCTACTTCACGGTTGAGTTTCTCCAGTACCTCGAAGACCGAGCGCCGCTGTTCCGACACGCCCTTCTCTGCGATGGTCAGCATCAGCTGGATGGCTTCCAACTCGTCGTCACTGGCCTCGGGAAGGTGGGCGAGGAAGTCGTCGGCCAGAACCTTGTCGATCGAACGTCTTCCCTGCATCGGAACGTCGGGCGGATCCACCGGCAGCGTCTTGGGCATTGTGTAGGGAGATGCCGAGCCGTCGTCGCTGTCGGCCAGGATGTCCGGAAGGGCCTCGATTAGGGTGCGCGTCTCCTCGCCGCGACGGCGGCGCAACTCGAAGGCCAGCAGATCCATGCGAGCGTGGAGCAACCGGCGGTAGTAGGACAGCTCACCATCGAGGTCGTCGCACGTACTGCGGCGTCCTCGCAACTCGTCGAGGGGAACTTCCTTCAGATCCGCGACATATTCCGGATCGAGGACTTGATCAATGCGGCGGCGATGATGTTCCAGGGTTCGGCCTTTCGACTGCAATAGGGTACCAGTCCGCTCAACAGGCAGCGGCCAGCGTCGGGTATGGATTGACCGGGCTGCCGTGCCCCGGATGGAGCTGGAAGTGGAGGTGGTCGGCTCCGCCATATGCATTGCCGGTGTTGCCCACGTAGCCGATGACCGTTCCCCTGGTGACGTAGGAGCCGGTCGATAGCCCGGCTGCACGCGAGTCCAGGTGGGCGTAGTAGTAGCTCGCTCCGCTGCCCTTGAGCCAGATGGCGATACCGCCCAGCCCACCATCGCGGAACCGCAGCGTGCCATCGGTCACCGCGACTAACGGCGTGCCCTTCTTGGCGAACACGTCGGTGCCCTTGTGGGTCCGTCCTCCGGAGCGGGGATTGCCCCAGTCGTTGCGGAACGACATGCTGCCGGCGACCGGGCAGATGAAGTCGGGAATGGTCCCGGCGGGGAGGCCTCCCGCGGCACCGCTCCTCTTTGCTGCTTCGGCGATCTTGCGCTTCCGCTCGGCTTCCTCCCAGGCGCGAACTTCGGCTGCGTACTCTGCCTTGGCCTCCCGATACAGTTCTTCGGCAATCGACTCCAGTTCGTCGAGATTGGCGACGAGTTCGGCCTGCTGGGTGCGTAGCGCATCGATCTCCAGGCGATCCTCGTCGAGGATCGAAGACTGCCGCTGCAGATCACGGGTGATGGCATCGAGACGATCCAAGGTGGCCGTTCCTCGATCGGCCGCCCGGCTGATGATGTGCTGCGCAGTCATTATGTCCTGGATGTTTGAGGCACCGAGCGCGGACTCGAGAGTGCTGCTCCCACTGTTGATGTAGGCGTTGACGACGAGGTTCTGCGCGGATGAGCGAAGGTCGGCGATGCTGTCCTCATCCTCATCGATCCGTCCCTCCATACGATCGATGCGGTATTCCAGGTCGGCTAGTTGGCCCTCGAGATCAACGAGAACTGCCACCGCGGAGTCAACCTCGGCACGGGCGGCAAGCCACTCGTCGTAGGCAGTGTCTTTGGCTTCCTTGGCATCTTCGATGCTCTCGGTCTGGGCCGAAGCAGTTACTGGTATGACGCCGAGTAGCGCGATGAGAATGACTGGCAGAGCCAGACGGAAACGTCGCATATCTCCCATGATCGGCATCAGCATAGTTGTAGCTTGAGGCCTATCCGACTCCGCGCACCGCCTATGCTCCCGGCCGTGATCAGGGATGTACTTTGGGTTGGAGCCGGCGGCGCCATTGGTAGTGCACTCCGCTATCTGACCTGGCGGGCGTTCGGTGGGGCCGGTGGGTTCCCCTGGGCGACGGTGCTGGTCAACGTTACCGGCAGCTTCCTGCTGGGCCTTCTTGCCGGCCTGTACGCGGGGCGCGTTGGTCCAACCATGCGACTCGGCCTTTTCTTCGGTTTCCTTGGGGGCTTCACCACCTTCTCCACCTTCACGTCCGAGACTGTCGTGCTGGCACGCACGGGATCGGCCACTTTGGCATTCGGCAACGTGGCATTGTCAGTGGTGGTTGGCCTGAGCGCAGCTCTATTCGGTGTACTGCTCGGCGAGCAACTGGCCGCCAGCTGACCCGGCGGGCTGAGTCCGATTGCGTCGAGCTCAAAGGTGGCTTTGTGGCGATGGGTCGAACTTGAATCGGGGTCGAATCAGGCTGAGTTCAGTTTGATTGAACTCGTACGTGATTCTTCGGGAGATGCCTCTCCCATGCTTCGTAGGCGGGCGTGAGTTCGATTGCATCGAACTCGATCCTGATTCTTTCGACTTGCAGTCGAAAGAATCAGGCGAATACCCAAATAGCCGCCCAGAAGGCGGGGATGCCGAGAGCAGCGGCATCGAACATCGTCAGCAGGCCCGGGGCGCGGGCGGTATGAATGACCGATCCGGTGCGTAGCAATGAGCCGAATGCCCTGCCGGCAATGAGGCCGGCGGCTCCCGAAGCGGACGCCAGCAGCATCGTTGTCGTTGACAGGGTGTCTGCGGCAAGCCCGCTGATCAGCCCGGCGATCACGGCGCCAAGCACCATGCCGAGGTTGGGGTCGAGACCGCCAAGCTCCCCACCCGACTGCTGTACACCCCAGGCTGCGAACCCGGCGGCCGCGGCAATGGCAATGGCGGCGGACACCATGGGGATTGAGTAGAGGTGCGTTAGCGTCAGGCTGCCGGTTGCCAGCGACGCGGTTGTGGCCAGCACCACGGCTCCCGCGACCGCCCGCACCGAGCGCTGTCGCGGGTCGAGCACGCACCAGGCAAGGGCTACGAAGATTGCCACGGCGATCCCGCCGGCGAAGCCCGCCACGCCCCAGGTGTACGCGCCGTTGGCTGCCGCGGTGGCGCCGATCATCAGCGGGATCGGGTTGACGGCGATAGTGCGCAACTTGAGAACATCAGACACGTCCCACAGCCAGGCAAGCGCAGAGCCGACCACTACGAAGATGAACGTCGGTGTGTTGACCAGATTGCCAACAACCAACGCAGCAAGGAGGGCGATCACCAGTAGTGCTCCCGACGCTTGTCCGGTCTGGGTAGCCACCGCACCGCCGCTGACCGGTGGGATCAAAGCAACTTCATCCTGCTCGGTGACAGGATCGCCGGGCTCGGCCGGATCGCCGTTGACCCACACCTTGGCGATAGCCAGATTACGGGCGAACTCAGCGCCGTACTCGGCGGTCGCGGCATCGAGGATCTCGCCGACGGTGTTGCCGGGGAATTCGGCTTGCGCAGTCCCGGCTACCTCGCGCAGATTGGCAAAGAGTCGCAGCCGTGTCATCAGCGGAGTCTCGTCTGGAGATGTGCAGTCACGGTCCGCAGCGTAGTCGCCGGGCGACTCGCTTTCGGCTTCGCTGAGTTCAGCTGGCTACCGAGGCGCTGTGCAATCGTTCAACGAGCTCAGCCTGCGAGTGCACCCCCAGCTTGCGGAATATCGATTTGAGGTGGTTGCGCACCGTGTGCTCGCTCACCTCGAGGATCTCGGATATCGAAACAACCCGATGTCCCTGCAGCAGGTGGGTAACGACGTCACGCTCGCGCCGCGACAGCAGCTCAAGATCTGGATGGCTCGGGGCCGGTTCCGGCGTGGCTCCCGCCGACGCCATGCCGACTCGGCTCAATTCGTCGGATATGCGACGCATGGCATCCTCGAGTTCGCGTTTCCGTGGATCCTGGAAGACCCGGACTTCGTCCGGGGCCGGGCTGAAGATCCACAGCAAAGCGGCCGATGGGCCAGAGCCGTTGTGCATCGGGATGATCTTGGTGGTCGTGGCCACCGATCCACCGGAGAGGCTCATGAGATTCCATTCCACAGACTGAGGACGACGCGGGATGCGGCCGTTCAGCGAGCGGGTGATGAAACGTCGATACTCGTGTTGGTGCTGCAGGCTGATCCACCCGGGTGCTTCTTCTCCGTGCGATGGATCGCACGCCTTCGCACCAACCAGCTCATCGAGAGCCGGATTCGAGTAGGTGCATTTCCCGTTCTCGTCCGTGATCAGAACACCGTCGCTCATTGCTTCGAGAAGTTCTTGGAGCGGGACCACCACAGTCCCCGTTCCGTTGCGCGCCGTCATTTGTCCCCCCCTGCCACGCTGTTGAGCATTGTCATGAAACCCCCTGTGGTTTCCCTGTCTGGCCCTGTTGGCCTCCTGGCAGACAGCCAACGTTTTGACAGTAGCTAGTTACCTCTATGCCCGGTAGGAGGGTTTCTGCTGACTCAGCATGGACTAGTCATTTTCGTGGTCACCCGAATGCGGAGGGTGGCGGAGCGCGCGGTCAGGCGCTAAATAGCGATCCTCTGCTACCCGAGCGTGGCGTCACGGGAAGATCGAGGGCCATCCCATTGGCCGGTACTTGGCTCAGTACGTGCCTACGCCTGGATTTGGCGGCCGTAGAGCTCCGAATAGAGGCCACCCTCGTTCACCAGCTCATCGTGAGTGCCCTCCTCGATGATCCGTCCCTCGGCGAGTACCACCAGGCGATCGGCGGCGCGCACGGTGCTGAGCCGATGGGCGATCACGACTGTGGTCCGTCCCTCCATCAATACTTCGAGGGCCGATTGGACCAGAGCCTCTGATTCGGCGTCGAGAGAACTGGTCGCCTCATCGAGGATCAACAGCTTGGGATCCGCCAACAACGCTCGGGCGATCGCCACCCGCTGCCGCTGTCCACCTGACAGCTTGATACCGCGCTCACCGACGATGGTGTC